>Ga0209544_1001921_pt1 | contig 20433 bp, 20 predicted proteins | sample MesohylPK_FD_187297 | JGI IMG/M metagenome (GOLD analysis project Ga0209544, IMG submission 187297) | Host-associated microbial community of the marine sponge Aplysina aerophoba from Gulf of Piran - sponge mesohyl, lysed by proteinase K... | ecosystem: Host-associated > Porifera > Sponge >...
TGAACCACCGGATCGCGATGTTGACCTGAGCTTCCCGCATCAGCCGGCGGTCGTGCACGATGCCAAGCAGAAGGCCGGCGAGCATCAGACGCACCGCCACCTCCGGATCGATACCCGGACGCCCGTTATCCCCGCTGTAGCAATCCGCCACTACCTCGCGCAGCCACCCAAGGTCGAGCACACGATCCACCCGGGCCAGGACATGATCTTCGGGCACCAGCTGATCGAGCGACCCGGTAACGAACAGTTCCAACTGGTCTCGAGCCTTGCGTCCCAACATCTCGTAGTGTCCCAGAATTGAACACAAGATATGGGTATAGGGAATCACGGCTGCACGACTTTTTCAACAACCTCCAGGTCGGCAAGCTGCTCGGGCATCGGCGTCACCGCACGACTGCGGGCTAAGCCCACCTGGCCGACGGCCATTTCGTCAAAGCTGACGGTTCGCGAGGGGCAAATCTCCGTGGTCGTTCTTGAACTGTGCGAGCAGTTTGCGTTCGAGCAGTTCAGGCTTGTCCCTGGGGCAGCACCACATCCGCAAGTTCGCGTCGTTAATCCCTTGCACCTGCCACAGCCACTCGCCTCCTTTGTGTTTGTCGGTCCGGCCCGCTCCAAAGCGTGCCAGCCGACTCACCCGCTTGCGCAGGTTGCTGGTCTTAGCACCTGCCTTGCCGATGTAAAGGATGTCGGTTGGGCCTGCTGCCATGATTCGATGGCGCTTGTCGCACAACAGGTTGGGATCGGCCGGCACAGCATATTGCGCGTGGCCCGCATCGGTGGCGAATGAAAGGGTATTCCAGCCGCGCAGGCAGACAGCGTAGATGCCTGGAGCGGTCGGAAGGTCCTGCCATGTCGCTCGCTCTCGGCCATTCGCACGTGCCAGCAAATCGCCCAGCGAAACGGACTGCGCCTTCATGCCCAAGAACCGGTCGATATCGGATGCTTTCATGGGTTCTGAATCCGGAAGCCGCTCCTTCTCTCACGGCTAGAATTGGCTCCGCCGTGTCCGCTTGCAATACCAGATGCGCTTCCTACAATGACCAATGGAAGCCGCGCAACGGGTCCGGAACCGTTCCATCACAAGCGCGGTGAACAACGTCGCTCAGGCGCCGCTCGGGCTAACTGATTGAACCGCAAGGGTTCTCAGGCCCGAGACGCTGGGAGTGTACGCTGTTGCAGCTCTTACGCCATGCGGCGGCTTGGTCGTCACACCCGACGCAGCGTTCGCTTGGGCGGGGGAGCGCCACTAGCCCATGTATAATGATTGCGTAGGTTTTCGAGGCCAATCTCATCGTGGACAAGGCGTTGGAATGCCCTCCGGTTGGTCAGGGGACAGATGGTTCCCGGATGCGAAAGGCCGGTGACTTGCCCGGATGGCCAGGCAAAGCAGTGAGAACGCGTGAGCTGCCCACAACTTTGGTGGCATATGCCCAAGTCCTCCGATCACTCTCATTAGGTATGGACCAATTCATGGTGGACAGGTCAGTCGTCAGCGACCGTCGGAGCAAAGAACACCACAACTAATATTTCCCAATCGCATCGAAGTCTAATTCAACTATTGGATCAACTTTGCCGTCTTTATCGCGAGTAAATTTTATGAAATTCATATCTGACAGACGCATTAGTTCTCGCCAAAATGTTCTATTGGTTACATTTCTATATGCCTGAGTTATATACGGAGCTTTACATAGTTCGGAAAATTTAATTTGGCGGGACGGGTTATCGGAAAATGGATCCGTCGGCTCTGTATGAAGAATCAAATAGTCAAGCAGGTTGTATTCTCTCTGATTGAGAGCCCTTCTCCGTTCTCCAACCTTTGTGTTAAAGGCCCGAACAAGCATTGTACGATATATGACCCTGTTCAGCTTCGCTTTTATGAAATTGTTGATTCCCTTAAGCTCTTCAGAGAACCCGCGCAGCCCGAACTCGATGAAACTAGTGACATCGAATGGTTGAATTCGCCTGCACTGCTGCAGAGTGGTTTTGTATTCGGTTTCGTTCCTATAGAAGTAATTGGAAAGGCCGTAGAACCCGAAGACGTTGTAGCCACCCTGAAACAATATCCCGGCCTCAACAAGCCGTGATACGCGCCCATTGCCATCGCCAAATGGATGTATGGTGACCAGAAAAAAATGTGCCAACAGTGCTCGCATCACCGGGTGGAGACTTTCTATAGCTCTTGAGTTTACGAAATTGATGTATTCGTCTATCAATCTAGGGATACTGTCGTGCGGTGCACCACGATGAACGCCTCCAAGATCAAGTGATCCAACGACAACAGAAAAATCTCTAAACTGACCCGGTATATTATGGTTTTCGTCTGAGCTTTCGGTAATCATCTTATGCATCTGAAGGATATCTTCGACATGCAACGGGGCGCGGTCAGGACCAAACCTGGTTCGCGTCCATTCCTGGGCGAGGCCCGCATTCCGGATTTGCTGCTGTTCTTTCGTAGCTCGCAGCCTAGCGGTGTCAGAAGGCTGTTCGGCAATTTCGATCTGGCGTGACACCTCTTCCTCCGACAACGGATTCCCCTCCAGAGCTGTTGTTCCATGAACAGCCCGCACCCGGTTCAATCGGTCCAGTTGTTTCCGCCAATCGGGAGGTAGAACCAAATTCTGGGCCGATTGCTTATGCGCCTCAACGGATATCAGATCTGAGATAAAGCCGGCCGTGTCCAATTTGTAATCGAATGTGAAGGTGTCCCAGTTCATAAGTGACAGCCTCTTTGACAGCTTGTTTGGCGGAATTTATGCAGTATAATCAATAGGGTGAAGGGATGGCAAGCCTTTAGTGTGCATCTTACTTGGCAGCTTGTTTTGCGCACTAGAGCGAGTTTCGAGTGTCTAGAATCGAGCGGGCTGGACGGGCGATCAGGTTACCAGATGTATGGGTGTGTGGCAGAAGATCTGGCAGATGTAGGACTGCCGGGAGGGAGCCATGCCCAGACCGTTGTCGGAAGATCTGAGTGTGCGGCTGGTCGAGGCCGTGGAAGCGGGTGGGACGATCCGTGCCGTCGGTGAGCGGTTCGGGGTGGCGCCGAGCTCGGTGAGCAAGATCCACCAGCGCTGGCGTCAGACGGGCAGCGTGACCGCGGCGTCGATGGGCGGCGACCGGCGTTCGGGGGCCACCGAGGCATACGGGCCGCGCGTCCTGGCGTTGCTGGAGGCGCAGCCGGACCTGACGCTGGACGAGATCTGCGCGGCGCTGGGCCCGGCCGGTGCGGCGCCGAGCTGGGTGTCGATCTGGCGGTTCTTCCGCCGGCACGGGATCAGCGTCATTTGTCCAGCATGAGATGTGGGGACAGGGCGGGGCTAGCCCGTTCGGGTGAACTGCCGAAGCACCAAGGCAGGATTGGACATTGGAGCTGAAGCGAGCCTTTGGCAACTGACTCAGGCAGCATCTACTCGAGCATTCGGTGAGTCGCTTGACGCTACGTTCTCGGCCAGAATCCGCGGTAAACCGTGCCCCGACGGGCCTCGCAAGCTGGGCTGAAGCAGCCCGTCGCTCAACCGAACTCCTCCAGCAAGCCCCGGCCTCGGTCAGGTCGGGCGTCTCGAAATCTTCGGTAAGCCAACGATAGACGGGACGAAGCACTGCATGGCCCTCGTCCAGTTTGCGGTGCGACTTCAATAGTTGGGCGAGGCTCATTGCAGAGCGCAGTTCGCATGACTTGGCGCCTTGGTGTCGCGCGGTACCCAGTGCGAATTGGCAACGGGCGATTGCCGCCGTCTGATCGACCGACGGTATCCCTTCGAGCAGCTCTCCTTCCAGGCGCTGAAGCTCACACGTGTAGTAGCTTTCGCCGGTGGTACTCGCCAGTTCGACTGCCTCACGGAGAGTCCTTGTGCCTTCGTCGGGTCTACCCGACCGTGCGAGAGACCGCGCCAGCAGCGCGAGAAAGTGCGGCGCTTGCATCTGCGCGCCGGTGGAGCGGTACGCCGTCACGCCGGTGCGAATTTGCCTGACACTCTCATCACCCCGCCGGGTTCGTCACTTGTCCACCGCGCATGAGAGGACCGAGTGCGTGCAGGAGCGCGAAGTCTTGCTGCTCGGCGACTTGCTTGGTCTTTTCCCGGTCGCACCGTAGATGATGGAGCATCGTCTCATAGTAGAGTGAACGAGCTTGCGAAAAGGGAGGCGGCTTTCTTCTCAAGGTGACGAGTTCGCGTTCGCGTGCTTGCTCCGGGTAACCTGGGCTGGAAATTCGGATTGGTGTTCGATTTCGTGCGGCTCCGATCGATCCCGCATGCACGACGGGATGCCTGCAGACATCGCGACCGTGCACTCCGTCGACACGCCGGATGAAATCGTAGCGTTGGCAGACACGCGCAGGGCTGTGCCGTGCGCCGGACGTGACCCGTTCGCCGCTACCGCTCGCGGTTGCCGGACACGAACACCGTCAGCGTCGAGCAGAGCATGATTGCGGCGATGCCGAAGAACATGAACGACGCGTCGGAATTGTCCAGGATCCAGCCGAACAGCGGCGGCGCGATCACGCCGCCGATGCTGAAGCCGGAGGTTACGAACCCGAACACCGTGCCGAAGGCGCCCTGCGGCGTGACCGACCGGACGATCATGTCGCGCGACGGCATGATCACACCGTGCAGGAGGCCCTGCAGCGTCATCAGGACAAAGATCAGCGCCAGGGGCAGGGAAACGGCGCCGACGACGGCGATCATCGCGGCGGTGCCGACGAAACAGATCGCGGCGACCATGTTGTGCCTCGGGGTCCGGTCCGCCACGATTCCGCCGAGCAGCACGCCGACGGCACCCGCCACCAGGTAGGCCGACAGCACCAGGGTCGCGCTCTCGATCGACGTTCCCTGCTGCTGGTTCAGTCCGACGATCAGGAAGCTGGCAATCCCGGTCGAACCCAGCGAGAGCAGCGTGAAAAACCCGAGACAGAGCAGGATCGGAGGCGAGAGCAGCAGCGAGATACCGTGGGAATGATCGCGCGAGCGCGCGGCGCGCTGCCGGGCGAGGTGCGGCGCGTGACGCAGGTGCCGGGCGTAGAGCATCATCACCAGCATGGTCGCGATGCCGCACGCGCCCGCGATCGCCAGTCCCGTGCGCCAGCCTACCGCGAGGTTGAGGTACACGATCACCGGGCCGGCGGCCGCGAAACCGGCATAGCCTGCGAAGGTGTGCAGGCTGAATGCCCGGCCCATGCGCCGGCCCGACACCGAGGCCGAGAGGATCGCGTAGTCGGCCGGGTGATAGACTCCGTTGGCGCAGCCGGCGACGAACATCAGCGCCATCAGGGTCCAGAACCCGTCGGAAAATCCCATGAGGAGAAACGCCGCGCCCTCCACGCCGAGCCCGGCGATCAGCACTGTGCGGGCGCCGATCCGGTCGACCAGGAAACCGAAGGGCACCTGGGTGAGCCCGGTGGTCGCGCTGAACACCGCCACCAGCAGGCCGAGTTCCGCGTAGGAGACGCCGAGGGCCTGCTTGAGCAACGGGAACAGCGGCGGCAGCAGGTAGATGTAGAAGTGGCTGAAGAAATGGGCGACACCGACCAGCGCGATCACCCGGTAATCGGAGCTGCCGTCATCGGCGGGGCGTTCGCCGCGCGGCTGGTCAGCCGTGACGTCCATCTTCGGTCAGCCTGCCTCGATCCTGGGAGCTTCGGGGTCCGGACGGCGCCACATTCCCCTCAACCACCGTCCGCGGTCAAGGACCGGGCCGGGGTGCTGCGGCGGGAGACTCGCCGGCCCGCGTCCCGCCGGGTATCGTCGCGCCGGCAGGACCCGTGGCGGGAAGCCTGCAGCACGCCGTGGACACGCCGGGGGATTCGAATGCCGCAGGGCCGTTCCGGTCCGCAGCCGCGGGCCTGGCAGGTGATGCTGAGCGGCAGGACGCTCGATCTGCTCCATCCGTCCCCGCTCGACATCGAAATCGAGGACATTGCCCACGGGCTGTCCCGGCTTGCCCGGTGGAACGGCCAGACCAGTGGCGACCAGGCCTGGTCGGTCGCCCAGCACAGCCTGCTGGTCGAGCGCCTGGCCGTCAGGCTGAAAGAGGACCTCGAGGTCCGGTGGCGGCTGGCCGCCCTGCTGCACGATGCGCCCGAGTTCGTCATCGGTGACCTGATCAGCCCGTTCAAGGCGGTGATCGGCACGGAGTACCGGCAGGTCGAGGACCGGCTGCTCGCGGCCATTCACCTGCGCTTCGGTCTGCCGGCGACCCTGCCCGACAGGGTCGTGAAGCTGATCAAGCGCTCCGACAGGATCTCCGCCGGGCTCGAGGCGGTCCAGCTTGCCGGGTTCAGCCAGAACCGGGCGCGCGGGCTGTTCGGCCAGAGCCGGGTGGGACGCGATATCGTGCTCCGGCCGTGGTCGCCGGACGAGGCGCGGCACCGCTTCCTCGAGCGGTTCGGCCAGCTCGCCGGGTAATCCGGGTCTCACGCCGGGGCCAGGTGCGCGACTGGTCTTTCGCGGATCGGCCAGTGAACGAGTGCCGACGCAACGCCGAGACCGATCGAGATCCACCAGACCACCTCGTATGAGCCGAAGGTGTCGTAGGCGTAGCCGCCGAACCAGGCTCCGAGGAAACCGCCGATCTGGTGGCTGAAGAAGATGATGCCGAACAGCAACCCCATGTAGCGCGGCCCGTAGATGTGGGCCACCAGGCCCGATGTGAGCGGCACGGTGCTGAGCCACAGGAAACCCATCAGCACCGCGAAGACGTACACCATCGTCTCGCTTGGCGGCAGCAGCACGAAACCGGCCATCACCAGTGCGCGGCCGAAATACAGCAAACTCAGCAGGTACTTCTTCGGATACCGCCCGCCCGCCACGCCGGCGAGGTAGGAGCCGACCACGTTGCACAGCCCCACCAGGCCGATGGCCCATGCCCCGGTCTGGGCCGCGAGCCCGAGATCGACCACGTAGGAGGGCAGGTGGATGGAGATGTAGGCGACATGGAACCCGCAGACGAAGAAGCCCAGCACCAGGAACCAGAAACTCGGGTGATGCAGGGCTTCCGACAACGCCTGGCGCATGGTCAGGGAGCGCGGCGCGTCCGACTGCGGGACCGGGCGGGCCTTCAGGAACACCAGGCCCATCGGGATCATCAGCAGGGCGGTTGCGGCGAGGATCAGCAGCGCGGCGCTCCAGCCGAACGCATCCAGCAGCTGCTGTGCCGCGGGAACGATCATGAACTGCCCGAGCGAGCCCGCGGCACCGACGATCCCGAGCGCCCAGGACCGGCGCTCCACCGGGAACAGCTGTGCGACCGCGCTGAAGATGATGCCGAACGACGTGCCGGACAGGCCGACCGCGACCACGAATCCGGCGCTGAAGTACAGCATCGCCGGTCCGGTTGACATCGCCATCAGCACCAGTCCGGCAACATAGAACAGGGCGCCGACCATGATCGCCTTGACCGGTCCGTACCGGTCGGCAAAGGCGCCGAAGAAAGGCTGGGTCGCACCCCAGACCAGATTCTGCAGGGCTATCGACAGGGCAAAGACCTCGCGACCGACGCCGAAGTCGAGAGAGATCGGACCGAGGAAGAGGCCGAAGCCGCCGCGGGTGCCGAAGGAGATGGCGACGATCAGACCGCCGAGCAGCAGGGCGACGTAGGCGAACCTGGACGACACGACCAGGCCGGCTGTCCGTTGCGGCGGCGCGGATGCCTGGAAGACCCGGGCGTAATTCCAGCGCCCCGCCGCCTCGTCGAAGGTGGCTCCGACGATCCGCAGTGCCGTCGCCTCCCCGCTCCCGAGCATCCCGGAAGCCTCGGCTTCCATCGGCCCGAAGACGGTCCCTCGGGACAGAGTTTCCCACTGTCCTCCGGTCCTGCGCTGGAGGAAGTACTGCTCATGGGTCATGCGGGATTGCCTTTTCCGGATCAGGGTGGCGCACTTTCCCCGCCGGCCGGGGGAGAGGCAAGTCCGCCGGCAAGCACGGCAGCCATGCCCGATTCGCACGAAACCGGCGTCACCGGGCACCGCCGGACATGGTCACCAGCAACCGGGCGTAGTCCGCCGCCGCCTCGTACTGCGTCCAGTGCCCGATCCCGTCGAGAACCTCGACGGCGGTATCGGGACGTACCTCGCGCAGCAGCGCGATCCGCTGGTCCAGGCCGCCGCCGGCGAGGGTCCTGTCCCTGCTGCCCCAGATCGCGTTGACCGGAGCCAGGAGGCCGCCGAGGGCGTCGAGCAGACGCGTTGTGTTCGACAACGGGCGCGACACGGTGCGCGCCCGCAGGGAATTGGTAATCTGGATGTGGACCGCGAGTTCGTCGACGAGCGCCGGGTCGGCGATCATCAGCCATTCCATGTTGTTGCGCGCGGCTGCACGCAGTTCGTCCGCTTCCATTCCCGGGTGGATGCGCACGAGGCTGCCGCGTTCGCGCGGGCGCGGGCCGAAGCCGGCCGCGCCGACCATGTTGAAACTCAGGACCCGGCCGTCGAGATGCTCGACGACCACGGCGCCGATCACGGCGCCGAACGAGAATCCTGCAAGATGGAACGCCGCCCCGGGAACGATCCGCTCAATCCCGTGGGCGACGATCGCGGCGAGACCCTCGGCGGTGTAGGGCGGACCCGGATCGTCGCTGTCACCCAGGCCCGGCAGGTCGGCCGCGAGCACCCTGAACCCGGCCGCCACCAGCGGCTCGATCGTCCGGCACCAGTGGTTCCACGAGCCGTGGCCGCCGTGAAGCAGGACCAGGGGAACCCCGTCGCCCCAGTCGTGCCAGACCATCGCGCCTCCGCCGCCGGGGGTGTGGTGCACCCGGGCCCGTCCGGCGAGGTCAGCGAGCCACCTTGCCGGGTCGCCGGGCGGGGCACTCCCGTCCATCAGACCTCGCCCGGCTGCGGGGTGCGCCTATGGGTCGGACTGATGATCACCTCGTTCAGGATCACGCGCGCCGGCAGTTTCAGCATGAAGACGACGATGTCGCCCATGTCCTCGGCTTGGATCAGCCGGGCGCGATCCTCGGCCGGGACCTGCACCGGCCGCAAGTCCAGGATCGGTGTCTCGACCTCGCCCGGGCAGAGTGCACAGGCCCGGATACCCTGGTTGCCGTACTCGTCGTTGATCATCTGGCTCAAGGCCATGACGGCGTGTTTCGAGGCTCCGTAGGCGACGCCGGCCCGGAGCGAGTAATTGATGCCCGCCTTTGACGAAGTGGTGATGATGGTGCCCTCGCCGCGCGGCGACATCACCCTCAGGGCCGCCTCGGCGCAGTTGTAGGCGCCCTTCACGTTGACGTCGATCACCTGGTCCCAGCCGTCGAGCGCGCCGCCCTTCCAGTAGCGGTCGGTGACGTTGATGCCGTGGTTATTAAGCAGCAGGTCAAGCCGGCCGTGCCGCTCGGCGATGCCGCGTGCCATCGCCCGCATGGCCTCGCGGTCGGTGGCATCACCGGTGGCGACCTCGGCGGTGCCGCCGTCCGCCCGGATCCGTTCGGCCACCTGTTCGAGCGGGGCGGCCCGCCGGCCGGTCAGCGCCACGGTCACACCCTCCGCCGCCAGAGCCTGTGCCGCGCCGGCGCCGATACCGGTGCCCGCACCGGTGATCCAGGCCACCATTCCCTCGATCGATCTCATGCCCACCAAGCCCCTCGTCCATGCAACACTGTGCCCCGACCGTCCGCCGCGGCGGCGCCACTATACCGGAACCCGCCACGTGAAAGTCCATGGCCGAACCCGGCTGATCACGTCCTGGAACGGCCTGTCGGGAAACGCCCGCGGTTCGGTCTGGCTGCTGGTCGCGGGGCTGCTGGCCACCCTGATGATCACCGGCATCAAGCAGGTCGGCCAGCGTCTGCCGGTAATCGAGATCCTGTTCTGCCGCCAGTTGCTGGTGTTCCTGCTGCTCACGCCGGCACTGCTGCGCGGGTTCCCGGGCGTGCTGCGGACCAGGCGGGCGCCGCTGCATCTCTCGCGTTGCGCGGTGTCGATCGTCGCCATGCTGACGGGGTTTACCGCGGTCGTGCACCTGCCGCTCGCCGAGGTGACCGCGATCAGCTTCTCGCGCGCGTTCTTCGCAACGCTGCTCGCGATCCTGGTGCTGCGCGAGGTTGTGGGCATCCGCCGCTGGAGCGCCACCATTGTGGGGTTCGTCGGGGTCCTGATCGTCGTGCGCCCGGGGGCCGAGGGGATCGACATCTACGCCGTGTTCGCCGTCATCTCGGCGGCACTGGTCGCGGGCAACGTGATCATGACGAAACGGCTGGCCGAGACCGAGGGGACGACGACCATCATGGTCTACCACGCGGGTGTGCTGGCGGCCGCCTACGCGGTACCGGCGTGGTGGCTGTGGGTGCAGCCGACCGGGGTCGAACTCGGGTTGATCGTGGTGATCGCGGTGTTGATGTCGGCGGTGCAGGTCTGCATGATCCGCGGCTACCGCGAGGCGGAGGCGTCGGCCGCGCAGCCACTCGAGTATGTCCGGCTGGTCTATGCGGCGATCATCGGCTACCTGATCTTCGCCGAGGTGCCGACGCTGTGGGCCTGGGCTGGGGCGGCGCTGATCATCGCGAGCGCCCTCTACACGATCCACCGCAACGCCATCCGGTCGCGGGGCGCGAATTGACGCCGGGCCGGCGGCTTTCCACAATGCGCACACCGTGCCGGAACCAGTGGAGGACGAGGCCGTGAAGATCGGTGTCATGATGTTTGCAACCGACTATTCGATCGCGCCGCACGAGCTTGCGGTCGCGGTGGAGGAACGCGGGCTCGACTCGCTGTGGTTCCCGGAGCACTCGCACATCCCGCTGCCTCGGGTCTCGCCATGGCCGGGCGGTGGCGAACTGCCGAAGATGTACTACGACGTGATGGATCCGTTCGTCGCGCTCGCGTCCGCGGCTTCGGTGACCAGCCGGATCGGGCTTGCCACAGGGATCTGCCTGGTTGTCCAGCGCGACCCGATCCAGCTTGCCAAGGAGGTCGCCACGCTTGACCGGATCTCCGGCGGGCGGTTCCTGTTCGGGGTCGGTGCCGGCTGGAACGCGGAGGAAATGGCCGATCACGGAACCACGGATTTCCGCGGCCGGTTCGGGCTGATGGCCGAACGAATCGAGGCCATGAAGACCATCTGGACCAGCACCAAGCCGGAGTACCACGGCGAGCATGTCGACTTCGGCCCGATGATGACCTGGCCGAAGCCGGTGCAGGCGCCGCACCCCCCGGTGATCGTCGGCGGCGGGTTTCCGCACGCGGCGCGCCGGGCGATCGCGTTTGGTGACGGGTGGATGCCGATCGGTGGCCGGCTCGACGTGATCGATCTGATGCCGCGATTCCGGCAGATGGTTGCCGAGGCCGGCCGGGAACCCGACGACATGCCGGTCACCTCGTTCAGTCCGCCGGCTGATGCGGATATCCTGGCCCGCAGCCGCGACGCGGGAGTGGACCAGGCCGTCCTTGCCCTGCCGCCGGAGCCGGCCGACACCGTGCTGCCGCTGCTCGACGACTACGCCCGGCTCGCCGCGGGGGTCGGATGATCATGCTCTCGACAATTCCGCCCGGGGCCGCCACCCTCATGCGGATCGATACCGGTATGTGAAGGAGCAGGAATATGGCGAAGGCGATGTTTGGAGCCGGGTGCTTCTGGGGGATCGAGGAAGCATTCCGTGCAGTGCCCGGAGTTGCCGACGTTGCGGTCGGCTACAGCGGCGGCACCGTTGACAACCCCGGCTACGAGGCGGTGTGCACCGGCCGGACCGGGCATGCCGAGGTGGTCGAGGTCATCTATGACGAGGCGGCGGTCTCCTACGAGGACCTGCTCGAAACCTTCTGGGGGTGTCACGATCCGACCCAGCTCGACCGCCAGGGCCCCGACATCGGGACCCAGTACAGGAGCGCGATCTTCCCCGTTGACGCCGACCAGGAGCAGGCGGCCCGGACCTCGCTTGCCAGCGAGGAGGAAAGCGGCCGGCACCGGCGCCCGATCGTGACCAGGATCGAGCCCGCGGGTCCGTTCTGGCGGGCCGAGGAGTACCACCAGCAGTACATCGCCAAGCGCCGTTCCGGGTTCCGTCGCCTGTTCGGGTAGGCACGCGGCTGCGCGGCGCGCATGCGCGCCGCGCCCCGGGGGGCGTCACTTCCGCAGCCCGCGACCCGTTGGTATAAGGCGTGGCGATCCTCCCGCGCCCGGCGCGATGGCGGCAAAGGTGAAGCGCCATGTTCCTGCTCGTCGACAACTATGACAGCTTCACCTTCAACCTGTGGCACTTCCTCGGTGAGCTGGGAGCCGGGGTGGAGGTGCGGCGCAACGACCACATCAGCGTCGACGAGGCGCTGGCGATGAAGCCCCGGGGCATCGTCATCTCGCCCGGCCCCTGCGATCCGGACCGCGCCGGCATCTGCCTCGAACTGGTGCGGCGCGCGCCGCCCGACCTGCCGATCCTCGGCGTCTGTCTCGGCCACCAGTGCATCGGCCAGGCCTTCGGAGCCGTGATCGATCGCGCGCCGGAACCGATGCACGGCAAGATGAGCCCGGTGCTGCACCGCCAGGAAGGGGTGTTCGCCGGTCTGCCCGACGGTTTCCTCGCGACCAGGTACCACTCGCTCATCGTGCAGGGGGAAGATCTTCCGGCGTCGCTTGCGGTCACAGCGCGGACAGCAGACGGGCTGATCATGGGCCTGCAGCACGTCTCCCGGCCCGTTCACGGTGTCCAGTTTCACCCCGAGAGCGTGGCGTCCGATCACGGCTACCGGCTGCTTGCCAACTTCATGCGCTGCGCCGGTGTGGAGCCGGCGGACGACACCGAGATCGAACGTCTGCAGTGCGCACTGGGGAGCACGGCGGCATGAGCGGCGATCTCGACGACATGAAGGCACTGATCGGCCTGGTGGCCGGGGGTGGATCGCTCGACGAGCACCAGGCCGAGCAGGGGTTCAACATCATCATGTCAGGCGACGCCACGCCTGCGCAGATCGGCGGGTTCCTGATGGCGTTGCGGGTGCGCGGGGAGACGGTTGCCGAGATCACCGGCGCCGCCCGGGCCATGCGCTCAAAGGTAACCCGGATCACGGCTCCTCCCGATGCCATGGACACGGTCGGAACCGGCGGCGACGGTTCGGGCAGCTACAACATCAGCAGCGCGGCGAGTTTCGTCGTCAGCGGCTGCGGCGTTCCCGTTGCCAAGCACGGCAACCGGGCATTGTCGTCGCGCACCGGTGCCGCCGACGTCCTGTCCTCGCTCGGGGTGAACCTCGACTGCGACCTTTCTTTGGTGCAGCAGGCGATCGACGAGGCCGGGATCTGCTTTCTGATGGCGCCGCGGCACCACCGGGCGATGCGGCATGTCGGCGGCGCCAGGGTCGAGCTGGGGACCAGGACCATCTTCAACCTGCTCGGACCACTCGCCAACCCGGCCCTGGTGACCCGCCAACTGGTGGGCGTGTTCTCGCGCGACTGGGTCGAACCGGTCGCCAGGGTGCTGGGGCAACTCGGCTCGGAGTCGGCCTGGGTGGTGCACGGGGAGGACGGTCTCGACGAGATCACGACGACGGGCGCAACCCGGGTCACCGCCCTGCGCGACGGCAGGATCGAGAGTTTCGAGGTGCATCCGGACCAGGCCGGGCTGCCGGTTGCGCGGTCCGAGGACCTGCGCGGCGGCGCGCCCGAACACAATGCGCGGGCGTTGCGCGCGGTGCTGGACGGCGAGCACGGTTCCTACCGGGACATCGTGCTGATGAACGCGGGCGCTGCTCTCATCGTCGCCGGCCGTGCCGGGACCCTGGACGACGGCGTGCGGATGGCGGCGGACTCCATCGACAGCGGCCGCGCGCGCGCGAAGCTCGAGGCCCTGGCCGCGATCACCAACCGGGACTCCCCGCGATGAGCGGCGTGCTCGGCCGGATCTGCGAAGACAAGCGCCGGCACGTCGCCGACCGGAAACAGCTGCGCAGCCGGGCCGATCTCGAGCGCGCCGCGGCCGCCGCCTCGCCCCCTCGCGGGTTCCGTCGTGCGCTGCAGCAGGCGTCATCGCGCGGCTACGGTCTCGTTGCCGAAATCAAGAAGGCGTCGCCGAGCAAGGGCCTGATCAGGGAAGACTTCGATCCGCCGGCCCTGGCCCGGGCCTACGCCGCCGGCGGTGCCACCTGCCTGTCGGTGCTCACCGACCGGCCCTGGTTCCAGGGCGCGGACGACTTCCTGGTCGCCGCCCGCGATGCGGTCGCCCTGCCGGTGCTGCGCAAGGACTTCATCCTGGATCCGTGGCAGGTCGTCGAATCGAGGGTGCTGGGTGCGGACTGCATCCTCCTGATCCTGGCGGCGCTCGAGCAGGACCTGGCGGAGGAACTGGAGGCGGCGGCGGTCGAACTCGGCATGGATGTGCTGCTCGAGGTGCACGACGAGGTGGAACTCGAACGCGCGGCGCGGCTTGCCTCGCCGCTTGTCGGCATCAACAACCGGAACCTGCGGACCATGGTCACCGATCTCGCGGTCACCCGGCGCCTGGCCCCGCTCCTGCCGCCCGGCCGCCTCGTGGTATGCGAGAGCGGCCTTGCGACGCCGGACGATCTCGCGACCGCGGCCCGGGCCGGCGCCCGCTGTTTCCTGGTGGGAGAATCACTGATGCGCGAGCATGACGTCGAGTCGGCCACGCGCCGGTTGCTGGCCGATCCGGTGACACAATGAGCCGGCTTACGCATTTCGACGAGAGCGGTGCGGCGACCATGGTCGACGTGTCCGGCAAGGCGGTCACCCGGCGTGTGGCGACCGCGGCCGCGCGTGTGCTCATGCAGCCCGAGACCATGGCCCTGATTGCCCGGGGCGGGATAGGGAAGGGCGACGTGCTCTCGGTCGCCCGGCTGGCCGGCATCATGGGGGCGAAGCGCACGCCCGACCTGATCCCGCTGTGCCATCCCCTGGCGCTCTCCTCGGTCACGGTCGATCTCGTCTGCGATCCGGAACACGATGCGGTGGACATCACCGCGCGCTGTGCGATCGAAGGTCGCACCGGTGTCGAAATGGAGGCGCTGACGGCAGTCTCGGTGGCGGCACTCACCGTCTACGACATGTGCAAGGCGGTCGATCGCGGCATGCGGATCACCGATGTCAGGCTGCTGCACAAGTCGGGTGGCGCGTCGGGGGAGTGGAATGCCGCCTGAACCGCTGCTGCCGGTCTCCGACGCGCTCGGCCGGATTCTTGACACGCTCGAGGTCACGCCTGCAGAGGAGGTCCCGGTCAGCGCGGCAGTGCAGCGGGTCACGGCAGTGCCCGTGCATGCGCGCAGGACCCAGCCGCCGGTCGCGGTCTCGGCCATGGACGGCTATGCGGTGCGTGCGAACGACGTCGCCGCGGTCCCGGCGCGGCTGAAGCGGGTCGGCAGCGCGCCGGCAGGCAGTGCGTGGAGCGGCACCCTGGCAGCCGGGCAGGCGGTGCGCATCTTCACCGGCGGCCCGGTCCCGGACGGGGCCGATACCATCGTCATCCAGGAGGACGTGGATGCCGAGGCGGAACGCGACGGTGCGTGGCTGACGGTCAGGCATGGAGCGCCGGCGGGCCGCTACATCCGCCCGGCCGGTCTCGACTTCAGGGAGGGGGACCGGTGCATCGATCCGGGCCGGGTGCTGACCGCGCGGGACGTCGGCCTTGCCGCTGCCATGAACGTGCCCTGGCTCATGGTCAGGAGACGGCCGCGGATCGCCGTCCTGTCCACCGGTGACGAGGTGGTGCGTCCGGGCGAGCCGCTGGGCCCGAACCGGATCGTGAGTTCGAACAGCTACGCACTCGCGGCCTTTATCCACCTGTGCGGCGGCGAACCGGTGGTGCTCGGTATCGCGCCCGACACGGTTGATGGACTGCAGCGGCTGGCCCGGGATGCGCGCGGCTGCGACATGCTGCTGACCACCGGCGGGGCCTCGATCGGCGAACATGACCTGGTGCGTGCCGCCCTTGCTCCGGACCGTCTCGGGCCGGACGGCCTCAAGGTCGATTTCTGGAAGATCGCCATGCGCCCGGGCAAGCCGCTGATCTTCGGTCATCTCGGAGGGACGCCGATGCTCGGGTTCCCGGGCAACCCGGTTTCCACCCTGGTCTGCGGGCTGGTGTTCCTGAAGCCGGCGATAGAAACCATGCTCGGCATCGCGCAAGAGCCGCACCCGCCGCAACGGGCACGCCTCGGCTGCGACCTTGCCGCCAACGATCGCCGCCAGGACTACCTGCGCTCGACGCTCGCAAGCAATGGCGAGGGCGAGCGGGTTGCCATGCCCTTCGATCGACAGGACAGTTCGATGCTGCGCCGGCTGGCCCAGGCCCACTGTCTCGTGGTCAGGCCCGCCCACGACCCGGCGCGCAGTGCCGGCGAGTGGGTCGAGATCATGGAACTGCCGCCGGGAGGTCTGTGACCCCACGGCGCCCGAGATGAGGAGAGACCCGATGTCCGGTATTGACACCGGCGCCCTTGAGCGCCGCATCCCCACTCCCAGGCCAGAGTGGTTGTCGAAGCGCGAGGAGGAGATCCTCGAGCCGGAGCTCGAGATCATCGACCCTCATCACCACCTGTGGGACATGTCGGGGCGGCGGTACCTGATTGACGAGTTGCTCCGGGACCTCGGGAGCGGTCACAGGATCGTGGCGACGGTGTTTCTCGAATGTGCGGCCATGTACCGGGCCGGGGGTCCGGAGCGCCTGCGCCCGGTCGGCGAGGTCGAGTTCGTCAACGGTATCGCCGCCATGAGCGCGTCGGGGCGGTACGGGTCGACCCGAATCTGCGAGGGCATCGTCGGGTTTGCCGACCTGACGCTTGGCGGCGCCGTCGAGGAGGTGCTGGCAGCGCTGGTCGCAGCCGGAAACGGCCGGTTCCGCGGCACCCGGTACGGTGCCGGGCACGACCCGAGTCCCGATATCAACAACTCCCACACCAACCCGCCGCCCGGCATCTATGCCGATCCGGGATTCCGCGAGGGGTTCGCGAAACTGGCGGACTTCGACCTGTCGTTCGAGGCCTGGCTCTACCATCCCCAGCTCGACGACATCGCCGGTCTTGCCGATGCCTTCCCTGGCCAGCGCATGGTGCTGAACCACTGCGGCGGCCCGCTGGGGATCGGGCCCTATGCCGGCAGGCGCGGAGAGATCCTTGCCGGCTGGCAGGCCTCGATGCGCGAACTCGCCCGGCGCGACAACGTCCACGTGAAACTCGGCGGACTCGGCATGATCATCAACGGGTACCGGTTCGAGGATCGCGCGATTCCGCCCGGGTCGGAGGAACTTGCAGACGCGTGGCGGCCGTGGTTCGAGACCCTGATCGAGGCGTTCGGTGTCGAAAGATGCATGTTCGAGAGCAACTTCCCGGTCGACAAGGTCACCTCGGGCTACGCGATCTACTGGAACGCCTTCAAGCGGATCGCCGCCGGTGCCAGCGCGGAGGAAAAACGGGCACTGTTCCACGACACGGCGGCACGGTTCTACAGGATCGGGAACGAAGCCGGACCATTGGGCGGTTCCACTTGAAACTTCAACCGAACTAAGGTAGAACAGCGTCGAGTTCCTGGTGTCTGCGAACCGAGGGGAACCTCCATGCTTACGCAAAGGCAGCATGATCTGCTCGTCTACATCAACGGCTACATCTCCGATCACGGGATTTCGCCGTCCTACGACGACATGCGCGCCGGTCTCGGCCTGCGGTCCAAGTCGGGGATTCACCGCCTGATCTCGGCCCTGGTCGAGCGGGGATTCCTGCGGCGCATGAAAAACCGGGCCCGGGCGCTGGAAGTCCTGAAACTGCCCGACAGCGCACAGGGCCGGCCAAGCCCGGGCAGTCTGGCGGTCGCGGCCTCCGGCTATGATCCGTTTGCCGGGAGCGGCGCCAGGGAGTCGCCGTCCGGAGAGGCGATCAGCGTGCCGTTGCTCGGCAGGATCGCGGCCGGAACCCCGATTACGGCGTTGAGCGACTACACGACGACGGCCGAGGTTCCGCGGACCATGATCAGCGGCGTCGGCCATCACTTTGCGCTGCAGGTCGAGGGCGATTCGATGCAGGATGCCGGCATTTTCGACGGCGACCTCGCCCTGTTCCGGCAGTGCGAGGATGCCGAGAACGGCACCATCGTAATCGCGCTCATCGAACGGGAGGAGGCGACGCTGAAACGGCTGCGCAAGCGCGGTGACCAGATCGCTCTCGAACCGGCCAACCAGCATTACGAGACCCGCATCTACGGGCCGGACCAGGTGGACGTCCAGGGCCGGCTGGTCGGGCTGTTGCGCATGTACTGAGCCGGTGCCTCGCGCACTTGCCACCCTCCGGGCCGCGCTTCTGGCCATCGTTGCCTCCGCCGGTCCGGCGACAGCCGATCCGGCGGAGTGGCGTGGCGAGTGGCCGGAGACCGACTTCTCGCGCCACTCGGTTCCGTTCGGCGAGATCCGCTCGGGCGGCGTGCGCCGGGACAGCATCCCCTCGATCGACGCGCCCCGGTTCGTGCCGGTGGCGGAGGATGACACCCTCGCGACCAGCGAACCGGTCATCGGACTGGAGATTGGCGGGGTTGCCCGGGCCTATCCCCTAAGGGTGTTGATCTGGCACGAGATCGTGAACGACGAGGTCGCCGGCACACCGGTCGCGGTGACCTACTGTCCGCTGTGCAATGCGGCGGTGGTGTTCGACCGCACGGTGCGGGGGCGGGTGCTGGAGTTCGGCACCACCGGCAAGCTGCGCCATTCCGACCTGGTGATGTACGACCGGCAGACCGCGAGCTGGTGGCAGCAGTACACCGGAACCGGCGTCGTCGGGCAGTACACCGGTACCCGGTTGCAGGTGCGCACGTCGCGGCTGGAGTCCTACGCGGCCTTTGCGGCGCGTCATCCGAAGGGCGAGGTGCTGGTCCCGGGCGATCCGCGCCTGCGGCCCTACGGGGTCAACCCGTATGTCGGCTATGATTCGGCGACCGCGCCGTTCCTCTACGATGGCGACGTTCCCGAAGGGATCGAACCGCTTGCCCGTGTCGTCGTGGTCGGCGGGCAGGCCTGGTCGCTCGACCTGCTGCGCCGGAACCGGACGCTCGAGCACGGAGACCTGGTCTTCACCTGGGAACCCGGGCAGAACTCGGCGCTCGACGACCGCAGGATTGCGGCCGGCCGCGATGTCGGAACGGTTACGGTGCAGTCGCGCCGGAAAGGTGCGCTCGAGGACGTGCCGTACAGCGTCACCTTCGCCTTTGTCTTTCATGCCTTCGAGCCTGGCGGACAGCTGCACACCAGGTAGGCGCGCCGCCCGTGGCCCTTGCCGAAGTCGGGGGCCTGCATACCCGGACGCCCAACATCTCGACCCGGCATCCGCGATGCGATCCAGGAGTGAAGGTTTCTGCGTCCGGGTACCGCCGTCCCTGAGGCCAGTGCCACTCCACCCACCGCCGGCGCAACGAGGGAACGCAGCCGGAGGACTGCAAGCGCCGCAATCAGTATGAGACGGTGAAAGGAGGGCGGACCGCACCGTCTGCCGGATCGACGACGGCACGAGCCACAGGGTCGGCGACAGGGCCGCACGCCGGTATCTGAACCCTGTGTCAACGCAAAGGTAGAAACCGAAAGTGCCCTCGTTGCCCGGGATCCACGGCGCGGGCAACCGGCGGCGACATTCACCACCGGTTTGTCGCAGGACTCGCGTCTGGGTGTCACCGGACCATGATACTATTGACCGGAGTTGCACAACACACCGGTGGAAGCAATCCAGGCCGGGTTCGCCGGAGTCATGGCCCGCAATTCTCGCCTGTCCGGTCCAGGAGCTGATGATGTCCATCGAAACCTATCTGCTCTACCTGACGGCGCTCGGCGTCTTCTTTGCGACCCCGCCCGATACAAGCCAACTCCTCGTCGTCGCCAACAGTGCACGCCATGGACTGATGAAGAGCGGCTGGACAATAGCCGGCGATCTGACGGCAAACGCGTTTCAGATGACAGCGGCGGCATTCGGGATTGCCGCCGTGATTGCGGCATCGGCCGAGGTGTTTCAGGTCGTGAAATGGCTTGGCGTGGCCTACCTCGCCTGGATTGGACTTCGACTGATCCTGTCGGACTCCACGGCCGCGGGTTCGGCTGCCGCGAGAGCCGGTTCGTCGTTTGCGCTGTTCCGCCAGGGCTTCGTTACTTCCTGTGCCAACCCTTTCGCAGTGATGTTCTTCGCGGCACTGTTTCCGCAGTTCATTTCTCCCGATGCGTCCACATTTCCTCAGCTTGTGGTTCTCGGCGGAACCTATCTGCTTGTCGATGGCATCATTCTGCTGGGTGCGAATCTCGCATGGCAGTTGTAGTTGCAGCAGCCACGTTTTTTTTCAGGCAGCCAGCGCCAGGGGGTGATTCAGGCTGGTGTTGTCGTTGGCCGGAGCGGCGTCCTCGCCGATCATGGCCTTCCAGGCGCTCTCGAAGCGGCCGGATTTGAGCAGGGCTCGGACGGTGAGCACGGCCTGCCCGCCCTGGATGCGCCATCGCATTCCGGAGCGCTTCATTCTCTGTGTAACAAGCACTTTATTTGCA
>Ga0209544_1001923_pt1 | contig 20428 bp, 17 predicted proteins | sample MesohylPK_FD_187297 | JGI IMG/M metagenome (GOLD analysis project Ga0209544, IMG submission 187297) | Host-associated microbial community of the marine sponge Aplysina aerophoba from Gulf of Piran - sponge mesohyl, lysed by proteinase K... | ecosystem: Host-associated > Porifera > Sponge >...
CAAGCTCCTAACGCGTAAGCGCTTCGTCATTGAGACCATCGTTGACCAACTCAAAAACATCTCGCAGATTGAACACACCCGTCATCGGAGCACAACCAACTTTATCGTCAATCTCATCGCCGGTCTGGTTGCCTACACTTGGCAAGCCAAGAAGCCTTCTCTCCATCTCTCTAACAAAGATATGGCTCTCTTACCGGGCCTTCTCTAACTCCGAATTCAGGTTACGTAAGTAAGCCGGCAGCTGAGGAACTCTGGCAATACAATCGCATCCGTCTGCTCACCAAGGCGCGCAAAAGCCAAGAAAACAGATACCGGCACGTGTCGTTCGCCTCTACGACTCGGTCCGCCAAATCATCGAACCAGTCACCAGTCAACTCAACGCACAGTTCTCGAATGAAACCAACCACGCTCACACTCTCAGAGGCCTCTGTGCACGTTTATACACGAATTTGACCGCTCATACCCTCTGCATTTATATCAACCGCCTCTTGGGCGTACGTGACTGTCTGCAAATCAAACAATTGGCCTTTCCCAACTAACATAGGGCCCAATTAAAGAAAACGTAACTAAACCGAGTTCGTAGTTACGTCGGAGTCGGCAAGGAATCCGAATCCTTGTTAGAGGGATGGAGAGAGAGCTTCTCTGTTTGCCTATTGAAAGCAAGCAGGCTCGCGATGAGATTGAAAATAGACCTTACCGCGTCTTGGTGATGGGTCATTTGTGGCTGTGCCTTACTTTCGTGTTGGTCGAAAATGGTCTCCATGGCGGAGCGCTCCGTCTGCGCCGGACAGGTAGCTAATTCCTGGCTATTTCGAAACTGGTAGAATGTTGAAATGATAATGGCATAACATGCGAATAATTGACACGCAAATGTCACAAATATGGCTGGCTTTTTCTGTGTTGACAGCGTAAAGTGTGTCTACGTAACTGAGTTCAGAGTTCGATTAGGGACGGCAAGAGGACCATGTCGTTGGGGAGAGTCGGAGGAAACGCTTCCTAAATTTCCCAGTGCAGGCAATCAGACTGGCATTGGAATTGACGGCAGCACTGATCTTGCGCTTGAAAAGACGCTTACTCAATCCGAATTCAGGTTACTTATATTCCCAAATCCATGTTACAGTTAACACACATTCGTTCCCAACCGACAATGCCTGCTCTATCCTTTGACCCAATGGCTACATCTTACCGGTCACTCCATCTTCAGCGCAGCGAAGTCAGCGTTTTCAATGGTGGGAAGTAGAGGATTAGAATACAGAAAGGTGAGTAGCGATGAAACGAGTCCTGCTCTTGTGCGTTCTGATTATTCTGCTGTCGGGTTGCGCCATGGATCCAGGATCCCTAGCGCTCATCCCTGCAACTGAGCCAGTCGAAATTCCGCCTCGTTTTGCCCAACACCTCAACTCGTTACAATATCTTGATGGCGTGCCTGCTCTTTTTCTCAACGCGCAAGGCGAACCTGTCACTGCCCTGGGCACAGAGCAGATGAAAAACGATCAATGGCTTCAACTGTGGGCAATGACTGCCATGGAACACGACGGGTCACTGGGTTTAGCGAAGACTCTCGAAAAAGGGGAAATCCCGGATGTGACTTTGGATGACCACAAAATCGCCGTGATATACATGAACGCCTTTGCCACCGCTGAACGCCTGTGTATCGAGAACAGAACGGAAGTAACAGAATTTGTCGAGGCGTATGCTGCCGAAGCAAAGGGCCTGGAAAACGTCCAGTTTCCATACCTGACTGTCATACACGACTTGGCTGCCCGCTTAACGCTGAATTACGAGTCGTCAGCAGGTGAAACCAACTGCAAAGGCTACTTGGCATCCCTATCCGGATTTCCAGGTGCACGCTCTTTCTGCTTCGGGAGTTCACCCCTCTTTGAAGCAAATCAGGTTAGAGGTCAGAAAGCCCAAATGGAGCGCATTCAGCAGGCCAGGGAAAAGTTAGCTGCCTCTCCCCAGTCACTTTTGACCTCTTTCGCCAATCTGAGTTGCGCCACAGGTACGCACGAATGATCATGAAATGATGGAAGGCAGCACCCCTTGACTTCCCCGGAGATTCGCGCACTGCGCTGGTTCTCTGGCGACCACATTGTATTCCGCCAACTCTGGACAAACGAAGTCTGGGCCGCGATCCCGGCTACCATCATCGAAGACAGCAGCGCCCTCGTATCCCTCTACATCGCGCCCGGCGCCATCTTCGCCGGCCCAGACTGCTCCCGCCAAGAGCATCTTCACGTCGCCGCAACAGGTACCTGGACTCGGAAACTCTACGAATGGACCGGACAACACCACGTCTGGTCCTCCGTGCCCGGTGAAGCCGCCTCCATCTGGACAATCTGGTCCGCCCCTGACTGGACCCACGTCGGCTGGAAGATCAATCCCGAACAGCCCCTCAAACGTACCACCATCGGCTTCGACACAACCGACCATGTCCTCGACGCGGTCATCAGTGCCGACCTCACCTCATGGCATCTGAAAGACGAAGACGAGCTCGGCGTCGCCATCGAACTCGGCCTGCTTACAGTAGCTGAAGGTGAACGGATCCGCCGTGTAACACAGCGCATCGCCGGCGAGTGTGTAACGTCCCGCCGCCGGCAGCTTCAAGCATGGGCCGCTTGGCGCCCACCTGCCCAGTGGAAACTCCCCGTCCTCCCGCGTAACTGGGAAGACCCGTGACCACACAGCACCCGCGAAGAGACAAGATATTTCGGATTCGGAAGAGAACACTCCATACTTACGGTTCGCTCTACCTATAGAGCGAACCGAATCCGAATCTTTGGAGCTGGGTACTGGAGGAAGTACCGAGCGCTATATTTGGAACAGGAGGCGGCATGAGCCAGAAACATGACCTGCCGAAGCAGAATTGGGAAACTGTCGAATACACTGACAGTCCCGATCTGCCGGATGTTGAAGACCTGCGAATCGTAGACAAGGAGTTCTTGCCGCGCCCAGAAGAGCTTGTCTTTAAAGACACCGAAACAGAAAATATCACGGTATCTCTTGACAAGGAGACAGCTACTTTCTTCAAAAGCAAAGCAAAGGAGTTAGGAGCCTCCCATCAGACTCTAGTTCGAAGTATCCTCAAAGAGTATGTAGCCCGACAGAGCAGATAGGCTACTTGCGTTGCAGAATGGCGGAGAGCAGTATGTGACGCCACCGAACGTCCTCTTCCTCACACAAAACTGGGAAGCCCCATGACGCCACAACACCGCTATCCCCAACTACCCCTCCGCCACCACCGGGTTGCGTAGCACCCCAACCCCTGAAATCTCAATCTCCACCACATCCCCCGGCTGGACCGGACCCACGCCCGACGGCGTACCCGTCATAATCACATCACCCGGCAGCAGCGTAATCGCCTCGCTGATATAAGCGATCAACTCCGCCACCGGAAAAATCAAGTCGTCCGTGTTCGTGTGCTGCTTGACCTCTCCGTTCAGCCGCGTCGTCAACTCCAGGTTGGTCGAATCCAATCCCGTCGCAATGTAGGGCCCCAACGGCTTGAACGTATCGAAACCCTTTCCGATCAGCATGCAGCCGTTTGCCATCTCATTGGCCTGGATCACCCGTTCGCTGACATCATTGCCGCATGTGTACCCCAATACATAGTCCAACGCATCCTCTTTCGAAACCCGGCGTGCCTCCTTGCCCATGATTACCGTCAGTTCGCCTTCATAATGAACGTTCTGTCCCTGACTCGGGTAAATGATCGCGTCCTCCGGATCCAGAATGGCCGTCGAAGGCAACATGAATAGCATCGGCTGGTCCGGTGGCGTCTGTCCGCCCTCCTCCGCATGGGCAAGGTAATTCAGCCCCACCCCAATCAACCGCGGCTTCCCCACCGGCGCCAGCACCCGAACGTTGTCCAGATGCGTCGTCTCTCCGCTCTCCTCCATACTGTCGAAAGGACAGGAAGTCAACTGGCGAATAGCCCCGTCCTCCTCCAAAATTCCGTACCTCGTCGAATCTTCCGCACTGTAGCGCAAAATCTTCATCGTCAATGCTCCTCTCCGTGAATTATGTTACCTGAATCCATCAACCTGTTTAGCCAACAGTGTCTACTCCCACACCAGTTGTCTCAAGCCACTAACCACTGATCACTATCCACTGCAGTTGTGCGGTCGGGCCTTCGGCCCTCCCTTGTGCAGGGGCTGCGCCCCCGCAACGCCCCCCTACAAAAACATGCCTCACCGACCGTGTGCCTTCATCGCAACGTGTCGGCTGGCGAGCATGACCGCGGCTGTACACCAGTTGCGTCACCAAGAGCCTGAATGAATCCAGGGATGACAGGCTGGTCAACTACTGTGGCTTAGTAGTTACCTTCCTCGAACCCGGACCTGCCCCAACCTTCCATGCCAAGTAGGAAATGAAATGCTGCCGTGATAGACTGTGCCCAATAGCCGCGCATGGCTGGCGACGAAGCATCATCTACCGCGACGCCCACTGTCCAATGGCTGCGAAACAATACCCACATCAACAAAGGAGCACACAAATATGACCACCTCCGGCAGAGTAGCAATCATCACCGGCGCAAGCTCCGGCATCGGCAAACGCACCGCACTGCTTCTGCTCGCGGAAGGGTACGCCGTCGCCCTCGCCGGCCGCCGCCTCGACCGTCTCGAAGAAACGGCCGCAGAGTCCGGAGCCGGCGAACGCGCCCTGGTCGTCCAGACCGACGTGACCGATCCCGCCGCCGTAGACGCCCTCTTCGACCGCACTATCGAAGCCTTCGGTCGCCTCGACCTCCTCTTCAACAATGCCGGCCGCGGCGCCCCCCGCGCCAATTTCGACGAAATAACCTACGAAGACTGGAAATCTGTCGTCGACGTAAACCTGACCGGCGTCTTCCTCTGTTCTCAGCGGGCCTTCCGCATCATGAAGAATCAGACGCCCCAGGGTGGCCGCATCATCAACAATGGTTCCATCTCGGCCCATACCCCCCGCCCCAACTCCGCCCCCTACACCTCGACCAAACACGCCATCACCGGCCTGACAAAATCCACATCTCTCGACGGCCGCGCCTACAACATCTGCTGCGGCCAGATCGACATCGGCAACGCCGCCACCGAAATGACCGAACGTATGCGATCCGGCATTCAGCAGGCCAACGGCACCACCATGGTCGAGCCGAATATGGACTCCGACGGGGTTGCCCAAACCATCCTCTACATGGACAGCCTACCTCTGGACACAAACGTGCTGACCTTGACCGTCATGGCCAATCAGATGCCCTACGTAGGACGCGGCTGATCGCGCCTACTGATAGCCGCCTATCCCCAGGAGCTCCTTCGTTTCGGAATTGGCCTCGTCCAATAATGCATCGACGAGGCTATCTTCCGGTTTGACGCCAAAGGGAGAATAGCGCATCCACGTCGGCCCGTAGCAGAGAATCAGCAGGCGGCGCTTTTCGCCGTCAGGCCGCGTCGGCAAAGCCCGGTGCCATAGATTGCTGTGCATGATTATACATGTCCCTGCCGGCCCCCGCACCACCTTCTGTCCTGGCAGATCCTCGTAGCAGTCAGCCGGCAGCGGGTCATGGACCCGCCGGTGCGACCCAGGTACAATCGCCAGCGTACCATTTGCGTCGTTCAGTTCATCCAGATAAATCAGGCAGTCCAGAGTGTGTGGAAAGGAGAAGAATGCCGGCAGAGGCTTGGGCACCGTGCGCCGGTGCAAGTGCCACTGCGTTTCCTGGTTCGGCTCGCCCGGGTAACTGACCCGCCCGCCCAACTGGCGGATGCGTACAAACGGCCCCAACACTGCCCTCGCGACCGACAGTGTCGGCTGAAAACTGATCAGCTCAAGAAAGGCCGCATGCTTGTCCATCAGATAACGCGGAAACCAGCCGCCAAACCGCTTCGAGCGGCTGACAGCCGCAGACTGTGCCGCCTCTTCGCCGTCCGTGCGAGGGTCGGCGCCCACTTCGGCAGCTTCGACCTCGTCGAGGGCGCCGCGCAGCCGCTCCAAGTGCTCGCCCTCAAAAAGCGCCTCCCGGATCAAATAACCCTGCTCGCCTAGATGCTCGATCTCCTGCGGTGTTGCCAGAACCCTGAAACTGCGCTCCTTGTCTTCGTTGTCCGCATTGGTCATAATCTCAAAAGAGACCGTGTGGCTGGGAAACTCTGCATATCTTCCTTGCTCAGACATAGCGTCCAGGACCTCTTATCCTCAGTATTTCGTAACTACGCAGCCGCAACTGATTCGCAAATCTGAACGAGGGGAGCAAACGTGTTCTTTCTCCCCGCATCGTTGTATTTTGGGCGGTCGGGCCTTCGGCCCTCCCTTGTGCAGGGGCTGCGCCCCCGCAACGCCCCCCTACAAAACCATCCCTCACCGACCGTGTGCCTTCTTCGCAACGTGTCGGCTGGCGAGCATGGCGGCGGCTGTACACCAGTTGCGTCACCAAGAGCCTGAATGGTTCCAAGGATGACTGGCTGGTCAACTACGGTGGCTTAGTAGTTACAGTATTTCTAACAATTGCCGGCAGGGCGTCTGAAACGACCTCAGGGTTCTAGCTAGTCTACGGCAGTTTCCGTCTCTCGCGCAAAGACCTTCGCCGGCAGGGCAAATGCATCAAAAACCGTGATATAATAACCCTGTACCGATGTACGAAGAAACACTGCCGAGAGCGTATCGTCATCATGAACCCATGACTCCCACTGGCTGGGAATCTGAAGGCGAGGGAAGACCCTTGCACGACTGTAAACTGCTTATAATCTGTCTACCCATAGCCCAACAGAGACAGCGAGGGAACGTACGCGCAGCCAAACGCAAAAGTCCATTTATAGAAAACCTGCCCGCTTCTGCCCGGCTTAAACCGACCTGAAGCGTCCGGACACGACACCCTGCCCCCCAGCCGCCAGCTGACCGACTTGAGTCCAGTGTCTGCGAAAGTCGTGGATGCGTGTCGTGGAGAGGCTGCCAGAACCAGGAATCGACGCCGGAAACGGAAAAACCGATGCAAAAGCGTAACGACAACAATTACCAGAAAAAAAATATCACCCGCTCTGGCCCGACTTATACCTACGTGACCTGACTTGACCCGACATGGGACGACCAAACACGCCCCACCATTTCAGAGATTGCACAACTCTTGTACAACACACATGAGCGGTTCAACGGACCCGCCAGCGCTGAGGAGACCCCCATCACAGCCCATCAGGCAAATCTCATGAACTGTAGCTCTGACAACCCGAAAACGCTTATGAACGCTCGTAAACGCTCATAAACTCTCGTCCAACACACACATGAGAACGCCTCCATCGGCAAGGCCCCTGTCACAGCCCATCAGGCAAATCCCGTGAACTGCAGCTCAGACAACCCGAATAGGCTTATAAACGCTCGTAAACGCTCATGAACTCTCGTCCAACACACAGTTGAGAATGCCTGCATCGGCAAGGCCCCGGTCACAGTCCATCAGGCAAATCCCGTGAACTGCAGATCACACAACCCGAAAACGCTTACAAACGCTCGTAAACGCTCATAAACTCTCGTAAACTCTCGTCCAACACACACATGAGATTGTCAGCATCGGCAAGATCCCGGTCACAGCCCATCAGGCAAATCCCGTGAACTGCAGCTCACACAACCCGAAAACGCTTACAAACGCTCGTAAACGCTCATAAACTCTCGTAAACGCTCATAAACTCTCGTAAACTCTCGTCCAACACACGCATGAGAATGCCTGCATCGGCAAGACCCCGGTCACAGCCCATCAGGCAAATCTCATGAACTGCAGCTCAGACAACCCGAAAACGCTCGTAAACGCTCATGAACTCTCGTCCAACACACACATGAGAATGCCTGCATCGGCAAGGCCCCGGTCACAGTCCATCAGGCAAATCCCGTGAACTGCAGATCACACAACCCGAAAACGCTTACAAACGCTCGTAAACGCTCATAAACTCTCGTCCAACACACAGGTGAGAAGGCCTGCATCGGTAAGGCCCCGGTCACAGCCCATCAGGCAAATCCCGTGAATTGCAGCTCAGACAACCCGAAAACGCTCATAAACGCTCGTAAACGCTCATGAGCTCTCGTCCAACACACAGATGAGAATGCCTGTGTCCCACCATCAAGATGTATCTGACTCAAACGGTCCACAATGAATGAAATGCCTGCATCAGGCCCCAAGGCACTTGCAACTGATGTGAATTCCATCTTTGCATCCGATGCCAAACAGCTCCTGACTTCCACCCTCAGCCACCGGAGCACCGAGAATTCAGTCTACTGGCTCTTGGATGGGGAAGACAGTCGCATCCGTCAGGTCCATGCGCAGCACAACCTGGCCGTCTTGTACCGCATGGCTTTCAACCCCTTACCCAGCGAGAACAGCGCCCAAAACGGTATTTCTGCCAAAAGTAAACGCGCCGGTTGAAAAACTGGCTATCTCCCGCAAATTCTCTGCCAGCAAGATGCGATTGCCCTGCCTTCGCCGGCCTGGTTTCCGGCGCCGGTGGCTCATCACAACCCTACCCCGGAGATTTTCGCAATGGCCAAACAGAAAGTGATCTTGACTCCACACCCCCGTCCACTGGACATGATCATGTCAAACGAGGATCTGGTGCGTCTCAACGACCTCGTCGACGTCATTTGGGGCAGGGACGAAGCCATCCCCGAATCCGAGTATGCCCGCGCCTGCGGCGACGCCTACGCCATAATAACCACCTCCTGGCAGCGCCGATCACTGGACGACATGCCCAACCTGCGTGCAATTATGGAAACCGGCGGCCGCCATCCCAGCCGCGAGAGTTTGGACTACCAGACCTGCTTCGCCCGCGGCATCCGCGTCCTCAGTTGCGCACCCGCCTATGGCCCCATGGTCGCCGAAATGGCGCTCGGCATGGCCATCGCCGCCGCCCGCGGCATCGTCAGCGCACACACCGACTTCGCCGCCGGCGAGGAACTCTACCTCTACCCCAGCAACAGCACCGCCTTTACACTCTACGACCAGCCCGTCGGCTTCATCGGCTTCGGCGGTCTTGCCCAATCACTCAAACCGCTTCTGGCCCCCTTCCGCTGCCCGATTCAGGTCTACGATCCCTGGCTGCCCGCAAGCTTCATCAGCGAACGCGGCTGCACGCCTGTCAGCCTCCAGGAGCTGCTCTCACAAGCACGCGTCATCTTCGTGTTGGCCATCCCCTCCAATGAGAACAAAGCCATGCTCGACCGCGAGCTGCTCTCGCTGATCAGGTCCGACGCCGTCCTCGTCCTCATCAGCCGCTCACATCTCGTCGACTTTGACGCGCTCACCGAACTCCTTCATCAAGGGCGCTTCCGCGCCGCCATCGACGTCTTTCCCCAGGAGCCGCTGGCCGCCGATCATCCCATTCGCACCGCCCCCAACACGATTCTTTCCGCCCATCGCGCCGGCACCGTCTGGCAGGATATGCACATCATCGGCCGCATGGTCGTCGATGATCTGGAAACGATGCTCGCCGGCCTGCCGCCTACAAAGATGCAGGTTGCCCAACCTGAACTCGTCTATCGTCTGCCGTAGCAGCGGAACCACCGCGCTGGCTTCACCTGCCAACAAGCGCCTTTTCATCGTGTAGCGTCCTTCGCAGTGTCCGCATATACTTCTCTCACCCTGATCACCCTTGGAGCCGAACATGAGAATCTGCGCATATGCAACCCTGCCCGACCAGAACAACTTCCTCAGCTTTCTGAAACAGTACGACATCCTTGACGTCGCCCTCAGTTCTACCTCCCATCCTGAATACAGGACACGCTTTTCTCCGGAGGCAGCCGGTGAACCGGGCGCCTTCTGGGATTTCCCAACCCTTCTTAGGGCGCGTACACATTGCGAAGACGCCGGCCTCAACCTCGTTTCGATTGAGAATCCTCTGCCGAACTGGTGCTATGAAAAGATCGTTCTGGGCCAGGAAGGCCGCGACCAGCAGATCGAAAATGTCGCTGAAACCATTCGCAACATGGGGCGGGCCGGCATTCCGGTCTACGGCTACCACTGGATGGTCAATCAGCCGGGAGTCACCCGCAATTCCTGGCGTACCTCCCTCACAACGCCCGGCCGCGGCAACGCCCAAGTAAGCAGTTTTGAGCTGGAACTGGCCAACCGCGGCCCCCTCTTCCGCGATCGCGAGTACAGCCGCGAAGAGATGTGGAGCAATTACGAGTATTTCATCAAAGCAATAGTCCCCGTCGCCGAAGAAGCCGGCGTCAGATTGGCTCTCCATCCCGACGACCCGCCCGTGGAAAAGCTGGGCGGCATGCCGCGTCTGTTCTACAATCCAGATGGTTTTCAGCGCGCCATGGACATCGCCGACAGCCCGGCAAGCGGCCTTAACTTCTGCCTTGGCAACTGGACCGCCATGAACGTCGACACCCACGCCGCCATCCGCCGCTTTGGCAGCCGCGGGCAGATCGTCTACGGCCACGTTCAGGGCGTCAAGGGTACCGCCCCCGATTTCCGCGAATGTTTCCTCGAAGAGGCCGACTGCGACTTTCTGGAGATATTCAAGACTTTCAGAGAAGTTGGCTTTACCGGCGCCCTCATTCCCGGCCACTTCCCCTATACGATCTATGACGACGCGAGCCCGCATCACGGGCTGCTCTACTCGGTCGGCTACATCAAAGGACTTCTCCAGTCTCTCGACGAAGATAAACCATAGCAATACCGGACCCGCCAATCATCCAAACAACGAAATAGAGGGAGAAACGGACCAATGTACCTGATTCTGATAGGTTGCGAGTACGCAGGCACCACAACGCTGGCCCACGCCATCAGCGAGTGGTCCAAGGAGAACTTGGGCACCGAGTTCAAACTGATTCACGATCATTACAAACTGCCCGATACCAAGCCGCACGGCGCAGAGCTTACGCCCGAGGATATCGCCGCCTTCCAGCAGCTCAGCCCCCGTCTCACCGAAGTGATCCAGCGGCACAACCTCTACTACCACACCCCTTGGGCATCCGGTTCCGACGACAACTTCATGGGGATCGGCCTCTACTTCGAGGAGCTGGTCTACGCGCCCAAGTATTACGGCTACGGCGGCCGCGGCCAAGAGGGCGACCGTGGGAAAATCTCCCGCCTGCTCGAACAGCGAATCCTCCAGTTCAGGCCCGATGCAGTTCTGGTACTCCTGCACGCCGCGCCCGCAGTGATCCGCAAGCGCATGGCGCAGAGCCCGCATCCCTACCCCGTCGTTCCCGAAGAGGATGTCGAACACATCAGCCAGCGCTTCGAGGAAGAGTACGAAAACTCACTGATCCAGCGGAAATTCACGCTCGACACCTCGACGGCATCAGTAGCCGAGTCGGTGGCGGACTTTGCCGCCAAGATCCAGCCCTATCTGACCGCAGGCGACCTGTTGAGACAGGAACTGCAGCGAGGAAAAGCGGCCTAATCCCATGAACAAGAGTCCGTGTGATATTCTCATCAGCAACGGCCAGGTTGTCACCATGGACCCGGCGCGCACCATCCGCGCTCCCGGGGCTGTCGCGATCGCAGGGTCGCGCATCCTGGAGGTCGGCGCCGATGCCGACATGCGACAGCGCTATGATGCCGCGGAAACAATAGACGCCGCAGGCGCCATCGTGCATCCCGGCTTTATCGACGCCCACAATCATATTGTCCACACCACCTGTCGCGGCGTCTTCGGCAATATCCACGATGTAGGTGCGTCGCCAATCAAGTTCGCCGACTGGAAAGCCGATGTCACTGACCAGGATGAAGCCGACGCCACCGCCATGGCCGCCGTCGAGATGCTGCACAGCGGCTTCACCATGTTCATTGAGCCCGGCACACTCTTCTCAACCGCCGCCGCCGCAGAGGCTGTCGAACGTGTCGGCATGCGCGCCCTCTTCGCCCCGCCCTACCTCTGGGACCGCCGTGAAACGCTCGCCGCCATGCCCGGCCTCGAAAGCCCCCGCCTCATGGCCCGCGCCCCGGTCGACCGCGACCGCGTGCTGGGACTCCTGGACGCCGAACTACACCGCAATCAGGACCCCGACGCGCTCGTACGCGGCTTCGTTTTCGTCTACGGTGTCGGCACCGCCTCGCCCGAACTGCTGCAGTCCGCCCACGCCCTCTCCCGCGCCAACAACCTCCCCCTCCATCTGCACGCCGGCTACGCGCCCGGCGAAGGCGAAATCTATCGTGAAGTAACCGGCGTCAGCCAGCTCGTCCATCTGCATGAACTAGGCGTCCTCGACCAGAACACCGTCATCGTCCACGCTAACCTCCTCGACGATGACGAGGAGGCCGCCATCCGGGAAAGCGGCTGCCAGATCGTATGGAGCCCAATCTCCTTCTTCTCGCTCGGCATCGCCCGCACCGCCGACTTCAGAATGGCGGAGCGATATCGCCGCGGCACACCTGTATCACTTGGCGCAGACGGAGCCATGGACTGCACGCCCGCCGCAACCATGTTGGCGGCCCACTCCGCCGCGCGCGTCTGCGATGATCCTCTTTCTCCCTCCGCGCTGCTCGAAATGCAGACCACTAACGCCGCCGCCGCCGCCGGTCTGCAAGCCGAGTTGGGCAGCCTCGAACCTGGCAAACGCGCCGACATCGTCGTACGCTCCCCACGCGCCGCGGGGTCCTATCCCGCCAACAACCCCGTCCATCTACTAGCGCTGACACTCGGGGCCGGCAGCGTGGATTCGGTTCTGGTCAATGGCAAAGTCGTCCTTCGCAACGGGCGCCCCACCCGCGTCAATGAACTGGAGATCAGCAAGGCCGTCACCGCATCGGTCGCGGCCCGTGTACGAAGATTAGGGATCAATCCTGGGCCCGGATGGCCGGTCGCTGAGTTATAGATAGAGGAGACGGACTTCAGGTCGACTAAGAACGCCCGAAAACCGCTTTCGGCGAATCGAAAAAGTGTGTCGTTTCGTCTGGAGGATGAATAGGAGGAGAAGGTACTGTCCAGGACATTAGGAGTAATCATCTGCGTTGCGATTCGTTCATTGTTCAGAAGGGCAGTGATTATCGTGCTTATATCATTTCTGGCCCTTTTTGGCCTCCCCTCTTATACGCAATGATTTTAAGCGCACACACAGAAAAGGTTCATTTGACAAAGATTCGCAAGTACGAGAACATGTGTTCAGTTGAAAGTTTGTGCCGGTCAAGGACACTGTGACTGGAGGGCAATTATGATCAGAACCAACTTGGGGCGTAATAGTAGTCCTGAGACAACCAAACTTACATACGAGGACTACCTGAAGACCTCAGACGATGAACGCCTCGAACTCCTGGACGGAGTGCTTTCTATGCCGCCTGCCCCGAATACCGCTCATCAGTCAGTTCAGACCGAGTTAGGATGGCGGTTAGCTCAGTTCGTGAGGGAGGGACAATTGGGGCAGGTCTTCTTTGCACCTACCGATGTTGTACTTTCCAATATCGATGTCGTCCAACCCGACCTGCTATTCATTTCCAGAGAGCGGGCCCGCATTATCACCCCCGCCAACATCCAAGGCGCGCCAGACCTGATCGTTGAAATTCGCTCCGACTCCACCGCCGAGCGTGACGAAACAGTTAAGCGCCGCCTATATGCGCAACGCGGCGTCAAGGAATACTGGCTTGTGGATCCGAGTGCCGCCACCACTACAGTTCTGATACTGAGGGAGGACAGCTACCAGCAAGTTGGCTTTTACCGCCAGGGGCAGAACCTGACTTCGCCGACATTGCACGGGTTCACTGTCAACCTGAGTGAGATATTTCGAGCCGGCGGCTAGGCAGGTGCTATGAAAGAACTATCAGATCCCTGTCTCCATGAAAACTACGTGTAAATCAACCAAGTATTACCGCCACAGTTGCGACTCTTTGGTGGATGAACCGAAACTCTTTACCAGGTTCGTTCTCTTGCCAACATACGCGGAGCAGCCCCCAGATTCTTGGCGTGCCTCCCGATTTCCTGTCCTTCCGTTTTCTGCTTGTTCAACCGCCGCAAGCGGATTCAGCCGAAAGGTCATCAACCGATCGCCTGAAATCCTGAAAATCCCCAAATCCTGCAAATCCTGATTCAGACACCGACAACCCATACATTTCTGCCTGACCCCACCATTTCTACGCCTGTTGACCGGACTATACTCAATGTGCTAGAATCTTGCCGCCGACCACGCGTCCAAATATCATCGAGTACCAGCCCATCTCACTTCTGTCCAGATCATCCGTACCTATTCCTCAGTGCCCACCCGACAACGAACGAAGTTCCACAAAGCAGCCCAACTTTTATCTTCACAAGGGGAGGAGACAACATGAAGTCGCAAAACTCGAGTCGACGTGAGTTCCTCAAGATAACCGGCCTCACCGGCCTCGGATTGACAATGGCCGCCTGCGTTCCCGCTGCAGAGCCTGGCATGGAAGGCGCCGCCGACGAAGAACCGGTCGAGCTCTCTCTTTGGGGCTGGTGGGACATCCGCATGGATCTCTACGGCAGCGTAGCCGACAAATTCGCAGAACAAAACGACCGCATCACCGTCGATGTCCAGTCCATTGCCGGCGGCTATGTCGAGAAGCTCTACTCCGCCCTCGCAGCCGGCACCGGGCCCAACATGATCAAAATGCGGTCCCTTGCCTTCATGCACCAGATGCGCGAAGAAAATCTCGTGCTGGAGTTCCCCGAAGACATCTTCCCGCCCAGCTGGTTCGAAGAGGCCTACCCCCTCTTTGATATCAAGACCAACGGGCGCTACGTACTTCCCACCGGCACCACCTGTACCCTCATGATGTACAACAGGCAGATGTTCGAAGAGGCCGGCCTCGATCCCGAGTCGCCCCCCAAGACCTGGGACGACTTCACCACCGCAGCCAAGGCGCTCACCCAGAAGGACGGAACCGGCGCCATTTCCCGGGCCGGCTTTGCCCTCACCGGTGAATGGCCCGTCTTGAGCCAGATCTATCAGCTGGGCGGCAACGTCATCCAGAACAATGGCGATGAACAGATCTCCCTCATGACCAGCGCCGAAGTCCATGAAGCCTTCACCTACATCGCCGACTTGAACCTGGTTCACGAAGTATGGGATCCCGGCTTCCCCAACTTCGACTCCATCGGCAACGGCCTCGCCGCCATGACCGAAGAACAGACCTGGGTGATCGGTGAGTACACCAACACCTATCCCGATATGTACCCCAACATCGGCTACACCCACCCACCAACCCCAACCGGCGAAGCCGACCCGCTCTATGGTTACAAGGACACGGTAACCTCAATCTCTGCCGTTACCGGCCATTCCGAAAACGATGCCGACACCTGGGAGTTCATGGAGTATCTCTACAAAGACGGCGGCAAAGATGCCTACTGGGCCTTGTGCGAACTGATCTCGCTAGTGCCGGAGCGGGCAGACCTCATGTCCGACCCCAGGCTGCTGGAAACGCCCGGCCTTAAAGAGGCTTCTGAAGTCAATCCTTTTGAACGCAACTACGCCGCTGTGCCTGAGCGCGCCGGCGCCGTAATAAACGACGTTCTGTTTCTGATCGTAAATGAGGGACGGCCGGTTGCCGAGGCCTTGGAGTATGGCGACGCCGAAATCCAGAAGCTCATCGACGAGGGCTTGGCCAAGTATTGGGTCTAGACCCGTCGGCTGGCTTGTAAAGCAAGCAGTCTGTCGAAGGCGCGACTCCCACGCCTCATGTAGGCGTGGGAGTCGCCATATGTGATACAAAGCTGGTTCAGAAGTCCGTACTGCCTGGCCAGTGGGGTCCAGCGAGGCGACCATGAAGTAGACCTGTAATCCCCGCCGCTGCTCCCGCTGGCCAAAGGGATCGGCATCAGGTCCAGCGATCCGCGCCCGCTCCCGAATTGGGACTGGCGCAACACCTGTACCGCCGTTGCAAGACCTATTCACCGGTCCTCGTCGCAAAAAAAAACGCAGACGCCCCGTGGGAGGCGATGTGATGATTCAAACCATCGTGCAGAAATTTGCAGGCCGCCGGTCCTCGATCCGCGCCGCCGAGCACCGCTTCATCATCATCGCCCTCGTGCCCACCATCATCTTCTACGCGATCGTCAAGTTCTACCCCATCTTCTTCTCCTTCTTCATCAGCATGCACGAGTGGAGCCTCTTCGGAAACGTCTCCCCCTTTGTCGGCTTCGACAACTACGCCATCCTGGCCAAGGATTCGCTCTTCTACAAGGTCATGTGGAACACCATGTACCGCACCTTCGCCGGCACCTTTCTCGGCGCATTCAGTTCCCTCATCGTCGCTCTCATCCTCAACCCCATCAAGCGCGGCAGCATCCCCCTGCGTCTGATCTACTTTCTGCCCGTGATGACCTCCGTCATCGCCAGCGCCACCGTCTGGAAATGGATGCTGCAGACCCGTTTCGGCCTGCTCAATCAACTCCTCAGCTTCATTGGCATCCAACCTGTCCCCTGGCTCCAATCCACCACCTGGGCCATGCCCAGCATCATCGTCATGGGCATCTGGGGCGGGATCGGCTTTACCGTCATCATCTATCTCGCCGGACTGAAAGGTATCCCCAAGGACTACTACGAAGCCGCCGAAATCGACGGGGCCAACAGCATCCAACTGGCCCTCAAAATTACGCTGCCTCTGCTCAAACCGGTCGTCTCATTCGTTCTCATCACCGGCGTCATCGGCGGCTTCAGCGGCGGCTTCCAGGCCGTCTACATGATGACCGGCGGCGGCCCGCTAGACTCCACCAGGGTGCTGGCCCTCCACATCTACGACTACGCCTTCCAGCGCATGTTTATGGGCCAGGCCGCCAGCATGTCCTTCGTCCTCTTTGCTATCGTTCTCATCCTTACTCTCGTCCAGTTCAGACTGCAACGAGTCAACTGGGAACTATGAGTCTAATTCAAACCCAACGCAGCCATACTTCCTTTCTACCCTGGTCTTTTTCTGGAGTAACGCATGGCTAATCAAGACTTTGTTGGCGTACCAAGCCAGGTCGATGCACGGTCTCTCACCCGCGGCGCAACCGATTTCCAGCGCCTGCGCCGCGGCCTCTTGATCAACTACATTGTCCTGGGCGCCGGCGCCATACTGATGATCGTCCCCTTCATCTGGATGATCAGCACCTCCTTCAAACCCCAGGCTGAAACCGTATCTTTCCCGCCCCGCCTCTTCCCTATCAACCCAACAATTTCGAACTATATAGATGTCTTCGACCGCGCCAACATGGGCCAGCTCTATTGGAACACGACATTCATCAGTGTCATCAAAACCATCTTCAATATCTACACCAGCGCGCTTCTGGGCTATATCTTCGGCAAGTTCGTATTCCGCGGCCGCGACATCATCTTCTACATTCTGCTCAGCACCTGGATCATACCCTTTGAAGTCTATCTGATTCCCCTCTACCTCATGACCGTCCAGGTCGGCTGGGCCGATACCTATACCGCCCTGATCGTGCCCGAAATCTTCACCATCTACGCCATGTTCATGTTCCGCCAGTTCATGTATACCATCCCCACCGAACTGATCGACGCCGCCCGCATCGACGGCGCCGGCGAGTGGTATATCTTCCACCGCATCATCATCCCGCTCTCCCGGGCTGCCCTCTTCACTCTCATCGCCTTCTACTTCATGTGGAACTGGAACGACTTCCTCTGGCCCCTTGTCGTCATCTCCAGCCACGACAAATACGTCATCACCGTCGGCCTCGCAACCTTCGTCGGCGAATTCTGGAACCAGTACGGCGTCATCATGGCCGGCGCCAGCCTCGCCATCATCCCCATCCTCGCCCTCTTCATCGCCGTCCAGCGCTTCATCATCGAAGGCGTCGTCCTCACCGGCCTCAAAGGCTAATCCACTTACCAACGAGTATCAGCTCCGGTCGCACCAGCCTCACCATCTCCCACACAGGCGATCTGTCCGTCGCAGAAGGCTCCCTTGCCCGTGCTGCCGCCGTACCGGTTGCCCCAAAGTGCCCGCAAAACGCAAATGCTCATTTGACACGGAATGGAAAACATGAGAACATTTGTACCACGAAAAGCCCGTAGCAGGCCGAAGTCTACCTATTTCAGTGCTTACAACAGGGAGCCTTGAATGCCATCCTCAATTGAATGGACAGATGAAACCTGGAATCCGGTAACCGGCTGCACACGTGTGTCGCCTGGTTGTGACCACTGCTATATGTATGCTCTCTATCCACGCCTTAAGGGAATGGGGGTCAATGGCTACGAGACCGGCCCCGACGATGTGCGCCTGTTGCCCGAGCGCCTCCAAGCTCCACTGACCTGGAAAAAGCCCCGACGAGTCTTTGTCAACAGCATGTCGGACGTTTTTCATTCAAGTGTGCCGTTCAAATATGTACTTGAGATGTTCCTGGTCATGCAGGAGGCGGCTGCAAGGAGCGGTCATATATTCCAAGTTCTGACCAAACGGCCCGGTCGGGCAGTCGCCTGGTGGCAAGAACATGAGCGACAATTTCCCGACGGTTGGCCGGCCCACATTTGGATAGGCACGTCGGTTGAGAGTCAGAAATACGCTCCCAGATTGACCGTTCTAGGTCGACTGCCTGCGCCCATACGTTTCGTGTCCGCAGAACCTCTGCTGGACCAGCTTGACCTGACCCCATGGCTCGAGAAAGGGGTTTTACAGTGGGTGATAGTCGGTGGCGAGAGCGGCGCGGGAGCTAGAGTTATGGACCTTGAGTGGGCGCGTTCTCTCCGTGACCAGTCGGTAAATTCTGGCGTAGCCTTCTTTCTTAAACAGTTAGGGGGTGTGCGCAACAAACGCGGCGGTGAAGCTGCAACTATAGATAGTAAGCACTGGCGTCAAATGCCGATCACGGAGTAAGTAACGAGTATGACTGACAGATCTTTTGGTGGCCCTTGGACCCAGCAGAAGCTCCGTATTCTCAGCCTGTACCTGGACGCATACACTACCGCCTTGAAGAATCAACCATTCAGGCTCATTTACGTCGATGCCTTTGCCGGCGAAGGATCATGGCGCCCCGGCTCCGCGTATACTACTGACTATGATGACTTTAGAGAGTTGCACAAAGGCTCGCCCCTAATCGCTCTGGAGATTACTGATAAGCCTTTTGATAGACTCATTTTCATCGAGAAAGATTCCCAACGCTATGAACTGCTAAGGAAGCTGCAAGGGGAATACCCGAGCCGAGACATCGAGGTGCTAAATAAGGACGCCGAAATAGCGTTGCCTGCTTTCTGCCAAAGTTTGCACGTCGACGAACGCGCTGTTGTATTTCTGGATCCCTTCGCGACTGAAGTCTCCTGGGCTATGGTGGAAGGGATGGCCAGGACACAGAAGATAGATTGTTGGATATTGTTCCCTCTGAGCGCGATTGCCAGGATGATGCCGAGAAAAAGTGAGCCATCCGAGGAACTTTCGATTAACCTCGACAGGATTTTCGGGAGACGCGAGCACTGGCACGACTTCTACAGTAACTCCCCGCAGCCAAGGTTACCCTTGCAGTTCTTCAAGGATGAGTCTGAGCAAATCCGATCAAGTGATAGCAGCCAAATTGCTCAGCGTTATCGAGATCGACTTGAATCAACTTTCGAGAAGGTCGCTCCTTCGGGCAGAGAATTCAAGAACGCTAAGAACTCTCCAATGTTTCAACTGTTTTTTGCGGCAAGCAATCCCAAGGGGGCAAGGATCGCCGTAAAGATTGCGAAACACATTATTGACAAATGGTGATCACCGAAAAAGCTGACGCAGAAACATTCTGAGATCGATGTCAGGTATGGGCCGCCAACTAGCCGTCCCCATCACTCCTCCCAACATTCAAAGCGCGCCCGACACACCCTGACCCCACCGGCTCCGCTCAGGCAGACCAGTAAGGCGAATAACTGTCCATATGGTCACCGCCTAAACTGTGCAACGGTATCTGCCGGTCCGCAGGCCTCTGGTCGGCCGCCCACTCACCCAACGCCTCTTCCTGCCCCAGGCGCCGTATCATGCTCCAATCGTCCAGTAAAAGGTAACGGCTGTTCGTGTCCCAGAAAGCCAGTCCGTCGACACCGGTTGCGTAGCAGTCCAAAGCCTGCTCCCGTTACGCTTGCGCCGGCATCCGTCACGGCAGAGTGTCGGCGTAAACCTGACAGCCGGTGCCGCGTGTGGCCCTGACCAAGGAGGCAACATCAACATCCATATACCCATGCCAGGGGTTAGGAATGATGAATTCTACCGGCCCTTACTCGGTCCGGGTCCCCACATCGAGGCCATAACGAAGATTGTACAGCAGAGTATTCACAACATACGCCTATGCTTTTATATGCCTTCCCTGTCGCAGAGGTGAGACCAGCGGTAGAAGCCATTCCAAATCCGCATCGTTTGACGCTCCGGTCGGCGGTGTCCCGGTGTGTTGTAGCGTGCTCCCTACCCCCCCAATTCAACACTCTCACCCGAATTCGCACTCTCCACCGCCGCAAAGGCCATCCGTAAGCTCACCAAGTGATCGCGGCCCGAACTCTCCGGCTCCCGCCCTTCCTCCAAGGCCAGCAACATCTCCCCCATCGAACCGGC
>Ga0209544_1001926_pt1 | contig 20418 bp, 13 predicted proteins | sample MesohylPK_FD_187297 | JGI IMG/M metagenome (GOLD analysis project Ga0209544, IMG submission 187297) | Host-associated microbial community of the marine sponge Aplysina aerophoba from Gulf of Piran - sponge mesohyl, lysed by proteinase K... | ecosystem: Host-associated > Porifera > Sponge >...
TCTCGGAGATTTTTCCGGTTTTCCTTGCCAGGGAGCGTTTCCGCGTCAAGGATTCCGGCACCGCCGGGGGTTTCAGCCTTCCGGCTTCCTGTTTCCTGGATGCCCTGGAGAACGCAAGTGTCCATCGCCAAGTCGCTGACCGCCAGCATTTTGCTGGCCATTTTCGTGGCCCTTCCGGCCGCCGCTCTGCAATCCCTCGGGACGGTGCAGGGATTCGTCACCGACGAGAGCGGCGCGGCGCTACCCGGCGCAAGCATCGAGCTGATGGATGCCGAGCGCGGCCAGACCCGGACCGCAGTCACGAACGGCCGGGGATTCTTCGCCGTTCGGTCCGTTCCCAGCGGGACCTACGACCTGACCGTCGCGCTCGATGGCTTTCAGACCGTCCGCCGGGAGGGAATCCAGCTCCTGGTGGGCCAGGTCCTCGAGACCGACCTTCGACTGGAGCTGTCGGGCGTCCTCGAGACCGTGGTGGTGACCGCCGAGACGCCGCTGCTCGAGGTCGGCCGGGGCGGCGCGGCCGGCTACGTGGACGAAAACGAGATCAGCGCGCTGCCCATCCAGGGGCGCGACTACGTCCAGTTCGCCCTGCTGAAGCCGACCGTGAAGGTGGAGCCGCAGCGCGGGGGGATCTCGCTGAGCGGCCAGCGCGGGATCAACTCCGGCCTCACGATCGACGGTGCGGACGCGAAGAGCGCCTTCTTCGGCTACGGCCGCGGCGGAGAGGCCACGGAGAACGGCGGCCTGGTGGTGGCGCAGGAGTCCGTCAAGGAGTTCCAGGTCGTCACGAGCGGCTATTCCGCCGAGGCCGGGCGATCCGGAGGCGGAACCATCAACGTGGTCACCAAGGCCGGCACGAATCAGTTTTCCGGATCGAGCTTCCTCTTCTTCCGCGACCAGCGGATGGTCGGGCGGCTTCCGCAATCCCCGCTGGATGCGCACCGGGGAATCGATGCGAACGACGACCGCTACGAGGTGGACGAGTTCGAGCGCTACAACTGGGGCGCCTCCTTCGGAGGTCCCATCGCGCGGGACCGCACGCATTTCTTTCTCTCTTACGACCAGACGGCCCGGAGCCAGCCTTTCATCCGGGACATCCGCGGCGCAGGCCAGTACGACGCGATCCTGCCCACCTATCCCGACCTGCTGGCCGGGTTCAGTCCGAACGGAGACGGAACCGCCAGCGGGCAGTTCGTCCGGGAGACCGACAACCTGATCCTGTTCGGCAAGCTGAACCACCGGCTGAGCGACAAGCACTCGCTCACCCTTCGCTACAACTTCACGGACTACGCCCGGACCTCGGACTACGTGGCCGAGGAATCGCGAAAACTCGAACGGACCCACGCGCTCGTCGGGTCGATGGTCTCGCTGATCGGTGAGACCGGAGTCAACGAGTTCCGGGTCCAGTACGCCTACGACGACCTCGATCGACTCGCAAACCTGCCGGACAGCGCCCTCCAGGCCAATTTCCGCATCTTCGAGCCCTCGTTCGGTTCCTTCGGGAAGCCCTGGTGGCTGCCCATCTATGTGGACGAGCAGAAGTTCCAGGTCCAGGAGCGCTTCTCGTTCCTCTCCGGGAACCACGAGATCCGTCTCGGTTTCGACTACAGCAGGGACGACCTGACCGAGTACTTCGCCGGCAACGCCGACGGCCGCTACGACTTCGACACCATCGACGATTTCCTGACCGGCGACGCCGCGCGGGCCCGGATTTTCTTCGGGAACGTGGACAACCCGAATTTCGACGTCACCCAGCAGACGCTCGGGTTCTACGTGCAGGACAACTGGAGCCCCAGCGCCCGGCTCACCCTGAACCTCGGGGTCCGCTGGGACGGGACCTTCAATCCGAGCGGGATCGAGCACGTGCTTCCCGAGGGCACTTCCATCCCGGACGACTTCGACAACATCTCCCCGCGGGCGGGATTCGCCTATTCGCTCGATTCACGGAGCGTCCTGCGGGGCGGCGCCGGCGTCTTCTACGGCCGGACGCCGACGCTGCTGTTCTTTTCCGCCTACAGCGACACCGGTGTGTTTCCCCGCTTCGGCAACGCGGTCGTGTCCCCGGGAGAGACCGGATTCGTGCCGCTCGGAACGGGGATCGACAACGCCAATCCGCCGGCCGGGTTGACCCCGTCGCTCAGCTACGTCCATCCCGACTTCGAGGACCCCCGCACCACCCGCTTCAACCTGGGGTACGAACGGGAGGTCGCCAGTGATCTCGCCGCCTCGCTCGACTTCGTCCATGCGCGGGGCGATCTACTGGCCTCCAACGTGGACGGGAACACACCGGCTCCCTCCCGGGACGCCTTCGGCCGGCCGGTGTATTCCGGTGAGCGGATCAATCCGAACTACGGAACGATGCTGGTGCGGGACTCCCTGGCCCGTTCCGACTACGTGGCGCTGACCGCCGGGCTCCGCCGCCGGTTTCGGGACGGCATTCAGTTCCAGGCCCACTACACCTGGTCGCGGGACCGGTCGAACGATGACAACGAGCGGTCCTCGGGCAGTCTGACGCTGACCGATCCGTCGGACCCGGACTATGACTGGGGCATCTCCAGCCGGGACATCCCGCACCGCTTCGTGGCGAGCGGCGTCTTCACCCTGCCCTTCGACATCCTGGCGAGCGGCATCCTGACCGCCCAGTCCGGTTCGCCCTTCACCGCGCTCGACCCGCGGGTTGGCTTCCACAACCACCCGGACTTCTACGTCGGCCCCTACGGACCCCAGACGAGGGCGGTGATCGGCGGTGAGCTCGCGCCGGTGAACGGCGAGCGGAACGACGCCTGGACGAACCTCGACCTCCGGATCACCAAGCGCTTCGGACTCGCCGGCGCCCAGCTCGAAGCCCTCTTCGAGGTGTTCAACGTCATGAACGCGGCGACGTTCCGGGTGTCGGGCGCCGACCAGCAGGAACCGGTGCTCGACGACGGCGCGCCGAACCCGGAGTTCGGGCTCGGGGCCGCCCGGGTGGGCGCCCAGCGCCAGGCGCAACTCGGCCTCCGGATCGTCTTCTAGCCGGCAGGCGCTCGTTCAACCGGTCCCCCTCGACCCGGTCGTGTTTCAGGTACGAAAGGCAACGGACGACCTGTGCCAGCCGAAGTGACGCTCCGGTAAAGGACGGGGAGCCCCCACCAGCAGACCTGGGCCGGCCTCCAGGCCAATACAGCCCGCCGGAGTCGGGCGGCGGCACGGACCTCGGCGCCAGGCGGGCGACCCCTCTCCCCACGCCGTCGTCGAACGCCGTCAGGATCACCCTCACGGTGGCGTTCGGGCAGACGCCGCAGCCCCGGTGACACCGCTCGGGATTTCTCCCGTCCTTCTTCCCGCTCTCGAACTTCAGTTATTTAACTGAGTAAATCAGCTAATGAGATGCGGTTTTGCACACTAAAATAGTTCCATGCTGGAACGACACCGATCACTTCGAGCCTTGGACACGGCGTTCGAAGACACGTCGGCGGTAGCGATCCTTGGCCCCCGCCAGATCGGCAAGACCACCCTCGCCCGCCAGTACGGCGAACGCTGCGGGCAGCCGGTGACCCACTTCGATCTCGAGAACGCGCGGCATCTGTCACGTCTGGAAGACCCCCTCGCTGCGCTGGAAGGACTGCGCGGTCTCATCGTGCTCGACGAGATCCAGCGTCGTCCCGAGCTCTTCCCCGCGCTCCGCGTGCTGCTCGACCGCCCGGAGAACCCGGCGCGATTCCTCATCCTGGGATCCGCCAGCCCGGATCTGCTGCGGCAGTCGAGCGAGACCCTCGCCGGACGAATCGTGTTCCGGGAACTTTCAGGGCTGGATGCCGAGGAGACCGGAACCGACGCCCTGCCGAGCCGTTGGCTGCGCGGGGGATTCCCGCGGGCATTCCTTGCGCCGAGCGATCGCGCGAGCTTCGAGTGGCGGCGCGAGTTCGCGCGCACGTTCCTGGAACGCGACCTGCCGCAACTGGGCGCGCGGCAGCCGGCGCCGGCGTTGCGGCGGTTCTGGACCATGACGGCGCACATCCACGGCCAACTCTGGAACCACGCCGAAATGGCGCGGGCCCTCGGCGGTTCGGCGAAGGCCGCCCGGAGCTACCGCGACCTGCTTGACGCCGCGCTCGTGCTGAGGATCCTGCCGCCGTGGTCGCAGAACCTCGGAAAGCGTCAGGTGAAAGCGCCCCGCATCTACCTCCGCGACAGCGGAATCCTTCACTACCTTCTCGACATCCGCACGACGGAAGACCTCGAAAGCCACCCCAAGGTGGGAGCCTCTTTCGAGGGGTTCGCGATCCACGAGCTGATCGCGCACCTCGACGCACAGCCCGAGGAGTGCTATTTCTGGCGAACCCACACCGGCGCGGAAGTGGATTTGCTGGTCATCCGCGCCCGGGAGCGTCGCGCTTTCGAGGTCAAGCGCACCACCGCGCCGCGCACGACGCGTTCGATGCACACCGCGATCGAGGACCTCGGTCTTGAGCGCCTTGACGTGATCCACGCCGGGCGGGAGACCTACCCGCTACGCGACCGCATCCGTGCCGTCTCGATCTTCCGCATCCGCGAGGATGTAGAGGTCTGACGGAAGGCGAATCGCTGGAACCCAACCCGAACGGGTGTGGAACACGATCACCAGAGCCATCTTGCGGCCACCGGGGCGGAGGGCGCAATGCGTGCCCGGAGCGGTGGCCGTCTGGGTGACCGGCGAGAATCTGAATCTCTCCGGTGGCCTGCGGGCGGCTCCTGCGAGGAAACGCCGACCGAGGCCTCGATTCGACGCGCGAGTTCGCCGAAGTCCTCGGTGCACTTCCTCCGAATTGCCGTGATGTTCCGGACAGCCTCTCTGGCGAGTGCGCCTCGCCCGCCGTCCGGACGGTCGGAGACCCCGCGTTTCCTGGCCAGCGGCTCAAAATAGGTCCTCCTCACCTGCAGCTCCGCCCGAACGTCGCCCCACCTCCATTCCTTGGGCAGTTCCAACCCGGCGAGAAGCCACGTCTCGATTTCTTCCCACGCATTCTCGGCGAGAAAACTTGCCCCGAATTCGTTTTCGATCTGGTCCAGCCGCATTTTCCGGCCTTTCTTGCCGTCCCGGTCCACGCAGAGAATGAATAGGTCCATCATCCGGTAGCTGTTGACGATCTCGCGCAGCCGCTCAACCTTGAGAGCCTCTTCCACGCCTCCCAGATTCGGGTCGCGACAGACGCTGATCTTCGCGTTCGGCTTCCCGATGTCCCGGAACAGGCGCGAGAACAGCGGCAGCAGGATGTATTGGTCGTAGGTGAAATCCTCGGGAATGAGGAGGACTTTCACCGGGCGACCGTTGCGGGATCGTCCGCGGGTGCTGTTTCGCCTTCGTCCTCGAAATACAACACGTCCTCCATCCAACCGTTTCGCAGCAATCGCCCCAGTCCGCGTGACTCTCGCAGCTTCGCGGCGTGCGGAAGGTCCGCGATTCGGTGCGCGGAGGACGCAACATGCCCCCGGATGTTCGCAAGCACGGTTGAGTCCGTGAATGTGCGGTCGCTTATCCGGTCAAGCACTTCGGGCGAATGCGTCGTTGCAATGACCTGCAGGTCGTCGTTGCCTGCATGTTCTTCGATGAGACGCACGAGCAACCAGATTCGGCTGGGATGAAGTCCGGTCTCGAGTTCCTCCAGGAAGTAAGTGGTGTGCTCCCGCGCGCCGAGAATTGCGGTCAGAACAGCCAGGAAACGCAGGGTGCCGTCGGAGACGTTGTGCACCCCGAAGTGCCCTCCTTCGCCCTCGCGTACCTCCAGGTGAATCCGCTGGTCCGGATCGCTGAAGAAACGGAGTTCCTGAATATCCGTGGGAGTGAGTTCCTGAAGCCAAGCGATCACGGCTGTCCTTTTCTCTGGCTCCTCGCACACTCGTTTGAGAATCGCCGGAAAATCCCTGCCGGTTTCCTGAACGGTCTCCGCTCCCGGCGCCCCCGCCTCCCGGAGTTCCTGGGGAACCAGCGCGAGATTCTGGATTCGCTTGAGCACCTCCCACGCGTAGAGGATGTACCCCAGCGATCGCTCAGGGACGTCATCCGCCAAGGCGCTGCCGAACAGAGCGGTGAGACTCCTTGATCGGCTGTCCATCGGTTTGAGTTGTCCGTTGTTCCGCAGCACATACACCGGCGCAGTCATCGGTTCCGTGGGCTCGGTGACGGGAGCTTCTGGGGAGGGGGAGCGGGTGAAGATCACCGCGCCGTCGCCGCGCAGTTCCTCGTGAACGACCTGGAAAGCCCGACTACCCGGTTGGGTCGCGGAGAACTCGATTTCGTATTGGAGCGTCTCGCCCTCCGGCGCGACGATCGCTACAGATATCGCTCCCGTCCGCGCGCCAACTCGAATCGGTCGTTCGATCCCCTCGAAGCTGGAGTCCAGGTCGAGCCGCGTGGCAATCCTGCTGAGGATCCGCAGCGCGTCGCCGAGATTGCTCTTGCCCGTCGCGTTCTCGCCCGCGATCACGCTGAACGGTCCGAAACGAAACGTCGCGTTCTCGAAGCTGCGGAAGTTGCGGAGGCGGAGCGAACGGATCATGACCTGGACCGGGGAGTTGGTCGGAACGGAGATTATCGCCCCGCCCCGTCGCTCTTTCCCTACCCCGCGGTGTCGTCGAAGGCGGCCAGAATGGCGGAGACCGTGGCGTTCAGGTATTCGTCAAACCCGCCGGGGCTTGGACCGAGGCGCACTATCACGATGTCCCGCGACGGGATGATCATGGTGACCTGGCCCATGAAGCCCGCGGCCCAGTAGGCGTCGCTCGGGATGTCCGGGTGGCGCCCGCCCAGGTTCAGCCACCAGAGGCCGCCGTACTCGCCCTCCTTCGCTCCCGGCGAGAGGCTGCTCACGAACTCCGACCAGCCTTCGGGGAGGATCCGGTCGCCCTCGAAGACGCCGTCCCAGAGGTGGAGGAGCCCGAAGCGCATCCAGTCGGCGGCGCTGCCGTACTCGTAGCCGCTCAGGATGAAGTTGCCCCAGGGGTCGGGCTCGAGCACGAAGTCCCGGGAGCCGATCCGGTCGAAGAGCATCCGCTGCGGATGGGTGAGGTACTCCTTGTCGTTGTTCTCGACGGTCTCGCGGACGATCCGGCCGAGGGTCAGCGGGTCGGAGTTCCGGTAGCGGAACTCGGTGCCCGGCGGGATGCCGTAGGGCTGTCCGGAGGCGTGTTCGAAGACGTTCAGCGAGTCGAAATAGACGCGCATGTGCTCGTTCTCGGGAATCAGCGACGACGCTCCCGCAAGTCCGAGGTTCGTCATGTCGAGCCCGCTGCTCATGGTGAGCAGGTGGCGCATGAGGATGACTCCCCGCGGGTCGCCTTCCTCGCGCCACTCGGCCACCGGCGCGGGGTCGTCGAGCCCGAAGTGCCCCTTCTGCATGAGTACGCCGATCAGGGTGGCGGTGACGCTCTTCCCCTCCGACCAACTGATCTGGGGGGTGTTCCGGGTGAAGCCGGGGGCGTAACGCTCGCCCACGATCTTCCCGCGCCGCACCACCGCAAGAGCGCGGGTGTTCTGCTCGGTCCCCATCGCGGCGTCGAGCGCCGCATCAAGCGCCGCCCGGTCCACCCCGGCCTGATCCGGTTCCTCCGCACCGATGTCCCCGAGCGGCCAGTCCTGCTCGGCAGCTGGTGGCTGGTCGCGGGGAACCGGCACCGGCGTGAACCGCACCGAGTCGGCGCCGTCTTCCAGGAGGGTGCATCCTTGGTCCCCGTGGTACTTGGCGGTGCGCCGCGCCACGTCGGCGGCCCACACCGTGGCGCTCTTCGCCTCCATGTCCACTTCCCACTCGAAGTCGTCCTGCCAGGCGAACCCGATGAACGGTTCGATGTCCTGCGCCAGCACTTCCTCGGGGGTTCGCTCCGTGACCCGCCCCACGACGAAGGTCCCGGAGCAGAGGTGGTGCGCCCCGATGCCGGCGGCGTACTTCCGGAAGCGGTCGTCGTCCGCTTCCTCGACGGGCTCACCGCCTCCGCCTCCGCAGGCGGCCAGGATCGTCAGAGTGGCCGCGACAGCGAGCAGCGAGAGCCAGTTGCGTAGTTCCTTCATCGGGCGTCCCTCCCGGGTGGCGATTCTAGGGGACCGGAGAGCTCCGCTCCGTTCGACCGGTCCCTGCCCGGGAGGAGATCCCGACCCGCAGACCAGCAACTCCGCGGAAGACTCCAAGCGTCCGGTGAAGTCTGATGAAATCCCGCGCGCATCGGGCAAGGCTCGGAAACTCGATGTCCCCGGCCGCTCTGCGGCCGGTGCCTGCCCCGAAACGGAGTGACCCATGAGAGTTATCGTCTTTGGCGCCACCGGCAAGACCGGCGAATTGGCCTGGCGCAAGGCCATCGAGGCCGGGCATGAGGTGACCGTTTTCGGTCGGTCCGTCGGGCGCCGCTACCGAGAGGAAACCGTCGCAAAGGTGCAAGGCGATGTTCTCGATGCCGAGGCGGTTTCGCGCGCGATTGCCGGTCACGATGCAGTGCTGGTCTGCCTGGGCCCCATCAGCACGAAGGACCGGACGACCCTGAGTCAGGGCGCGGAGAACATTCGGGCGGCGATGCAGTCCCATGGGGTTCGGCGGGTTGTCTTCATCTCCGCCGCCGGTGTCGGCGAAAGCTGGACAAGCATCCCCTGGTACTCCAAGCTGCTGTTTTCGACCATGCTGAAGACCATCCTGGCCGAACACGGCCGCGAGGAGGAGATCCTCGGCGGCGGTCCGCTTGACTGGACGGCGGTACGGGCCGCGATCCTTACCGACAAACCCGGTTCGGGAAGGATTCTGGCCTCGAATACGGCTCCGGTTCGGACCATCCCGCGCGCCGATGTGGCGCAGTTTCTGGTGGACCGGATTACGGCGGCCGACTACCGGAAACAGGCCATCAGCATCACCTCGGGATGAGCGGCGGGAACTCGGTGGGGTTGCCTCCGCGGGCTGATCCGCGTCCGTTTTTCGGGCAGCCCTATCCAAGGGCGTCCACCGAACACACCGTAAACAACTGGCCGCGCCGGCGCATCCGGTACGGGGCCCTCACCGCCGGCGAGGCCAGGAAGTTCTCTCCAGCGGGATAGATGGCGCGAAAGGCCCGCACGGCGGCGCCGTCGAGTTCCTCGGGATCGACCTTGCACTCGACGAGATCGACGCGGTCCCGGGAGCGCCGGACGACGAAGTCCACTTCCCGGCCCGCTTTGTCGCGCCAGTAGAAGATCCGGTCGTCGGCGTGCCGGAAACGGAGGGAGTCGAGGACCAGGTGCTCCCAGAGGATTCCCCGATCCTCCGATCGGAGGGAATCCCACCCCCTTTCGAAGGTGACGAATCCCGTGTCGAAGGCGTAGCACTTGGGCCGCGCCACGATCTCGCGGTTCCCACCGCCGTGGAACGGGCGTAGGAGATGCACCGCGTGCGCCGTTTCGAGCGCCTCCAGGTACGTGCCAACGGTAGGACGGCTCAGCTCGGACAACCGCGCCAGGCGCCCGATATCGAGCTGTCCTCCACTCCAGCGGAGGAGGAGCCGAAACAGCGACAGGAAACCCTGGCGGTTTCGCACATCGAAGAGTTCCAGGATGTCCCGCGCGTAGAAGCTGTCGATCCATTCGCCGTAGGACGACGACCGTTTCTCCGTCTGGAGCAGAGCCTCGGGCAACCCGCCGTGCAGCAGCCGGCGATCGAAATCGCCCAGGCCGAATGGTTCGGCGCACTCTTCCCACAGCACCGGACACAGATGGACGGCCTCCTTGCGGCCGGTCAGCGAGTCGCGGAACTTGCGGGTGGCGGCCGGGGTCGACGGACCGGTGGCCAGAATTCGGAGGCTCGGATACTCGTCCGCGGCGATCTTCAGCAGCAGGCTGGGGTCCGGAAGGCGGTGGACCTCGTCGAACACGATCGTCGCTCGGGAAGGCTGGCCGCCCAGAAACAGCTCGGGATCGGACAGCGCCCGGGCGGAAGCGGGCAGGTCGCAGTTCACAGGGAGCGCATCCGGCAACATCCGGGCGAGCGTTGTCTTGCCTACCCGCCGGACGCCGGACAACCACACGATCGGGCGGCGCGCCCAGGCTTCATGAAGCCGGGCCACCCAGAGCGGACGACCAATCATGGAGTTCAATTATCTATTTGGACGGTCCAAATGACACATTGAACGATCACATGTTCGTCCGCAACGTCCTCTACCGAGGGAAAACGCCCCGTTACCCTCGTGTCCTGGCCGCCGCGTCACCAATAGGACGCCGCCGCCTCGGCTACGATGCGAACCTGCAAGCCTGCGAAACCTGATGACGCCGACGGATTCCCAAATGATCACCCGGGTCGCCCTCCGCAACTACATGAGTATTGCCAAGTGCGACGTCCGCCTCGATCCGCTGACGCTGCTGGTCGGGCCGAACGGCGCCGGGAAGAGCAACTTTCTGGACGCCCTTCGGTTCACGTCGCAAGCGCTGCGCTTCTCGCTCGACCACGCCCTACGCGAGCGCGGCGGGATCGGTGATGTGCGTCGGCGGTCGCGTGGGCATCCGAACCACTTCGGGATCCGACTCGAACTGAGCTTCCCCGACGGAAACGCTTCCTACGCCTTCGAGGTCGGTGCCCGTCCCAACGGGGGCTACCGCGTGCGGCGCGAATCGTGTTTCGTTCGTTCGACCGATCCGTCGCGAACCGGATCCTTCCAGACGGAAGACGGCAAAATCGAACGGTCCTCTGTTCCCGATCTCCCTCGCAACGTGCAGGCCGACCGGCTGCACCTCCTTCCTGCCTCCAACCACCCGGCGTTCCGCAGGGTTTACGACGTGCTGTCCGGGATGGGCTTTTACAATCTGAATCCGGAGCGGATCCGGGATCTCCAGTCCTCCGCTCCAAGCGACGTGCTCGACGGCGATGGGTCAAACATCGCAAGCGTCTTCGGGACCTTGAAGACGAGGTCGCCAGCCAGTGTCGAGCGGATCGTCCAGTACCTCTCGGCGATCGTTCCGGGAACAGTCGGAGTAGAGACGAAATCGCTCGGTCCGAAACTCACGCTGGAGTTCTTGCAGAAAGTGCGCGGTGACGATCACCCGTGGAGATTCCTCGCGAACAACATGTCGGACGGAACGCTTCGGGCGTTCGGGATCCTGGTCGCTCTGTTTCAGGGCGCGGGCAGCACCTCTCCTGCCGCGCGGCTCGTCGGAATCGAGGAGCCGGAGAGTGCGCTGCATCCGGCCGCCGCTGAAGCGCTGATGGATGTCCTGCAGGAAGTGAGCGGAACGACCCAAGTACTCGCGACGACCCACAGCGCCGACCTGCTCGACCAACGGAGCCTTCCGGTGGAATCGCTCCTGGCTGTCGTTTCGGAAGCGGGCGAGACACGTTTGGCGCCGCTGGACGAGAAAAGCCGACAAATCCTGGGCGACCGACTCTCAACACCCGGAGACCTGCTCCGGATGGAAATGCTCGAGCCTGATCCGGAACTCGCCGCGCCCGGACAACTCAAGCTCTTCGTCAACGGAGCATGAGCGTCGCTGAGATCGCGGTCATCGTTGAGGGTAGGGGAGAAGTCGGATCAGTTCCGATTCTGTTGCGCCGGATCGCCGCCCAGATTGCTCCCGACATCTCCCTGAATGTCCCTCGCCCGATCCGGGTTCCGCGGGACCGGATCGTCAAGCCCGGAGAACTCGAACGATATGTGAACCTTGCCGTCCAGGTGGGTGGACCGACCGCAACCATTCTGGTTCTCCTCGATGCGGACAAGGACTGTCCGGCCCAACTCGGTCCTGAGTTGCTTGAGCGCGCTCGACAGGCCCGGCCAGACAAGCGGATCGAACTCGTACTGGCGAACTCCGAATACGAAGCCTGGTTCCTGGCCGCCTCGGACTCAGTTGTGTCTGGCGCGCCCTCCGCTCCCTCCGCGGCAGAGTCGATCCGCGGTGCCAAGGAATGGATTCGTCAACATCAGGCATACCAACCAACAGTCGATCAGGCACCGATGACTGCCAATTTCGACATGGAAGAGGCACGCCGGAATGCGCCCTCGTTCGACAAGATGTGGCGAGCGGTGCAGGCGTTGCTTGAGACCTGACGACTCGCTCGGGCTCTCAGTTCGTTTCCACCGCGCTGTCCTGCTCGGCTTTCGCAAACTGGAGTGCGTGTTCTGTTGTTTCGTCGAACAGACGGGACACATCGTCCTCGCTCGCCGTCGAAGGCGCTAGCACGCGGCGGTTCATCTCGCGTTTCTTTGCCAGCAGTGCGTCGAGCCGGACATCAAAGCTGAAATCCGCGAAGCGTGGATGCTGGGCGATCGGTAGATAGACATGGACGGTCTCGTGCTGGCCGATTCGGAAGACCCGATCGGTGCACTGGTCTTCCACCGCCGGATTCCACCAGCGCGACAAATGAATCACGTGGTTTGCCGCCGTCAGCGTTAGGCCGACACCACCGGCGCGGGGCGAGAGGATCATCACGTCGAAACCGACACGGTTCTGGAATGTGCGTACGCGCTCCTTGCGGATCGCTCCGGCGACCGTACCGTTGATGACGAGCACGTCCTCTGACAACGGAAATTTCCGACGGAGCGCTTCCACCAGGAAGGCTTGCATATCGAGCAGTTCGACGAAGATCAGCGCCTTCTCTCGCTGTCTCGCGATGTCTTCCAGAATGTGGAATGTTTCAGAAAGCCGCGCCGATCCCTTGATGTAGGTGTCAAGATCAGACGCAGGATCCGGCGGCTCTGGATGGAGCGAGATGTTCCGTAGGCGGTGCAATGTATGCAGGATGCCATGCCCGGGACGGCGGTTCAGCACTGCATCCTCGTATGAGGCTGCCTGCTCCGGCGGCATTTCGACGAGTCGCCGGTGCACGTTCTTTTCCGGCAATTCGGGTAGATGTTCCTCTTTGAGGCGCCGCAGCATGAGTGGCGGCTTGTTCTCGGGGTCCGGCTCGGTCAGTTGCTTGTGAAGCGTCGCAAGCACCTGGTGCTGATCCGCTCCCTCGCGGTCGTAGATGGAGCTGAATTCCTTCAGGGGTGGAAAGCTGCCGGGTTCGATGCGATCGAGCAATGACCAGATATCGGCGGGGCGGTTCTCCACGGGTGTGCCGGTCATCAAGACGACGAAATCAATGTTCATGGCGAGAGCCGCTTCGGTCAGGCGGGCCGCCGGGTTCTTGATCTTCTGGGCCTCGTCAAAGACGGCGACGCTCCACGAAATGCGTGCGAAGCTGTGCTGGTAGTCGCGCAAGGTTTCGTAGGTGGTCAAAACCCAGTCGGCCGATCTGATCACTTCCAGATCGAGGAGCGGGGTTCCTCCGAGTGTCAATTCGCTGCCGCGCGTCTGAAGACGGCCCGAATCACGTCGTAGGCCGCGCAGCTCTCTTCCGTGGGCCTCGATGGCCCTACCGAGTCCCGGGTCACGCATGTGTTTGTCGTGTTCGTCCCTCCAGTTCCGGATCAATCCGGTTGGTGCGACCACCAGAATCGGTTCCCGGACGCCCCCCGCCCGCTTCTTCAGACACGACAGAAAAGCCAGCGCTTCCAGTGTCTTGCCGAGCCCCATGTCGTCGGCCAGCAGCGCTCCGCCACTTCCTTGGTCCCAGTGCTCCTTGAGCCACCGAAGGCCCTCCTCCTGGTGGTTCAACAGCTTCGTCCCGAGGTCAGGTTCCATCGCCAGGACGCCCCCGCCCCCTCGCTGCCGCTGTTCCCGACGGAAATCCGTTGTTTCGAGGTTGTCGATAATGAGCAGCACCGCGTTCTGGCCGCTCTCCTGATGCTTCTTGGACGATCCGGAATCCTGCGGGTCTGTGTCTCGAGGCGGCTTCGTCTGTCCAATCAGATCCTCGACTGCTGCTCGCGTCTCTGGAGTTGCCGGTACGTCCGTGTCGCCAAGTCGGACAGACGAATCGCCGCGGGCGATCGCTTCCTGAAGGCGCTGACGGGCTACGGGTAACTCTTCAGGTGAAATCGGCAGATCGCGTCCGTCCACACGGAGGCCGCACGCTTCCGGTGGAAGCCAGGGCTCCTTGGCTTGGACGATCCAGGGAAGCACCTTGCTGGTCCAGATGCCTACTCCCTTGACCCGATCGCTCAGACCTTCGTCGCTGAAGACCTCATCAACCTCCACCGTCTCGGCGCCCTGATCGTCGAGCTCCTGCCGAACGTACTCGGAGGTATCTTTGAGAAACTGTCGGCGCTCATAGGCATTGCCTGCTTGGGCGCCGCGGACGGCACCCAGCGCCCGCTCAACCTCCGGAGTCAGTACGACATAGACGTTTCCGCCAAGTGCGTAGCGGTGCTTGACCCGCGGAATACCCCGAAAACGGTGGGCGAACGAGCGTTGCGAGGCTGGCGGAAGGACTGCTGCGAAACCCTGCTCTTCGTCTCCCGTCTCGTTCAGGCGCGTTTCCCGCCGGCCGATCACCGGGTCAAAGTCCGGTTCGTTCCTGTCGTTGACGAATGGTTCCAGCCGGAAGGTCGATCCGACCGCGATCTGAAGCGACCCCAGATGAGCGTCAACGATCGCGTCTGGTGGAAGCTGTTCGGCAATCCGTCCCCAACTCAGCATTTTCGATTCGAGCCCAGCGTCGCTGGCGGCGGGAAACGCGTCTATGGCCTCTGCGATCGAATAAAGGGGCTCCGGTAGCACGAAATCCGCTCCGGCAACCCGCAGCCAAGCCCCCCTTCGTTCCACTCCCAGCACGCGCCGCCCATGCTGGACAAAGCCGCAGCGCACCTCAAAGTCCAGGTCGTGAATCGCTCCGTTCGCGACGACTTCGAGCGCGAACGGCGCCTGATCGGGGAGGCGCAGGTAGCGCAGCTCGTCTGCTGTCAGACTCGCCACACCGCTCCATTGAACGAGCAGTTCGGCCGGTTTGCGGTCGTCCGCGAGGCCGTCGTCGCGAAGGCGGATCAACACCCCGAGCCCGGAGGGCGTGTCAGTCCGGGCCGTCCATTCCGCAACGGGGACCGGCGGCTCTCCGACGCGGACGACTAGGCCATCTCCGGTCGGCTCGAAGTTGAGTGCTTGCGGGACGAGATCACTCTTCAAGGCTCATCGTCCCGCATGCTGTCCGTTGGTGCACCAGCGACACTTGTCACAGTGGGTTAGTGCCTGGACTTCGACTGTCAACATCATCGGTGCCTGCCGGAGCGCCACACCGCCCATCGCCTGTCCACTTCGGACATCTTGGAGGACCCTCGGGCTCGGGAGGGTGCCGCGGGCGCACGGCCTGTCCTCCCTGTGGATGCAAATCGACCGTCCCGGACGACCGTTGGCATGTAGTCATCGCGCCGGATGCTGACATCGGTGTAGTAGCGGATCCATTCCGCCATTTCGTCCTGCCAGCGGCCGGACTCGCTCCCGTGATGTGTTTGCCGGTGATTTGCGCCACCCATCAACTGGCGACCGCGACGGCCATGTCGTGAGTACTCACTCTCGTACAGCTTGGGCGCCTCGGGGTTTCCATCATTCCAGATTCGGCAGGCACCGCTGTGGCTCCATTCGGCCACGGTCATTCCCGGCATGCCGTTGACGTGAAGCAGGAGCACGGATTGACCCCCTTCGCTGCCCAGAAGCGTGCCCATTGACAGTTCGTCGCGCTTCTCCAGTCGCTCCATGGAGGTCCGCGCCCGCGAACCGAAGATGAACCACGCCCGGTCAATCAATCCGGCCTCGAAATGAGCTTTCCAGAACTTCTCCCGGTATTTCCAGTGCCGGTCGAGCGCTGTTTCTTTCACCACGGCGAAGAACACATCGAGCGACTCTCCGACGAGCCACCGCAGCACCACATTACGAAGATCGTTCGAAACTCCACGCCAGTTCCGTTTCCCAGCCGGTAGATTCGGATGGCCGAGATGACGCATCAGGAAAGAGAGGATTCGCTCTCTCGTCGTCGGCTCCGGTTCCTTTTGCAGGAACGGCCGAAGCAGCGATTCGGCGATCGCTGTTCGCAGGTCGTCAAACCGCAATCCACCTTGGAACTCAAGAACTTCGATTGTCCGGTCGAGTCCCGTGGGTTCCGCGGGATCTCTCTTCAGTAGTTTCTCCAGTGTGCGGAGTTCCTTTCGGAGACCGGATCTCAAGAGGCCGGCGGTTGCGAGGCCCGCGTCGAAACCGGCTTCCTTGAGCGTCTCGCTAACCGGCCCACTCCGGGAAACGAGCGTCTTGACAAACGCTAGGTCACCGTTCCCGTCCAGTAGCCGGAATGCGGTGCACCGCTGGCGCCACCGCCACAGCGACGGCGCCTCGGCTCGCGCAGTTTCCTTGTCCAAGATGCCGCGAAGCGCCCCGAAAGACTGTGAGTCCACCGGATACACGCGCAAGAATTCGTGCAGAAGCGGCAACACCGCGCGTTTTCGGCGTCCCTGAGCCAGCCATTCGCCGTAGGAGCGAACGAGTCCGGAGTTGTCGCCCAACCGGTCAGGGGACTCGAGTTGGCGGTTCCGGCGAGACGCCTTGGGCGTATAGAAGAACACCCAGGGCAGTTTGTTCAGATCCGGTCTTGGCCAGCCTGCGAGCGGAGTTCCGTGCCGCAGCCTTGCGATTGCACGCCAGTACAAGTCATCGAGGCTCTGAAGAGAGGGTGGTTCGATCCTCTGATCGCCGAGCTGCTTCTGAACTCGCTCAGCGGCCCTCAGCGAGCGGCTCGGACGAAAGCTCTCGGGAAGGGTCGTGGGCCACCTCGGATGGCTTCGCGAGCGGGCACTCGCGGACCATTCGGCCAAGGACTTCCGGAAAGGGACTTCGGACGATGTCATGGGGGCCTTGCTCGATACCGCCCCCGAATCCCGGTTTCGACAGCCGATTCCGAACCGGCGCTGACGATATCTGGGGGCTCCAGAAGGAAGCGCAGGTCAATACGCCGGTTGTCGTCCGCCCGGACGGGATCGTCGGTCGCCGGGCGCGTTTGCCCATAGCCGCTCGTGCTCAGAATGGGGTACCCCTCCGAGTTGCGGAGCCCTTCGATGTGCGGTTCACAAGCCGCGATCATCCGGTGCACGGTCGCTGCGCGCATGGATGAGAGTTCGAGGTTGTCCCGGAAACGATTCCCGGCGGCCACCGGAACATCGTCGGTGTGGCCTTCGATCAGCAGGGTGTCCAGCCGATCGGGAAGGTCCGGACACGGATAGCTTGAGCGGTCGGCTGGCACCTGGCAGTGGGATTGGGAGGCAGGTTCAGCGGTCGCGGGATTCGGCGCCGCCGCATCCTCGGACCGTGCGTAGCACGGCGCAACTTCCGCGATGGCGCGAGCAAGAAACCCGACGTTGGAGTGGTGTTCGGTGACCGGAACATCGCCACCGGAAGGGAAGTTGATTGCGTTATCCGAAAGACGGATGACTCCCTGATCGGAGAGGACCTCGACCCGAATTCCGGCCTCTCCAAGTCGCATGGCGATGTCCTCAAGGATGCGACCCCGTGTTTCGTAGGTCGAAGTCCAATCCTCGGTGACTTCAGCCAGTCGATAGGCGAACACTGCGAGCATGATGATGAATACGAAGATCAGCGCTGACACGAGGTCGCTCACGCTCGCAAGGTAGCCGTTCCCACCTGTAACCGAGCCGAGGAGGCGGGCACCGAGTCTCACCGGTCGGTGCTCGGGAGACTCTCCATCAGGTCCTCGATGGAGTGATTTAGTTCGGTTGTTGCCGATGCGAGCTGCTGAACACAGTTCGCGGTCGTCTTGTCGAGTTCATTTGCGAACTTCCGCACTTCGTCGCAATAGCGCGCGAGTCCGGCGTCCATCTGCTGGAACACCTCGTTGAGCGCTCGGTCAATGCCCTCGAAGCGATCTTGGTAGCGGTTCCACGCACCGGCAACTTGCTGTTCGTGCTCTTGGACGGCGGCACTGGACGCTTCCAGCCGCGCTACGAGACCACTCGACTGTTTGAGCGCCGCCGCCATCTCCGCGCCTGACTCGCTCATTCCCCGCGCCGCACGTTCGATCGGTTGGGCGACTGCGGCGATTTCCTCGTGCGTCTTCTGGATGGAACCGCGTAGGGCTCCGATCTCCGCCACGAACCGATTCATCTCGGCCAGGATCTGCTCGCTATGTTGGGTCGCCCGTTCGAGCCGAGCGGCTGCGGGCTCCAGTCCGCCGAGCGAGTCGCTGATCTGCGATGCCGCGTCGGCACCCGCGACCGCGAGATCCTTCGCCAAGTGTTCTGACCCGGAGGAAAGCGCCGCCCCGAAATGGCTCATCGCATCCTGCATGGTCTGGGAGGCCGCTTCGGTGTTCGCGGTCATGGATTGGTTGACGCCTTCCAGCATCGAACGGATTGCCTCCTGGGCTGCACGCTGCGTGTCGGCGAGTTCTTTGGAGGAGTCCTTGAGCGCTTGGTCCAGTCCTCTGACCGTGGCCTCAAGCTGTTCAAACTGCGACCCAGTTTGCTCGTGCAGAGCCTCCGTGAACTTCTCGATCGCGTCGCCAATCACGGCAGCGCTGTCAGACGACTGATCCGCCCGGAAGCTCTGGAATGCTTCGAGAATCCGTTCGAGCTGGGGTGACAGGCGGCCGGCGATCTTCTCTTCGAGCGCCTGTTCGATGGAGAAGATGAGATCGGTGTTGAACTTCTTCAGTTGGATCGTTGTCTGCTCTGCCTGCCGCAGGGTCTGGAGCGCCAGATCCTCTGTGGTGACCCGGAGGAGGCACGATTCGAGCGCCATGACCCAGCGGTCGAGGGCGATGTGGCACTGACGCGACACGACTCGCTCCCAGATGAGAAAGACCAAGGAAGAGGCGATCCCCGCTATGGAAGTGAAAAACGCCAGCGCGGCTCCATCGAGTAGTTGAAGAAGCGACCGCGTGATCGTTTCCGAATCGCCCGACGTCAATCCCGAACTGGCCGCGCCGACCCCGGCGGCGAGGCCGATGAAAGTGCCCAGGATTCCGACGCCGGTCAACAGGTTCGGAACCGACTGGTGCCAACCCGCTGAGATCTCGGGGAAAACAATTGTCTGATCGTTCAGATCGCGTGAGACCTCGCGGGTATTCCGGATCGGCTCGTTCGACCCCGGCTGGGGCAGAATCAGGGTCTCGACGAACTCCTTCCAGGGCAGGCCGAAGTCCTCTGAGAACTCCCGGTCGGTTTCCTCGAACTGCTCCGCGAACTCGCTGCGCCGCTGAGTGACGGTCTCCGCTTCGTATTCGCTGGATTTCCTTGTGGCCAGCCGCTCCTGCCCCTTTTGCAGCCGGCGCTTCAGATTCCTGGTTTGCCGCTGCAGATGCCCGACAAACCCCAACAAGCTAAGGACGATGACGGTGCAGTAACCCCAGACGAACTCAGGGGTGAGAAGGAAATCAAAGTTCAAGGCGGTCGTGGTCTCCGACGCAACTGAGCGGTCGAGGCCCAGCTCGGGAGGTCCGCGGGTATCACCGGGAAGTTTGAGAGGGGCCCGTGTCAGCAGGCTGTCCCAAGAGAGCTACTGAAACCTACTGAGGCCGAACGGAAGCGCAAATGAGAGGCCGCCGATGGTAACCAAAAGTCCCCGGGGAACGGCATCATCTCAATGCGTTGTTTCCGCACGGCGTCGGAGTTCAGCCCGAGAACGCTTCCATCCGGCGGAGTGCTTCGGTGATCAACTCCTCCGACTGGAGCATGGAAACCCGCGCGTAACGGTCCCAGCGCTCGCCGAACGCGGTCCCGGGGAATATCAGGACGCGCGCCTCGGTGAGCAGGCGGCGGCAGAATGCTTCCGCGGAGAGGCCGAAGCGGGAGATGTCCGCCCACACGAAGAATCCGCCCCCCTGCGCCGCGGTGGGAATGCCGAGCCGGGCGAACCCGTCGAGCAGCAACTGTCTCCGCGGCGCGTAGATCTCGCGGAGCCGGGCCGGAAACGCCTCGCCCCCGGCGAGCGCTGCGGCCGCCGCCCGCTGCGAGAACAGCGGACCCGGTCCGGAGAGCGCGGCCTTGGCGCGGGCGCAGGCGGCGATGGCGTCCGCGGGGCCGGTCAGGTAGCCGACGCGAAACCCGGTCATCGCGTAACTCTTGGAGACGCTTCCCATGGTCAGCGTCCGGTTCCGCATCCCGGGGAGGGTGGAGGGAGACAGGACCGGTCCGTTCCCGTCGAGCGCCATGTCGGCGTAGACCTCGTCGGACAGCACCCAGAGATGGTGCTGATCGGCAATGCGGCAGAGCTCCCGAACCTCGCCGTCGCGGGTCCGGGCGCCCGTCGGGTTGGAGAAGTTCACGATGGCGAGCAGCCGGGGCCGTTCGCACTGTCCGAGCACCTCCGCGGTCGCGGCGGCGCGCATCCCGAAATCCTCGCCGTCGTCGCCCGCGACTCCGCCGCAGGGAACCGGCGCCATCCGGCCGCGCGCCAGGCTGATGGCCTGCACGTACGACGTGTAGCGCGGATCGGCGAGAAGCACGTCCTCGCGCTCTCCGACGAGCGCGAGCATGGCGAGGGCGATGCCCTCCTGTGCGCCGCCGGTGACCAGGGTCTCGGTGTCCGGATCCCAGCGCATGCCGGTTCGCGCCTCTTCGCGCTCCACGATCCGCTCG
>Ga0209544_1001939_pt1 | contig 20355 bp, 16 predicted proteins | sample MesohylPK_FD_187297 | JGI IMG/M metagenome (GOLD analysis project Ga0209544, IMG submission 187297) | Host-associated microbial community of the marine sponge Aplysina aerophoba from Gulf of Piran - sponge mesohyl, lysed by proteinase K... | ecosystem: Host-associated > Porifera > Sponge >...
TGTCCAGCGACAGCGTGTCCAAGTCCAGCTCGGCCAGCAACTCCTGCTGCAAGGCCCGCGCCACCCGCTCCAACACGCCCGCCTTGGCCCAGCGATTGAGCCGCACGTAGATCGTATGCCAGTCGCCGAACTCGCGCGGCAAGCCGCGCCAGGTGCAGCCCTGGTAGTAGACGTAGAGCCAGGCGTCGAGCACCTGACGATGGGAAATCTTGACGTGGTTGCCGCGCGCCGGCAGCAACGGCTCGATCCGCGCATACTGCTTGTCGCTCAGCGTCGTCTGATAGGTCATCTGGTCACCTGGACCGCGCCGCCATCCGCCTCCCACTCTGGCACATCTACGCCGCAATGTGAACAGGCCCTAGCGACCGCGATGTCGAAGCCGCCCTCGGCGATGACCTCGGCGAATTCAATGCGCCAGTCGAGGGCGTTGTCGGCGCCGGCGAAGTGGCTGAGTTGCTCTCGGAGGGCATCTTCGGCCTCGGCGATCGCCTCTCGCAGTTGAGTCTTGCGGCCGGATTCGGATTCGGTCATGTAGCGCGATTTGATCTCTCGTAGCTCGTTGACCGCATTGCCGTCATAGCCGAGGACGCCCTGCTGCCCGGTCCCGCTTGGGTCGGGGCCGAGTAGGCTGTCGCCTTCGACGATCTTCAAGTCGAGGTTGGGCAGCGGCTCAGGTTGGTCGCCGTCGAAGTCGATGGCGAGGGAGAGCCAGAGGCGGAGCCTGGCGATGTCGGTCGCGAACCCCTCAATGTCGACGCCATAGAGGTTGCGCCGGATGATGTCGAGCTTTAGGTCGTAGAGAGACTTAGGGTTCCGGGTGACGTTGAAGAGCGTCCTTTGAAGGTCCACAAGCTCGTGCATCATCCCCAACAGGTAAGCCCCGGAACCGCAAGCCGGATCGACCACTGTCACATCGGCCAGGGCATCGGCAAGCCGGCGTGCGGCGCTGATGTTGACGCCGCCGGTATCGCGCCGATCGACGAAAGCAGCGACGACCGCAGTGGGAAGTTGCGGCACCTTGGAAACGAGGTAGCCCTTGAGCGCCTCGCCGCACATGAAAGAGACGACCGGGCGTGGCGTGTAGTAGGCACCTGTGTCGTGGCGTCCGGTGACCAGTTCCTCGAAGACCATGCCGAGCATCTCGGGATCGACGGCGACCTCGATCTCCAGCGGCGTCGATTCGGAGACGGTGAAGTAGAAACGGTCGAAGAGGTCGGTCAGCAGTGGGAGGATTGCATCATCTGGAACAACGAGATTGTCGAGACGGTCCTCCTCAAGATCGGTCTTCTGGAACAGGCCGCCGTTTAGGAAGGGGACGTGGCCGATCAGCATGTCCACGCCGCGCCGAAGATCGCGCGAATCGGGGTTGTTCAAACCTTCGAAGAAGAGAAAGGTCAGACGATCACGATAGAAGTTGTTGTGCCGCTCATGTTTGGCGTAGTCGCGCTTCAGGGCATTGAGATAATCGGTGTCCCCATCGAAGGAGAGCCAACCCTTGCGCGAAAGGAAGTGGACGAACATCAGGCGATTGAACAGCGTGAGGACGAAGCGCCTGCGTTCCTCCTCTCCGGCGCCCGGTATGGCGACATGCTTCACTGCCTGGTCGAACAGCCGCTTGTATTCGCGGTAGAAGCGCTTGTTGAGGGCTTCGGTGTCGAGCGCGTCGAGCCAAGCGTTAAGGAGGCCGTCGAAGTTCTGCTGCTGGTTGCTGGTCTTCATCCACTCCAGGCGGCTGTCGAGCGAGAGTTGCTCGAGGATGTCGATGTGAGCACGGTGAGGATCGACGGGGTTGATCTCGCGGATCAGGGAAACGCTGCCGAGCACGTCGTGGTCGGGGTCGCGTTTGTGGAGTCTTCGGTGGACGAACGCCACGGTGATCAACCCGTCGTCAGAGCGAAAGATGACGACGACGGGCATGGCGAAGCGCTTGTTGATCTCGCGGGTGAACCGGGCGTAGGTGCCTCGCGGATAGCGCTCGGCACCGAGTTCTACAGCGACGAAGAGGAAACTCCTGATGATGCCGCTGTTGAATTCGTCACAGGTGAACAAAGACGGTTGGACACCGCCTGCAATCTCCTCGTCGGTGACCTGGAAGATCAGGTGGACGGACTCAGCAGCATCGCCAAACTCTGCCTCGGCCTTGGTGTCCGGCTTGAGCGCAGGGTAACGGCTCAGGAAGTTGGCCACGTCTCCACTCTGGTCAGGGATTGTGCGCTCGCTACGGTAACCGAGCACGCCGAGCAGCCGTTCGGCATCGGCGGCCAAGTCGCTCTCGGCGAATCCGTTTAGTGTCCCTGCGATCTGTTGGCGAGTTTCTACTTGATGATCAGCCATGTCACCAGCTCAAAGTCTGTTGGGTCACGGGGCGTCTCGGTTGTTCTCGGCAGTACGGCGTCGCGGTTACCGCCTCGGGCTACGCTACTCGACGCCGCAGAGGATTCGGCCTGGCGGATGTGAGAGAGCACCTCGATTATGAGATCGTCGTACTGGGCCATGTCCTTACCCTGTTTGGTCTCGAAGTTGAACTGGTCGCAGAGCGCCATGATGGGCTCGTCAATGCCCGCGGCGGCACGATCGAAATACTCGAGGACTTGACGGGCATTGCCGGCGCCGAAGCGTATTGTCCTGTCCTTCTTGATGAAGACAAGGAAGAACGGGTGAACCGGGCTGACCGTTCGCCGGCGTTCGGTCGATCCTGCATTACGTTGCTTCAAGAGGAACAAGACTCCGGGCCCTTGTCCGTCCTTCGGGTCGTTTGTGATGGCGTAGACGCCATTCGGCGTGGCTTCCAGTTCGTCCCTGTTCCGTTCCAGAAACTGCTTGAGCTGTGCAAAGAAGTAGTCCATCGAGAGGTCGCTCAACACCACGGTGTCGGAAAGGTCGTCGAGGTCGAGAATCTCTTCGCGTAGCCGCTTGAGTTGCTCATCGCGGAAATTGAGCTCCAGTTGGGCGCCAACCCTTACTTCCTCCTCGTGGAACGGATCGTCACTTCCGCTTGCGGCGGTGTCCGCAAGTGCCATTCGTGCCATCACCCGACCTTCCAGGTTCAGGTAAGCGTCCATGTCATCGGTCGGCCAGTAGTTGATCATCCTGACTTCGGAGCTCTTGCTGCCGATGCGGTCGATCCGCCCAAATCGCTGGATCAGCCGCACAGGATTCCAATGGATGTCGTAGTTGAGGACGGTGTCGCAATCCTGGAGGTTTTGACCCTCAGAGATACAGTCTGTCGCGATCAACAAGTCGACGTCCTGACCAACACTGGTCTCCGATCGACTACGGGCCTTGGGTGCAAAATCGGTCAGGATCGCGTTGAAGTCCGTGGCGCTAAGGCTGTCCCGCACCGAGTCGCCTGAGACCATTGCGATCCGCAGACCAAGCTCGTCCGCGTCGGATGTGAGTTGTTCGTACAGGTACTCGGCGGTGTCTTTGAATGTAGTGAAGACCAGCATCTTGCGGTTGGATTGGCCATCCACATCGGTCGTCGGATTCGCGGCTCGGTGGTGGAGGGCTTGTCGAATCCCGGCGAGTTTGCCATCGCGTTCCGGCGTGATGTCTGAAACGATTTCGAGGGCGGCACCAATCGTCTCCCTGTCCTTGGCAACGTCCTTCCTCCAGCGGAGCAGGTCGAGCTCTCTCAGGTGATAAGGATTTCGCGCCCGATTGATGAGGAAATCGTCGTCGTCTTCATCCTCGTCCGGTTGAAAATTGTCATCGATGTCAGTTTCAATATTCAGCTGGTCGAAGCGATCCATCTTCTGTAGCAGGTCGTCCATTTTCGCGATCGTCCGTCGAAGCGTGAGCTGCAGAGAGAGCGGAGAACTCTCCAGGCGCTTCAAGAAGTTCGTGAGGATCATTTTGACCAGATAGTGCTCCCGATCCTGCTGATTGAAGTTTAGTTGCCGACGTTCCGCATCAAGCTCCAGCTGTCGCTCCTTGTTGATCAAGTAGTCCGAAGGCCGGTAGATCGAAAGTTCGAACCCTCGGATCAGCTTCGCCAACTCCTTGTAAGAGAGTTCGCCGTGTAAGTCGGTGGCTGGGTAGCGGTTGACCGGTTTCGCGTGCGCCGGAAAGTGGCCAATGCGGTCCATTTCGGCTGCGTAGAACTTCGTGACCTGTCTACGCGAACGTGAGATGGAAACTCCATCCAGCAACCGAAGAAAGTCGGCACCGAGCCGTTCAAGTAACTGGCCCTTGTTAGTCCTGACCCGACCGCGTTGTTCTTCCTCCCATTGCTTGAATGCTCGCTGGGCGTCGCGCAACACGCGACCGACATTGTTGATTCGCAGATCGTTCTGAAAGTGGGTCTCGTTCTTTTCGGTCATCAGGTAGATCTGGTTGCGGAGGTCAAGGAGCGAGGTGTTGACCGGGGTCGCCGAGAGCATCAGCACCTTGGTCTTGGAGCCATCCCTGATGATCTCGTTGAGCAGGCGGTCGTAGCGCGCGCCTCCATCATTGCGGAAATTGTGAGACTCATCGATCACGATGAGGTCGTAACCGCCCCAGTTGAACTTTGCTAAGTCTATGTCTCCGACATTGCCGCCGTCCCGTGATAGATCGGTGTGAGAGAGCAATGTGTAGCCGAAGCGGTCGCCGACAAAGGGATTGTCCCGATGCCCAAGATGGGCTGGATAGAGTGCCCAATTTTCCCTCAGTTTCCGCGGGCAGAGCACGAGCACGCGTTCGTTTCTCAGTTCGTGGTATTTGATGACGGCTAGCGCGGTGTAGGTCTTACCCAAGCCCACGCTGTCCGCCAGGATGCAGCCATTGTGTTGCTTTAGGCGGGCGATCACACTCTTCGCCCCATCCTTCTGGAACTGGTAGAGCGCGTTCCAAATTGCAGAATCGAACAGATGGTTGTCCTCCATCTGCCGGTCGCTGTCTTGCTCGGAATCGATCCGGCCCTTGAGCAGCTCGTAGAGCGACTTGAAGTAGACGAACTCCGGCGAGTACTCCCGGTGAAGACGGTCAAGAGCATTGAGTACGTCTTGCTTGGCGTCCTTCGTCAGCCGGTCGTCACGCCAGATATCGTCGAACCACGCCTGCAGCTCATCGAGCGTCTCTCGAACGGAAACTGCCAGGTTGATTTCAAGGTTTGGATTCTGACCTTCGCCGAGTCCGTTCCTCGTGAAGTTCGAACTGCCAACGACGCCTGAGTGGTCTAACAGGTACATCTTGCCATGCAGAAAGTTGGACCTCCGGATCGTTCGCACAGCGACCGCGTCACTCTCGAACCACCGGGCGCACTCTCGCGCCAATCCCTTCTGAGTCGTTGTCCGTACGGGTGTGAGACCGTCCTCCGTGAGTTGTAGAGCCATTACCTCTTTGTGCCCAGGGTCGAGTCCATCAATGGACGACGGCTCACCGAAAAGGAAGCGCGTATCTTCGAGTTTGGCAAGTTCCTTCGCCAGAAGTTCATATCCGTAGATGCTGAAGTAGGCCGACACGATAAGGAATCGCGCTGAGCGGTCAAGTTGCCCCCTGAGGTATTGGGCGACCGTCCGAACTTGGTTGTCAAGGATTACGTCTTGCATCCATACCTGCCTCTCGACAAAAGCAACGCTTACCGGTCAACACTGGAAGACTAGCCTCCCCTCTTTGCGGGCGAGGGCGCAAGACACATGCGTCCATCGGACCCAGCCGGCAGAACCTGGCTACCTGCTGTGGCCCTTGGCCGGACTGCCGGGCCTGGCGATTGGTGATCTAGCCGTCCGTCTCAGGGCGCGGCCGTTCTCCCTTTTGGGTCGAAGGGCTAGTTGTGTCTGGCGCCAACCTGGGGCGGTCGCTTGTTGCGCTGCGTCTTTGCCACGCTCCACGACACCGTCTACCGCGAGGCCAGCGACGGCGGTCTGTACATGGGCTCGCCTCATAACCCCCTGCCCGACAGCACTGACGTCCTGGAAGAATATCTCCCCACGGGCCGCCGCTTGCCCGCCAGTTCGACACCGAGTCCGACGTCACCGACATCCTCGACACCATCATCGCTGTCCCCACCACCAAGGACTACCAAGCGATCTAATCCAAAGACTTCAACCTCACCGCCGGCTGGGACCACTTCGGACTCAATCAAGCCGCCATGCCCGGCCAGGGAAAGGTCGAGCATCGGGGACTGGCAGTGCATGTCTAACTGAACGATCGGGCGAATCGGAAAGACGTGCCGATCGAGGTCTGGGAGTATCGGCTATGCGGCTACCAGGTCCTCAAGAAGTGGCTGAGCTGTCGGGAGTCGAAGGTGCTGGGCAGGGGGTTGCGAGGGGGAGGTGGCGTGGTGGTCGCATGTGGCTAGCCGGTTGGCGAGTATTCTCTTTGTTACCAAGCAAGGAACTGACCATGGGTGACGATCCTGGAGATTCAAAGCGGCATGAGGAACCTTGGGTTGTTCCGGATGGATGGCCGGATGTACCGCGATACATCGTTTTCTTTCTGACTGCGCCTGTGCCTCTGGGCCTGCCTGACCAATGGAAAGGAAGCTTGACGTTTGATGAGGAACGAGTTGAGTGGTTAGCGCAGAGCACGCCTGGCGCGTCCTCGATCCGTGAGCGATACGCAATCCCGGACAATCCCGAAGGCAAGCCATTCGTCAGTCTCCTCGTCGACAGGTTCGAATTTCCCTTCGGATCGGATTCTGGTCAGTTCTTACTGGCGAGAGCCGCATACGAAAAGATGAAAGGTGTGGAAGAGTTTGAGTTCGACGCCCACTTCTACTCCCAAGCGGTGGCCGGAGCACTTGAAGTCGGAGCCTCAACTTTCGTTACCGTATTCGAAGTAGTTACTCCCCTGGATGTGGTCCAAGGGGCGAGTGCCCAACCTGACTTGGAAGCTTCGGTATGGCGTGCATTCCGAAGGGCACTTGATACTCTTGAACTGATTTATCGCGCCTACGTTACGACCGTAGATGACTGGGCGGTACGCCCTTTGTCCCGTCAGCAGCTGAATCCTCTCGTTCCTTGGACAACTCTCGCTGCGACGACAGGTGAGGTTGAATCGGTGCGCCTCTTTCAGGTGAACGATGCAGAACATTGGCCACAAGGGGCCAAGGAAACACTTAGTGACCAAACACTGCAATACCTTCAGGCCCATATGCAGGTCGTTCTGAGTTCCGGCGATGATGATAATCCTCACCTGAATTTCGTCGAACATTCAAAGCGTGCCCAACATGCCTACTATGCTCAAGGAGACTACGAAGCAGCAATTGTCTGGAGCCAAATCTCATCAGAATGCTTGCTAACCGGGGCGTTGCTCATGACTGCGTGGGAAGCAGGTGCGGACTCAAACGAAGTGATAAAGTGGATCAAGACTCCTCTGCGAAAGAGGGTGCGAGCATACTTTGGGAAGCAGCTTGGAGGCACCTGGGATACCAGAGATACTGCCACGATAGTTGGCAGGTGGTCTCTGAATGTTGTACAGTTGCGGAACAGTATTGTACATGCAAGTATGCGGGTTACTGAGGAAGATGCTATCAAAGCTCACAATGCGTGTGTTGATCTTGAGTGGTATGTTAAGAGGCGATTGTTCGAAAGTCGCAAACAGTATCCGAGAACTGCTTTAGTCTTCATAGGTATAGCAGGAATGCAGGATCGCGGAGCGAGCAATGCGTGGTTGGATACAGTGACCGCGAAGATGGAAAAAGAGCCGGATCTAATGGATGCGTACGGGCAGTGGGCACAGTCCATCTATGCGCGATTTGAGGAGTGAGGCCAGCAACATGGGCGGATCGTGCCTGTGATGATGCGTAACGTGAGATGGTCGGTTACACCGCAGTTCCGGGTGCTGGATGTCGTAGGCGGCCTGCTTTTCGGGCCAGTGAACAGGCTGCTGAGCCGATGTGTCTTTCCTGGATGTGGTCTGACTTCAGACGTGTCTTGGCATGGACGCAGGCGGCTTGTACGCGCGTCCTGTCGTCGGCGGTGCCGCCGAACGCTTGCGCCAGCCGTACTTCCAGGTCAGCGATGATCCGCTCACAGCTCTCGGAGAGTTCGGCCAAGGACGCAGCGTCCACTTCAAGGTGCGCGTTCGCGTTCGCGACCGACAGGTCAAACGGTTCCAGTCTCAGCTTAAGAACAGCTTCTCCCGCGTGCTGCGGATCGTGCATCAGCGTGGTCAAGCGGCCCGCTCGATTCGCTTGATGTTGAACTGGTCGAGCATTTCCTCGGCCCTGGCGGCGTCGTAGTTGGCCTGCAGTTGGATCCAGAAGCGGGGAGTGCTACCCAGCGTTTTGGAGAGGCGCACGGCCATTTCCGTCGTGACCGGCGCCTTGCCCTGGCAGATGTCCTCGAGCGACTCCGCTGACACCTGCATATGCTCAGCCGCTGCCTCCACGCTCAGATCGAGACCGCCGATCCAGTCGTGCAGGATCAGCTCACCTGGATGACAAGGGTTCTTCATCGCCATCGGACTCTCCCTCAGTGGCAATCGAGCAGGTCGAAGTCAGTGACGTCTTCCCTTTCGAATCGAAAGATCGTGCGCCGGTTCGCGGTGACATCGACGGCCCAAAAGCCGGCCAAGTTCCCCCTCAGCGGGTACAGTCGGTAGGTCGGTGCGTCCAAATCCTCCGGTCCCGACGCTACTTCGAGTGCTGTCAGGATACGGCGAATTCTTGGAATGTCGTGAGGAGTCAGCCCGCTCGCGCCGCTGCGACGGTGGAGCGGTTAGCGTCGCGGGACGCGACAGGTGGATGATTGGAGTGGAGATGGTCAACTATGCGACTGCGGTTCCCCGGTTCCTCTGGTGGTGATTTAGACGGGCGGGTTGGGTCGAGCGGACAATTGTGGTGTCTGGCTTCTTGCTGCTCCTCGGCCTGGTCTGGCCAGCGGAGGATAGTGAGGCGATTGTCGGAGGATCGGGTTGGCCGGTCCCGAATCCCGCATTTATGGTCAGCGGATCTGGTTGGAGTACTGTGGGTTCAAACGAGACGTCATACAAGGGCGCGGTACGAGATGCGGCTAGCCACTGGGGTAGCGAAAGTGAGTTTGCCCCAAGGTTCGTGAGCAATTCCACTGTAAATGACATAACTTGGGGGTACAAAGCCCAATGGCGGATGGAGCGGGTGTAATCCTCCTACCGGCTCTGATGGCCCATTCGCGATCGAATGCACAAAGAAAATAGGCACGGTGACCACGCAGTCCGACATAGTGTTCAACGAAGACAAGGGTTGGAACACGGACAACATTCAGGCGATCGCCACCCACGAACTCGGACATTCGGGAGGACTGGCGCACGATCCCGCGAACGCAGTTATGTGTTCACACTCGCAACCGAATCGATACACGATGTGCCCAACAGTAAGGAAACTACATCGGAAAGTGGCATCCTACGTCGGAGAGTGGCGTGAGTTAGTGGTGACTGCCCAACGATCTTACGCGAAGCCACAGGTATCGCATTAGCCGCAGCGCAGATGAACCCCTCGTGAGTCTTCGACGGTGGATGGCACTCACAAGAGAAGGATTAAGTCGTGCGTGGATCTGGTGGTCCAAGACGCCTGATTTCATCGCTTCTTCCAGCTCATCCCACTTAGCTTCTGAGTGATCTTGGGACCACTGGAATATCTCGACTGGGGACCAGGTGTACTTGACCACAGATATTCGATAGTAGTCGATAAGTTCTTCTTTGCTGAAAAGATGGTCTGCGACCTGAATGCTTATCTCTTCTAACCTTTCGTCCGAGGAGAACAAGAAGGCTTCATTGAAGTAGAGGAAGACGCAAGTGGCCGCTATCGCAAACCGCTTGTTACCGTCGTTGAAGGCATGATTCATGGTGAGGCTGTAGTGGAGTGTGGCTGCTTTTTCTGCGAGGGTCGGCAGCATGTACCACTGTGGCGCACCGAGGGAACTCTCCAGCAACTCCCTGCCGCCCTTTTTGAGAGTGAGATCGGATGGACGATCAGGGAAAATCTTCAGTGTCGCCTTGATCAGGAACGAGACATCATTGAAATCTAGGTAGATAAAGTCCTCATCCTGATCTCGCCAAAAGAAGCTCACGTCCATCTATGGCTAGTGGCGAGCTAGCCGAATCAACAGGCCCTTGCGAGAGTCCACGACGCCCCGGATGATCTCCTGGCGCTCCTCTATGGAGTTCGTGGAGTGCCTGGGGGTGCGTCGGGTTCGGCTAGCCGATCGGACGCGATGGATCGGAGACAACTGCTTCAACCGCTTGATGATCATTTCTGCCTCCTTTTCCAGGCACAATCCACCGGGCATCCGACGGGTACGCTTCGAAGCGTACCCGTCGTTGCTCAGGAATTCAACTCCATCCATCTGGGCACGCTGGGCCGGAGATGCTAGCCGTCATCTCTGATGAACCAGCCCGCCGCCGGGTACACCTCAGCCACCTTTTCGCCTTTCAGCCAGAGTCTGACTTCGAGTCCGAGACTTTTTCTCCTCGTGATGATCTCGTCAGCCTCAACTTCAAATATGGGTCCTGACTGACCATCCGCTGAGGGTGACGTGATCACGTAGGTGTGAGCTTGATTCTGTCCCGTCATCGGCCTACCTCTTTGCACTCGCCTGGCAGCGCGCCAAGCCGAGCCATCAGGATAGGGGTGAATCCGGCCAGCGATAGTCTCGCCATGCTCAGGGGTCATGTATGTAGTTGACGTAATCGCGAGATCGGCTTGCCAGACTTCCTAAACTACCTGAACCTGCACGAAACGCAGTTCAGGAAGGCTCAGGTCAATGCCCGACTCTATCTCCCAACAAGTCATCGACCAATGCCTTGAGGTGGCCGACGAGTTGGCCCACGAGCCCACCGACGGCACCTGGCTCCAGGATGTGACGGTCCAGGCTGGCCCTGAGATTCGCGAGTGGGACGTCTCCGAGTGCCACTCTTGGAGAGAATGGCCGGAACGCCTCCAGCATTTCCCTCAGTCGACAGGCGCTGACACAGGCATCGATGTCGTTGCGCGCCGACGCAGCGACAGCGGGTACATCGCCATCCAATGCAAGTCGCGCCAGTTGGATGAACACGGCGTGGGCAGCACGATCGCAAAGCACGAGATCGACTCGTTCGCTTCCAACTCAGCAGGTGACTTCTGGTCGGAACGCTGGATTGTCACTAACGGCGCCAACTCCCTGACCATACCCGCGGAATAGCCGGGGATTCTGGCTAAGCCGATCAAACTGGTCAACATCGTTGGCGACATGCGCCAGCAACAGTCCAGTGTCACCACTGAGGAACAGCCAGATTCCGACGGCTCCGAGGGTGGCCTGACCAAATCGGCCATGCAAGATGAAGCGGTTGAGGCGGGCGTGCGCATTCTGCGGAAGCACGCTCAGTCGAACAGCGACGGCATACCGGTGGGGGAGGCACGAGGGAAGATCATACTGCCCTGTGGGACCGGCAAGACCAGAATCTCGCTACGGATCGTCGAGGAGTTGACTCCGGCAGGCGAACTCTCAATCGTGCTCTGCCCATCGATCGCGCTGGTCGCGCAGATCCGGCGTGAGTACCTGCAGCACCGCTCGGGAGCCATGCGCGTGCTCGCCGTGTGCTCCGATGCCACAGCGGGCTACGACAAGTATGACGAAACGGATCTGCTGAACTCGGACGATCCATTCCTCGACAAGAGCAGTGTCAGCGCCAATGATGTGAAGGGCCTGGTCACAACGGATGCCGGTGCGATCGCTGAATGGATCGAGCAAGGCATGGGGTCAGAGAACAGGTCAGCGTGATCTTCGGCACGTATCAGAGCAGTTGTCGAGTGGCGGAGGCGCTGCAAGCAACCGGAGTGACAGCCCGCGTGTTGGTCTGCGATGAAGCGCATCGCACGGCAGGGCTGCGCAGGAAGGGCGGAGCCGATGATTACCAGCGCTGCGACTTCACGATCTGCCACGACAACGATGCTTTCCCTGCCACCTACAGGGTGTATCAGACGGCCACGTCGAGAATCTACGACATACAACCTATCAAGAATGACGACCCCACCAACTGGGTCGTGCGCTCGATGGATGACACGAAGGTGTTCGGCGTCGACCTCTACCGCAAGAGCTACGTCGAGGCTGTCAATCAGGGCTGGCTCGCCGACTATCGGATCATCGCCCTGGGTGTCAACGATCATGAATCGTATGCTCTCGTCCACCAGTTGGCCCAGGACACGCGAAGCACAGGACGTCGCAAGCTCTCCGCCGCCGACTACCTGCGCGGGCTGGCTTTCACACTGGCGATAGGTGGAGCCGCACAGAGTCGTGACGACGACAGTGTGCCAATTCAGTCCTGCATCGCCTTTATGAACACCATCGACAAGTCGAAAAACATGGCGATCGACCTGGAGTCTGAGTCCGTCAGGAAGTGGCTACAGAACTGGCTACACGACAACAAACAGGGCAAGCAGGCCGCCCACTACCGACTCCAGCACCTCGACGCATCAAGCAGCGTCGCCGTCCGTGACAACGCCAAAGACAACCTCGCCAAAGGAACACCCGAGGAACCAAACGGAATCATCAACGTCGGCATCTTCGGAGAAGGCACCGACTCGCCATCGCTCAGCGCGGTCGCCTTTCTTGAGGCGCGCAAGAGTCCGATCGATGTGATACAGGCTGTCGGTCGAGCCATGCGGACCTCTCCGGGTAAGCAGCACGGCTACATCATCTGTCCAATTTTGATTCCTCCGAATGAGGACGCCGAGGACTGGCTCGCCACCAGCGGACCCGAGGATGGATGGCGAGAGCTAGGCCAAATCCTACGCGCTCTGCGCGCTCACGACGCCCGGATCGTGGAAGAACTCGGTCACCTGCTCAAGATCTATGTTCCGCCGCCACCAGAAGAGGTTCGCACAATCGTCGCCATTGCAGACTCCGACAAGAAGCGCATCGAGTACCGCCAGCACACAGGCGCACCAGGCGATGTCGAGTTCGCGGTTGAACGTGTAATCAAAGGCGAGAGCACGCTGAGTCAGGAATTTCAGCCAATCTCTCCACCACCAGACCCGGCAGTGGTCGACCGACAGGCATCGTCCCTGGCAACAGAGCCAACCCAAATCGTGACGCGCAAGCGGTATGACGACGACAGAATCGAAATCCGCCGAGGCTCTGTTGAGCGAGCGAAACCCAAAGCGGACGGCACCCGAGGCAAGGTCAATCTGGTCAATACGAAGAAACAGGCCAAGCTGATGATCAATTCCGGGTTCCCCCGCACGCGCGGGGATAGACCCAGAGTCGTCGCCCCTCGGTGATCCGACCTTGTGGCGGTTCGTAGCGGTACTGAGGATTCTCCAGGTTAATCTCAACCGCAATCTCGCCCACAACTCCCAGAGACCTGACCCGATACGCTGATCCGAGGAGACCGACATGCCTACCCAAGTCAAAGCTCGCTACGCAAACGGCAAACTCGAACCCCTTGAGCCGCTCAACCTCTCAGAGGGTTGCCTGGTCACCCTCTCCGTCTCAGACGAGGAACCTGCACCTGAATCCGAATCATTGCTCGAAATGTTCGACCGGCTACACCGCAAGTATCCGCCAGAGACACGCGGTGACGCACCGACCGATGGAGCCAAGAACTACAAGCACTATCTCTATGGTCACCCAAAGGTCGAAGACTGATGCGAACGGTCTTCGCCGATGCGGGGTACTGGATCGGCATGCTCTTTGGGCGCGATCAACTGCACGAGCTTGCTGTTGAAGTCACAGCACGTCTCGCCCCACTCGACATCATCACGACACAGATGATCGTGGTGGAAGTGTTCAATCACGCTTCTCGCTTTGCAACCACTGACCGTCAAGTAGTCGTCGAGTGGTTGAGAGACCTTGAACGGAGCGAGCGAATCGAGATCGTCCCGCAGACTCCCCACCAGTTTCGCGCTGCGGCAGAACGCTTCGCCGCCCGCGCCGACCAAAGCTAGAGCCTCACCGATTGCGCCAGCTTCCTGGTCATGGAGGAACGCGGCATCACCGAGGCCCTCGCCTATGACCGAGACTTCGAACAAGCCGGCTTCACTGCTCTACTCCGCCACGGCCCATTGTGACGACGAGCACAGTTTCGGATGCCTCCTTACTTGCAAACCTCACACTCCTGAACAGCTGCGACCATGGCCGATCCGGCCTCTCTAGCGTCGGACCAGAAGACCGGTTCGGCATGCAGTTTCATCGGCAGCTGTTCCTCGCCGCGGCGGCACGCTCCGGCTGGGCAAGGCATCCCGCTGACATTTGCAGGTCAGCAGTCCAAGTTCGGTAGGCGGCCTACCACCCACCGTCCCACCGTGTCCGGCGAAGAGCTGACACTGTCTGAATCCGTGCCTAGTCGAGAACGCATCCTTTGCTCTAACACCTGTAAAAAAAAGGCGCCCTCAGGGCCATCGCATCGACTTGGGCATGCACCGTGTGGCTCGGTTGGATTGTAGGATCTGCTCCTGTAGCGTCGGCAAGATCAACTAACATGTTTCGAACATAGAAGAAGCGCACAGTAGGCCCGGTTCGCTCTGTCTGACCGAGAGCCGAAGCCAAGGACAATTGTCGCGAGAGGGACGCGAAATGAAAGACCAAACACAGCTGACACCAGCGGCACTCTATGCCCGCGTCTCCAGCGACCGACAGGATGTCGACCTTTCCGTCGCTGCCCAGCTTCGCGCCCTGCGCGATTTCGCTGAGCGCAACGGCTTCGTCGTGGTCCGCGAGTACATCGACGAAGCAGAGTCGGGACGCGTGGCCGACCGGCCGCAGTTCCGCAAGATGCTGGACGAAGCGGCTCTGCCGGACGCCCCATTCCAGGAGATTCTGGTCTGGAAGTTCTCGCGCTTCACCCGCAAGCGCGAGCACGCCGTCGCTTTCAAGTCGATGCTGCGCCGTCGCGGCATTCGGGTCACTTCGATTACGGAGCACGCCGACGACACGCCGACCGGCAAGCTGATGGAGGCGATCATCGAGAGCGTCGATGAGTTCTACTCGGAGAACCTGGCCCAAGAGGTCACTCGGGGCATGCGCGAGGCGGCTTCGCGAGGCTTCTTTCTCAGTTCCAAGGCACCGTTCGGATACCGCAGAATCAAGGTCCAGGACGGGACCAAGGAGCGACCAACTTTGCAGGTCGATCCGGAGACCGCTCCGATCGTGAAGGAGATCTTCGACAAATCCCGGCGCGGCGTCGGGCTCAAGGAGATCGCGGCCGACTTGAACGAGCGCGGGATCACGAACAAAGGCAAGCGCTGGCGGCGCAACAGCCTGCATTACGTGCTGAACAACGAGGCCTACACGGGCACAGCGATCTGGGGCCGCACGACGACGGGCGACAAGAAACCGGAGCCGGTCAGAGCGGAGGGCGCCTGGGAGGCCCTGGTCTCGAAGGATCTGTTCGACCAGGTGCAGAAGGGCCTCGAGTCACGGGCTCCGAAGAAGCAGCGGCCAGCGCGGGTGGGCAGCAGGTTCCTGCTCAGCGGTGTGTTGCGCTGTGGCGTCTGCGGCAAGCCCTACACCGGCCAGGGAGCGAAGAGCGGCAAGTTCTCCTACTACGTCTGCGGCAGCCTCTTACAGCAGGGGTCCGGTGCCTGCAGCGCCCGTTATCTGAACGCGCAGCGAGTCGAGACGCGGGTCGTGGAGACGATTATGGGAAGGATCCTGAACGACGAGACGATCACCGAGCTGGTCGTGCTGGTGGCCGAGGAGATCGACGCACTGGCGGGCGAGCTCGACGGTCAACTGCAGGCGGTCGAGGCCGAGCTGAGCGATGTGCGTAGCCGGCTGGAGCGACTCTACGAGGCCCTGGAGACGACCGAGTTGACGATGCAGGCGCTCTCGCCGCGGATTCTCAAGCTGCGCCAGCGCGAGGACCAGTTGGCGGCGGCACACGAGGACGCTGAACGTCAGTTGCGGCAGCGCAAGGCGGATCTGCCGACGAGCGCGGAGATCCGCGAGTATGTGTCCGACTTCCGTCAGTTCCTGGAGGCCGGCACGATTCCGGAGCGCAAGGCGCTGATTCGCAACTTCGTCAAGTCAATCGAGGTGAACGGCGGAGATGCGACGTTGACGTACACGATTCCGATGCCTTCTGACGGTGTGACCAAGGAGCGGACGCCGGTTCTCGATTTTGTCCAGTCCGGCCCACCACAGGAGTTTACGAGCGGCACTCCTGGAGTTTTCGGGCGCTTGGCTGGGTCATAGACAAGAGCGAGCCGACGGTCACGAGCCACGAGATCAGTGGCGACAAGCTGATCGCTACTTATGATCGCCTGCTGGACGCCTGGAACGTGCCGCTTGCCGGCCAGTTTGGCATCGTGCCCGGCTCCGATCCGTTGGAGGCGGCGACCGAGGTCAGCATTGCCGGCCGCCACACCTTCCTCACGGTGCCCGCCGTCTCTGCCGGTGACCAGGTGGCCGCCTACTACGACCAGCCGGGCACGAACTCGCTCAAGGACATCTACGGCAACGAGGCGAGCGACTTCAACGCCATGTCGGTAGCCAACCTGACCGGCGTCAGCCCTTCTCTGAGCAGCGCTGTGATGGAGGAAAACGACACCCTCACGCTGACCTTCGACCGCACGCTCGAGCCGTATGCCGCCACAGCCGCCGGCCAATTCGGGATCAAGGTCGATGGTTCGGCGCTGAGGCCCGCGACCGCGATATCGATCAGCGGCTCCCAGGTGAAGCTGACCGTTCCGCCTGTCGGCCTCCCGCAGTCGGTCAGCGTTTCCTACGAGGTACCAGACACGAACAAGCTGCAGGACGGCTTTGGCGCCGACATCGGGGCGATCACGGATCACGCGGTCGACAACCGCGTCCCGGTGGTCAGCAATACCGCGCAGGCGATTGATCTGCAACCCGTCAGTCAAGACCTGTTCTATCACGATCAAGCGCAGCTCTTCACCACCGGCAACGCCAGCGTTGGCTACCAGCTTGACGCTGTGGAGCTCGTGCTCGCCAACGGCCCCGGCTTGGTCGAGCCTGTCTACACGGTATCGATCCACATGGCCAACCCAAACGGCACGCCAGGCCCGACCACCGTGGGCACGCTGACCGGTCCCTCAGCGCTGGTCGCCGGTCGCAATACGTTCACCGCTACAGGCAATGAAATCAGACTGGCTGCCAACACCAGCTACGTCCTGTTTGTCGACGTGAAGAACAACGGCGATTCGCATCTGTTCGTCACCACGAACTCAACCCGCGAAAATGACGGGGCATCATCCGGCTGGAGCATCGGGAACCGCAGGAACACCAAGCTGTTCAGCGCGGGCTATGCCGACTTTGCCGGCACAGACAACGCCCTCGTCATGGTGATCCGCACCGTTATTGACAGGACGGATCCGAAGCCACAGCTTGCCTTCGTAGATGGCACAAAGCTGTCGGTCGTATTCGATGAAGTGCTTCGGTACGCGTCCGCACCTGCCTCCAGCGTGTTCACGGTGACCGCGACGCCGCCCGGCGGCGGCTCGCCAAGGACGATCACCGGTTCGGCCACACCGGTCGAACCCGAGGGCGGCACTGCCGAGGTGTTGTTGTCCGAATACATCGCGCCCGGCGATACCTTGGCCGTGACATACAGCAAGCCCGGAGCCAGTCCGCTACAGGACGAGTTCGCCAACGATGCCAGGGCATTCAGCAACCTTTCCGTGTTGAATCACTCGTTGACGCAGCCACCGCCATCCCCTCTGATCGGCAACGATAAGGAAGCGGACGGAGCCAACTTACCGCTCAACATGAACATCGCTCAGGGATTCATGCCCGCCGGCGGCACACACTACACGCTGACCAGCGTGCAGGTCGTCGCCGCAAACGGAGGATCGCTGCCGCCTTACGACGTGAGCATCGTGATTGGGGACGAGTACGGTCCGGGCGCCCATGAGCTGGGCCTGCTGTCGGCCGTGCCATCCCTGACCGTGGGGAATGAAAACACGTTTGTCGGAGACGTGGACCTACTGCCCGGATACGTGCATTACATCCTCATCGAGTTCTCGGTCGGGAACGCCGCTATGCAACTGAAGACCACGGCATCGGAGGACGAGAATCCGGGCGGCATGGCTGGCTGGAGCATCGCAAACAACTACCTGGTTCGTGACATCGGCGGCTTCGCAAAGACATGGACCAAGCGGACGGGCCCCTTGAAGATCATCCTCAAGGGCTACGAGACCCAGAGGCGACCGGCAAGGACGTTCGCAACGACCCCAGGCACTGGCCAGCAGCCCAGCGGCAACCAGCAGCCAGTCGTCATCGTGGTCGGAGGCGGAGGCGGAGGCGGAGGCGGTGGGGGAGGCGCCAGCGCCGGCCCCAAACCCAGCACCCGCGCTCTCGAGTGGAACGTCAAACGCGACATCGAGTCCCTGGCCCGCGGCAACGACAACCCCACGGGTTCCTGGTCCGACGGCGCCACCCACTGGATTGTCGACAACGGCCAAGCCGAAGACAAGGTCTACGCCTACTCCCAGGCAACCGGCCAACAGCTCCGCAGCCGCGGGTTCACCCTGGCCGCGACTAACCGTTCGCCGCGCGGCTTCTCGTCCGATGGCGAGACCGTCTGGATTTCCGACAGCAGCCGCAACCACATCTTCGCCTACGACCTGGACAGTGGCGACCGTCTCGAAGCGCGCGAAATCGAGCTGGCCACGGTCAACCGGGACGCGCGTGACATTTGGTCCGACGGTGTGATCCTGTGGGTGCTCGACGGTCGTGAGGACGCGCTCTTCGCCTACGGCCTCGAAAGCGGCCACCTGCTGGGCCACTACGAGCTCGACCCGAGGAACCGCGACCCGCGCGGCATCTGGTCGGACGGCACCTCCGTGTGGGTCTCCGATCACGGAGCGAGGATGCTGTTCGCCTACCGCCTGCCGCAGCCGACGCTGGGCGAGGCACAGGCTTCTTCCAACCCCCTTCCCGAGCCCGTACCCCTTGTGCGAGTGCGTGACGAGGAGTTCACGCGCCTGTCCGCTTCGAGCAACACCAGTCCCCGCGGCATTTGGTCCGACGGCGATGTCATGTATGTGGTCGACGAAGGCGACGGCAAGGTCTACACCTACAACATGCCCGACGCCATTGATGCGCGGCTGGCCTGGCTTTCGCTCAGCGGTATCGAGATCGGCAGGTTCGACCCGGCGCGCACGGAGTACGATGGCGCGCCCGGCGCGGACATCACGGTGGCGACCGTCCTGATGGAGGCAACGCAGGTCGGCGCGACCGTGGTAATCGAACCGCCCGATGCCGACGAGGCCGTTGACGGCCACCAGGTGGCGTTGGACGACACCGACGAAGTCACGGTAACGGTGACATCCACGGAAGGCAGCCGTACGCGCGTCTACCGGGTGCGCTTCGGTGAGTCACTCAAGCCGACGACGGCATGTCTGCTCGGCGCCGTGGGCGAAGGCTTCAGCATCGTCGTCTACGGGGGCGGCAGCGTTGACGACTTGGGCGCCTGTGCGCGTGACCGCTCAGTCTCAGCTGTGTATGTGCTGCGTGAGAGTGCCTACGTCGCCTACTTCACGGGCGGGCCCGAGTTCCTGAACCGGGAGTTCCGCGAGGTCTACGCCGCGGGGATACCACCCTTCACGCCGCTAGTCGTCCTCCGCGAACGATCCCAGCCCGGCGCCGACAACTGAACGGTCGCAACTGCCCCGTCGCTGTCGAACCCAAGGCCGCCGTGATCGCACCCGAGGTTCGGAACGCCGCTCGGCGTATCGCCAACGGTCAGGTTGAGTTCGCGCTCCAGGTCTGTGATCGAGAGAGCCTGGCAAGAACTAATCCTGCCCGAGCGGCGATTCCTGCCGATCGACGCGCCCGTTAGTGACTGGCGGATCAGTCAGTCCGTAGAGGTCGGAGATGACGCCGCGGCCCGGACGCTGCGGATCGGAGCACGCCGTCTGGCTTTCGGGAGGGTCGCTTTCATTCTGTTCGTGCTGAACGATGAAGGCAGATAGAGCGCTCGTTTGCAGCCGTTCGCCCGCTTCTTTCCCCTCGACGCCAACGTCGGACAATGGCGCTACAGCACCCCGCTCAGCGCCGAACCGCCGTAACGATCTACTCCAGCCGCGCGGTTGGGCAGGAAACCTTGCTCTGGCAAGGCGATGAATCGTAACAGGCAGGATCGGTCTGCATAGGCTGTTTCCACGCGTCAACTGCAACCCGCGGCATGCGCGCGGCCACGACGGCCGGCCGGCTTCGCACCGTGCTGCCCAGTTGAGGGATTCGGGGTCGGAAGAGGCTTGGAAGCTCCTGTTGAGCTGCAGGGCTAATCCGAACCTCCTAAACGACGAGGGCAGTCACCTCGCGACTTGAGGCCTTAGCGTCTGCGCAGAACCCGGCTGGGAGCGCCCAACTGTGTATCACGTACTAGGGCCTGTTCACATTGCGGCGTAGATGTGCCAGAGTGGGAGGCGGATGGCGGCGCGGTCCAGGTGACCAGATGACCTATCAGACGACGCTGAGCGACAAGCAGTATGCGCGGATCGAGCCGTTG
>Ga0209544_1001940_pt1 | contig 20350 bp, 18 predicted proteins | sample MesohylPK_FD_187297 | JGI IMG/M metagenome (GOLD analysis project Ga0209544, IMG submission 187297) | Host-associated microbial community of the marine sponge Aplysina aerophoba from Gulf of Piran - sponge mesohyl, lysed by proteinase K... | ecosystem: Host-associated > Porifera > Sponge >...
CGCCCCCCGCGCCATCCGCCGCCTGATGATGCGGAACGAGAAGCCCGGCGGCCACGGCGAGCGCGCGGTCGCGGTAGCAGCGCTCGATATCGCGGTCTGGGATGCGGCGGCCAAGCTGCGCGACATGCCGCTCTGGGCGCTGATCGCGGAAGACGCCGGCAACCCGGCGCCGGAGCGCCACATCCCGGTCTATGCCGCCGGCGGCTACTACGACCCGGACAAGGGGATGGAGGGCCTCGTCGCCGAGATGCAGCGCTGTCTCGACCAGGGCTACACCCAGGTCAAGATGAAGATCGGCGGCGCCCCCCTCGACGAAGACCTCGCCAGGATCGAGTCGGTGCTGGCGCTGCTCGGGAGCGACGGTTCACGCCTCGCGGTGGACGCGAACGGTCGCTTCGACGAGGAGACCGCGCTCCGCTACGCGAACGCGATGGCCCCGCACGCCCTCGCCTGGTACGAGGAGCCGGGCGACCCGCTCGATTTCTCTCTCAACGCGGCGGTGGTGGCCGCCTATCCCGCGCCCATCGCGACTGGCGAGAACCTGCTCTCGCTGCAGGATTCGCGCAACCTGCTCCGTTTCGGCGGCATGCGGCCCGCGACCGACTTCGTGCAGTTCGACCCCGCCTTGGCCTATGGCGTCGGCGAGACCATCGACATCGTGGCGATGATGGCGGCCGAGGGCTGGTCGCCGCGCCGCTTCCTGCCCCACGGCGGCAACCTGCTGGCGCTCTCCGTCGCCGGCGGCCTCTCCCTCGGTGGCTGCGAATCCTATCCCGGCGTGTTCCAGCCCTTCGGCGGCTTCGCCGACGAGACCCCGGTCGAAGACGGCCGGGTCCGCCTCGGCGACGCGCCCGGCGCCGGCTTCGAGCGCAAGGCCGCCCTCCACACTCTGCTGCGTACCTTGCTCTAAGCCGCGCTTGTCGAGGCGGGCGCCCGGCGGGTAGAACCGGCTGAGCTGCGGGCGCGGCGAACACGAGTGGGAGGCCACGGGCCATGAGCAAAGTCATCATCACCTGCGCGGTCACGGGGTCGATCCACACCCCCACCATGTCGCCGCACCTGCCGGTCACGCCGGACGAGATCGCGGCCGACGGCGTGGCTGCGGCCGAGGCCGGCGCCTCGATCCTCCATCTTCACGCCCGCGATCCGAACGACGGCCGCCCGACGCCCGATCCGGACGTCTTCATGGCCTTCCTGCCGCGCATCAAGCAGCAGTCGGACGCGGTCATCAACATCACCACCGGCGGCGGGCTCGGCATGACCCTCGACGAGCGCCTCGCCGCGCCGCGCCGCGCGAGCCCGGAGATGACCTCGCTCAACATGGGCTCCATGAACTTCGGCATCTTCCCGATGCTGAACCGCTACAAGGAGTTCAAGTACGACTGGGAGAAGCCCCATCTGGAGGGCACGAAGGACTTCATTTTCCGCAATACCTTCAAAGATATCGAATACATTATGAAGGATTTAGGTGAAGGTCACGGCGTGCGCTTCGAGTTCGAGTGCTACGACATCGGCCACCTTTACAACCTGGCCCATTTCGTCGACCGCGGCCTGGTCAAGCCGCCGCTCTTTGTGCAGACCATCTTCGGCATCTTGGGCGGCATCGGCGCCGACCACGAGAACCTGATGCACATGCGCCGCATCGCCAACAAGCTTTTCGGCGACGACTACCTCTGGTCGATCCTCGCCGCCGGCCGCCACCAGATGAGCTTCGTCACCATGGGCGCGATGATGGGCGGCAACATCCGCGTCGGGCTGGAGGACAGCCTCTTCATCGGCAAGGGCGAGCTCGCGCCCTCCAACGCCGCCCAGGTGGCCAAGGCCAGGCGCATCGTCGAGGAGCTTTCGCTGGAGGTGGCGACGCCGGCCGAAGCCCGCGAGATGCTCGGCCTCAAGGGCGGCGATCAGGTCGACTTCTGAGCCCGGCGCGTCCGAGATTGAGCCGCGCATGAGCACAGCAGACATCGGCATCGACAGCGCCGCCGAGCGCTTCCAGCGGGACGGCGTCGTCCATCTGGCGGGCGCGTTCGCGGACTGGCTCGATCTGCTCCGCGCCGGGGTCGAGCGCAACATGGGCACCCCCGGCCCCTACACGCGGGAATACGAGCCGGAGGGCTCGAAGGGCTACTTCTTCGGCGATTACTGCAACTGGGACCGCGTGCCCGAGTATCGGGACTTCGTGTTCCACTCCCACGCGGCGGGGCTTGCCGCGCAGCTCATGGGCTCGAGCACGGCGCGCTTCTTCCACGAGCACGTGCTGGTGAAGGAGCCGAGAACCGAATCGCGCACGCCCTGGCACCACGACCTGCCCTACTACTGCATCGACGGGACGCAGTGCGTGAGCTTCTGGACCGCGCTCGATCCCGTCCCCCGCGCGATCTGCCTGGAGCTCGTCGTGGGCTCACATCGTTGGGGCAAGTCGTTCATGCCGAAGAAGTTTGTGGGCGTGGATTACCGGCGCGAGGGCGAGGCGCTCGATACCATGCCGGACATCGACGGGCATCGGGACGAATACGAGATTGCGTCCTTCGACGTGGCGCCGGGCGACGCCATCGCCTTCCACTTCCTCACCGTCCACGGGGCTCCGGGCAACGCCTCGGCATCGGCGCGGCGCCGCGCCTTTGTTCACCGCTGGGTCGGCGACGACGTCCGCTTCAAGGTGCGCCCCGGCGAGGTCTCGCCCCCCTTCCCCGAGGTGCATCGGCGGCTAAGCGACGGCGATCCCCTCGACGATCCCGAATTCCCCCTCGTCTGGCCGTCCTCAGGCTAAGGCGAGCTCTGGGAGGCCTGAGGGCCGGGCCGCGAAGCGGCCCGGACGGCGCGACCGCGCCGCACGCGTAGCGCGGAGCGTCGCGCGTCCACGCGCGCGGAGCGCACGATCAAGCGGAGCGAGCGCCCGGCGACTGAGGGAACTGACTAAGACTCCCCCTCAGAAGTTCTCGGCGCGGAAGGGGCGATGACAACCGCCGCAGCCTGCGCCGACCGCGCCGAAGGCGCCCTGAAGGCTGGCGAGATCGGTCCCGGCCGCCACGACCATCGCCTCCAGCGCCGTGGTGAGCGCGTTGGCTTTCTCCATCACCGCCGGGAAGGTGGTCCAGAGCTCGGGCTTGGCCCGGGTCTTGCCAGGAAGGGCCTGGTTGTCGGAGCCGGCCGGCCACATCGCGCCCGCGTCCATGGTCGAGAGCGCGAGCAGGCTCTTGGCGACCCCGGTCGCCTGCGCCGCGTCGTAGGGAACCTGCCCCTTCGCGATCCCGGCGAGCTGGCCCATGAAGAAGCCGTTGAGCTGCATGTAGGCGATGCGCGCCTTGACCGCGCCCGAGTGTTCCTCCTGCGCGCTCGCCACGCTCGTCCCCGTGAATACCGCCAGCGCCAGCGCCGCCGCCACAACGCCCGCGATCCATGTCCGTTTTGTCATTACCGCCCCCCTTGCTCGTGCCCTACAGGCTTATTTCGCTGATTGAATGCTACCTCTCCCCGCCGCCCGCCGCCATCGCCAATTGCAGACTGAGACTTCCTGATCGCGCCGACACCCGCTTGCGTTCGCCCGCTTGCCGCGCAAGATGGCGGCCGGCAGAGGATGGGCACGGGATGAACCAGTCAGGCGGCGCGCGCTACGTGGTCGCGACCGACGTCGGCGGCACCTGCACGGACGCGGTGCTCTTCGCCGCCGGCGAGCCGGTGCGCCTCGGCAAGGCGCTCTCCACCCCGCCCGATTTCGCGGATGGCGTGCTCGCCGCTGTCGGCGCCGCGGCGGAGGGCATCGGCCTCGCTACCGACGAGCTGCTGGCGCGAACGTCGCTCTTCATGCACGGCTCGACGGTGGTGGACAACACGCTGCTCACCCGCTCCGGCGCGCGGACCGGCCTGATCACCACCGAAGGCTTCGAGGACACGCTGATCATTACCCGCGGCGCCTACGGCCGCTGGGCCGGCCTCACGGAGGACGGCATCAAGCACCCGGTGGCGACCGACCGCGCCCCGCCCCTGGTGCCGGGGTCACGCACCAGGGGCGTGCCGGAGCGGGTGGACTACAAGGGCGCCGTGCTGCGCGCGCTGGACGAAGACGCGGTGCGCCGGGCGATTCGCTCGCTGGTCGAGGATGAAGAGGTCGAGGCGCTCGCGGTCTCCTTCCTCTGGTCCTTCTACAACGCCACCCACGAGCAGCGGGTGGGCGAGCTGGTCCGCGAGATCGCCCCCGGCGCCTACGTCACTCTATCGAGCGAAATCGCGCCGGTGCCGGGCGAATACGAGCGCGCATCCACGACCGTCATCAACGCCTATGCCGGGGGCATCGCCAGCGACTACATCAACAGCCTGCAAACCCTGCTGCAGGGGCGTGGCTATGGCGGGCCTTTGCTGGTGATGCAGGGCTACGGCGGACTGCTGCCGGCAGAGGAGGCCGCCGAACGGGCCGTCGGCATGCTCGAGTGCGGCCCCGCCGCCGGCGTCATCGGCAGCCGCCATCTCGGCCGGCTCATGGAGGACGAGGACATCATCGCCTGCGACATGGGAGGCACGACCTTCAAGGTGGGCGTGATCCAGGGCGGCGCCATCGACTACGCCCGCGAGCCCATGGTCGACCGCTACCACTACGTGGCACCCAAGATCGAGGTGGTCTCCATCGGTGCCGGCGGCGGCAGCATCGTTGCCCTGGATCCGGCCACAGGCGTGCCGGGCGTGGGACCGGCGAGCGCCGGCGCACGGCCCGGGCCGGTCTGCTACGGCCTCGGCGGGGAGGAGCCCACGCTCACCGATGTCATGTTGCTGGTGGGCTACATGGACCCCGGCACCTTCCTGGGCGGCACCATCTCCCTCGATGCCGAGGCCGCCCGGCGGGTCTTCGCGGAGAAGATCGCGCAACCGCTCGGCATGAGCGTGGAAGAGGCCGCCATCGGCATCTACCGCATCGCCGCAGCGCAGATCACCGACCTGATTCACGAGATCACCGTCGAACGCGGCCTCGACCCCAGAGATTTCGTGCTGCACGCCTTCGGCGGCTCTTGCGGCCTGCTCTGCGGCGTGTTCGGCGCGGAGCTCGGCGTCAGGCGCATCGTCGTGCCCTATACCGCCTCGGTGAACGCCGCCTTCGGCCTGCTCTCGGCCGACATCGTCCACGAATACACTGTCACCAAGACGCTCCCCATGCCGAGCCCCGCTGTGGAAATCAACGAGATCTACGCGCCGATGATGGCCCGCGCCCGCGCGCAGCTTGCCGCCGAAGGCTTCGCCGACGCTGCGATCGCCCTCGACTGGTCGATCGACCTGCGCTACGGACGCCAGGTGCACGAGGTGACGACGCCGGTCGCAGGCAGCGGGCCGATGGACGATGATGCCGTCGGGCGTCTCTCCGCGGACTTCGAGGCCCTCTACGAGCGCAAGTTCGGCAAGGGCTCCGCCTACCGCGCCGCCGGCATGGAGATGACGATGTTCCGCCTTACCGCGCGCGGCATGGTGGAGCGGCCCCGCATCGAGCGGGCGGCGCTGGACGGCTCCGATCCCGGCGCGGCGCAGATCGGCAAGCGCGATATCTTCGTGGAGGCGGAAGGCGGCTTCGCGCCCGCCGATATCTACGACTTCGAGCGGCTCGCGCCGGGCAACGTCGTCGCCGGCCCTGCCGTGATCCACACGCCGATCACGACCATCGTCGTCCAGTCCGGCCAGTCCGGCCGTGTGGACGCCTACCGCAACATCTCCATCGAGCTCGGCTGAGGCCCGCCATGGACCCGATCACCTTCTCCATCATCCGCCATCGCCTCTTCCGCGTCATCGACGAGGCGGTGATCACGCTCAAGCACGTCTCGGGCAGCGCGATTACCAACGAGGGCCACGACCTCATGGTCTCCCTCTACCGCGCGGACGGCTCGCTGCTCATGGGGGGAGTCGGCTTCCTCCACCACCTGACCAGCGCCGCCGAGGCGTGCAAGGCCGTCATTCGCCGCTTCGAGAACGATATCGGCGTAGGCGACGTGTTCCTCACCAACTGCCCCTACACGGCGGCGCTCCACACCTCGGACATCTACCTGGTGGCGCCGATCCACCACGAGGGCCGGCTGGTCGCGTGGAGCGCATGCTTCGTCCACGTCTACGACATCGGCGCCATGGTGCCCGGCGGCTTCAGCCCCGATTCGCGCGACATCTTCACCGAGGGCTTCAGTTCCCCCGGCATCAAGCTGGTCGAGGGCGGCGAGATGCGCCGCGACGTCATGGACACGCTGCTCAACATGGTTCGCGCGCCCGAGATGGTGGCGCTCGACCTCTCCTCCATGATCGCCGCCAACAACGTGGCGCGGGAGCGCATGGTCGCGCTGATCGACAAGTACGGTGCCGAACCGGTTGACGAGGCCTGCGCGGCGCTGGTCGACCAGTCGGAGACTCTGCTCCGCAAGCGCCTGCGGGAGCTGCCGGACGGCCGCTGGGAGGCGCGGCAGTATTTCGACATCGAGGGCGAGACCTGCCGGGTGCTGCTCGCCATGACCAAGGAGGGCGACACGCTCACCTTCGATTTCACCGGCTCCAGCCCGCAGTCGCACTACGGCATCAATTGCACCTACTGGGCCTCGTGGGGCGGCTTCTTCGCCCCCCTCTTCCCCCTCCTCTGCTACGACATCACCTGGAACGACGGCGTGCTCAGGCCCATCAGGATGATCGCGCCGGAAGGCTCGGTGGTGAACTGCACGCGCCCGGCGCCGGTCTCGCTTGCAACCGTCGGCGCCATCCAGTCGGTCAACAACGCCGCCTGCACCTGCATCGCCAAGATGCTGTCGGCGAGCGAAAAGTACGCCAGGGAGGCGACGGCGGTCTGGCACGGCAGCCACTTCGCCATCTTCATGTTCGGCCTCAACCAGCGCCGGCAGGAGGCCATCGGCATCCTGACCGAGACCTTCGGCGGTGCCGGCGGGGCGCGCACCTGGGCCGACGGCATCGATGTCGGCGGCGAGATTCCCAACCCCATCGGCCGCATGGCCAATGTCGAGACCACCGAGGCGACCTTCCCGGTGCGCTACCTCTTCCGCCGCGCGCGGCCGGACACCGGCGGGCCGGGGCGCTGGCGCGGCGGCAATTCCATCGAATTCGCCCTGGTGCAGCACGATTCGCCCGAGGGCGGCATCAACTACGTGGTCTCCGGCAAGGGCACCGAGTTCTCCATGAGCGAGGGGCTGGGCGGCGGCTACGCCGGCGCGCCCTGCGCCTACCGCTGGGTGCACAACAACGAGGCCGGCGAAGCCGGGCGCAACGTCAACCCCTTTCCCACGTCGCTGGACGAGATGACCGGCGAGGCAGAGACGATCTCGTGGGGCGTCTTTCCGCTCAAGGGCGAGGACGCGCTCTACGTCCGCTCCGACGGCGGCGGCGGCTTCGGCGACCCGCTGGAGCGCGAGCCCGCACGGGTTCGGACGGATATCGAGGCCGGCATGGTCTCGGAGGGTGTCGCAGCCTCGGTCTACGGCGTGGTGATGGCGGCGGGTGCGGTGGACGAGGAAGCGACGCGGGCCCGCCGCGAAGCCCTGCGCGCCGCCCGGCTTGCAGCACCCGTAGCGGCGGCCGCCGAATGAGCCAGCGCCCGGCAACTGAGGGATATGATACCGGGCCGCCAGGCCCGGACGGAGCGAGCGCCCGGCGACTGAGGGAACATGAATAAATCATGAAAACCACCCGCATCTCCGCCACGCTCGTGGTGAACGACGAGCGCGCCATCGCCTGCATGGCCTGCGGTCACGCCCTTGGCCCGGCCGGGGACCCCTGGAAGCAGGCCGCCCGGCTCGACGAGCAATCCATGCAGGGCGCCGGCGGCGCGCCTTACAGCAATGCCGAGCGGGTCCTGCTGCGGCGCTTCTTCTGCCCCGGCTGCGGCGCACTGCTCGACACCGAATCGGCGCTCGCGGGCGATCCCTTCCTCACCGACATCGTGCGGGTTTAGAGGTCACATTCATGCACGACATCGCCATCCGGCCGGAGATCGTTGAGCGCGTCATGAAGCGGCGCGGGCGGGTGCGCCTCTTCGAGCGACTCGATCCGGCGCGCACCGCGGCGGTCTATATCGACATGCAGGTCACCTTCCTCGCGCCGGGGGCGCCGGTGGAGGTGCCGATGGCGCGCGCCATCGTGCCGCAGATCAACAGCCTCAACGCGCGGCTCAGGGCGCTCGGCGTCCCCATCTACTGGGTCGCCCACGCCAATACGAGCCGCTATGGGGCATCCGATTGGCCGGGCTTCTTCGAGCATTTCGTCTCGGACGACGCACGGGAGCGCACCATTGCCGGACTCGCGCCGGGCGCAGACGGGCAACAGCTCTGGCCGGAGCTGGAGGTCGCCGACGACGACACGGTTCTCTTCAAGAACCGCTACAGCGCACTGATCGCGGGCTCCTCGTCGTTGGAGACGATGGTGCGGGGGCGCAGCATCGACACGCTGCTCATCGGCGGCACCAAGACTGACGTCTGCTGCGAATCGACCGCGCGCGACGCCATGATGCTCGACTTCAAGACCGTCATGCTCGCCGACTGCTGCGCCGCGCTCTCCGACGAAGAGCACCGCAACGCGCTGGAAACCATCATCCAGCAATTCGGCGACGTAATGACCGCCGACGAAGCCCTCGCCGCCTTCGAAACCCGGTAGGGCCGATGCCCACTCCAAGTCTCTCCGCAATGGACGCGACGACACGGAAGGTTGCACCGGGCACGACGATCTCACATATTTCAATCGATGCCCTCCGGCGCCTGCGCGCCGAACCGGGCATCGCTGTGGGGCCAGGAGAGTCGATCCTCGGATAATGTGCGGTTGGACAATGGGTCATCTTTCTCATCCGGTAGACCCCGCCAGCATCGATCCGGCCGCCGCGGCGGTGTCATCGTGAGCGCGCAGAAGAACATTCTAATCGTCGACGACGACCAGGCGCTGCGCCAGTCGCTCGCCGAGCAGCTTCACATGTACGAGGAGTTCGCGGCGAGCGAGGCCGGGACCGGGCGCGCCGCCCTCGATGCCATCAAGACCGGCCGCTTCGACCTCATCCTGCTGGATCTCGGCCTGCCCGACATGGACGGGCGGGAGCTCTGCAAGCTCATGCGCCGGAGCGGCATCGCGGTGCCGATCATCATGCTGACCGCCGCTGACAGCGAGGCGGACACCATCCTCGGCCTCGATTCCGGCGCCAACGACTACGTCACCAAGCCCTTCCGCCTCGGCGCCCTGCTCGCGCGCATCCGCGCCCAGCTGCGCCAGCACGAGCACAGCGAGGACGCGACCTTCACCATCGGCGAGTTCACCTTCAAGCCCGCCTCGAAGCTGCTGATCCGGCCCGACGGCAAGGGCAAGATTCGCCTGACGGAGAAGGAAGCCGCGATCCTCAAGTACCTCTATCGCGCGCGCGACCGGGTGATCGCCCGCGACGTGCTGCTGAGCGAGGTGTGGGGCTACAACGCCAATGTCGCGACCCACACGCTTGAGACCCACATCTACCGGCTGCGGCAGAAGATCGAGGCCGAGCCCTCCGACCCCCGCCTGCTGATCACCGAGGGTGGCGGCTACCGCCTGATGGCGTAGAGCGTCTCCGTTTTATCCGGAAACGCTCCCGCATTTTTCGCTCACGGCAACCGGCCTCCGGCCGGCGCCTCCGCGTCGCGCGTCCACGCGCGTGGGCGCGCGATGGCGCCGCAAGAGCGGCGGGCCGCAGTCGCGGCCTATCGCGAGCCCGTCATAGACGGCCTCGCTCTCGCTCGTCGGCAAGGACCGTTACGATGCGTCGACGAGAAAGTCCCTGAGCGCGTCGAGGGTCGCGTCGGGCTCTTCGTCGAGCATGATGTGGCCGGCTTGCGGGATCACCACCGTGGTCGAATTGGGCAGCATCGCGGCAAGCGCATGGCCGCGTTTCGCCGGCGTCATCAGGTCGCGCGCTCCGATGACCACCAGCGATGGGCAGGCGACGGCCGCTGCGGCCGCTTCGCCGCTCTCGTATTCGTTGGTCGCGACCAGGTCGGCGTGCAGCACGCCCGGCGCCGCGCGTTCGAGGGTGCGCAGCCCGCCACCGGTCATCCACATCCCCGGCATCCGATGGCCACCGTAGTGCGCGCGCCGGCCGTAGCCCCAGCCCGTGAGCAGCTCGAGCGCGTGGTGATCGTCCTCGGCCGATCGGCTCAGCAGCAGGTCGTTGACCGGGATCGCGGGCGCGGCACCGAGCAGCGCGAGCTTGCGCACCCGTACGCCGTGGCGCGCCGCGGCATCCATCGCCACCAGGGCGCCCATGCTATGGCCGACGAGGTTGGCCTCGCCAATCTCCGCCGCATCCATGAGCGCGACGAGCCAGTCCGCCATCGCCGGGATCGAGGGGCGCGGCGGCCCTTCCGAGCGTCCGTGGCCCGGCAAGTCGACCGCCAGCACGCTGCCGCCCTTCCAGGCGAAATAGCGCGCCTGCAGTTTCCAGACCGTGTGATCGAAGGCGGCGCCATGTACGAACACCGTGACCGGCAGGTTTGGATCGAATGCCCGGCCGCCGGTGGCGGCGAAGGCTGTTGCGCCGTCGACCCTGATATCCACGGCTAGCGGCCCTTCGCGGCCCGCGCGGCCGCGCGGAGACCGCGTTCGAGATCGGCGATCAGGTCCTCCGGGTCCTCCAACCCGATCGAGAGCCGCACCATGTCCTCGCCCACCCCTGCGGCTTCCAGTGCCGCGGCGTCCATCTGCTGATGGGTGGTGCTGGCGGGATGGATCACGAGGCTCTTGGCGTCGCCCACGTTGGCGAGGTGCGAGAGCAGCTCCACCGCCTCGATGAAGGCCCGGCCCGCCTCGCGGCCGCCTTTCACGCCGAAGCAAAAAATAGCGCCAGAGCCTTCAGGCAACAGGGCTTTAGCACGTTCGTGGTCGGGGTGCGACGGAAGCTCGGGATAGCTCACCCACGAGACTGCGTCGTGCCCATCGAGAAAGGCCACGATCCGGCGCGCGTTCTCGACATGGCGCGCCATGCGGACCGGCAGGCTCTCCACACCCTGGAGGATGTGGAAGGCGTTGGTTGGGCTCATGCATGCCCCGAAATCCCGCAGGCCCTCGGCTCTCGCGCGCGCGATGAAGGCCGCCGGGCCGAACTCCTCGGCAAAATCGATGCCGTGATAGCCGAGATAGGGCTCGGTCAGCGTCGGGAACTTGCCCGAGGCCTCCCAGTCGAAGGTGCCGGCGTCGACGATGACACCGCCGATGGCGACCCCGTGTCCCCCCAAGAACTTCGTCGCCGAGTGCATGACGATGTCGCAGCCGTGCTCGAAGGGGCGGAAGAGGCAGGGCGTGGCGAAGGTGCTGTCGATCATCAACGGCACACCCGCCTCATGGGCGATGGCGGCGACCGCCGGCATGTCCATGATCTCCAGGCCGGGGTTGCCCAGGGTCTCGCCGAACACGAGGCGGGTCTCGGCACGGATCGCCTTGCGGAACCCCTCGGTGTCGCGGGGATGGACGAAGCTCGTCTCGATCCCGAAGCGCGGCAGGGTATGGGTGAAGAGGTTATGGCTGCCGCCGTAGATCGAGGCGGAGGAGACGATGTGACTGCCCGCATCCATCAGGGTCGCCACTGCGAGATGAAGCGCCGCCTGCCCGCTCGCCGTGCAGACGGCGCCGACGCCCCCTTCCAGCGCTGCGATCCGCTCCTCCAGCACCGCGACCGTCGGGTTCGAGATCCGCGTGTAGATGTGGCCGGCGCGTTCCAGATTGAAGAGCGAGGCCGCCTGCTCGGTGTCATCGAAGACGTAGGAGGTGGTCTGGTAAATCGGCACCGCGCGCGCGCCGGTCGTGGGGTCCGGCTTCTGGCCCGCGTGCAGGCTCAGCGTGTCGCGCTTGAAGGCCAGTGGGTCAGCCATCGCCTCTCTCCCGGACGCACCGATGCGGCTCAGGCCGCCGCGCGGCGCGAGGCTCTGCCATCCGTGCTAGGTTATCAAGGGTCATGTCGACAGACCGGCGAAAGGGCGAAGCCGCCGCCCCCGGCGCAGGCAAAGGGCCGGAGCGCGAGGCGCGGCTCGCCGCTGCGCTGCGGGAGAACCTGCGCCGGCGCAAGCGCCAGAAGCACGAACGAACGTCCGCCGCGCCGCCGCCGGATCGGAAGGGCGACGGCGCGTAAGGCGGGCGCTCGCTCGCGGCACCGCGCCGCTCACAGCATCACGTCGCCCGAGTTGGGCCCAAGGGTCTGGCCGGCGTAGATGGCCCCGCCGGGTCCGGCGAGGAAGGCCACGGTCTCGGCGATCTCCCACGCTTCGCCGAAGCGCCCGAGCGGCAGCTCGGCGGCCTTCGCCTGCTTCCACTCCTCGGAGATGTCGTCGAGGATCGGGGTGTTGCAGGGGCCGGGGCCGATGGCGTTGACCCGCACGCCGCGGCTCGAAACCTCCAGCGCCAATGACTTCGTAAGCCCGATCACGCCGGCCTTCGCCGCCGCGTAGTGAGCCATTTCGTTGGCACCCTTGTGGCCGAGCTGCGAGGCGGTGTTGATGATCACGCCCTCGCCCTTCTCAAGCATCGGGCCGAGCGCCTCGCGGTCGCAGAGGAAAACGCCGCGCAACAGCACCGCCACCATGCGGTCGAACTCCTCGACGCTCATCTCGACGAAGGGCGAGAGCCGCGCGTAGCCGGCATTGGCGAAGAGCAGCGTGCAGTCGCCGAAGGCGCTGCGGCAGGCCGCGAACATGGCCTTCACGTCGGCCTCGCTGGCGACATCTCCGCCGATCGCTTCCGCCCGGCCGTTGCCTTCGCGCACCTTTGCGGCCGTGCGCTGGGCGTTCTCCTCGTTGATGTCCTGGCAGAAGATCGGCATGCCCTCGCGCGCGAGCCTGTACGCGGTGGCCTCGCCGAAGCCGCTGCCGGCACCGGTAATTACGGCGATGTGGTCCTGCATCTCGATCATGACCGTCCACTCCCTTCCATTGTCGGTCGTTCACTCCCTCCGCCCGAACACGCGGGCGAAAATGGTATCGACGTGCTTCAGATAAGGCTCGGGCTCGAAGAGCGCGGCGAGTTCTGGGCCATCCACCACAGCCGCGACCCGCGCGTCTGCAGCCAGGGCAGACTCGAAGTTACCGCCGTCTTCCCATACCTTTAGAGCGATCTCTTGAACTATGGCGTAAGCGTCCTCGCGCGACATGCCGCGCTCGATCAGCGCCAGCAGGACGCGCTGGCTGTAGACCAGCCCGCCGCGGCTCTCGAGATTGCGGCGCATGGCCGCCTCGTCGACCACCAGGCCGTCGACGACGCCGGCGAGCCGCGTCAGCGCGAAGTCCAGCGCGACGGTCGCATCCGGCGCGAACACGCGCTCGACCGCCGAATGGCTGATGTCGCGCTCGTGCCAGAGCGCGATGTTCTCCAGCGCCGGCACCACGGCCGCCCGCACGACACGGGCGAGGCCGGTCAGGTTCTCCGTGAGGATCGGGTTCTTCTTGTGGGGCATGGCCGAGGAGCCCTTTTGGCCCTTGCCGAAGGCCTCGGCCGCCTCCCCCACTTCGCTTCGCTGCAGGTGCCTGATCTCCACCGCCAGCCGCTCGATGGCGCCGGCGATGACGCCGAGCACCGCGAAGTACATGGCGTGGCGATCGCGCGGGATCACCTGGGTCGAGACCGGCTCGGGCGCGAGCCCCATCTGCTCCGCGACATGCGCCTCGACCGCAGGATCCACGCTCGCGAAGGTTCCCACCGGGCCCGAGATGGCGCAGGTCGCGATTTCACGGCGCGCTGCCTTCAGCCGCTCCCCGGCACGCGCGAACTCGGCATGGTGGCCGGCGAGCTTGAGCCCGAAGCTGGTGGGCTCGGCGTGGACGCCGTGACTCCGGCCGACGCAAAGCGTGTCCTTGTGCTCGAACGCGCGGCGCTCGAGCGCTGTGGCCACGGCCGCGACGCCCTCTGCCAGCAGGGCGCCGGCCCGGTCGAGCTGCACCGCGAAGCAGGTGTCCAGAACGTCGGAGGAGGTCAGGCCCTGGTGGACGAAGCGCGCCTCCGGTCCCATGTGGTTCGCGATGTTGGTGAGGAAGGCGATCACGTCGTGGCGGGTCTCGCGCTCGATCGCGTCGATCTTCGCGGGATCGACCAGCGCATCTTCATGCTCGGCGATAGCGCGCGCGAGCGCGTCCGCCGCCGCCTGCGGCGCCTGCCCGAGCGATACGTGCGCGTCGAGCGCATGGCGCTCGATCTCCAGCCAGATGGCGAACCTGGTTTCGGGTGCCCAGACCGCGGCCATCTCCGGGCGTGAGTAACGTGGGATCATGGGATATCGCGGCGGGGGATCGACCCTCTCCTCAGGTGCCGGCGGCAGGGCGTGGCTGGGGCGCCAGGATTCGAACCTGGGATCACGGGACCAAAACCCGTTGCCTTGCCGCTTGGCTACGCCCCAGGCGGGGCGGCTTTTACCACGGCGCGAAGCGGCGCGGAAGCGAGCGGCTTAGCAAGTCTCCTCGTGGAAGAAGCGCAGCCGATGAGCGGCGACACGGCCGAAGCGAATCGCCTGTTTGCGGCGCAGCCCCTGGGTCATGGGCTGGAGCGGCGCTTCGCGCCTGATCTCGGCACCGAAGCGGTCGGCGACGATGATGCCGACGTCCGCCGGCAGGACGTCCAGCGGGAAGTCGTTGCTGACCCCGAAAAAGAGCCGGTCGCAATGGTTGCGATAGTCGCCCCACTTGGTGTCGGCGCGAAAATCGGCAAGCCCGCTCTTGATCTCGACGATGACGAAGCGCCCCTTGCTGTCCTGGCCCAGCACGTCCGCCCGCCGGCCGGTGCCGAGCGGCACTTCGACGAGGGGGCAAATTCCCATCTCGTCGAGCAGCCGGCAGACCCCGCGCACCAACCCCTCCGCCCGCCCCTCGGCCACGCAGGGACGCGCGAGATCCAATGCAAGCTGGGCAGACCCGGACTCGGAGACGGCAACAGACATGCACACCACGGTCGCTATTGACCCGATGTTCCTAGTTTAGTCCAACTTAAATTTATTTGTATCCCTCAATCGCCGGGCGCTCGCTCCGCACGGAATTTTCGTTAGTGCACTGAGTTCAGGTAATATTCCGTGTTTTCAGTAGTTTGTGTCCCACGTTTTTTCCCTCACTGCGGGTTGCATGGCTTCGGTCGCCGTGCCGACTCCGGCGGTCATCAGCGCCCTTTCTGATCGAGATTCGTGTCAAGGTCCCCTCCGCGTCGACCCCCGTGACAGCGACCCCCGTGACAGCGACCCGTGCCATTCCAGGACTTCGTTCCTCGGCCAGCCATTCGTCCGAGGGCCGGAGGTGGGGACTCCCGCAGCAGCCACATCGCGATGATGATCAACTTCATTATGGTGCCGACAATGCCGAAGGCGCATATCGCAGTGCTTGCAATGCCGCGTGGGTCGTTGTGCAACTTGCATCAACGATGCGTCAGGTGCGACAACCAGACCCCGACCGGCGTCCTGATCCCGCTTCCTCACCGCTCAAGCTGTCGGACGATGAAAGGCGTTGTGCAACCGACGTTTAGCCCGAGCGACGCTTGAGCGGCAGCGCCCACCGCGCACTTGCGGATACAGTCCCCGCACCGCCGCGCAGCTTCCAGGCCGCACTATAAGCAAGCACGAGGCAACAGATCAATGCGTGCGGGCGCGCGCTATGGCGCGACAATCTGAGTGAGACGGAGTCTCACCTTGTTTGCCGCGCCGCAGCGCGCACCGGCAGTATCACTTAATCCGGCCCTCAGTGTCGGCGGCGGGGGCTCACGGGTTTCCGCCGCGCCGCAGCGGCAGCCGCACATGTTTCCGCAGCGCAGGATCGGGCCGTGCATACGTTACCGCTCTAGATCGGCGCGGTCAGCATCGCCGGCGGCTGCATCGCCGCCGATGCGGAGCACGGCGGCGGAAGGGAGCGTCGCCGACGTCGTCACGACATCCCCGGCAAGTGCGTGGACCGGTGCGCGGCGAAGCCGGCAGCGGGAATGCGCGCGGCAAGCATCGTCGCAGTTGCGCAACCGTCGCGAACGACGCGCCCGGGCTGTCTGCACCGGCATCGTCCCGACCTTCGGGGACCTGCACTGTCGCCGCCACAACTTTCGCGTTCATCCCGATTGCCGTCGCCGACACCGCGTTCATCATCGCGGCCGTCGCGAAGTCCGTTACCATCGTCGCCGTAGTCAGCACGGACAACGCCGCCATTGTCGTCGGCGCGACTCGCCAACGCCGACACCAGCGATCCGGCTGCTGCACTCCAAGGCGCCCGCGCGACGCGTGGACGGACGCCGGCGCCGTTGCGGTCTTCACGGTCCGAGCAAAATGAGAGAGGCCGCGCCGTGGGAACGGCGCGGCCTCTCGATGCGGTGCGGCCTACACGGCGGCCTTCATGACGGGTATGCCGCGCTGGCGGGCCTTGTCGATCAGGTTGCCGGTGATGCCGCCGCCGGGGAAGGCGATGACGCCCTTGGGCAGCATGTCGCGAGCAGGTCGTCGTTGCGCCGGAACGGGGCGGCGCGTCCGTGACGCTGCCAGTCCGGCTTACACACGACCTGGTGGACGCCGTTTCGCTCGGCCCACTGCGCGGCGATCCTCTCGACGCCGGGGCCGCCGCCGTGCACCAGGACGAGGTCGGCATACTTGGCGCGGGCCCTGTCGAGGCTGCGGATGACGGCGCCTGGGTCGGCGACGGTCTTGCCGCCGGCGACGGCGACCAGGGCGCCGGATGCAAGGTCCCGCATGCCCGCCGACCGCCCGGCGAATGCGCCAAACCTCGCTCTGTCGACGGATCTCGGGCGCTCGCTGCGCCTGCTGGGCGACGAACAGTTCGATCGTCTGGAGAAGGCGGTGGCGGCGGAACTCCGCCGGCGCGGACGAGACGCAGGGCAAAAGGCCCCGGCCGCTGGCGCTCTCCGGGCGCAGAAGCCCGGCCCAACGACATCGGCGGGATCGAAATCCGATGCCCCCGACTGTGCGGCGGCCGTGACGCTCGGACAGGAACGGCTGATTCTCGCCGCCTCCGAAGCCGGTCTCGGGCCGGCGGCAAGCGCGCGGCAGGTCCAGCTTCCGCAGACGACCGTGCGCCGGGCCATCGCCTCGGCGCGGCGCAGCCGCCACAGGCCGGAGCGATAGACGTTCGCGTCCGGCCCCCGTGGAGCAGTGGGTCCGTCCCGCGTCCGGTGCATCGAAACAACCTCACCCCGCAAATAGCCATGTTCGGTTGGCCTATCTGCCTCTGCCTGCACCGCAAGCGCGCCTCCGTTTGCCGACCGCGAAAGGCTGCTTGCGCGCCCGACAAGGCGACCTCCCGTCATATGTCCCGGTGGTCTCGCAAACCGGCGGCGTCGATGGACATGGCAGAAAACGAATTGAACTTCGCAAGTTTATCTTGCTAATCCACATATGCATGTTATTCTGGCACTGGAGGTTACGCGATGCAGCCACGTCTGGGAAAGCGGATTCGCGCGCTGCGGGAGGCGAACAAGCTCTCGCAGGCCGATCTCGCCCGCATCTTCGGTCTCAAGGACCGGCAGTCCGTCTCCGCCGTCGAAACCGGCGCCAGGCGCATGACGGCCGATGAGATGCTGCTCGCGGTCGAAAAGCTGGGCGCCTCCCTCGACTATTTCACCGACCCCTTCCTGCTTGCGGGCGAAGGGCGCTTCTCGTGGCGGCAGAACGGCGCGGACCCGGAGAGTTTGCAAGCCTATGAGCGCAAGGCCGGGCGCTGGATAGGAGCTTACCGCCATCTTGCCGCGCAAGCCGGATGTCCGGGCCCGCTGCTGCGCCGTTCCCTTGCGCTCGCCGCCGACGCATCGCCCCGGGATGTCATGCAAGCCGGAGAGCGTTTCGCGGAAGAGTTCGGACTGGGCAAGACGCCGGCGGCGCGTTTGGCCGGGGTCATGGAGCGGGAGCTGCACATTCTGGTGCTGATGGTCGATGCGGAGCCGGGCATTTCCGGCGCTGCCTGCCGCCTGCCCGAGCTCGACGCGGTGCTGATTGCGCGCCATGAACTCCCCGGGCGCCGACATTTCGACCTTGCGCATGAACTGTTCCACGTCCTGACATGGGACACGATGCCGCCGGAGCACGCCGAAGCGGTCGGCGGGACTGCCGGCAAACGGGCCGAGCGGCTCGCCAACAGGTTCGCGGCCTCGGTGCTGATGCCGACCGCTATGGTAGAGGCGTTCGGCCCCTGGTCCGGCCTGTCCGGGGAACGCCTGATCGCCCGGCTCAATCCCGTCGCCGACGAAATGCAGGTGAGCGCCTCGGCGCTTCGCTGGCGCCTCGTCGAACTCGGTGAAATCGATCAGGCGTCGGCGCAGGAGATATCCGAGGCCGCGCTGCACATGAACGGCCGCAATGCAAGGACCGATGTTGCTCCCGCCCTGTTTTCCCGGCGGTTCATGGAGGTCGTCGCGCTCACCCTGGAGCAGGACTGTCTTTCCGTGGAACGCGCTATTGATCTGCTCGACCTGGCCCCGGACGGCCTCGAAGCGCTTTTCGCCGCCCATGACGTTGAATGTCCGAAGAATTTGAAAGGACGGTGACGCCGCCTCCTGCCCGGCAACCTCTTGAAGCCTTGGCGGGACCGTGAGCGCCATGCCGCAGGCGGACCCCCGAACGGACTACACCACTTTCCAGAACAGGAGAAAACCATGCCAGTTCCAATCATTGTTCCGGTCGTGGCCGCCCTCGGAGCCGGGGCCATCGGGTTCCTTCTCGGAAGAAAGATGGCCCCGACTTCCGAAGATGATTACGAGGATATCCTTACCCCCGACCCGAACGACGAACAGGCTGGGCCCGGCGAGGAGAGCGAAGCCGGGCCGTTCGGCATGACCGAAGCGGAGGCGCTCAAGGTCCTGGAACTGGAGGCGGGAGCCACGCCGGACGAAATCAGGGAGGCCCACCGCCGCCTTATTCAGCGCCTCCACCCCGATCAGGGCGGATCGACTTATCTTGCTGGACTGATCAATCGCGCGAAGGATGTGCTGCTCAGTGAGTAGCCGAATCGCGGGATTGACCACGTTCGGTCCAGCATGTCTCATTGGGGGCAGAGGCGGGTTCAATTGATAAGGCTCAATTCGCAAAACATAGGCATGGCCTTGCTATCACCGCCTCAAGGCAGGCCCTGGGCGATGGCTGGTCGCCGAGTTCGATGAGATGAAACCACCTCAGATGGCTGTCGAGGTACTTGGTGGCGATGCCGCGCCGCCCGCGCAGGAAGCCCTTGATCTGGTTGTGGCGGCTGTTGACTGTCTAGATGTGCACCGCGCCCCGGATCCGCTCGCCGGCCGAGGCGTTGATGCTCTCGTGAGGGATGTCGAACGCCGCCGCGACAGGCGGGTAGCAGCGGTTGGTGTCGGAGACCAGCAGCGCATCCGGGGCGAGGACTTGCTCCAGCACCTCGCCTACGATTCACGAATTGAGCCATTGATAATCGTTCTGCAAGGGAAGCCATAAACGACGGTCGAAATCTGACGGAGGTGGGATGTTCAACTCTTCGGTGCGCCGCGAAGCGATTGAGGCGCTCAAGAAGACCGTTGCTCTTCATGTATGGTAGAGAGTATCACCCTGATGTTGCGTGACATTTGTTTCTACGTAAATATCATGCCCACCACTCTACCCATCAATGCATGATGGAAGTCACTGCACCTTTTGGGTACAATCTGCTGCAACCACGGTGGAGGCAGTTGCCGACACGGTGCGGCATCTGATCGCATTCGGCGCCGGCAGAGAACCTGCCACTGTGTATTCCATCGCCCTGATCGCTGCCAACGTATCTAAACCGACACTTCGGCAGCAAGTCCGGGACCGTGAAAGAGCCAGCTTTGAGGAGATCGGCACGTCTGGCAGTAACCGAGATGGTTCTGTTCCGAGGAACCCAGCGTCTTCGACCTTGCCAGCGTCTTCGACCTTGGCACCGGCCTGCCGGCGTAGTATACGACCGCCCTCGCGCCACCGTCAGGAGTTTCGAGACATGGCGGTACCAATCGTCCGCTGGCCACGGCGATCAAGGAAGCCACGAGAAGGAACCAGATGATCGCTTCGCTTTCCATATACTTTCCATATAGCTGGGGCTGCCGAAGAGCGTCGGCTTTACCAAATTTGTCTTCTTGTGGCCTCACGCTGCCGTTATGACGCGCTGAGAGAGCACATGGCCGCGAGTACAAGCAGGCGGGATTTACAATCCGGATATGATCACCTGACCTAACCACAATCGAAAAGGCGAGTTTTGAAACAAGGCACCATTGTTAGTCCTCAACAGTCCCAAACCCAATGCTTGAAACTGAGCCTTCATTGGGTGCCTAATCTCACGATGGTAGCCACCCATTCTCACTCAAGGTAGCCACCGATTCTCACAAGGTAGCCACCCCCTCTCACCGAGGTAGCCACCCCCTCTGGGCGGCGGATTTTGGTGCGACTCAGGGG
>Ga0209544_1001945_pt1 | contig 20278 bp, 9 predicted proteins | sample MesohylPK_FD_187297 | JGI IMG/M metagenome (GOLD analysis project Ga0209544, IMG submission 187297) | Host-associated microbial community of the marine sponge Aplysina aerophoba from Gulf of Piran - sponge mesohyl, lysed by proteinase K... | ecosystem: Host-associated > Porifera > Sponge >...
CCTGATGGACACGCCGATCTCCATCGGCTACCGCGTCCGCAGGAGCGGCGTCTCCGCCGAAGAGGTCCGCGCGTCCCGCGACGCCCAGATCCCGCTCAACAAGAAGATGGGGACGGGCTGGGACACCGCCCGTGCGGCATTGTTCCTCGCCTCGGACGAAGCCGGGTTCATCACCGGTGTCAACCTGCCGGTCGATGGCGGCATGACCGCCCGCATCGGCTGACGGACGGCCGCGCAACGTCATGACAGGCAATGGAACCCCGTACCGGATCGGCGTCAATGTGGGCGGCACTTTTACAGATATCTCAAAGTCCGCAATTCGGCACTCCACGCCATGCTATTCCGCGGCCCCACCCGGCTGCCAGTCGAAGTATAACCCGCTAATATTTCGGTCTATTTCGGATTAAGATACGGATTGCATCCGCCGCTCCAATGCGATCCTGATCACCGCCCGATAGCTTGCGAATTGCTTACACTTACGCCCCGCACGGCGGCTTGGCGACACGGCCGCCGGCCGGCAATCGCGAGGAGGCACTTCACGGCCAAGCTGAAATACCAGACAATCTCCAGGCGCACCTTCGACGCACTCGCGGTCGAGGACAAGGACACCGTGTTCCGGGACGACAACCTCCCCAGCTTCGGCGTCATCGTCAGCCAAAGCGAACACGGCAACCTTGACGGCCGCCCGCTATGGCTAACCGGGTTTGCGCCAACCTGATTAGCCACAGCTCAATAGCAGCCCACACCCTCGACACCACGCTTGGGGACACAACATCAAACTGCATGTGAGAGATTTTCGATTGCCAAACATGCGCAATTTTCGGCTGCCATAGACACCAGGACACCCGAACCGACAAAAAGGTCCCCTCCTACGCCAATCTTTACGGCGCATCTGGAGCAGGCTCATTCGAGCTCGATCTCCGCCGATCGAAAACCACAAGCAGCGCCGGGAACAAGAGAAAATCAGCGACCAATGCAATGACAATCGTGAGACCCACCAAAACCCCAAGTGTTTGATTGGTCGCAAGGCCCGATGCACCGAAGACCAAAAATCCCAATGCGAAAATCAACGTCGTAACTAACAGCGGCTTACCGACCTGTTTGAAAGTCGGTACGATTGCCTCCGCAGGCGCCTTGCCCTCATCACGCATCCTCAGGTAATTCGATAACAAATGAATGGTATCGTCCACGATAATACCGAACGCTATCGCCGTCACAATCGACGCGGCAATACTAACCGTTCCAACAGCGTACCCACAAAACCCCATTGCAATAATCGCTGGCAAAAAATTAGGCACCAAACTTAACAGTCCCAACCGTACGCTCCTAAAGACAAAAATCAACACAACTGAAACGATGGACATCGCAATGACCGTACCAACCAACATCTTGACGATATTTCGCATCACCGAATAAGCACTGACCATTGTAACGCCGGTCGCCCCGGTTTGAATTTCGGGAGCATTCTCCTGCAACCAAATCAGCGCCCGGTTATCGAGTTCTATCTGCTCCCTGACCGACATAAACTTTATCACAACTGTCATCCGACTTGCTGAACGGTCAAACTTCATCAAATTGTTCAGATCCAAACCGACCGGAAGAGAAAACTCGTAAAGAACCAGGTACTGCGCCGCCAAATCCGAGTTCTTGGGAAGAGCATAGGAACCGTCTGCCCCGCCATGCAAATTTTGGTTCAACCGTTTCAGTATATCCACAATCGAGGTCACGTGCGAAACCTCCGGTTGCTCCCGCAGCCATCTGGCGAATGCATCGACTTGATGCAGATAGTCAATGTCAGTAACTCCCCCCTCTCGCCCGGACCGCAATGAATACTCCAAGGTATCCAAACCGGAAAAATTTCGGTTGATGAAATCCGCAGACCTCCGCAGCTCGTAGCTTTCGTCAAGTAACTTGAGATTGTTATCATTTAACTCTATTCTTGAGACTCCAATCGCACTCACCAACGACAGTACAGCAAAAACGCCAAGTAGCACGGTGCTTTTGGAAACAACGAAATTGCCCAAGCGGTCAAATACCTCTACCCCATTTTCCACTTTGGCCGGAGTCCGCATAGGCATCACCGCCAACAGTGCTGGCAACAAGGTAACCGAATAAACAAACGCACACATCGAACCGACCGCAACAATGTTCCCCATCACTTGAAAAGGTGGCATTTCAGAAAAATTCAAACTCAAAAAGCCAATCGCAGTAGTGACAGACGTAAGAAAAATTGGACGGCCATTGATTTCCAGTGCATTAATGATCGCGGCCTTTCGCTCCATTCCGCGATGCATACCTTTCGTCATCCCCTGAACCAAGTGCACGGAGTGGGCAACCGCAATAGCCATCAATACGAATAACGCCGCCGCGCTTTCCGCATAGAACTTTAGACCGATCCAACCCGCAAAACCAAAACCAGAAGCCATAACCGCGATCAACATAGCCAAAATGCCTAACCCCCCCCAAATCGAACGCAATACGACAATCGCAACCAGCATCATCGTCAAAAACGCTACCGGTGCAAGAACGGACATATCTTCATCCAGCGCCTTGCGAATCGTCTGATCCAGCAGCAGTTCCCCGTAAATGTGGTATTCAATGTCGGGGTTCGCACTGCGCTGCTCATTGACGAGCCCGTAGAGTGCGTTGACTACTTCGAGCTTTTTCTTCTCTCGGTCCTCTTCGGGAAGGGCCAGACTAATGACCAACCCCGCCAAACGGCCGTCTCGAGACACCAGGCGACCGGCGATCTCCTGGCTGGAAAGTGCAATCGTTTGAACTCTGTGGACTTCGATCTCGTCAAGCGAGCTCGCGTCTTGAACTAACGGCTCGACAACCAGACCGTCTTCGTTCCCCTCCGAATGTGAGTGATTGGTGATCGAGGTAACACGGGTAGCATACGGCGTCCACCACAACGCATCGGTTAGTTTTTCAATGCTCAGCAGTGCCTCGCGCGTAAAAATAGTGTCCCCGGTTGGCGCGACAACGACAAGCACACTGTCGGACACTGCGTAGGCTTCTTCGAATTGTTCCAGTTTGACCAGTTGTGGATCATTATCATTGAAATGATTTCGAATGCCCACATCGACCACTATCAGATGCTGCATTCCCGCCGCCAGAGCCGCGATGACCGCGACTGAAGCTACTACCGTCCACACGCATCGATTCGCAACCAAGTTGACAAAACCCGATTTGGCACCTTTGGCAATTGGTAACATGGCTACCTACAAAGCTCCTCTGCGTCACGCCCGCATTGCGGCAACCAATGCACGGCAAACAAAAGTTTCACGCCGGCAAGTCGTGAAACATATTTGCAATACGAAGCTTGACCGCTTTTGAAACTGACAAGGTAGGAAAAGGACTGATCTTGAGCTTGTAATTCTTGGGTAGCGGAGCGAACTCGAAGTAATAGGCGATCATCATCAAAGTAACGATCATTTGTAAATTCATCCATACATACCCTACACACATATGGGTGCCCAGACCGTACGGAGCGTAGTCACGCTTTTGATGCTCGTTGCGAGGCGGCAAATAGCGATCAATGTCAAATTTAGAAGGATCCGGAAAACTGTCATCCATATAGTGAGCGGCGGATTGCGCAATTATCACCTGTTCTCCGAGAGGCAATGCAAAATTTTCCACCGTGCAGGAGTTCGCCACGTTCCGGGCTTGCATGCAGACGACGGGATACATCCGCAAGCACTCCATAAGAAAGCGACGCGAAACCGTATCTGCTTGTTGCAAGAATTTGCCTCGGTCCAGACCGTCGCTGTCGAAAAACGTATTTGCTTCTTCTCTGATTCCCGCCGCAAGCCCGGGATTCCTAGCCATTTCATAAAGAGCAAACCCCAAAAGGTCACCGACATAAATGCTTTGAAGCGTCGGTGCAGCTGCCAACATGAATACCAGATTCTGTTCCGGAAGAAATTGGGGGTCACTGTAATGTAAACTGAATACGTCGTCCGCCAGTTCACGAACCGCCCCAGCGCGCTGGAAGGGTGTGTGATTTTGCTCGATTCGTCGCATGAAAGCACCGAGAAGTTTGAAACGCCTTTTCATCCCCGGAGTGCGGGCCATAAAATTTGGCATCAAATGCCCGACGTAACAGTTGGACGCTCTTTCCTTCCACTCGACCAATTCCTCAAAAATGTCTTGCGAGTCGGTGCTTACAGTGATTTGGGTCATTTGCAAATTGATCATCAGGCGAGTGTCGCGTTTCACTTCTATCGTCGATCCTGTTTGCCAATTCTGATTTGACATAAATTGTCGAAGCAATTGGCACACATCATCTAATCTTTCTACGAATTTGTTCGCCGAATAATAATTTTTCATTACCTTGCGCAGTCGGAAATGGTCGGCACCGTCCAGCGACGTGATCAAACCTTGTGCGCCACAAGCCTCTTCCAACTCGCGAAAATAATTTCCTGAAGTCAGGTGAGTACGAGCATTCCGATGTATCCATCGATTAACCTCCGGCCCGGCCAAAAATATAGTCGGCTTTTGAAATGGTAGGCGCAACTGGAAAACCGGGCCATATTGGTTAGCAATGTTTGCAACCAGTGCCGGAACATTTCCATCCCAAAAGCGTCGGTTCGACAATAGGTCTTTCATAGAAACCTTTGGAATTTTCTTGCTGAGAGGTGTGTGCCGGATTGCAGGAGTGATGATAGCTTGTTCCAAACTGGAAGAAATCTTTCGGTTAATTGCCTCCAAATTGCAAATCCATTTGATTTTGACTTCTTTTTCCTCATCGAGTTCAAAAATAAAGCGAATCACGTCGCAAGCGTCCAAGAGGCCGATTATCAAAGAATCTCTGGGACTGGGAATGGTATCGGTAAAGATCACTTGTTCAATCTCTGACTTGATGTTATGCCAGTTGGAATGGTTCAATGTGTAAAATCCGCCATCGTGATGTGTTAGAATTTTCAAGTTAACTAAGCGTTCTAACGTGGCATCGATAATGGTTTCCGAATGAACCGTAAGCTTCTCTAACCAGTAACGCGTGTTCTGCTGGTCGGGATGAGATTCGATTTCTTCCAGGCACAAATCGAGTATCGGTTCACCTGTTTTAGTGGAATCGGTCAAGAAAAGTGAGTCTTCATCTGTATCGATGCGCGATTTCAATGAAAGATCTGCCAGAACCGCGCCAATCATGACACAGTTCAAGGTCCATCCTTCTACTTGGTAAAAATATCCGGTCTGCTCGTTGAGGAGCATTACGATCAACTCTTCGGGAATGTTCAACGAATGGAGTGAAGTCATATCAAAAGCCTCTAAGTTAACTCGTTTGGCTTCCTGCAACGGGGACCGTATAATCGGGCGGCCGCTGCGTGACGTCTATCTGGGTAACCGACCATGTCCTTGTGCCGCTGGTGTTTACCCTGCCGGGTGGACGCTAACGGACCTAATGTGTCCGTTTGTTTGTTTGTGTCAAGGGCGCTAGGGTTGCGAATCGAGTGTTGACGGGCGGGCGGGCCGTATGCGAGGTGCCGGGAGGCTTCGGGGGAAGTGCCGGGCGGGGCAGGTTTCGGCGGTCAATGGCTATCATGGGCGGCGCACGCCGGAGTGGGAACGCGCGCCGCAACAGGTAGAGTTTCATGAAATGTGTACCGCTCGTCTGTCTAACGGGAGCGCCTACGGGACAGGCAGGGCCGGCGCTGCACCGGCGTGCGCTACTGGCGCGGCGGCGAGGTCCAAGAGGCCCGTGCCGACGCATCCATCACGCCGACCCTGACTTCCGGCAACACCAACGCCCCCTCCGTCACGATCAGCGAGAAAGGCGCGGAGATGATCCTGGAGGAGGTATGAACGAAAGGGCGGCGGCATGCAGCCGGTGTCTGCGGCGGCTCTGGCGGAGTTCGGGAAGTTGAGCGCCTGCCTCAGGTAACATTATTGACATTTGGGCGTTTTTCCTTACTCAAGGACACGCCCGAAGCGGGTCGGGGCGGAAATGGGAACCCGCTTTTCGGAGTACGCCGCGGCAGGGCCATTCATTATAAAATCTTATGGATAATATGATTAAGTCGTCTTGGACATTATAGCGTTGAGCCGTCTAGTTTCCGCTTTGTCGGGCATTGCACCGGTCGGTCGGCGCCGGGGTCATCCCGAAGATGGAGGTACAGGCATGAAGACGTCGCACTATTCGGGAGCACGAACGGGCGCGCACTCGCGTTCCCCTTAGCGGAACTCCTCTCCGATGGCTTCAGCATCGAGCATACCGCCGGGCTCATCGACGCCGCCCGTTTTCGTTACCGGTTCGGCCGGGCATGTCGGCGCCAATCTTGTGCGCCGGCTGCTCGACGACGGCGTGCGGGTCCGGGTGTTGTTGAGGCATGAGGACAACAACGAGGCTTTGGAAGGCCTCGATGTCGAACGCGCGTTCGGCGACATTCGGGACCTGGATGCCGTAAGGCAGGCGCTCGCCGGCTGTCAGGGCGTCTATCATGTCGCAGCCAAGATCTCGACCATCGAAGGCAACCGCGCCCACCGCCGGGAAATCTTCGAGTGCAATGTCCTCGGCACCCGCAACGTGCTGCAGGCGGCGCGGGAGGCACAGGCCGGCCGCGTGGTCGTGACCGGCTCCTTCAGCGCCGTCGGCTACGATCTGGACGATCCGTCCGCGCCCAGCGACGAAACGATGCCGTTCTATCCCATGGAACGCACGATGCCCTACGAGCGCAGCAAGTCGCTGGTCGAGCAGGAATGCTGGCGCGCAGCGGCGGCGGGACAGGATGTCGTGGTCGCAACATGTTGTGCTGTGGTGGGAGGCGCCGATTTCTTACCCTCGCGACTGGGAAGAACCTTGTGCGATTACACCAACGGCAAGCTCCGCGCCTATATCGATGGCGGTTTCGAGTTTGTCGCGGCGCGCGACATTGTCGAAGGACATTTGTTGTGCATGCGCCACGGCCGCGCGGGCGAAAAATACATCTTCAGCAGCGAATACAAGACTATCTCGGAGATCGTGGACCTGTATGAGGAGGTCTCGGGCGTACCGCGGCCGCGCCGGCGGATTCCGGCGCCCCTGATGCTCGCCTTTTCGGAAGTGGCGAGCTCCTATCTGAGCCGGTTCCACCCGGACTTTCCCCAGCGTTTCACCCCTGGCGCCATACGCCTGCTGAAAAAGCGCCGCCACGCCGATACCGGCAAGGCGAAACGGGAACTCGGCTACCGGCCGACCGGCATCCGCGACGCCGTCCATGAAGCCTACGCCTTTCACTACGGCCGCAACGCGATCGGGAATCCGCGGGTGAAACCCCCGCGCGCGGACGTCCCGGATCAACGCGCCGCGAGGCAGGCGGAAAGTCCCGCGCCGCCCCAGGGCTTGCAGGCCATGCCGGACGGGAGCGCGACATGAGGCCACCACCCTGCTTCGAGGAGGCCGGCACGCTCCGCCAGCAGGCGCGCGCCGCAGGCATGGACCCGAATTACTGGTATGCCGTCGAGGAAGTGCGCCGGGTCAAGCCGGGGACGGTGGTCGAGGTCGTCTTCTGGAAACACTCGATTGCGCTGTTCCGGGGAACGGACGGCTCCTTTCAGGCGATCGAGAACCGCTGCGCGCATCGCCAGCTCAAGCTCTCCATCGGCCATGTGGAGGGATGCCGGCTGGTGTGCGCCTATCACGGCTGGGAGTATGGCGGCAAGGAGCGCCCCGCCGGGGTCCCCTATGACAGCAACGGGCGGAGCTTTCCGCGGATCGCGCTCAAGACCTATCCGGTAAAGGTCCGTTACGGCCTGGTCTGGCTTTTCCCCGGGGATCCTGAGCAGGCCGAAATGCGCCGGATCCCGGAGATCCCCGAGCTTGAGGGCCCTGGCCAGTGGACCTGCGTGCCGCTGCGCTTCACCTGGTCGGCGCATCACTCGATGGTGATCGACAATGTGAGCGACTTCACCCACGCGCATCTGCACCGCCGCTACCGGCCCTTCGACGGAGCCGAGCTCGTCTCCTGCGAGACCGTCGGGGACGATGTGCATCTCGCCTACGATACCCGGGTAGGGCGCGGGCGCATCTCCGGACTGTTCGTGGACCACAAGCGGCTCGACACCAACAGCATGAAACTCTGCTACGAATATCCCTACCAGTGGTCGAACACCGACGACGAGATAAAGCACTGGCTTTTCGTACTGCCTATGGATGAGCGCACCACCCGGGTGTTCTTCCTGTTCTACTTCAAGTCGCTGAAGATACCTTTCCTCCCGGTGCGCATTCCCCGTTTCGCCATGACCGCGGTCATGAATATCTCCAACCGTGTGCTTATCGCCCCCCTGCTCGCCCAGGACCAATTTGCGCTTGAAGCGGAGCAGGATGGCTACGAGAAACATTGGGACGCCCGTCCCGTCGAGTTCAATCCGGTGGTGAAGGCCTTTCAGGAAGTGACCGTGCGTAAATGGCGCGAGTATCTGGCGCGTGGACCGGAGAAGGGCGATGCCCACGTCTGAGACGTCCAACCTGTCGTCCGCGCTTTCTGGCGGGGCGTTGCTCGAAGCGGCAGCGATGGCGCTGGTGTTTGTCGCGGTGTTGTTCCTGGGGTCGATGCTGCTGCCCGGCCGCCGCATCGCGGGGCCGGATGCCGAGGGCGGGCAGCGCGTCTATAAGCTCAACGGCCTCGCGCTGTTCCTGGCTGCCGCGCTCGCGGCAGGCTTCGCGCAGGCCTTCGGCTGGTTCTCCCTATCTGTGCTGCATACCCATTTTGCGGCCCTGTTCGTGGCGGCGAACGGATTCGCCTTTGCTCTCGCCGGCTGGCTGTATCTGCGGGGTGCGCTGGCGCCCAACGCATCGCCGGGATTCTTGCGGGGGTTCTTCTGCGGTGTCGATGCCGGCCCGGTCTGGCTCGGGCTGGACCTGAAGCTCTTCAGCTACCGTCCCTCCCTCATCGGCCTCGCGCTGATCAACGCATCATTTGCCGTCGTGCAGTACGAGACCTACGGCGAGCTTACCCTGGCGATGGCGCTCTATCAGGTCTTCACGTTCCTCTACGTGCTCAACTACTTCCAGTTCGAGCACGGAATGATCCACACCTGGGACATCATCAGCGAGCGCTTCGGGTGGATGCTGGTCTGGGGCGACTACGTGCTGGTACCGTTCTTCTACTGTCTGCCCGGCTGGTGGCTGGTTCACGCACCGGAACCGCTGTCTCCGGCCGCCGCCGCGGCGATCGCCCTGTTGTTCGTCTTCGGCTTCTGGCTTTTCCGCGGCGCCAACCAGCAGAAGCACCGCTTCAAGCGCGACCCCGATATCGCGATCTGGGGACAACCCGCCCGGACCCTGGACGGGCGCCTGCTGGTCTCCGGATTCTGGGGTATCGGACGGCACCTCAACTATACCGGCGAGATTTGCATCTACCTCGCTTTCGCGCTGACTACCGGACTTGCGTCCTGGTTCCCCTTCCTGTTGCCGGCGTGGCTCGCGGGCCTGCTATGGCACCGCTCGACGCGCGATGAGCGGCGCTGCCGCGCCAAGTATGGCGAACTGTGGGAGCGCTACACGCAGCAGGCGCGCTTTTCGATGCTGCCGTTTATCCATTGAGGGTGGGGATGGCGAACCGGTCCCACAATCCGGCAACCCTGCATCCGGCGGAGCCCGCGCCGCGTCTGGAGCAGGGCGTTCCCCAACTCGCGGGCGGGTGGCCGCTTCTGGGCCATCTGGCGGAATTTCAAAGGGATCCGGTCGCCATGCTGAGCCGTGGTTGGCGGGAGCATGGCGAGCTCTTCCGCTTCCGGCTCGGTCCCCGCGACTTCGTTCTCTTCGCCGGGCCCGAAGCCCACGACTTCTATTTCAGGGCGCCCGAGGAACAGCTGAACGCCAAGGCCGTCTACCGGTTCACGATACCCATCTTCGGACGCGGCGTGGCCTATGACGCTTCCCCCGAAATCATGTCGGAGCAGCTGGGGTTCCTGTTTCCGGCGCTCCGCGAAGCCGCCATGCGCAGGTTCGCGCTCATCATGTTCGACGAAACGAGGCGGTTTGCCGATGCCCTCGGCGAGCACGGGGAAATCGACCTGCCGCACGCGATGAACGAGCTCACCGTCAAGATCGCCAGCCGCTGCCTCATCGGGCAGGAAGTCCGCGACCAGGTGGACGCCGGTTTTGCCGAGGCGTACCACGACCTGCAAAACGGCATAAACACACTCGGGTTCTTCCTCCCCAAACTTCCTACAGCCGCCCATCGAACCCGCGACAGGGCGCGGCGGAAAGTAGCAGAGATCTTCGGCGAGATCATGGCGGCGCGCCGCCTTTCCGGAGCCAGCCCCGACGATTTCATGCAGACGCTCATGGACGCGCGCTACAAGGACGGACGCGCCCCGAGCGACGACGAGATTACGGGGATCCTGCTGACGGTCCTGTTCGCGGGCCAGCACACGAGCGCGGTGCTCGCGACCTGGACCGGTCTTGAGCTCTTGAGGGCGCCATCCTACCTGGAGCGGGTCAGAGACGAGGTGCACGACGTTTACCGCGAGGCGGAAGCCATCGGCATCTCGAGTCTCCGGCAGCAAACCGTGCTGGAGAATGCCGTGCGCGAGTGCGAGCGGCTGCACCCGCCGTTGATATTGCTGATCCGCAAGGTGCTCAGCCCCCTGCGTTATGGGGACAATATCGTGCCCGCCGGCGCCATGGCCATGGTGTCGCCGGCGGTCTCCCACCGCTTGCCCCATGTGTTCGCCGACCCGGAACGGTTCTTCCCGGACCGTTTCGCGCCGCCCGCCAGCGAGGACAAACAGCATCACTACGCCCTGATAGGCTTCGGCGGCGGCAAACACGCGTGTATGGGGAAGAATTTCGCCTACATGCAGCTCAAGGCGATCTGGACCGTTCTGCTCGACCGCTTCGACTTCCTTCCCGGTGCCAAGTTTCCGCGTCCGAATTACGGCAGCTGGGTGACGGGCCCCGAGACGCCGTGCCGGGTCCGCTACCGTCGTCGTTCGGAGCCGGGCGTTTTCCAATGAGCGGCGCTGCCGGGCGGCCTTACGATGTCGCCGTTGTCGGCGCGGGCCCGGTAGGGAGCCTGTGCGCGCTGGCGCACGCGCGAAAAGGCGCCCGGGTAGCCCTGCTCGAAGCGAATCCCAAGGCGTCGGGGCGTTTGGCCGGCGAGTGGCTGCATCCGCCGGCCGTCAGGATATTGCGCGACATCGGGATAGACATCGACACGCTGCCCCGAAGCACGCCGGGCAACGGATTTGCGGTGTTCCCGGAGGACGGCTCCGATCCGATCCTGCTTCCCTATCCGGACGGGTCCCGCGGTTTGGCATGCGATCATGCGCTGCTCGTCTCGAGCCTCCGCGAAGCCATCGAGGACGAGGCTGACGTCGATTTCATTTCCCACGCGCGGGTCAATGCGGTCGATGACGAGCGCGTTACCTTCTCGGTAAACGGCGCCGAATGCTCCATAGCCGCTGCGCGCATTGTCGGCGCCGACGGCCGGGCCTCGATCGTGCGTCAATCCCTGGGTCTGTCGACGGACCCGATGCTCTGCTCGCGGATGCTGGGGGTCACGATAGGCGAGGTGGACCTACCGTTTGAAGGCTACGGGCATGTGGTGCTGGGCGGGCCGGGTCCGATTCTCATATACGGTCTGGCCGACGGCTGCGTCCGGGTCATCGTCGATCTTCCGCTGGACCGCTGGACGCCCCGGGACCGGGTTGCCTTCCTGTCGGAATCCTGCGCCGGGCTGCTGCCGGGGGCCCTCGGGCCGGCCTTCGTCGAGGCGTTGCGGGCGGGCCAATTCCATGCGGCGGCCAATCAGCTGAGGCCGCGCGTCACATACGGAAGCCCGCGCCGGGTTCTGATCGGCGACGCGGCCGGGCACTACCATCCCATGACGGCGGTCGGCATGACGCTTGGTTTCGGCGATGCGCTGACGCTCGCCGAGAACGAGCGCTTTCGGGACTTCACCGCTGAACGCTTCCGGGCGACCCGCATTCCCGAGTTCCTCGCAATGGGGCTCTACGAGGTCTTCGCCGATCATCGCGTGGAAGCAGTCGCCCTCAGATCCGCGATCTACCGAGGCTGGCGGGCGAATCCGGCGTATCGGGACCGGACCACGCGGATACTCGCCTGCGAGGACCGCTCCGCGATCGGCATGACTCTCGCATTTTGCGGAACGGTGACCCGGGCGCTGACCCGGGAGAATCCGTTCTCCTTCCGCCGGTTCGCTTCGCATCGGACCCGGGCCATTTTCAGAGCGCTCGCCGTTCGCATCTGGTGGCTCCAGCGCGGCGTTCGGCAGCTGCGGAAAGCGAGTCGCGAAGGCCGGGAAGAAAACAGGCAAACCCGGGACAGCCTGGCCCGCGCGTTCCTGTACTCCATGTCTCCGGGTGTCGAAGCCTCCAGGCCTGCCGGCCCGAAGGAAATCGAATCGCCCGACGCCGGCCCGGCATTGACGCGCGCAGCCGCGCGCCTTTTGAGTCTACAGAGAGAGGACGGGGCCTGGGAAGGCGAGATGGTCTGGTGCCCCATGCTCACCGCGCAATATGCGCTGCTGCACTGCGTTATCGGGCGGCCGCTGGAGCCCGGGCGGCGCCGGCGCGTGCTGCGTTCCTTCGAGCGGACCCGTCTCGAAGGCGGCTCATGGGGCCTGCACGAACACTCGCCGCCGCACCTGTTCGTCACCGCGCTCGTCTATGTCGCGGCGAGACTGCTGGGCGTCGGGCGCGACGATCCGCTGGTTGAGCCGGCCCGGCGGTTCCTGCAGGCCGAGGGGGTTCTCGGCATTCCGAGCTGGGGGAAGTTCTGGCTGGCGCTTCTCAACCTCTATGACTGGCGCGGGGTGAACGCGGTTCTGCCGGAACTGTGGAGCCTGCCGCGCCGGATACCTTTGCACCCCTCGAACTGGTACTGCCATACGCGGCTGATCTACATGGCGATGGCGGCAATTTACGCGCGCCGGTTCCAGGCACCCGTCACGCCCGAGATCGCCTCGTTGCGGGAGGAACTGTTCCCGGAGGGTTTTGCCGGCGTCGATTTTTCCGCGTCCCGCAATCGCTTGCGGGATGCCGACCTCTACGCGCGGCCGAGCGCCTGGCTCAAGATCGGATACGGACTTGCCCGGCTGTTCGAACGGTTCCACGGCAAACGCCTGCGCGCCCGATGTACGGAAGACATGGTCCAGCGCATCAAGTGGGAGCTGCAAACCACCAGCCACACCAGTATCTCCCCGGTCAGCGGCCTCCTCAACATCCTTGCCTTGTGGCTCCGCGATCCGGACGACCCCGACTTTCACGAGGCGCTCGCGCAGCTCGACGGCTGGATCTGGGAAGACGAGGAGCACGGAGCGCGTGTGACCGGTGCGAGAAGCGCCTCCTGGGACACCGGATTCGCGCTGCAGGCGCTGGCGGCGCTGCCCGAGCCCGCCGGGGTCGGGGACGCACTCGGGCGCGGAGCCGGTTTCCTGCTGGGCGAGCAGATCGACACCAGCTTCGAAGGGTTTCGCGAGGCCTATCGCACCGACCCCAGGGGCGGATGGTGCTTTGCCGGGGGATGGCATGGCTGGCCGGTGAGCGACTGCACCGCGGAGGCGGTACTCGGAATTGTCGCCGCCCGGGGCGCCGAAGCAGACACCGCCGAACTGGGCGATGCGGTCGGGTTCATGTTGCGCGGCCAGAACAGCGACGGCGGCTTCGGCAGCTACGAGGCGCGACGCTCGGCTTTCGGCCTGGAGTGGCTGAATCCCGCCGAGATGTTCGGGGACTCGATGACCGAGCATTCGTTTGTCGAATGTACCGCGTCCTGCCTCGCGGCGCTCTGCGCGTGCAGGGAGCACTGTCCCGGTATCGCGAATGGGGCAGTGCCGGATGCCGTCTCCCGGGCCGATTCCTGGCTGCGCCGGACCCAGGCGACCGACGGGTCGTGGCGCGGCGTATGGGGCGTTCAGTTCATCTACGGCACCCTGTTCGGAGTCAGGGGTCTTCTTGCCGCCGGGGCGTCTCCCGGCGATCCGGCGCTGCGTTCGGCCTGCCGTTGGCTGCTGGAGCGCCAGCGGGACGACGGCGGATGGGGCGAGCATCACAGCGGGTGCCTGACCGGCCGCTATGTCGCTCACGAGGAAAGCCAGGTCATCCAGACCGCCTGGGCGCTGATCGCGCTTCTCGAGGCGGGCGATTCGAATTGGGCCGCTATTTCGCGGGGCGCCAGGTTCTTGCTCGACACGCAGGAGGCAGAAGGGGCGTGGCCCAAACAGGACATGGCCGGCGTTTTCTTCCGAACGGCCCTGCTGGACTACGTCCTCTATCGCCAGTATTTCCCGCTGCACGCGCTCGGTCTTTACGAGCGGCGCCGCCGGGACCGGTTGAATCCGGCTGCCCGCCTTGCCGCCGAAGCGGCTTCGGTCAGTCCTCCGGGCGCAGGGGCTTGCGGGCCAGGAAGAAGAACATCGGCGTGAAGATGCCGGACCTGCCGCCTTCGACCAGCGCGTCCGCCGCCGCATTCAGCAGCGTGCTGACCGCGCGGGAACCCTCCGGAAACAGCCGCAGCCTCTCTCCGACCCGCAGCGTCAGATTGGTGAGGGCCCGACCGAAAGGCGTGCGCGGGATGCTGGAAAGAGTGAGATCGCGGCCCTGCAGGGCGCGGTACCAGGGCATCCCGGGGTCCGACTCGGGGGCGCGGTCCTTGGCTTCCAGCAGTTCGAACCCGGCCGCGCGCAAGGCGTCGCAAATCTCCGGCATGGAGGCGATTTCCGGCAGCGCATCCCCGACCATGATCTCGTTCTTGATCCACTGGTGCTCCGCGTTTTCAGGCTCGAATTCGTCGGTGAGGCACCACTCGTAACCCGCAAAACAGCCGCCCGGGCGCAGGACGCGCAGGATTTCGCGGAACGCCCCCGCCTTGTCCGGCGCGTGGGGCATGGACTCGATGGCGAACGCGGCGTCGTAGCAATCGTCGCCTTCGGGAATCCGCATGTAGTCGCCGTGGATGAAGCGGCACAACGACCCGACATCCCGGGTGTGATGTTTGGCGCGCTCGATCTGGTAGGTGTTGTTGTTGATGCCGACAAAGCCGGCTCCGGAGTAGCGCGCCAGATTGCCCATCGGCCCGCCGACCCCGCATCCCACATCGAGCACCTGCGTCCCCGGCTTCAGGGCCAGCCGGTCGGCGAGAAAATGCTGGTGCCTGAGCAGCGACGCCTTGAAGCTCTCGCCCCGGCGCCGGGGCGCGAAATGAAAGGACTGGCCCCAGCCGAACTCGTAGAAGTCGGTCACAAGGTCGTAATAATGATTTACGAGCGAGCGGTACTGCTCTCTCCTGCCTTGCTCGCCGGCGTCGTAAATCGCCGCGTAGTCGTCCACCACGGACTTCACGTCGTCCGGAGCTAGATTCGCGAGCGAGCGGGAAGCCGCCCGTTTGGCGGAAGAACGAGCCATGTGAGCATTATGACAGAGGCGGGTAATTTCCCCAAGTGAGGTGGCCCCGCCTATTCGGACGGCCTGGCGGCTCCGCCAATACCGGCGGCGCTGGTGTCAACGGCGGAGCAAACCAGCCACCGTCTTCAACCAGGGGAGTAACTACACCGCAGAACCGGGAGAGAAGCGCCTCGGGGACAGGTCAGGCCCACATCGCAAGAATTGTGCTCGGCCAGAGCCGACCGCTTGATACCTTGGCCCGCAACCTCGTACCCTGCACTACCCACTTCAACGACGCGCGAAGGGCGGAGGCGGCATGTGCAGGATGGCTCGTGCAGGAAGTTGCAAGGGACAGGATGCGCCCATGGTGCGCTGGACCCAGAGTTGAGGAAAATCCGCTTACGGTACGATTGCGGGCGAGCTGGATGCTTCCTGTGCAGGTGATACGATACACATCGTAAAGCATTGGTAGATAATGGAAAATGACTGACAAGGAACCCGCCTACCGAATGGGAATCGATGTTGGCGGTACCTTCACCGACTTCGTGCTTCGCGACGAGGCGACGGGCCGGGCGGCGGTCCACAAGGTTGCCTCCACCCCCGCAGACCCGTCCGAGGCCGTCAGGAACGGCTTGCCGGCCGTGCTGGAAAAGGCGGGAGCGGGCGCCACCGACATAGGGCAGTTTCTCCACGCGACGACGGTCGCCACCAACGCCATCATCCAGCGGCGCGGGGCGAAGACGGCGCTGATTACGACGCGCGGCTTCCGCGACGTGCTCATCCTTGGCCGGCAGAAACGCTACGAAACCTACGACCTCCACATGCGGAAGCCGGACCCGCTAATTCCCCGCGAGCGGATTTTCGAAGTGCGCGAGCGGGTGAGCTTCGAGGGCGAGGTGCTGGAGCCGCTTGACGAGGAAGAGCTTGCCCTGGTTCTGGAGCGCATCGCTGAGGACGGCTACGAGGCCGTCGCGGTGGCGTTGCTCCACGCCTATGCCAACCCCGCCCATGAGCGGGCCGTGGGCAGGGCCGTCGCCGCGCGCGTGCCCGACGCGGCGCTCAGCCTGTCGGTCGATGTCTCACCGAAGCTCAGAGAATATGAGCGCACCAACACCACGGTCGCGAACAGCTTCGTGAAGCCCCTGGTGGGCGCTTATGTGCGCCGGCTCGCAGAGGATTTCGCAGCTGCCGGCTCGTCGGCCGAACTTTCCATCATGCAGTCGAACGGCGGGCTCGTCTCGCCCGCGCTGGCAGGCGAATACCCCGTCCGCATTGTCGAGAGCGGCCCGGCTGCGGGCGTGTTGCTCGCGGGGCGGATCGGCCGGGACATCGGCGCGGACCGCGTGCTCAGCTTCGATATGGGCGGCACCACGGCAAAACTCGGCGCCATCGACGGAGGCGAGCCGGCGATTGCACCGGTGTTCGAGATCGATCCGGTCAGGTTCAAGAAGGGCTCCGGCCTGCCGATCAATGTGCCGGCGGTCGAGCTCATCGAGATCGGCGCGGGCGGCGGCTCCGTCGCCGCGGCCGTGGACGGCGCCATCCGGGTGGGGCCGGAAAGCGCGGGCGCGGACCCCGGCCCCGCCTGCTACGGCATTGGCGGCTTGCGGCCTACGGTGACGGACGCGAACCTCGCCCTCGGCTACCTCAACCCCGCCTATTTCAACGGCGGCGCGATGGCGCTCGACCCGGCCCAGGCCGAGACGGCGCTCCGCCGCCATGTCGCCGGGCCGCTCAGCCTGTCCACAGCGGAGGCCGCCTGGGGCGTCCATCTGGTCGCGACCGGCAATATGGAACACGCGCTGCGCGTCGTTTCGGTGGAGCGCGGCCGCGACCCCCGCAAATACGCGCTCGTGGCATTCGGCGGAGCCGGGCCGCTGCATGCGGCGCGGATCGCACGGTCGCTGGGCGTCCGGCAGGTCGTGGTGCCAAGGGCCGCCGGCGTCGGCTCGGCCGTGGGCATGCTGGCCGCGGAGAGCCGGCTGGATGCATCCGTCACCCGCCTGCTGCGTCTGGACGAGGCGGCGCCCGGGGACATCGCCGCCATCTATGCACAGCTTGAGGCGCGGTTGGCGGAAGATCTGGCCCGCCTGCCCGAGGCATCGGAGCCGGAGTTCCGGCGCTTCGCCTATATGCGCCATACCGGCCAGGGCTTCGAAATCCATGTGGACCTGCCGGCGGGCAGGATCGGCGAAGGCTATATCGACGCCTGTGAGGCTGCGTTCCGCGCGGCCTACAAGGCCCGCTACCGCACGGAAGACCCGGCAAGCGCGGTCGAAGGCGTGGACTGGGCGCTGGCGGCCGTGGTTCCGGGCTCGCGGGACGTATCCGCCGTGGAAGCCGATGCACGGCCGATTGGCGAGCCGCCGGGCGTGAGGCGAGCCTGGTTCCCCGAAGCGGGCGGCATGACGGAGTCGGCGATCTGGCGACGCGAGGCCATTGGCCCGGACACCCTGATCGAAGGGCCGGCCATCGTGGAGGATGCCGAGGCGACGACCGTCATCCCACCGGGCGACCGCGCGCGGCTTGGGCCGGGCGGCCACCTGCTGATCGACGTCGAGCAGGTGGCATCCGGACAGGAACCGGAAGACCGGGCCAGGCCCACCACCGCCGGCCCGTGCAGCGGCGCCAGGGCGGCGGAGGTGTCGATCGACCCCATCACCTTCACCGTCATCTGGAACTCCGTCGTCTCCATCGCCGAGGAACTCGGCACCACCATGCGGCACACGGCCTTCAGCGAGGCGGTGCGCGAAGGCGACGACTTCTCCACCGCCGTGTTCGACGCGAAAGGCCGGATGATCGCGCAGGGCAATTTCTCACCGGGCCATCTGGGCTCCATGCCCTTCGTCATCCGGCATGTGACCGAGGCCTATCCGCCCGAGACGCTGAAGCCCGGCGACAGCATCCTGATGAACGACAGCTGGATGGGCTCCGGCCATTTCCCGGATTTCTTCCAGGTCATGCCGGTCTTCGAGGGAAACGACCTGCTCGGCTATGTCGCCGCGTCGGCCCATCAGATGGATGTCGGCGGGGCCGCGCCGGGCTCGCAGAAGGTCCACGGCGTGACGGAATCGTTCCAGGAGGGCTTCCGCATTCTGCCGGTGCGCTTCTGCCGCGAGGGGGAGATCGACCGCGACATTCTCTCGATGGTGCTTGCCAACACCCGCGTGCCGGAGAAGGTCCGCGGCGACGTGATGGCGCAGCACACCGCCAACCTGACCGCCGCTGAGCGCTTCCGGCAGCTCTTCAGAGACCACGGCCGGCCAGTTGTCGAGCAGTCCTTCGACGACATTCTCGACCGCAGCGAAGCCCGCATGCGCGCCGCGCTGGCAAGCGTGCCGCCGGGCACCTACAGCTTCGACGACCGGATGGACGATTACGGCCCCGGCACGGCGCCGATCCATTTCGGTGTGGATATCACCTTCGCCGAGGGGCCCGAGGGCGCGGAGGTGACGGTCGATTTCTCCCGCTCCTCGGACCAGGTGCCGGCCGCCATCAACAGCTACATCAACTACACACGCGCCTACACATATTTCGCGGTCAAGGTGTTCTGCGACCCGTTCAGCCCGCAGAATGCGGGCGCGATGCGACCGATAAGGCTGGCGGCGCGGGAAGGCAGTTTCTTCAATCCGAAGTTCCCCGCCCCGTCTGGAGGCCGGGCCGCGCTGCAGGTCCGTATTTTCGACACGATCAACGGCGCCATGGCGCAGGCCATGCCGGAGCGTGCGATGGGCGCCTTCAGCCACTGGTCCAACCCCAATATCGGCGGGATCGATGACCGCACTGGCAAGCCCTACGTCTTCTATGACCTGATCCTGGCGGGCTATGGCGGCAGGGCGGACAGCGACGGGCCCGAGGGCCTGAGTCCGGTTATGAACTGCTCGAACATCCCGGTGGAAGTGCATGAGACCAATCTGCCGGTGCTGATACACCGGGTGGAACTGCTCGACGGCACGGGCGGCGCGGGCCGGCACAAGGGCGGCAGCGGCTTGCGCAAGGATATCGAGCTTCTGGCCGGCGAAGGCGTGCTGACGCTGCTCGGCGACCGGCACGAGAGCCAGCCCTATGGCGTATTCGGCGGCGAGCCCGGCGCGCTCGGGGAGACGGTGCTCAATCCCGACGGCAACGGGGAGCGGCTCGGCTCCAAGGAAATCCGCACGCTGAAGCGCGGCGACGTGGTGAGCATCCGCACAAGCGGCGCCGGCGGTTACGGAAGGCCCGGCGGGTAAGCCCTGGAAGGTTCGGTCGATGGCGGCAGACAGAATGCATCTGCTGGGCTTCATGATGTACACGCCCATCAACCACATGACGCTCAGCTGGGCCGACCCCGAAGACCGGCAGATCGACAGTTTCGGGTCGATGGAGCACTGGCAGGACCTCGCCCGGACGATGGAGCGCGGCCGGTTCGACGGCCTGTTCTTCGCCGATGTGCCCGCCGTTTACGATTTCTACAAGGACACGACCGATGTCGCCGTCCGACACGGCGTAAGCTGGCCGGCGCACGATCCGGTTGCGCTGATCGGTGTCATGGGGGCGGCGACCCGGCATCTCGGCATTGCGGCCACCGTCTCCGTCGCGAGCCAGCACCCGTTCCTGACCGTGAGGTCCCTCTCCAGCCTCGACTACCTGACCGGCGGCCGGGTCGGGTGGAACATCGTCACCGGCAATGCGAGGTCCGAGCACCGGGCGCTCGGGCTCGACGTGATGGACCATGACGAGCGCTACGACCGGGCCGACGAGTATATGGAGGTCTGCTACAAGCTCTGGCAGGGCATTCCGCCGGACGCCGTTTTGGCGGACAGGTCGGCCGGCGTGCTGGCGGACCCTTCCAGGATTCGGAAGATCGCGCATGACGGGCGGTATTTCCGTTGCCGCGCGACGCCTTCGGTCCTGCCTTCCCCGCAGACGCGGCCGGTGCTCTTCCAGGCCGGATCCTCGGGGCGGG
>Ga0209544_1001951_pt1 | contig 20242 bp, 21 predicted proteins | sample MesohylPK_FD_187297 | JGI IMG/M metagenome (GOLD analysis project Ga0209544, IMG submission 187297) | Host-associated microbial community of the marine sponge Aplysina aerophoba from Gulf of Piran - sponge mesohyl, lysed by proteinase K... | ecosystem: Host-associated > Porifera > Sponge >...
TGGTACGAGCACGAGGTGCGAGCCTTCATCGCGAGCCGACCCCGCGCCGGTTCCACCCGGTCCACCCAGTGACGACAATCCGCTGCGCGCAATCGACGACCGCGGCATCGACGAACGCCACGGTGCGAGGAAACAACGGGACGGCGAGCTTGTGCCGTACAAGGCACAAATTCGAAGCTGCTGTTCGGCGCATGCGGCGCACGAGGCCATCCCGACCGAGGAATCCGGCGAAGATTCGTCCGCTCCGAGGCCCAGTCCCGGAAGGACGATCGGAAGCCGTGCGGTACCAGCCGCGATGCCCAGCTCGCGGATGAGCGCCGAGAGCTTGTCGCTGCTGGTGATCGGATTGCCGCGCGGACTCGGAAACACCAACTCGGCGCACTCGTGCCTGGCCGATCCCCGGAGCCGCTTCGCCTCGTGCAGGACTTCGACCGCGACTGCTCAGTGGTAAGCGGTGCTCCCGCTTGGCCTTCATCCGCGTCGCCGGGATCGACCACACCAAGCGACCAGATCGATCTCGTCCCACGCCGCCAGAGGGACCTCTCCAGACCGCGCCGCGGTCAGCACCAGATTTCAGGCCGGCAGACAGCGCACAGGTGCAGGTAGCTGCCAGCCGACATCTTCCAGCGCTACTGCACGCCGCCGCATGCCGGGCAGCGCAACGCATCCACCCGATCCGTAGACGCCTGCTCGGAAGCCGCCTTCTCGGCTGACTCCCCGAACGCGCCGCGCGCCACTTGGCCTTCTTCGGCGCCCAGCTCAGCTTCACCGGGTCCAGACATGTGCGGCAGGCGACCACGAGCTGGCCGCGCTCGATGAGCACCGCGCAACCCTGGCCGCGCGACGGACACGGCCACTCGACCAGGGTCGGCTTCTGCGACACGCAGTCCGCCATCCTGCTCCACGCTGGCCAACTCGCCCTTCAGCTCTCCGTAGAAGGCCTCCAGCAGCCCGTGCATCCCGGCCCGGCCGGAGCGCCACCTCGTCGAGGGACTTCTTGAGCGCCGCAGGAACCGTCGGGCTTGCTGCGCGTGCAAAAGGTCCGAGTCCTAGTCGGAGTTTGGCTCGCGCTTGAGCACCGCCGCCGGTGACCGCCTCATTGGGGCTCAGAACGAGACGTATCCGCCCATCTGGATGCGCGCACAAGCTGTGCTGCCGCACTCCTCGATGTGGAGGATGACGCGCGCCCCGTAGCGCTGTCCGAAGGTCAGGCTCGCACCGGCGGTCGGCCCAACGTAGTCCATCCCCGCGCGCAACGCCGGGCGAACGAGCCAACTGGAACGTCCGAGCAGGACCGACGCACCGATCCGGTTGTCCGTCCCGACCCGACGAGGGTGGATGGCGGTCCCGATGGTGCCGCCGCCCAGGTCGATGACGTAGGTCCGCTCGGCGCACCGGTAGTTCTCCACCATCCCGTACAGCGACACCGGCCCGGCGAGCCGCGCGTTGATGCCGACGTAGTGTCCGGGACACGCTCCGCTGTCCCCCGCAATTCCGGCTTCGAGCATGAAACGGCCCGGTGCCTCCTGACGGCCCGGTGTCTCCTGCGCGTGAACCTGCGAAGGCAACACGGCGAGGCATCCGACCGTCAACACCACTCCCGCCCCACCTCGCATCGCCGCCGTATGCCCGCCGGACCCCTTCATGCGCCCTCCGATCACGCCCCGCCTCCGTTGAGCGCCAGCAACTCGCGCAGCACTTCCTCGTCGGAAACGTCCGCCGATCGACCGTACGCGGCGGCTACCGCAGCGTCAAGGGCTGCGTGGGTTATCGGCGAGCCACTGCAGCCGGGCGTTGTACAGGTTCGTCAGCGTGCGCTTCTTGAGTTCCTTCGCAGCATCCCCGTCGCGCGGGACCGGGCGCTTCGGGTAGCCCGGCACCGGCTCGTCCACCCACTTGATCCACTCCGGCGGGTTGAGCCACCTGTCTCGCAGCTCGACTAGCCGTCGGGGCTTCCGGAGCTTCCCGGGGATCTTCCGTAGCCCCGGCGCAGGAGGATGCGCGGGCTGGCTTGTTCCAGTGAGCCGGCGCATCGGCCATTCGCGCATTCCCCTGTGCGAACTAGGCCTAGTCGAGGCGCGGCCGCCGAAGCCGCGCCCGAGGATGTCGTTGGTCGTCGATGCGCTGCTCTTGACCCGGCTGTGGCTGCCGCGTACGGTTGGTCGGGTGGACATCCGACGACGATGTTCTCCGCGAGTGTGCTGGCGTTTCACAGCCGAGGCGGGTGAGCAAGCTGTGAGTCTAGAGCGGGCCGAAAACGTCTCGCATGGTCCCGTGGATTCCGGTTCAGAAAATGGGAATTGATGAGGGAATTGTGGCCAGTGAACTGCATGCAAGTCTTTTAGAATGAATACCTTATGGGAGTCAGGCGACTCACGCTGCCGTAGTTGCCGGGTCCTGAAGTTGACCCAGTTCCGCGGACATCTATCCTCTTGGCGAGGAGGAGGAGTCCACGATGCCGAAGTCGAGACCGCCGTACCCGGCGGCATTCCGACAGCAGACAATCGCATCGAGCCGTCGGAGTCCTTGCTGGCGGCGACCCCGCATCAGCTCGCGGCGTACTTCGTAGTCCGCGATCTCGGGCAGGACGACACGCGCACCGGCTGCGACGAGCGCCTGAAGCCACTGGGCGCAAGCTAAACTCTCCGGCGATCGCGTCGGGTTCGTCACCAAGCCCAGCGGCCCGGCGTCGAGTGCGACCACCAGACTCACCAGGTGACGCCCTTGTGCTCTATCGGGAACAACTGACGGCCGGACAGACGATCTTCGTCCAACGCGCGCACGAGGTACTCGCCGGTCTCTCGTTGTTCGCCCGCGCCATCCTCCTCGTCAATCCAGGATTGCAGAAGGGACACAAGAGCCGCAGCCTGAGCATCGCCCGGTACGTGCCGATCGAGCAGCCGTAGCGTGTACTCATCGGCGGACACGCCGTGCTTTCGAGCTGCGCGTTGCAGGCGGTGTCCGAGGTCCGGGGTCAAGTTGAGTATCACGTCCATTTCCCAGCCACCTCTCGTCGCTCCGGTCCGTGCGAGCCGTCGTTCGTCGAACGCGGCGAGGCTGATCCTTGCCAGCCGGCCGCGCACCGGGGATCTACTGTCCGCAACCCGTACTACTGTAGCGGCGCGCGGCTGTCACAGTCGAGCAAAGTCGGATCGGGCCTCGTTCGTGGACAGAGTCACCAAAGGGGCTATCGAGCTACGCACGCCGGTCCAGACCACTGCATCGGCGGCCAGGACGCCCGCGGCGACCCATGCGGCGACACCGTGAACAACGAGGGGCCAGGACGGCGCCGCTGCCGAGGCCGACGGCGACCACCCATCCGCCCGTTGCCAGCACGTGCCGCAGAAGGGCGCCGGTGCGGGCCCCCAGCGCGGACCGGATCGCGATCTCGCCCGTCCGCCGGACGACCAGGTAGGCGATGACGCCGTAGAGGCCGACGACTCCCAGCAGGGCGGCGACGATGCCGGAGGCGCCTGCCACGGTGGCCGCCAGCCGGAACGGGAGCACCGTGACGTCGGCCGTCTCCCGGAGGGTCTCGGTCCTCAGAAAGAAGAGATCCGGCTCCGTGCGACGGAGTTCGCGGCGTATGTCGGCCGCCAGGGCGGCGGCGTTGCCGCTCGTCCGGGCGAGCGCCGCCCCCGACCACTGGGGCCGCTGCGAGGCGGCCAGATGGAGGTAGGGGGCCGGTGCCTCCGGGGAAGCGCACCTTGTAGTCGGCCGACACGCCGACGACCTCGATCTCGAGGCGCTGCAGGGGTCGCCCGACGGTCATACGCGGTCACCAACGCCGATGGCTGATGCGTGGGAGCTGTGCAGGGGACGATGCGAATGCGTCTCTCGGAACCAGGGCGACGCCGACGGTCAGAATCGCGATGAGCTCGGGGGAAAGACCCATCATGCGGCTACTCGATCCATGATGCTCTGGACCGCAAGTTGGCGTCAAGTGCATTCACGTTCGGCCGCGCCGGATCACGAACGCTACCCCAGGATGTTCGTCACCAGCGTCAGGAGCACGCCGCCCGCGATGACGGAACCGAGCTGACCGGCGGTGTTGGCGCCCATCGCGTGCATCAGCACGTGGTTGGTGAAGTCCTCTTCCTGCGCCACCTTCTGCACCAGCCGGCCGCTCATCGGGAAGGCGCTGATGCCGGCGGCGCCGACCAGGGGGTTGATGCGGCCCCCGGTGACCAGGGCGAGTATCTTGCCGAAGCAGAGGCCGGCCACCGTATCGAGCACGAACGCGCCGAGTCCGAGGAGCAGGATGAGCAGCGTGTCGACCTGCAGGAAGGTCTCGGCCTGCATCAGACTGCCGATGGTCAGCCCCAGGAACAGGGTCGAGATGTTGGTCAGGGTCTCCGAGGCCGAGCCAGCGAGTTGTGGGACGACGCCCGATTCCTTCATGAGGCTGCCGATCATGAGGGTCGCGACGAGCGGGGCCGACTGCGGCACGAGCAGGCCGATGACGACGGTGACGACGATCGGGAACAGGATTACGGCCGCTCGCGGCACCGGCCGCGGCGCGTACTCCATCCGGATGAGCCGTTCCTTGCGGGTCGTGAGCAGCCGCATGATGGGCGGTTGGATGATCGGCACGAGGCTCATGTAGGAGTACGCCGTGACCGCGATCGGCGCGAGCAGTTCGGGGGCGAGCAGCGACGAGACGTAGATGCTGGTCGGACCGTCGATGGCGCCGATTACCGCGATGGACGAGGCCTGGTTCAGAGGAAACCCGATGAGCGTGGCGAGCAGGAGCGTCGCGAAGATTCCCAACTGGCCGGCAGCCCCGAGCAGGGCGAAGATCGGCTGCGACAGCAGGGGCCGGAAGTCCATCATCGCGCCGATGCCGATGAAGATGAAGAGCGGGAACAGTTCGGTCTGGATGCCGAACTCGTTCAGGAGGTAGAGCATCCCGCCCGGCTCGTTCATCGGCGAGTTCGGCAGGTTGCCCAGCAGCACGCCGAACCCGATCGGCAGCAGCAGCGTCGGCTCGTACTCCTTGGCGATCGCCAGGTAGATCAGAATGCCGCCGATGGCGAACATCAAGAGAGTCCCGAAATCGAGCGACATCATGGGAGTATCGGTAGTCCGGCCCGCCGGGTTGCTCCGGGTTCGTCGGCGTCGGCACCCGGTCCGCGAGGCAGAAACCCGGCGTTCCTAGCTGGGCGTCAGGGTGACGAGCGGCTGGCCCTGGACGACGCGGTCGCCGTCCTTGACGTGCACGGTGGTGACGGTGCCCCGCCACGGTGAGCGGATTACATTGAACATCTTCATCGCTTCGATGGTGAGCAGCTCGCCGCCGCGCTCGACGGGCAGGCCGACGGCCGCGGCCACCTTGGTGACGGCGCCCGGAATCGGCGCGGTCATCGTGCGCGGCGCGCCGCCTCCCTCCGGCGAGGACTCGGACGGAATGAGCGGCAACGTGGACGGTTCCTCGGTCGGCCCGGGCTCGGCCTCGGCCTCGGCCGCCTGCGCCGTTTCCTGGGCGGCGTCGCTGCGCGTGGGCTCGACGTCGACCGAGTACGCGGTTCCCGACAGGCGGGCGGTGACCGGTCTGGCGCGCGGGTCGTCGATGTCGACGTCGTACACGCGACCGTCGATGGTGACGCGGTAGCGGGTCACAGGCGGACCCTCGCCCGTTCGGTCGACTGGGCGAACCGCTGAGCCCGGTGCAGCCGCCGCCAGGCGGCCACGTCCGATTCGAGCGGGGCGGGTCGCGCCGCTCGCGCCCGTGCGACCGCCACCGCGATGGCGACGGCCTGCCGCTGCCGCTCCTGCTCGGCCGCGGCTTCCAGCCGGGCCCGCTCCGCCGCCTTCGTCCTGCTCGTGCCGCTCCCGCCGGACAGCCGCAACCCGCCGTAGAGCAGCGGCGACGTCAGCGCGTACATCAGGGTGACGAGTCCGCCGAGCGAGAGAAACAGCAACGTCGAGCCGACGCCGGCGATCTCCAGGACCGTCTGCAGCTCGGGCGTCATCGCGCGGCCTCGGCAGCCTGCCGCGACGGGCGGCTACAACGGGATGTTGCCATGCTTCTTGGGCATCGCCGCGGTCTGCTTGTCCTTGAGGAAGTCGAGCGCGGCGACGACCCGCGCGCGGGTTTCGCGCGGGTAGATCACGTCGTCGATGTGCCCCGTGGCGGCCGCCGCGTAAGGGGAGTTGAACTGCTTCTCGAACTCGTCCTCGAGCCGCGCGCGTTCCGCATCGCGCTTCGAGGGCAGCTCCTGCTTCAGTTGGCGCGCATAGAGAATGCTGACCGCTCCCTTGGCCCCCATTACCGCCACTTCGGCGGTCGGCCACGCAAGGCAGACGTCGGTGCGGATCATCTTGCTGCTCATGACGATGTAGGCGCCGCCGTACGCCTTCCGCAGCACGACGGAGACCTTGGGCACGGTCGCTTCGGCGTAGGCATACACGATCTTGGCGCCGTGCCGAATGATGCCGTGGCGTTCCTGGTCGGCGCCGGGCAGGAACCCGGGGCAATCGACCAGGGTCACGAGCGGGATGTTGAACGAGTCCGCGCAGCGGATGAAGCGCGCGATCTTGTCCGATGCGTCGATGTCGAGCACCCCCGCCAGATGTTCGGGCTGGTTGGCGATGACCGCGGCCACGCGGCCCTTGAGGCGGATGAACCCGACGACGGCGTTCGGGGCGAAGTCGGCGTGCACTTCCAGGAAGGAATGTCGGTCGGCGATGCGCGTTATCGCCTCGCGGACGTCGTACGCCTCTTCGGCGGCCTCCGGAATGAGGTTGTCCAGCTCCGCCACGTCCGGATCGATGCTCTGCTCGGCCTCGACCATCGGCGGATCCTCGGCGTTGTTGGACGGCAGATAGCCGAGCAACTGCCGGGTCACGTCGAACGCCGCGTTCTCGTCGTCGGCCACGAAGTGCGCCACGCCGGAGTTGCCGGCGTGCGTGTCGGCTCCTCCGAGCGTTTCGGCGTCGACCTCCTCGCCGGTGACCGTACGGATCACGTCGGGTCCCGTGATGAACATGTAGCTGCTGCCGCGCGCCATGATCACGAAGTCCGTCAGGCCCGGCGAGTAGACCGCGCCCCCGGCGCACGGCCCGAGCATCAGGCTGATCTGCGGCACGACGCCGCTGGCCTGCGTGTTGCGCCAGAACAGATCCCCGAAGCCGGCCAGGCTCCAGATTCCCTCCTGGATCCGGGCGCCGACCGAGTCGAGCAGCGCGATGACCGGCAGGCCGCTGGCCGTGGCCGTTTCCAGCAGGCGGCCGACCTTGAGCGCCTGGGTCTCGGAGAACGAGCCGCCCAGCACCGTGAAATCCTGAGCGAAGACCGCGACGCGCCGGCCGTCGATATAGCCGAAGCCGGTGACCACACCGTCCCCCGCGTGCCGCTGGCGGTCGAGGCCGAACGCGGTGTGGCGGTGCTCCAGGAACGGGCCCAGCTCCTCGAACGAGCCGGGATCGAGCAGGCGGTTGATCCGTTCCCTCGCCGTCAGCTTGCCGCGCGCGTGTTGCGCGTCGATGCGGTCCTGACCGCCGCCCATCCGCGCCTCGGCGCGCCGCTCGGTCAGCGAATCTCCCGCATCGGCCTCCGAAGCGACCGCTTCCAGGTTGCTCGCATCCGCCTCGGCCGAGTCCGCTTCCGGGTCGACCCGCTTCTTGTCGCGGCGGCGCGCCAGGGCGCGAACCGCGGCCACGAGCCCCGCCCCGGCCGTTGTGGCGGCGGCGGCTCGCGCTTCGGCCGGTTTCTTCGTCTTCTTCGTGCCGCGGGTCTTGGAAGGAGAGGCACCGCCGTCCGGCCGGGTCTCCGCCGGAGGCGGGGATTCGTGCGGTTCCGGAGAGCTTCCGTTGTCGGACATGTTCAGCCCTCAATTCTAGACCAAACCGGTTCCGTGCGCCGGGACGCTTTCGGGGAGCCGATGTATCCGGTGGTCGAAACCCGGGCCCGGCACGCTCGCGGGCGGTCGGCCGTCGTGCAGTTTCGGTCCGCCGAGTGGGGGTACCCTGTAGCGAGAGCGCCGCCCGCAAACGCGGGCGCCTGCGCCGCGAGGCTTTGACCGTTTCCCTGCGCTTCGTCGCCGGCACGCTGGACATCGGCGGGTTTCCGGAGGAGGGCGGCGCTCCGCTGCCGGACACCTGCCGCTGGGATGCTCGCACGCGGCGGTTTCGCGCGCCGGCCGTCTCCTACGCTCCGGTGGTTCGCGCGCTGGTGCAGGGCGGGATCGCCTACGAGGACGAGGCGCGGCAGTACGGCGTTCTGAACGCCGGCCTGCAGGTGCGTCGGGATCCGCGCCCTTTCCAGACGGAGGCCGTGGACGCCTGGCGGACCGCGCGGGGACGGGGCGTGGTGGTGCTGCCGACCGGGGCCGGGAAGACCGAGGTGGCGCTGCTGGCGCTGGATGCCATGCGGCGCGACACGCTCGTCGTGGCGCCCACCCTCGACCTCGTCGCGCAGTGGCATCGGCTGCTGGGCGAGCGGTTGCGCCGCGAGATCGGCGTGCTCGGCGGCGGCGAGCATCGCGTGGAGGCCGTCACGGTCTCGACCTACGACTCCGCGTTCATCCACATGGAGCACCTCGGCGCGCGGTTCGGCCTGGTGGTGTTCGACGAATGCCACCACCTGCCGAGCGCCGCCTACGCGCTCGCCGCCCAGCACTGCCTCGCGCCCTTTCGGCTGGGGCTGACGGCGACCCCGGAACGCGTCGACGGCCGCCACGCCGAGCTGGAGCCGCTGGTTGGGCCGGTGGTCTACCGCCGGCAGGTGCGCGACCTCGCGGGCGACTACCTCGCCGACTACACGGTCGAGCGGATCTTCGTGGAGCTGAGCGGCGACGAACGGCAGGCGTACGACGAGGCGCGCGCCGTGTATCGCGAGTTCGTGGTCGGCCAGGGCATCCGCATGTCGCAGCCGGACGGCTGGTCGCAGTTCATCATCCGCTCGTCGCAGAGCGCCGCGGGCCGGCGGGCCCTGGCCGCCTACCAGCGGCAGAAGCAGCTCGCGTTCGCGGCGCCCTCCAAGCTGACCTACGTGGAGGCGCTGCTGCACCGGCACCGGCGCGACCGGGCGCTCCTGTTCACCGAGCGCAACGACGACGCTTACGCGCTGTCCCGCCGCTTCCTCGCGCCGATCATCACGCACCAGACGAAGGTGTCCGAGCGCACCCGGGTGCTGGAGGATTTCGCCGCCGGCGTCTACAACGCGCTCGTCACCTCGAAGGTCCTGAACGAAGGGGTGGACATGCCCGCCGCCAACGTGGGCATCGTAATCTCCGGCAGCGGTTCGGTGCGCGAGTACGTGCAGCGGCTCGGCCGCATCCTCCGCAAGCTGGGCGACAAGCGGGCGGTCCTCTACGAGCTGGTCGCCAACGAGACGTCCGAGGTCCAGACGAGCGACCGGCGGCGCGAGCGCGATGCTGACGACTGACCTGGTGCGGGTGCGGCGGCGCGGCGGGCGCATCGAGACGCCGCCGTTGCGGGCGGCGGAGAAGCAACGGCTGCTCGGCGCCGCGGAGCGCTACGTCGCCGCCGCGCGAGCGGGGGTCGGCGACACCCGGGCGGCGTTCGAGGCGGCCTGCGACGACGTGCCGCACCACCCGACCGACTACCGCCTGGTGCGGGGGCTCCGGAAGCTCGTGGAGGATCGCTGCAGCTTCGAGGCGCGGGACGACGTCGACCCGATCTCGCTCAGGCGGAGCGTTTTCGGGCGGGCCGCCGCGGGCCGGCGGGCCCTGGGTGACGCGGAGCCCTTCGATGCCGACTCGGTCATCGCGGCGGCGGCCGCCGAGCTCGACCTGCAGGGGGCCGACGTTCGGGACGCGCTGTTCGCCGACCTGAGAGAGAACCACGTACTCACCAGCTTCGACGCAATCGGCGGCTCCGCGCTGGTCGCCGCCTACGAGACCGCTCAGAAGCAGGCGGTGCTGCTTCGGGCCGTGCGCGTCGTCGTCACGTTGCAGCGCCCCGAGCCGCGGGGGCTGCGCCTGTTCTTCCGGCGGCTCAAGTTCCACCGGCTGCTGTATGTCGCGACCCGCCTTCCCGACGGCGCCTGCCGCATCGAGATCGACGGGCCGTTCAGCCTGTTCCGGTCGGTCACGACCTATGGACTGCAGTTGGCGCTCCTGCTGCCGATCCTGGATGCCTGCGGCCCCGGCTGGGAGCTCGATGCCGACGTGCTGTGGGGGCCGCAGCGGCAGCCCGCGACGTATCGTCTCGAAGGAGAGCCGGCCGCCGAACCGGTCCGCGAAGAAGTCCGGCTGCCGGCCGAGGTCGCGCGCCTGCGTGACCGTTTCCGGCAGATGGAGACGCCCTGGACGGTCGAGGTTGCGCACGAGTTGCTCGATCTGCCCGGCGTCGGCCTGTGCGTACCGGACCTGGCCTTCACGCACCGCGACACCGGCCACCGCATCTACTTCGAGGTGCTCGGTTACTGGAGCCGCGAGGCGGTCTGGCGTCGCGTCGACCTCGTGGAGGCCGGGCTTCCGCAGCCGATAGTCTTCGCCGTCAGCAGCCGGTTGCGGGTCAGCGAGGAAGTGTTGGACGGCGACCTTCCCGGCCGTTTGTACGTCTACAAGGGCGCGATGAGCGCCCGCGCGGTGGAGGCGCGGCTCGACGCGAGCCTCGCGCGGGCGCGCCGGTGATCTTCGGAACCCACGTTCGCCGCCGGTCGAGGCGTCAGGGGCGGTCTTCGGCGCGCCGGCGCGCGGCCACGCGGGCCTTCCAGATGCGCGCCAGACGCTCCGACTCCGTGATCTGGTGCCTGAACATGTCGGGGTCGAGCCGCAGTTGCATCCGTCTGGCTTCGTAGCCCTCCTCGGTGGTGAGTCGTTCGGCCGCGAGACCGAACCACATGTAGGCGAGGACGTTGTCGCGGGCGACCCCGTCGCCGTCGGCGTAGCGGTTGCCGAGCTCGAAGAGCGCCTGGGCATCGCCCTGCTCGGCGCGCTCGACCAGCTCGTCCACGGACGGGCGCGGGGTGTCGGAGCCGGAACCTCCGAGGCAGCCGGAGGCCCCGGACAGGGCGGCCAGGACGATGACGGCGACGGTCAGTCCCCGCATGGGAGCTCCTACGCCCGGCGGGGCCTGACGCGGCCCGGCGCGTGCACGATCAGCCAGATGACGTCCACGCCGAAAGACCAGACCAGCAGGGCCAGAGCGGCGGCGGCCACCGGCGGCGCATGCTCGGCGGGAAGAATCGGCGCGAGACAGACGAGCAGCGCGACGCCCTGGACGACGCAGACCGCCTTGCGCCGGAAGCTGGGCGGCAGATCGGCGGTCAGGGCGGGCCAGATCCAGCCGGCGGCCACGAACAGGTAGCGGAGCGCGCCGATCAGCAGGACCCAGGCATCCGCGCGGCCGGTACGCCAGACCAGCGCGGAGAGCGCGAGCATCAGGAAGGCGTCGAGCTCCATGTCGAAGCGCGCTCCGAAACGGGTCTCCTGCCGGCTGCGCCGCGCCACCAGGCCGTCGAAGCCGTCGAGCACGATCGCGGCCGCCGCGACGCCGGCCATCCACCAGAGAGCCGTCGACTCGTGCGGCGCCGCCTGCAGGACCAGGGCCGCTATCGGGACTACCAGCGTGGCCCGGACGAGGGTGATCTGGTTCGCCGCCCCCAGCCCGGGCGAAGGCAGTTCCCGCGGCATGTAGCGCACGATGAGAGCCGTCAACAGGGCATAGATCCCGGCCACGTCGAGGAAGTACTGTGGAGAGAGGCCGAGCAGCCGCGAGGTGGTGAGCGCGCACGCGGCCAGCGGAAGCAGGCCGAGGCCGAGGTCCGTCAGGGCGCGGACCTGCTGCGCCGAACGGCTCGTGCGGGCCGGCCGCGTGGCGCCCCGCGGCATCACGATTGTGCGATAAGGTCTCTGAAGGGCGCCCGCGACCTGCTCATGCCGGCCATGCCGACCGCTCGCTCGTTCTGGATTCGCGCGCCGGGCCACGGAGAGATTGTGTCCGCCGAGCTTCCGCCGAGGCAAGCCGGCGAGGTGCTGATCCGCACCAGCTTCAGCGGCATCAGCCGCGGCACCGAGGCGCTGGTGTTTCGGGGAGCGGTGCCGCCGTCGCAACATGCCGCGATGCGGGCGCCGTTTCAGGAGGGCGAGTTCCCGGCGCCGGTCAAGTACGGCTACGGCAGCGTCGGGATCGTGGAGGAGGGGCCCGATCGCTTGCGGGGCCGAACGGTCTTCTGCCTGTATCCGCACCAGGACCGCTACTGCGTTCCCGCCGCTGCCGTCCACGCGGTTCCGGCGCGCGTGCCGCCGTCCCGCGCCGTGCTGGCCGCCAACATGGAGACCGCGGTGAACGTCGTCTGGGATGCGCGGCCGGGGCCCGGCGACGAGATCGTGGTGATCGGCGGCGGCGTCGTCGGGCTGCTCGCCGCGACCCTGTGCCGGGACCTGCCGGGCGCGCAGGTCACGGTCGTCGATCCCAACCGCTCGCGCGCGGCGGTCGCGGCCGCCCTCGGGCTGACGTACCGTCCGGATCCTCCGCAGGATGCGACGGCGGATCTGGTCATTCACGCCAGCGGGCACCCGGACGGGCTGCGGGCGGCGCTGGCCGCGGCCGGGCGCGAGGCGACGATCGTCGAGGCGAGCTGGTACGGTACGTCGCAGGTTCCACTGCCGCTCGGCGAGGCGTTCCATGCCCGCCGCCTCACGATCCGCAGCAGCCAGGTGGGGCACGTGCCGCCGGACCGCGCGCCGCGCTGGTCTCGCGGCCGCCGTCTGGAGCTCGCGCTGGCGCTGCTGGCCGACGCGCGCCTCGATGCGCTGGTGAGCGGAGAGAGCGGGTTCGACGAGCTGCCGGCGGTGCTCGCCGCGCTGGCCGCGCCGCCGGGCGATGCGCTCTGCCATCGCATCCGCTACGTCGACCCCGTCGGAACCACTGGTTCGGGAACTTGAGCGCGGGGACCGCGCAAGGAGACGGATCGACGTGTACAGCCTCAACGTCCGCGACCATTTCATGATTGCCCACAGCTTCGCCGGAGAGGCGTTCGGGCCCGCGCAGAAGCTGCACGGCGCCACCTACGTCGTGGACGCGACGTTCGCGAGGCCGGAGCTCGACGCCGACGGCATGGTGGTCGACATCGGACGCGCCGGGGAGGTCCTGAAGGAGATCCTGGGGGACCTGAACTACCGCAACCTCGACGACGAGCCGGCCTTCGCCGGCCGCAACACCACGACCGAGTTTCTCGCCCGCGAGATCTTCGAGCGGCTCGCGGCGGCGATGCGGTCCGGAGCGCTCGGCGCGGGCGCCGCCGGCCTGACCTCCATCGCGGTGACGCTCCACGAGTCCCACGTCGCCTGGGGGCGCTACGAGGGGCGCCCGTGAGCGCACGCCGGCTGCATTTGGTCGTCCCCGGGGCGCTCGACCAGCAGACCGGCGGCTACATCTACGACGCCCGGATGGCGGAAGGGCTGCGCCGCCGTGGCTGGCGTGTGGACGTGCACGGCCTGCAGGGGACCTTTCCGGACGCGGACGCCACGGCCGGCGCGAGTCTCTCCCGCGTCTTGGCGGGACTCGACGACGGCTCGCGGGTGCTGATCGACGGACTGGCTCTCGGCGGTCTGCCCGAGCCGGTCGTCGCGCACCGGGTGCGCCTGCGCATCCTGGCCCTCGTGCACCATCCGCTCTCCGACGAGACCGGCCTTCCGGTGGAGATGTGCAGGCGCCTGCGGGACCGGGAACGGCGCAGTCTGGCCGCGGTGGCCGGCGTGATCGTTACCAGCAGCTTTACGGCGCGCGGCCTCGGGCGCTTCGGGGTGGACGGGGTCCGGGTGCGCGTCGCGCCGCCGGGGACGGATCCGGCGCCGCCCGCGGCCGGACCGGCGCCGGGCGAGCCGCCGCAATTGCTCTCGGTGGCGTCGGTCGTCCCGCGCAAGGGGCACGACGTGCTGGTGCGGGCTCTGGCGCGGCTCCGCGATCTCCCGTGGCGATGCGTGTGCGCCGGGAGTCTGGAGCGGGCGCCCGACCACGCGCGCCGGGTGCGGGCGCTGGCGGAGGAGCGTGGGCTTGCCGGCCGCATCCGCTTCGCCGGAGAATGCGGGCGCGCGGCCCTCGACCGGATCTACGCCGCCAGTTCGCTCTTCGTTCTCGCGTCGCACTACGAGGGGTACGGCATGGTGCTGACCGAGGCGCTGGTGCGCGGGCTGCCGGTGGTGAGCACGACCGGCGGGGCCATCCCGCATACGCTGCCGGCGGACGCCGCGCTACTGGTGCCGCCGGGCGACGACGCGGCGCTGGCGTCGGCGCTCGGTTCGCTGCTGGATGCGGAAGAGGCGCCGCCGGCAACGGCAGTCGGGAAGGCGCCGGGTCCGGGTGCGGCACGGCGGGCCGGGCTCGCGGCGGGGGCCCGCCGCCACGCGTCGGAGCTGCCTGATTGGAAGGCGGCGGCGCGGACGTTCGAGACGCAGCTTCTGGCGCTGGCGCCCGACGCGGCCGGTTCGCGGAGCAGGCCGGCAGCGCCGGCGCACGACGACGGGGACAGGACGAGGACGTGAGGTGACGATGCACTGGGTACGGTTTCTGCACGACGGCGGCACCGGATTCGGGACGCTCGAGGACGGCGTCGTCACGCCGCACGAGGGCGACCCGTTCGGCCGCCACGCGCCGGCCGGCGCCGGGATTCCCCGCGCCGCGGTCGAGCTGCTGGCTCCGGTCGCGCCGGGCAAGATCGTCGGCCTCGCCAACAACTTCCACGCCCTGATCGAGAAGATGGGCGGCAGCGTGCCGGCCGAGCCGCTCTACTTCATCAAGGCCAACACGTCGCTGAACGGGCCCGGGCAGCCGATCCGGCGCCCGCGGGGCTACGACGGCAAGATCATCTTCGAAGGCGAGCTCGGCCTCGTGATCGGCCGGACCTGCCGCAACGCGGCGCCGGCCGAGGCGTTGGAGGCGCTGTTCGGCTGCACCTGCGTCAACGACGTGACGGCGATCGGGCTGCTCAAGAAGGACCCGAGCTTTCCGCAGTGGACGCGGTCGAAGGCGGCCGACACGTTCGGGGTCCTCGGCCCCATGGTGGCGACGGGCCTCGATCCGTCGGCGCTGCGGGTGCGAACCGAGGTCAACGGCCAGGAACGCCAGAACTATCCGGTGACGGACATGGTCTTCAGTCCGGCGGATCTGATCAGCCGGCTCTCGTTCGACCTGACCCTGGAACCGGGCGACGTCATCGCGTGCGGCACGTCCGTCGGTGTCGGCTCGCTGCGGGACGGCGACGTCGTGACGGTGAGCATCGAGGGCGTCGGCGAGTTGACGAACCCCTACGAGGACTCGCCCGCGGGATGAGCGAGACGTTCGATCCGGCGTGGCTCGCGCTGCGCGAGCCGGTCGACCACCGATCGCGGTCGGCCGCCGCGATGTCCCTCCTGGCGCCGGCCTGGCGCGCTGGGAGCTGGACGCACGTCGTCGACCTGGGCAGCGGAACCGGCTCCAATCTGCGCTACCTCACCCCGCGGCTGCCGGGGATACGGCACTGGACCCTGGTCGACCGCGATGGGGACCTGCTCGCGCGCGCGCCGGCGCCGGACGGGGTGGAGGTAAAGCGCCTCGTGGGCGATCTGGCCGACGCCGGGCTCGCGGCGATCCGCGACTCGGACGTCGACCTGGCGACCGGCTCGGCGCTGCTCGATCTCGTGTCCAGAGACTGGTTGCGCGGGCTGGCCGAAGCCTGCCGTGACGCCCGCTGCGCGGCGCTGTTCGCCCTGACCTACGACGGGACGATTCAGTGGACAGCGGACGGCCGGCGGCCGGCGGACGATCCGGACGACGCTCTCGTCCGGCGGGCGGTGAACTCCCATCAGCGGCGGGACAAGGGGCTCGGCCCGGCTCTCGGTCCGATGGCCGGCCTGATGGCGGAAACGCTGTTTCGCGAAGCGGGTTACCGCGCCTGGCTGTTGCAGAGCCCGTGGCGGCTCGGACCGGACGACGCGGCGTTGGCGCAGGCGCTCGTGGACGGCTGGGAGTCCGCCGCGGCGGACGAACTCGGGGACGCGCCCGACGACGGGGCGGACCGTGACGGCGCCGTTCGGGTACGGGCCTGGGCGGAACGCCGGCGGGCGACGATCGCGCGCGGCCGTTTTGGGCTCACGGTCGGCCACCTGGATCTGCTGGCGCTGCCGGCCTGACCGGCGCGCGCAGATCGAGGTCGAAGAGGACGTCGTCGCCCAGGCGGAACACCCTGCACGCGGGGCGGATCGCCTGCTCCAGGGTCGCGATCGGCGCCAGGGTGAAGGCCGGCCGGCCCGATCCGATGAGCAGGGGCGCGACCGCCACGTGCAGCCTGTCCACCGCGCCGGCATCCAGGAATCTCGAAACGGTGACGCCCCCGCCCTCGATCAGGAAGCGGCGGCAGCCGCGGTCCCGGAGCGCGGCCAGCACGTCGTGCGGGTCGATGGCTCCGGACGGGCCCGCGGGCAGGTCGATCTCGATCGTGCCGCTACCCGTCGCGAGGCGCGCGGCCGGGGAGGCCTCCCGCTCCGGGGGGCGTTGCCCCGGATCCCCCTCCCGGCGGCGTCGGATCACCACCGTGGGAGCCGCTCCGTCGCGGAAGACCTGTCGCGACCGGTCGAGGCGGCCGTTCGGGTCGATGACGACTCGTACCGGGTTGTCGCCTTCGGCTTCGCGCACGGTCAGTCTCGGATCGTCGGCCGCGATCGTTCCGGCTCCCACGATCACGGCATCGACGAGCGCCCGCAGTCGATGGAGGCGTCGTATATCCCGCGGACCGGTCACGTAGTGCGAGTGTCCGCTGTCGGTGGCGATGCGGCCGTCGAGGCTCTGCCCGGCCTGGGCGATGACGAGGTCGGTCTGCAGTTGGAGCGGGAGGAACAAATCCAGGATCTGGCATGCCTCTTCGGTCCACCGCGCCGGTGTGTTCCACGCACCCGAAGGATACACTTGCAGCGACACATCCGTCCTGGAATCATGCACTTGCACGACGGTGCGGGCGCCTGGACGGACGGTGCGCACCAGGCTCCAGGCAGCTTGCTCGTCGAGCCGCGCGCCCTCGTCGGCTGCGGCGGCGCGCGTCGGTTCGGGCGGACGGCTTGCCAAGGGCTGTTAGAGTAACAGCAGAGTAAACGACCGTAACGACTGCGACGCATGGGAATGTACGACGCGGAACGCGCACTGTTCGACCTGCGGCAGGGCAGGTCCGTCTACGTCACGGCGGCGGATGAGCGCGGCGCGCTGATTGCCTCGGTCGATGGGCTGACCGCCGCGGCGCTGGAGACGCTGCGCGGGGAAGGGCAGTTGCGCCTTGTGGTGACGCGCCACCGGGCCACTTCGATGGGGCTCGTTCCCGCCGCCGCCGTGGAAGGGGCTCTCGGCATGAGCCTCTCGCTGAACGGCGAGGGCCCGGAGCAGATTCTGCACCTGGCGATGGCCAAGGGCCGGTTCTCGATCGACCCGCGGGACGTGCGGGCCGCGACCACCGTCGAGGTCGGAGGGCTCGCGCTGGCGCGCCTCGGCCGCCTGCTGCCGGCGGTGGTGAGCGTGACCGCCGATCCTCGGGACTCCGTGCCGCTGCGCGATCTCATCGCCAGCGGGGCGACCCTGTCGGTGACGAGCGCGCAGATCGAGGAGATGGCCCGCAGCGTGGACGTCCGCGTCACGCAGGTCAGCGAGGGTCCCGTCCCGCTGGCCGAGGCCGAGTATGCCCGCTTCGTCTTCTTCCGCGAGGCGCACGGACTGCTCGGGCACGTGGCGGTGCTCGTGGGGCGCCAGCGCGACTGGCCGGATCCGGTGCCGGTCCGCATCCACTCGGCGTGCCTGACGGGCGATCTCTTCGGCAGCCTGCGTTGCGACTGCGGAGAGCAACTGCGGGGCAGCCTGCGGTACTTCGCCGGGTCGGGCGGCGGGGTGCTGCTGTACATGGGCCAGGAAGGGCGCGACATCGGGCTGGCCAACAAGCTGCGGGCGTACACGCTGCAGGAGCACGGTCTCGACACGGTCGACGCCGACGGCGTGCTCGGCTTCGGGGCCGACGAACGGGAGTACGTCGCGGCGGTCGCGATGCTCAAGGCCCTGGACGTGAAGCGGGTGCGGCTGCTGACGAACAATCCCGCGAAGATGGAAGCGCTGCGGGCCGGCGGCATCGAGGTCAACGACCGCCGTCCCCTGTACGGCACGCTCAATCGCCACAACCTGCCCTACGTGAAAGCGAAGTTGCAGCGCGCCGGTCATTGGCTCGAGGACATGCTGTCCGGTACGCCCCCGCCCAAGTAGGTCGCCGGCGCCCGTTCAGGCGAGTCGTCCGATCGGAAACGCCCCGGTGTCGCGGATGATCGCCGCCAGCGTGTCGCCGTAGTGCTCCACCAGCCGCCGGCCCATCTCCGCGGTGGCGAGACCGGCGTTGCCGGCGACCCCGCGGGGGTTGAGATCGCCGGCCACCCACGCGAACGCCGCCGGTCCCTCCGGAAGGATTCGAGAGCCGGCGGCCTCGAGTTCCTGGCCCAGGGACGCGAAGCGCGCCACATGCTCTTTCCGCACCCGATCCGGATGCAGGTGCAGCATCATCGCCGTCTCCACGGCGCCCCCGTGCAGCCCGTGCCGCCACTCGGTTTCCGGGAGGTCGACGTCCGGCGCCCGCTCGAACGAGAAGTAGGTCGCCTTGACGACCAGCAGGCCGTGTTCGCGCCGAAGCTGCAGCCCCGCGGTCTCCATGGCATGGCGGTTCCCACCGTGACTGTTGCTCAGGACGAGACGCCGGATGCCGTACCCGGCCAGGGCGGCGCCGATGCGCGCTATCACCGCGGCGAGGTCGCCGGACTCGACGTGGAGCGTGCCGGCGAGTCCGGCATGGGCATGCTCCGTGCTGGCGCCGATCGGCAACGGCGGCAGCACCCGGACCGGGAAGTCGGCGGGCAGCCGCGTCACGGCGCGCGCCAGCAGGCCGCGTCCGATGTCGGCGTCGGTCGACAGCGGCAGGTGGGGGCCGTGCTGCTCGATCGCGGCCAGCGGCAGCACCAGCACCGGATCGCGGCGGGCGAATTGCTCCGCCTCCGGGCCGGTCAGCGACTGCCAGTGCGGGGTCGGGTCGTCAGGCATGGGCCGTGGCCGGACCGCCGGCGCGCCGGAACAGCGCGAGATCGTATCCGATCCAGCCGCGGCGCAGGCAGGTGCGGAGCGCATTGCCGCCCGTCAGGTGGCCGAGCCGTGCGTCGACCGGGAGCCATCCGACGAGCGCCGCGAGCAGTCCGATCGCGCGGTCGCGCGGTCGCCCCGTCTCGAGGAACGGCGTCAGGTCGTCGGTCGAGCGGTGCTCGAATCCCGCCTTTGCGGCAAGGGCGCGCAACGCCTCGCGGTCCAGCAGGGTGTTGATGCGCCACCCGCGGCGGAAGCGTTCGATGGCGCGGCGGGCTGCGGCGCCGCCGCCGGCGCGCATGACGTCGTCGCAGACGAGCAGCAGGCCGCCCGGCCGGACGACGCGCGCGCACTGGGCGAAGAAGGCGGTTGGATCGGGTCCGTGGACGAACGACTCGATGGCGTACGCAAGATCCGCGGCGGGCAGCGCGAGCCCCGGGTCCGCGTAGTCGCCCTCCAGACAGCGGATGCGATCGTCGAGGCCGGCGGCGCGGATGCGCTCGGTGGCGAGGCGGGCCTGCAGCGGGCTCAACGTGACGCCGGCGCCGCGGATCGGGAGCCGCCCCGCGAGGTAGCAGAGACTGCCTCCGACGCCGCAGCCGAGGTCGACGACCGAGGGTTCGGTCCCCGCCGGCAGGGCGGCGCGAAGCCGAGCGGCGATGCAGTCCTCGACGTAGTGGAACGCCGCCTCGCGGGTCTCGACGCCCGGTCCCCACACCGCGCGGTGAATGGCGCCGCTGCCGCCGCCCTGCCCGTAGCGCAGGAACGTCGCGGTGTGACGGTCGTAGTACTGCTGCACCTGGGCAGGGTCGAAGCGCATCGTCATCGTCGCCCGGTCCCCGCGTCCAGACGGGCGTAGACGTCGCCCGAGCGGCGCTGCGCGGCGACCGTCGCCAGGACCGCGGCCAGCCGGTCCCCGGTCAGCCATTCGGGCCCGGCGAGCTCGAACGACTCGCCCGGCGACCAGTTGTACCGGTAGCGGCCCAGGGAGGAGAGCTGCGCCACGCAGGCGCGCACGGCGTCGAGTGCGCCCGGCAGATACTCGAACGACAGGCTCGCGAGCGGCCGTCCAAGACCCGCCAGCACGTCGGGCTCGCTGCCCTCGACGTCGACCTTCACGAAGGCGGGCTCGCCGAAGCGGGCGATCAATCCGTCCAGGGTCGTGCACGCAACCGTCACCGTATGGTTCCAGCGGATGTTC
>Ga0209544_1001955_pt1 | contig 20201 bp, 18 predicted proteins | sample MesohylPK_FD_187297 | JGI IMG/M metagenome (GOLD analysis project Ga0209544, IMG submission 187297) | Host-associated microbial community of the marine sponge Aplysina aerophoba from Gulf of Piran - sponge mesohyl, lysed by proteinase K... | ecosystem: Host-associated > Porifera > Sponge >...
GGTAGGCGGTCCCCTGGTTCTCGAAGAAGTCGGGGGCCCAGTTGTAGTCCTCGTTGCGCTCTAAGACCACGGTGTTGGCGTCTTCCCAGCCCCTGACCTTGAAGGCACCGGTCGCGACCGGATTGAGGGCGTAGTCGTCCCCCATGGTCTCGATCGCGGTCGGCGAGGCCGGCGCCAGCGCCACCTCGCTCGCATTGCTCAGGAAGACCGGGAAGGATTCGGTCAGGACGACCTTGACCGTGAACTCGTCGATGACCTCACTCCGGTCGTAGGGCCCTAAGCGGGGGAGCTGCAGCGACTTGCTGGCCGGATCGGCTATCCGGTCGAGGGTATACTTGACCGCTTCGGCGTTGAACGGGGTGCCGTCGTGGAAGGTCACATCGTTGCGGAGATAGAAGGTGTACTCGAGGCCATCCTCCGACACCTCCCACCGCTCCGCTAAGCCGGGGTAGAAGACCCCACCCTCCGGCTGCCAGACGAGCGGGTCGTAGATCTGGCGCATGATCCGGGCACCCGCCGTTGCTGTCCAGACGTTGGCATCGAGGCTCCTAGCTACTTGCGCGTTGACAAAGATCAGATCCCCACCGACCCGCTCACTGCGCTCATGGCCTCCGGCGAAGACCCCCTGCAGGAGGAGACCGACGGCGATCAGGCCTAGCGTGGAGAGAGTAAACACTAACCGCTTCATAAACCACTCCTTTTCGAGACTGCTTCCGAACGGATCTAGACTACACCTTGTGACTGTCGACTGTTATCTTACACCTCCTTTTGTGATCAGCCTCCATCAGGTTTCGATATTTCGGCTAAGACCTTAAGAACCGCCCCCGCAAGATAACTTAATATAGTCTAACGATTAGGGGATAGGAAGTAGGTGAGACGGGTCGCATGAGGTGAAGGGCTCTATAAATGTTGCCTAGCTTCCCTGGATAGTACAATATCGCGCTGACACTTGAATAGAAAGAGTTCTTAAATACTAAGGGTAATCTGGAATTGGAGTCAAGATGTACCGGACGTTCACTCCGAAAGTGGCTGGGGTAGATCGGGGGTGGTGGACGCAACATCTGCAAGATTTGCAAGGTGGGTCGTAAGGGAGTTCAGGTACCTCGTGAAGGGTTGGCAGATCTGGTGAAGGATTGGCAAGAGGGATTCGTAACCGTCGACGGCATCGAAGCGCACTACCTCGAAGCCGGCTCAGGAGATCCACTCCTCCTCCTCCATGGTGGCCTGGCGGTCTCCTGCGCAGAGTTGAACTACGGCCCGGTCATGGCACCGCTCAGCAAGCACTTCCGGGTGATCGCTCTCGATGTGGTCGGCTTCGGCGAGACGACCGCACCCGGTCCCGACTACTTCCCGGCCAGCGCCCAGGGGGACTTCATCATTGCCTTCCTGGAGGCCCTCGATATCAGAGCCCACGTCGGCGGCAACTCCCACGGTGGCTGGCTCAGCCAGTATGTCGCTCACCAGGCGCCCGAACGGGTCGACAAGCTGATCATCATCAACAGCCTCAACGGCACCCACCCGATCCCCCCGGCCCCGGAGGGCCTCAAGTACGTCGTCGGTCCCCAGGGCTACCACCCCCACCGGAAACCGACGGCGGAGGGGATCCGCGCCGACCTGCAGCGCTTCTATGTCGATCAGCGTATCGTCACCGAGGCCCGGGTAGAGCGGAGTCTGGAGATCGCTACCCGCAACTACAGCTATGCCAAGGCCCGGGCCGAAGCCCGGCACAGCACTATAGACGACTTCAACGAAGATCTCTCTTATCGGGGGAAGCACATCTCCGAATATGCCGGCGAACTCAACCGCGATGTCCTCCTGACCTGGAGTCGTGAGAACCGGGGGACCACTCCGGCTGAGGCGATCAGCTTCCTCAACCGGCTGAAGCGGGGGGAGATGCATGTATTCCTGGACGCCGGTCATCACGTGATGGTCGAGCACCCCCAGCGTTGGTCTGAGGTGGTTGTTGATTTCCTTAGGGCTTCATAAGCTTGATTGGTCCGAACCCGCCCATACTCTTGCGGCGTTAACCCGCGAAGCAGGAGCTTGGGCCGGTCTGTCGCTTCGTTCTGCAAGCCCTTCGCCATCCTACCTCGCGGGCGCCGTCGCCCAGCATGATTACGAGCCTATCCGGAAACCACCAAGTCGAATAGAATGTGGCTGCAGGCGAGTTGAACAAACGCCAACCAGTTCCCCAGCTCTCTTGCCCCACCTAGTTCGAATGCTGCGGCGCTTCGCTAGCCACGACAGGGTTCGCTCCACCCCCCAACGCCTCGCTGGTTGCCCGTGCCCGCTCTCACCAGACCCCAACTGACCGGTCTCTGGACTCTTACTCCCCCTGGGATTACTTTTGATCTGCGGTGGGTATCCTTCCAGGACCAGCTAGTCCCTGAAGTCCGCCGCATCATAGGCCTTATCAGCGCACAGAAACTGCTCCCTCTCGGGATGCTCCGCCACTTAAGGAGAAGACCAGGCTAACGGCAACAGTCTTATCGTGCCGGTTGCCCCGCTGATGAAAGCAGCTAGGGGAGCACCACGCTTAGCGACCAGCAGCTGAAGCTTGCTGGCCCGCTTACCCCTGTCGGTGTACGACCAGTGCTCTCTCCGCCAAGGGGGGCAGGACAGCTGTTGCTGTCGATCGCTTGCCATTTCCATTACTCTTCCTGAGTGGCTTTGTTCCAGGGCATGGCATCCTCCATCGGTTGTCGAGAATCTCGGTGGGTATACCACATCCCTAAGCGACTCTTACTTTTCGTTCAAACTCTAACGACCATTGATGTGCAAGAATTGCACATCAATGGTCGTTTGGTTGTTGAAATCACTTGCCATAGCGACAGCCTTCGCTGTAGTGCTAGCAGGTTGTGCCCCAGCCACGGGTCCAACCAGCCCCGTTCAAGCCCCCACCCCTCAACCACCGGCCACCCCTCGACCACCTACCAGCACCCCTGGGCCACCAAGCACCCCTGGGCCACCAAGCACCCCTGGGCCACCGGCCACCCGTCGATCACCTACCAGCACCCCTGGGCCACCGGCCACCCCTGCCTGCATCGACACCGCCGATCATGGCTGCATCTCGCTAGCTGACTTCGAGTCCAGGCGGGATCAGATCGCCCAACAGCACCTTGCCGACCCTGAATATCAGGAGCAACCGGCTCTGGCAAGGATCAAGGCCCACCAGGCCCATGCCAGCCTCGCAGTCATCCGCGGAAGCGGCACCAAACCGGGGGCGGGCGTCACTATCGGGGTCATAGACTCGGGGGTCGATCTCAACCATCCCGAGCTAGCCGCTGCCCAGCTCACCGAGACACTCCTCCAAGGGGTACCGGACGAGATCATGAACGACCCGCGCGGCTTCTCCCATGGCACTGCGGTCACCAGCGTCATCGCCGCTCAGCCCAACAACCAGAACTTTGTCGGTCTCGCCTGGGGGGCCGACTTCAGGGTCTTCGCCGCACCGGTCCATGGCCCCGACCCCCGCTCCTATCCCGGCGGCTACGATCCGAGTACGTTCGACTGGTCAGCAGCCTATCAGACGGTCCTGGCGAGTGGTGTCGCTATCGTGAATGCCAGCTACTACACCGTCTGGACCTTCGTCGAGAACTACACCGCAGCGCAGCTCCGAGCAGTATTACCCCAACTCAAGGTGGTGGCCCAAGCGGGGGTGGCGGAGCCGACCATCTTCGTCTGGACCGCAGATAGCAGTCATGGCGATCCTTGCACGCCGCAGAGCGATGAGAATTGCATTCCGGACGCTGGGGACCCCACAACGGGCCGCTACGATGCCACCTCCCCCGGCATACTGGGAGGGGCGGTCGCTCGACTGCCGGAGCTGCGAGGCCACAACGTCGTCGTCGTCTCCCTGGCTGAGGACGGTACCATCGCCAGCTTCACCAACCGCTGCGGCGTCGCCGCCAACTGGTGCATCGCGGCACCTGGTACCCGCATCTATGTCGCCTACTCCGGCTCCGGGGGCACCACCTTTTCGAGGAGGCAGGGAAACTCCTACGCCACCCCCCTGGTCAGCGGCGGCCTGGCGCTGATGAAACAGCTCTTCCGCAATCAACTCTCCAACCGAGCGCTGGTCACCCGACTCTTCCGGACCGCCGACAAGAGTGGTCGCTATACCGACTCCGCCACCTATGGCCAGGGGGCGATGGACCTCGGGGCCGCGGTATCTCCGGTCGGCAGCCCACTGATCACGACCAGTGGCCTGGTCGCTGGCGCCGGTCACCCGGTAGCGACCACTCGTCTCCGGCTGGGCAGCGCCCTGGGCGACGGCTTCCCTCGCGCGGCGGCCGGTCTCGAGCTGGCCGCCTTCGATGACCTAGGGGCTCCCTTCTGGTTCGAACTCCCGGCCCTGACCGAACTGGCCGGTACCCCCTCAGCTCTCGAGCAACTCCGTGAACTGATGGCCCCGCCCGTCACCGATAGCCTGCTCGACCTGGCCGGGTCTACCACAACCTCAGTCAGCCCCGCTAACGGTCTCGAGCTGAGCTTTACAGGTCTCAGACCGACACCAGGGCTAGGCAGATCGGAACCAGGGATCGGAGCCCTGCTGTCCTGGCAGCCGAGACCGTTCGGAGTTCGCCAGGGACAGCTTCTGGCTGCCGCTCGGATCGGCTGGCTAGGGGAAGCGGAGACACTGCTGGGCTCCAAGGCCGCTGGCGGCTTCGGCCAGCTCTCGGCCGATACCCTGATCGGCGGCTTCGAACTCCAGGTCAAAGCCGGCAACTGGCACCTCAGTGCCGCAACCGAACTCGGCTGGACGGTGCCAGAGTATGGGGGCGGGATCATCACTGACCTCTCGGGGCTGACCAGCTCTACCTTCTCGCTCCACGCCTCTCGGCGACTGACAGGCACCGACCAACTGACCTTCTCGCTCTCGCAACCCCCAAGACTGGAGCAGGGTCTGGCCACCCTCAGATTGCCGATAGGTCGTACCAAGGGGGGAAGAGTCCTCTACCGATCGGTCTTGGCTGAACTCACCCCCTCGGGGAGGCAGCTCGATCTGGCGGCTAGTTGGCGACGAGAGAAGCTGCTCGGCGGAACCTTCCGGGCAGAAGCAGCACTATCGAGCGATCCTGGTCATCTCGAGAGTGAACCGATCTTCAGTCTGGCTGCAGGGTGGCAGGTCGTCTTTTGAGCGGATTCGGCCAAATGCTGAGAGTCTTACCGGTTGCAGTGCTGCTCTGGGGCTGTGCTGTCACCGATGTCGGTAGAGACAGGGCGGCCAGAGAATGTCAGAGGGCTGTGGTGAAGTATGGGGAGCTCGTTGGGAAGCCAGTAGCGGAGGTCGACACCGCCAAGCTTCCCAAGCCTCTGCGAATCTATTCCGTCGGCAGTCTGGTCACAGGGGACCACCGACCGGAACGGTTGAATATCGTTGTCGGTGTTGACGGGAGTGTGATTGGGCTAGGGTGTGGGTAGGTTACGGGTTCGGAGGGATCGAACGCCTCTGCGGTCATCCAGGCCAGGGCCAAGGCTGCTGGCATCGAAGATCGAGTCTCAGGTCACTCCTCCGGGTTGGCTCTGCCCAGTCGCTCGCCGCTGCTGAGGCGACTCTGGTAGAGATGCAGCAGGCGGGTCGTTGGGAATCACCTACCATGCCGGGGCACTACGCTCGAGCCGAGCTTGCCAGTCGAGGGGCGGTGGCGAGGTTGAGGTATTGGGGGTAGGGTAGAGAGTGTGAAGGCCCGAAGGGTCCTATCTCGATACCTACTGGTAGTCGCAAGCGCAGGCGTACTCGCGCTGACGACGAGTTGCGACGCTTTCATTGTGGAGGCGAGGTTTAGATCGGTCACCCACTGTGCAGGGTGGAACACGTGGGAGTTCTTCCGCTGGGCCACGCCAGCAAGGGTGAGAGGGTGCCTCGCATTTGGGGCAGATGCGAAAGCGCGGAACAGGTTCGGACTTACTCCCCTGCACCATGCGAGCGCGGTCACCGACTACCCCGCCGTCATCAGGGCTCTAGTAGTTGCCGGTTCGTGGGTGGACGCCCGGACCGGGGATGGTCGGACTCCCCTGCACTTGGCGGCCCGGAGCACCGAAAACCCCGCCGTCATCGAAGCCCTGCTCGCTGCCGGTGCCAACGCAGCTGCCCGAGACATTAAAGGCTTGACCCCCTGGGACTATGCTCAAGACAATGTATTCCTTAGAGGCACAGACACCTACTGGCGACTGCACGACGGGCGCTTCAGGTAAGAGATGCAGTAGGCGGGGCGCCGGGAGTCGCCCACGGTGTCAGGGAACTACGCTCGAGCCGAACTCGCTGGCAGTCCCGAAGAGTCCGTGGGGCGGTGGCAAGGTTGAGGAACCGGAAGTGATCCTCGCTGTGCTCTGGCTCCTCGCCGTGGTGGCAGCGGTAGGCGCGGTGGGTGGGGGATGGCAGAAGATGGGAAGGGAACACCCATCACAGCTGCCCAGGCATATATGAGCAAGTTCTGTGGCAGCAACGCTCACCCATACGAGCCTACCTGCACCGATTGCCAAGTCCGATGGAGCAGATTCTAAGGCCTTCGCCTCCTTGGGAGCCAGCCACAGGTGCACCTTTAGGTAAGGGTGTGCGGGTCGAACAGTCGTCGGTATTCGTCACCGGCGTAGCGGTCGGTCATGCCGGCGAGGTAGTCGGTAACTGCGCGCTCGAGACCTAACATCTCTGCCTGGACCTGGACCTCGCTGGGGAGCATCTCAGGTGAGGAGAGGTAGGCTTCGAAGATCCGGGAGAGGATGTGATCCGCCTTCCGGGTCATGCGGATGAGTCGGTGGTGATAGTAGAGGTTGTGGTAGAGGAAGTCTTTTAGCGCTCCGAGCTGACCCGTCACCTCAGGGGAGTTCGTTACCAGCTTCTCTGGCGCCTCACGAACGTCATCGACACTCGCTATCTCCTCCGCTTCGAGGCGCCGCTGGGTGGCGGTGACCGCATCCTCGATAGCGAGGCCGAGTAGCTCCCGGATAAGCAGGTAGCGGTCGGCACTCCCGAAGCTTCCGCTGGAGATCCCCAGCCTTTGAAAGAGGACACCGATCAGGGGTACATTCGCAGTCTGGTGGGCCGTGAGGTAGCCCGAACGGAGTCCGTCGTCGAGGTCGTGGGCGTTGTAGGCTAGTTCGTCGGCGATGTTGACTACCTGCGCTTCGAGGCTAGGGTGCCGGTCCGGCTCCCACTCGCTGTCGGGGACGTCGTATGCGGTCTCGTGCTTCATGATCCCCTCGAGCGTCTCCCAGGTCAGGTTGAGGCCGGGGAAGTCGGCATACCGGTGCTCGAGTCTGGTCACGATCCGAAGGCTTTGCCTGTTGTGGTCGAAGCCGCCCGCAGCGCTGGCGAGCCGGTCGAGGGTCTTCTCTCCCGCATGTCCGAACGGAGGATGGCCCAGATCGTGTGCCAGCGCGATGGTCTCGGTGAGGTCCTCGTTCAGACCCAGCGCCCGGGCGATCGACCGGGCGACCTGGACCACCTCCAGGGTATGGGTGAGGCGGGTCCTATAGTAGTCCCCCTCATAGTTTACGAAGACCTGGGTCTTGTACTCGAGGCGGCGGAAGGCGCTGGTGTGGATGACCCGGTCCCGGTCCTTCTGGAAGGCCGTTCTGAAGCTGCTCTCCCGCTCACTATACTTGCGCCCCCGGCTGTCGGCGGCGAGGCTCGCGTACGGTGCCAGGGTCCGCCGCTCATTCGCCTCGAGGAGCTCCCGCCCGTATACCACGCCATGTATGGTAGCACCGGCCTGTCAAGGACTAAAGTGTAGGGGTGTCCGACCTGAACGCGTACCTCGAATTCGCTGTAGAGACCGCTTACCTCGCGGGGCGTACCACCCTCTCCCTCTTTCAGACGGGTCCCACCACCGACTTCAAAGCCGATGGCTCCCCCGTCACCGAGGCCGACCGCCGGTCAGAACTCCTGATCCGGCGACGGATCGAGGAGAGCTACCCGGACCACGGCATCCTCGGCGAGGAGTTCGGCGAGGAGGGTGCTGGTGCCAGCCACCGCTGGTTGATCGACCCGATCGACGGGACGAAGGCGTTCGCCCGGGGGGTGCCCCTCTACGCCGTCCTCATCGGGCTGGAGATCGAGGGGAGGATCGAGGTAGGGGTCGCCCACTTCCCGGTGCTGGCGGAGACGGTCTACGCCGCCTCCGGTGCCGGCTGCCACTGGAATGGGAGGCGCTGCCGCGTGGCGTCCACCAGGAGCCTGGCCCAGGCCTATCTCTCCTGCACCGACCCGGGCAACTTCGGCCGCTACGGCAAGGGGGAGGCGTGGTCGAGGTTGCAGCGGGCGGTCTACCACCGGGTGGGCTGGTCGGACGCCTACGGGCACGCCCTGGTCGCCACGGGCAGGGTCGAGCTGATGCTCGACCCCGTGCTCAGCGCCTGGGACGCCGCCCCCTTTCCGGTGATCCTTCGGGAGGCCGGTGGCTATTTCGGCGACTGGACCGGCACCGAGACCATCTACGGCAACGAGGGCCTGAGCACTTCGCAACACCTCCTCGAGGAGGTGTTGCAGCTCGTCCGGGGTTAGGGCGGTAGACTGAATCGGAGCTGTCCCTTAGGCGCTGGTGGTGCCGACAGGAGGTTTATGGATCACATTCCCAGGCGCAGGACACCGACGGTCTGGATCGGTGGGGTTCCGGTCGGCTCCGAACACCCGGTGGTGCTTCAGTCGATGACCGATACCGACACCGCCGATGCCGAGGCGACCGCAAGACAGGTGGTGGAGCTCGCTGCAGCCGGCAGCGAGTTGGTGAGGGTGACGGTCAACACGGTAGCGGCCGCCCGCGCCATCCCCGAGATCCGGGACCGGATCGCGGATCTCGGCCAGCCGGTCCCGCTCGTCGGAGATTTTCACTATAACGGGCACCTGCTACTTAAGGAGGTCCCTGAGGCGGCGGCGGGGTTGGCCAAGTACCGGATCAACCCGGGGAACGTCGGGGTGGGGGAGCGGCATGACGCCAACTTCCTGACCATGATCGAGGTGGCGCGTGACCACCACAAGCCTGTCCGGATCGGTGTCAACTGGGGTTCACTCGACCGGCGACTCCTCACCGAACTCATGGACCGGAATGGACGCCTGAGTGAGCCGCGCCCTGCCGGTGAGGTCCTGATCGAGGCCATGATCGAGTCCGCCCTCCGATCGGCAGAGTTCGCTGAGGCGAACGGGCTCGGACACGATCTGATCGTGATCAGCGCCAAGGTCTCTCGGGTCCGCGACCTGTGGCAGGTCTATCGGCAGCTTGCCGAGCGCTGCGAATACCCCCTGCACTTAGGCCTCACCGAGGCCGGCATCGATCTCAAGGGGGTGGTCTCGAGCACGGTGGGGCTCGCCCCGCTGCTGGCCGAGGGGATCGGGGAGACGATTCGGATATCGCTCACCCCGACTCCGGGGGTGCCGCGCTCGCGCGAGGTCGAGGTCGCCAAGGAGATCCTTCAGGCGCTGGGGCAGAGGAGTTTCGCCCCGGCCGTAACCGCCTGTCCGGGCTGTGGTCGCACCACTAGCACCCTCTTCCAGGAGATGGCCCGAGATATCCAGACCTACCTCAAGGAGCAGATGCCCGCCTGGCGGGGTAGCTATCCGGGTGTGGAGGGGCTCAGGGTCGCGGTGATGGGCTGCGTTGTCAACGGCCCGGGCGAGTCGAAGCATGCCGACATAGGCATCTCTCTCCCGGGGACGGGGGAGCGACCGAGGGCCCCCGTCTATCAGGATGGGGAGTTGGTCGCCACCTTGCGGGGTTCGGATATCGCCGAGCAGTTCAACCAGATGATCCGAAGCTACGTCGAGCGGCGCTACGGTGGGGGCGGTAAGCCGCGCTGAAGTCGGACCTGCGAGTCGGCTTGGGGAGCCACAAGGATAGCCGACCTGATGCCGGGGTTTAGCGGGACGGCGTCGTTGGTGGCTCCAGGGCCGTGGGGAGTGATAAGTGTCATCTCTCCCGGTTGATAGGTGTAGGTGTTCCCGGGGCGGAGCCTGAGCCATACTCCTAAAGGGATGAAGTGTGAGACCACCAACTACACAGAGTCGTAAGGGGGAGGGGAGATGGTAGCCACGGCAGGGATCTATTCCCGGCAGTCGACCGGCAGCCGGAGTTCTGTGGTGGCCTCGCTGCGCGGGGTAACCAAGAACTATGGCAAGGTCGAGGCTGTCCGCGAGGTGGATCTCGAGATTCACACCGGAGAGGTGGTGGCCCTGCTCGGCCCCAACGGGGCGGGGAAGACGACCACGGTCGGACTCCTGCTCGGAACGCTCCGGCCCACGCGTGGAGAGGTCGAAGTGTTCGGGCGGAGCCCGATTCGCGCCGAGAGTCGGATGCGGGTCGGGGCCATGCTCCAGATTTCGGGTGTCCCCGAGGGGCTTAAGGTGCGGGAGCACATCGAGATCTTTCGAAGCTACTATCCTCGACCCCTCACGCTCAGAACCATCCTTGAGGCCAGCGGTCTCCAGGAGCTCGAGAATCGCCTCTACGGGAAGCTCAGCGGGGGCCAGAAACAGCGGCTGCACCTCGCTCTCGCCCTCAGCGGGGATCCGGATCTGCTCTTCCTCGACGAGCCGACGACCGGCCTCGACGTCGGTTCCAGGAGGGCCTTCTTAGGTCAGATCCGGCAGATCATCGGCCAGGAGCGGACCGTCGTCCTCACCACCCACAATCTGGAGGAGGCGGACACCCTCGCTGACCGGATTGTGCTCATCGATCACGGCAGGGTCATCGCCGACGGAACGCCGACCGAGATCAAGGCCAAGACCGGGGGGAGGCGGGTAGCGGCCGTCACCCGGCTCGACCGAGAGATGATCGAACGCCTGCCGGGTGTTACCCAGGTCCGCTTGGAGGGTCAGGCGACCGAGATCTTCGCGACCCGGGCCGAGCCCGTCGTCAGAGAGCTTCTCCGTCTCGACCCAGATCTTGCCGGTCTCGAGGTGACCGGTGCCAGCCTCGAGGAGGCCTTCCTCGCGCTGACGGAAGGGGGCAGGTCATGACCGTCAAGGGTGTCGGGATCCTTGGGAGCCCGAGGAGGAATCTGCTGCGCATCTTCTGGCTCGAGGCCAAGTTCGAGTTCTTCAAGTTCCTCCGCCTCCCCATCTACTCACTTTCGATCCTGCTCTTTCCGACCATGTTCTATATCCTGTTCGGGTTGAGCTTCGGTCGCGGCGAGTTTGGACCTATCTCTAGCGCCCTCTACTACGCCATCACCTACGGCGCCTTCGGGATTATCGGGGCGGCCCTCTTCGGCTTCGGCGTCGGCGTCGCCGTGGAGCGGGGTCAGGGTTGGATGCTACTCAAGCGAGCCTCGCCGATGCCGCCCCTCGCCTACTTCCTGGCCAAGGTCTTCATGGCCGCCATGTTCGGGCTGATCATCGTCCTGATCCTGCTCGCGCTCGGTGCCCTGTTCGGCGGCCTGAGGCTGTCGGTCGGCGAACTCCTCTCGGTCGTCGGCGTCCTGGTTGTGGGAACTCTCCCCTTCAGCGCCATGGGCCTCGCCCTCGGCTACCTGGTGGGGCCCAACTCGGCTCCGGCCGTGGTGAACCTGATCTACCTCCCGATGTCGTTCGCTGCCGGGCTCTGGATCCCGATTCAGGTCCTCCCGGCCTTCTTCCAGAAACTCGCCCCCTACCTGCCGACCTACCACTACGCCCAGCTCTCACTCGGAGTCGTCGGGGCCGACGGAGGCGGGGGGGCCGGCTGGCACCTGCTCGTTCTCGGCGGCTTCACCCTTGCGTTCCTCATCGCAGCCGTCTTCCTCTACTTCCGGGATGAGGGCCAGACCTACGGCTGACCGTACACTAGGGCTTATGAGCTCGTGGTCCAGCCGAGAGGGGCCCTACCTCTACCTGATCTACCTCGCGTTTCTCGGTTTCCAACCGATCTTCGATCCCAATGCGGGTGCCGGCGATTGGCTGATCGCTGCCGCCTTGGCCGGCATCTTTCTGCCGCTCTTTCTCTGGAGCTACCGGCAACGGGGGAGAAAGTTGCTCTGGAGCGTTGCCGGTATGACGCTCCTCGGCACGGTCGGGGTGGTGCTCAACTTGAACTCCGGAGCGACCGCGTTTTTCATCTATGCGGCGGCAGTTGCGGCCAGAGTCGGATCCGTTCGGACGGCCTGGACCATCATCGGCATCGTATTCATGATCGCTAGCGGGACCTTCTTCTTTTCAGAGGTCCCCTTCCCCTTCCGCTGGGCCGCATTCATTCCGGCATTCTTGTTTATTCCGACGATCGGCGGGCTGCAGATCGTCGAAGCCGAGCGGTCCCGCAGCGATGCCCGGTTGCGGCTGGCGCAGGAGGAGATGGAGCGGTTGGCGGTGCTCGCGGAGCGGGAGCGGATCGCCCGCGACCTCCACGACCTCCTCGGCCACACCCTCTCTATGATCACCTTAAAGAGCGAACTGGCGACCAAGCTGGCCAGTTCGGATCCCGATCGTGCCGCCGGGGAGATGGCCGAGGTAGAGGCGATCTCGCGCGAGGCCCTGGCTCAGGTCCGCGAAGCGGTCCAGGGATACCGGGTGCAGGGTCTAAGCGGGGAGATCGCCAACGCGAAGCTGGCGCTCGCCGCAGCCGACATCGACTTCGATATCAGGGTCGAGCCGGTCGAACTCTCTCCGCGCCAGGAGGGGGCCCTGGCGCTCGTGCTCCGTGAGGGAGTGACCAATATCGTCCGCCATTCGCAGGCGACTCGCGCCGAGGTTGCGCTCCGCACCGAGGGTGACGAGGTGCTGCTGACGCTCGCCGACAACGGCCTGGGGGGCGGTTCCGAGGGGAATGGCCTGGCGGGGATCCGGGAGCGAGTCCGCTCTCTCGGGGGGCATTTTGCCCGCACGATGGAGACCGGCACCACCCTCGCCGTGGGCATCCCCAGTCGGGAGCAGAGAGCCCTTGGTGCGGAGTGGCCACCGCCCACCCTGAAGGTGCAACCGCAGTGATCCGGGTCGTCCTCGCTGAGGACCAGAGCCTGATCCTCGGCGCCCTCTCGGCCCTCCTCGAGCTCGAGGGGGGGTTCGAAGTGGTGGGCCAGGCGACCGACGGAGCGCAGGCGCTCGACCTGGTCAGGGAGGTCGTACCAGACATCCTCGTGACCGACATCGAGATGCCGGGACTCACGGGGCTCGAGCTTGCCAGGGAGGTTGCGGCGCTCCGCCAGGGGACGCGGGTCGTGATCGTGACCACCTTCGCTCGAGGTGGCTACCTCCGGAGGGCGCTGGAGGCGGGAGCGGCCGGCTACCTCCTGAAGGATGCACCGGCCTCCCAGTTGGCCGCTGCCCTGAGGCGGGTACATCTCGGAGGCCGGGCGGTCGATCCCGAACTGGCCGTGGAGGCCTGGGGCGAGCCGGACCCCCTCACGGAGCGGGAACGCCAGGTCCTCCGGCTGGCGGGGGAGGGCCGGAGCAGCAGCGAGATCGGGGAGCTGCTCACTCTTTCGGCCGGGACAGTTCGAAACTACCTCTCTGAGGCGATCAGCAAGCTGGGCGTTGACAACAGGATTGAGGCGGCGAGGCTGGCGCGGGAGAAGGGCTGGCTCTGACCAGCCCCCTCGCTTGGGTCAAGGTAGGGCCGGCTCGAAAAATGCCAGCGACCTGCGCTCGGGCAGCGGCGGGGCAGGGTATCGCTCGGCTAGGATTTCCTTCACCAAAGATGCACGCTTAAGTGCTACATTTTCTTGCATGGGAAAACGAGGATTACTTGCAGCAATCGTGCTGGCGCTGGCGGCCGCAGCAGCCCTCGCCCAGGATACCGAAGCCCCGGTGTTCCAGCTGGTGGAGGGTACGGAGGCTCGCTACCTGATCGACGAGGTGTTTCGTCGCCGCGACACCACTGCTGTCGCCGTCACTCCCCTGGTGACCGGCACGGTGCAGTTCGATCGGAACGACCCCTTAAGCACCTCGGTCGGCACCATCACCATCGATGCCCGCGACCTGAAGGGCGACCGGAGAGCCAGGGATCGCGTCGTCGTCAGGCGGATCCTGAATGCGGGTCTGGACAAGTACCGCTATATCACCTTCGAACCCACCGCAGTCGCGGGAATGCCCTCACTCGTCCAGGTGGGAGACACCCTCGAGCTGCAGATCACCGGCATGCTCAGGGTCCGCAACGGCAGACAAGAGGCGGTCTTCGATACGACCGTCACGGTCGTATCCGAGACCGAACTGCAGGGACTGGCCTCGACGACAATTCGCTGGCGCGACTACAGTCTCCGCATCCCCAGTTGGCCGGGGGTTAGCTGGGTCGCCGATGAGGTGATTCTGGAGTTGGCCTTCACCGCAGTCCTCCCAGATTGAGACCTCACGAGGCGGACTGGTGCCTGACAGGGCGGTATGACAGCGACCTTGCCGAGGCTGGAATAGAGCTGCCGGAGGCCTAGAGGCTAGCGGGGTTGGAGTAGGGGTCTGCTCTTTCGGGCTAGGCTGTAAGAGGGGAAGATAACCGTGTCGGGTAACCTTGGGGCCGAAGTCAAGAGAGGAACCCTCTACGCAATACTTAAGCAGGCAGGTCTCAAATAGACCTACCGAAATAGCAGTTGAAGAGCAAAGGCTATAAGGATAAATACGGGGAAGGAGGTGATGCGGAGTGAGAGTCCAGTACCCCGTACTTATTGAGGATGACACTAGTGGCTTCGTTCCCGACCTCCCAGTGATTGTGGTGGCTGGGGAAGGGCGTGACGAGATTTTGCGTCTAGCTAGTGAGGCTATCGCACTGCGCCTCTATGACCTTGAGCGGGATGGGGAGGAGTGGCCAACTCCGAGTCCGGTCGAGAGTATCGAGTGCGAAGAGTGTGAAGAGCCATGGGAGGTAGTGCTGGTTGAGCCAGCTGAGGTGAACCCTGTTTCACTCAGGCTCGCAGATGCCATCCAGTCGGCACGGTTAACGAAGGCCGAGGTCGCTCGACGTTTAGGGGTGAGCCGTCAATCGATCCACCGACTCACCGATCCGTTCTACTTCAACCACAATATGCGGAGTCTTGATCGAGTGGCTGAGGTGTTGGGGTTGGGGGTGCAGGTATCGTTTCCAAAGCGGTCTCAAGGTCGAGTGGGACCCCAGTTCCGATAACTAGCATTAACAGACGTAAAGAGAGCAGCGTTCTCGCTGGACGAGGCGCTCCGCGAGGCGTCTTGAGGTGTGCACCGTGGACACCAGCTTGGAAGCGTCGAAGCTCTTGGAGTTGGCCGCAGCAGCCTCGCTAGATCATTACTCATGTCTCGGTCCTCCCCGCTCCCTCAGCAATCGGTGGCGGGGGTTCAGCCGGTCTATTCCCTGGCTGCGCTAGTCCGGCTTCGGTGACTCTTGGAGCTTCTGAAGCTCCCGGATGATATCGCTCTGCCCTTCCCGAATATCCACCAAGATCAAGATAGGGCCCAAGAGTACCCCACTCATGATTAGAGCGCCGATACCCCCTAAGATCCCGCCCAGTATTGGCCCGGAGTAGGGATCGAAGAAGGTGCTACCGACCCCGATTCCGAACAGGACTCCCATGATGCCAAGAATCAGCACGCACAGGGTGATGGTTGTGTTGAGGTTGCCAAGAACTAACCGTCTAATAATCATGCTCCAATCCTCTCTCGGCCCCAAGCCTTGCCCCAGTCGTAGCGTCACCGTCGCTGCCACATCCAACTGAAGAAGATGCACGCTTACAGCCTGAGGTGCATGGTACCCCGCTCTACGTGGCGGACGTGCTTATCGCTGTTTCGAGCTACTGAGCGGACTGCTCTGAGGACATACCTACAGATCTCCCCAGCACCAGGCGGGCCGTTGCAAGGCTGGGGAAGCCCAGTACAGATACTTAACAGGAGGTCGAACGGCGAGAAGACAGGATGTAACCGCCATCATGGCCGCCCGCGCCGACCCCTCTGCTCCTTCTCACTCCTCATCAGCTCCCGCAACATGGCGTTCATCCGGGTCTGGTAGCCCTTTCCCTTCGACTTCAGCCAGTCGATAACATCGGTATCCAAAGGGAATTATGTAGAAGAGTGCCGAAAAACAAAAACCAAGGTCAAAGGTAAAAAGCCAGAACCAAGGTCACTACCGGACAATCCGGGCCTCGACCGCGTACCCGCCGTCTTTCTTGGCCATCCATTGGCGGGCACAGGTTTCTAGGGCCTGCTTCAGCTCGCAGGCTAACGGCTCTAGCTTCTCACGCTCTTCAGTCGGCGGACGCGGAAACTCCACAATGACAATTACCTTTGATCGTAACGGGTCCAACGATGGGGTACCGACCCGTTACAATTTTTTGGGAACTCCAATGACGAAGTGACGGCTAGGCTCATCACGTTCCTGTCTAGGCTTGTCATCGACGAAGCCACCCGTCATTCCGACCCCGATTGGGGCGGCTTGAACAAGACCTCGGCGGAAGAGTTCGCGAGCCTCCTCGTCTCTTTCCTCTAGGGTCTTCTCTCCGAGAAAATCGAATTTCATACCGCCACCTATCAGATCACCTTCGCGGACGACCCCGCAGGTTGGACAGGTCATACGTGCCGTGTTTGCATCAATGAGTTCGATGTCTGCCGGGACTTGAAAAAAGCGGCATACGAACGTTTCGTCATCACCGCGTAATACTCTGTCTTCGGACATACTCTCACTCCAGAACCGTTGATTCCGTTCCGAAAACATCCTGTTGAAACCCCGCAATCAGCCAGTCCGCTTCGGCTTCGGAATGTGACGAATGCTCACCGGCTTGGCAAGAGCCTCAATCGCCTCCTCGAAGGTCGCATTAACCCGCTTGTCCTCTTCCAGCTCCGCCTTTGAGGGTTGGTAGCTCGGGTGTACTATTTCGACCTCACGGGGCTTAGGCTTCGACATTATTGCCTCCAGTTACCTTGAGCTTTTACCCAAATCCTCTTCATGGAAGAATAACACACGTGCTTTCTTTTTTCCATATGCACGCCCGCAGGACACTGCCGACCAGATGGCTGGTCAGGGGTATGGATGGGAAGCGGTTGCGGTATCAGGACTTGATTGCGAAGTAGGGCTCAGGTAGAACCCATCTAGTGCATCCTGCACCAAAGGAGAGAACCGTTGCTTGAAGTACTGTCTAAGCCTATAGACGAAATCACGATTGCCGACATTCAGTCGTTGATCGATGAGGAAGTTCCCGAAGGTGAGCAGATTGAGTTCAAGAGAGAGCTTCCAGCAGCAAAAGGGAAGATCGACCGATGGATGACTCGCGGAGACGATATTGGCGACTATGCGAAGAGAGGGATACTTGAGGAGGTCGTTGCGTTTGCAAATGCGTATGGCGGTGTGTTGCTCATAGGCATTGAAGAGTCCAAAACGAAGCCATCGGTTGCCACCAAGATCTCACCAGTTCCACGATGTGCAGATTTAGCGGATCGTCTCAAGAATGTATTTCGTGACTGCGTGGACCCGAAGTTCGTCCGAGTTGATATCGACAGAATTTTGGCTAAAGACAGGTGCGAATGTAATGACGAGTGTGGATGTGGGGTTGTCATCATTCGGGTGGGGAAGTCGCGTCTGGCTCCACATCAGGTCAGGTTTCAGAAGACAAGAATCTGTACAATCCGACGTGCCGACCGATGCCAGGAAATGACCATGCGTGAGATCCAGGACATGACATTGAACGTATCTCGTGGTCTAGAGCGGTTGGAAAAGAGGCTTTCAGAACGTTCTGAGCGCTTTCAAGAGGATTTTAGTCGCTTCGCAGTTCAAGAGAGTGCATTCGGCATCCGCTTTACCGCCGTTCCCGTGGTGGACGAAATACGATTCGACCGTGTTTTCCATCGAGGGCGTATTGTTAGTGATCTCGATATGCCGTGGCGTGAGGTTCTCCGTAAAAGATCAGGCCACAGAGAGAGACTGGACGATGCCTTACCCGATTTTCCACCTTCACCTTGGCAACCGCGATTGCGTGGTACACGGGCGGAACGTGAAACCCCTGACTCTATTCCAAATTACCTGCCCTCGTATTCTAGTTACTTGGAACTTCATACTGATGGCTTGGTCGAGCTTGGTTTTCTTTCGATCACTGACGAAAACAATGTAGAGCGCTACCTTCTTGACCCTGACTGGCCTATTGTCATGTTTGCGAACCTAGCGGTTTGGGCTGATCACATCAGAAATAAAGCTGGTGCTCCCACTGCCGAATATGCTCTTGAGGTGGAGACACGCAATCTGGGAAATGCTGGGGTCGTGGGAAAGTTTGGAGGGAAAGTCGTTCATGGAAAACCGCGTTCACTCCCTAGACTTCCGAACACAGAGTTCCCCAGATATCCTTTGAATGATCCTGATGATATCACCGGACTTCTGGCAGTATTCTTCTGTGATTTCTGGAATTCGATGGGTAAGGATTGTGAGGACGCGGATTTTATCTTGGTCTAATAGCTGTTGTTGAAGGCAAAGGTCGTCTTGTGTTACGACCTATGACTCCTCAGTCAGATGGCAAAGAACTCCTGAGTGCCGGTCCCCCGACTCGCCAGAATCCTGAAAGGCTTGCAAGGGGTGGTACACTGGCCCTACATGGATGAGAGCGAAAAATCGGCGAGCAACTGGTCAGCAGCAAGGACTGAGACCCGGTTATGCCGACACTAGATTTCAAGGGCAAGCAGCACATTTACGCCCATCACCTCACTGTTCCTTATCGACCATTGGAGCCCGATACTGGCCGGTCGCTTAACCCGACCGGTGTGGACGACAACCTCATCATCCACGGCGACAACCTGCACGCGCTGAAGGCCCTGCTGCCTCGCTACGCTGGTCGCATCAAGTGCATCTACATCGACCCGCCCTACAACACCGGCAACGAAGGTTGGTGCTACAACGACAATGTGAACAGCCCGTTGATGCAGGAGTGGTTCGAACAGCACGCCCCGGTGGACGGCGAGGACTTGGAGCGCCATGATAAGTGGCTCTGCATGATGTGGCCGCGACTGCACTTGCTTAAGGAGTTGCTGGCGGATGATGGGGTCATTTTTGTATCCATTGACGACAACGAACAGCACCGTTTGCGGATGATGATGGATCAGATTTTTGGGGAGGAGCATTTTGTTGCCAATATCACGTGGCGCAAAAAGGCCGGGGGCGGACAAGATAGTGAATATCTTGCCCAAGAGCATGATTACGTGTTGAGTTATCGCAAGAGTGAGCACTTTAAGCTGGAGTTCCGAACTGAAGAGGTTACCGCAGACGGTTTCAACAAAACTAAGAACGGGCGCAAATGCAGATTCATCAAGCTGGAGAAATGGGGGGCTAGTGCCCTGCGCACGGATCGCCCCACGATGTTCTATCCGATAAAAGATCCTGACGGAAATGACTTTTATCCCCAAGCCCCCAACGGTGCGGAGGGTAGATGGCGAAAGTTGCCAGAAAAGCTGGATCGAGATCACATTCACTGGGAGAAAAGGAAAGGACATTGGACTCCGCTGGAAGTCGAATACTTTGACGAAGTATCGGGGCAAAAAATAGTCAAAGACCGCACAATTTTCTACGACATTGCCACAACCACTGACGCTGCCAACGAGCAGAAAAACATTTTAGGGCAGAAAAAACTAGACAACAGCAAACCGGTCGGCTTGGTACACAGATTACTAGAAATCTCTGCGTCCCCCAAATCTATAGTGCTGGATTCGTTTGCCGGTACCGGCACCACCGCCCACGCTGTCCTTGCCCTGAACAAAGAGGACGGTGGCAACCGCAAGTTCATCCTCGTGGAGTGCGAGGACTACGCCAACACCATCACCGCCGAACGGGTGCGCCGCGTTATCAACGGCGTGCCCAACGCGAAGGATGCGTCGTTGCGGAAAGGTCTGGGCGGCTCCTTCAGCTACTGCACGCTGGGCAACCCAATCGATGTGGAAAGGATGCTCACCGGCAAGAATCTACCGGAGTATTCGGAACTGGCCGCCTACCTCCTACATACTGCATCGGGTCTGAGTACCAGCGGGAGTCTGGAAGCGAAGAATGAAGACGGCCTATTTTACAGCAATGACGATACAGACTACTATCTGCTGTATCGCCCCGATTATTGACTGGTTGCGCAGCGACGCGGCCATTCTTAAAGGCGAGCAAGCTCAACGGATAAGAGACGCAGGCAATAAGGCGGTAGTGTTTGCTGCCGACAAGTACATCGGCCAACGGCTTCTTACCGATATGGGCATCACATTCTGCCAGATACCCTACGAACTGCACCGGCTGGGATAAGAGGGTAAACCGTGCAATTGAAGGAGTACCAGATCCGCGCCTTGGACGCCTTCACCCGCTGGCGGAATGAACTTACGGCGGCGC
>Ga0209544_1001956_pt1 | contig 20172 bp, 16 predicted proteins | sample MesohylPK_FD_187297 | JGI IMG/M metagenome (GOLD analysis project Ga0209544, IMG submission 187297) | Host-associated microbial community of the marine sponge Aplysina aerophoba from Gulf of Piran - sponge mesohyl, lysed by proteinase K... | ecosystem: Host-associated > Porifera > Sponge >...
TGATCTCCATGCCCATCATGCTCATCGTGGTCGATGTGGGGATCGTGACGCCGCCGAATTCCTGGTACCCGGTGAAGTTGAAGGTCACCTCCATCGTTCCCATCTCGTTGGTCATCGTCGCCTCGGCTCCGACGAGGAGGCCGGTGTCCGTGGCGAAGTACTGGGACGACTCGTTGCCGTCGGAATCGACGAGGTCTAGCTGGTGGACCGCCTGGCCGTTCCACTCCGTCTCTCCCGCCACCGTTTGTTCGGGGTAGAGCTCGTCGTACTCCAGTTCACCGTAGAAGCGCGCGTCGCGCTTGGCCTCGGCCAGCAGCTCGCCCTCGAGGATGCGGGCGCCCTGCATCGGATCCTCGGCCCAGCCGATTTCGCCGTTGTAGCCCGTAACAGTTTCGCCCATTCCGGGGAGGGAGATCGTCAGCAGAGTCTTGTCCGGCGCCATCTGGTAGACGGTCATGTCGCCGGACATGCCCATCGCCGGCAGTTCGAAGGCGCCCTTGGTCGTCGCCGAGCTGTAGGCCCGCAGCGCGTCCTCGCCGCCGAGCGCTTCGACGAAGCGGGCCACGATCTTCTGCTCTTCCGTCAACTCCGGGGGCGGTGGAGGCTCTGCCGGGGCTGGCGAAGTACCTGAGTCATAGGCAGCGCAGGCGCCGAGAATCAGACCGCAGCAGACGAGCGCGAGCAGAGCGTTGCGGCTAGTGGACTTGAAGGACATGGATCGTCTCCTGAGTCGTTGTGTGTGCGGGTGAACGGCGGGTCTACTCCGGCAGCAGCGCCTTGATCGCGTCGGAGGGCTCGAGGACGCTCGGGTCGACGTCGTCGAACGTGACGGACTCGATCGTCGTGACGAACTCCATCCCGATGGAGGCCATGTTCGTCGTCGTTGAAGTAGCCATCATCACGCCGCCGAACTCCTGGTAGTCGCCGATGGTGATGACCACCTCCGTCGATCCCATGTCGGTCGTCTGTGTTCCCTCCGCACCGATCAGGAGCCCGGTCTCCTTGGCGAAGTACTGGGACGTTTCATTGCCGTCGACATCGACGAGGTCGAGTTGGTACACGGCTTGGCCGTTCCACTCGGTTTCTCCGGCGGTCGTCTGTTGCGGGAAGAGGTCGGCGCGCTCCAGGTCCGCGTAGAAGCGAGCTTGACGTTTCGTCTGAGCCAGCATCTCGCCGTTCAACAACTGTGCGCCCTCCATGGGGTTGTCCAGCCAGCCGATCTCTCCGTTGTAGCCCGAGACGGTCTCGCCGAAGCCCGGCATCTCGTTCCTCGCGACCATCTTGTCGGGCGCCATCGCGTAGATCGTCGACTGGCCGGACATACCCATCGCGGGCAACTCGAACGCGCCTTTGATGGTCCTTGATGTGTGCGCCCGGATCGCCTTCTCGCCGCCCAGGGCCTCGATGTAGCGGCCAGTGATCTCCTCGGGCGACGGCAGTTCATGGTTGTCGGCGAGGAGCGGCGCGGCGGAGAGCGCGGCTCCCAGGAGCAGGGTGCAGCCGGCTAGCGAGAGGGCTTTGCGGTGCTGGAGGAAAAGTGACATGAGAGTTTCCTGTGTTGGGTTGCGCGGCGTCGTACTTGAATACGCAGTAGCGATGATTCGGTTGCTGTTACCGGTGGGTGAGCTAACTCGCCCACTTCCTCGCCGCGGCGAGGGCCTCGTCCGACGGTGGCAGGGTGGGCTTGAGCCGCGCGGTTGCGTTGAAGGGCTCCGTATCGATCTCGTCGAGGCTCTGCTCACCGGCGAGCACGGCACGTTTCCATTCCTGGTGCCGGTCCTCGCGCTCGTGGAACTCGGGCATCACTTCGCGCGCGAACAACTCCAGGCTGCTCATGATGTCCTCGTGGGTGTTCTTGCCGGCCTGGTTGAGCAGGATGACCTGGTCGACGTGCGCCCGCTCGAGTTCGCGCAGACGCTCGCGGATCGTCTCCGGTGAGCCGATCAGCTCGCTGTCGGAGCGTCGCTGGCCCTCGGGGGTCTGCTTCCACGCCTGGTAGCGCTCCCAGAAGTTGTTCGCCTTGGGCTCGAACGGCCCCTCCTTGTTGTAGAGCTGGAGGGCGAACTGGAAGAAGGTCCAGCCGTCCGCCTTCTGCCGCGCCTCCTCGTCGGTGGGCGCGCACATGAAGCCGCTGACGGTGGCCAGGTTTGGGTTCGTCCGGTAGTCGCAGAGCTTCTGCTGATCGCCGAGGAAGGTGTTGTAGTACGCGTTGACCCAGGCGCGGGCGGAGTCGAGGTCGACGAACTTGAAGCACAGCGCGCCCATGCCCCGGTGGGCGGCGTAGCGGATCGTGTCGAGCTGCGAACAGGCCACCCACAGCGGCGGGTGGGGCCGCTGCAGCGGCTTCGGGATCACGTTGCGAAGCGGGAAGTCGAAGTAGTGGCCGTGGTACTCCCAGCCCTCTTCCCAGAACATCGGCAGACAGGCCTGGACGGCCTCCTCCCACACGATCCGCTTGTCGCGAAAACTGCGGCCGAAGGGATGCAACTCGGTGACGCTGGAGCCCTCGCCGAGGCCGAGTTCGACCCGACCGTTCGAGACCAGATCGAGGGTCGAAACCCGCTCCGCCACTCGAGCCGGGTGATTCGTCGTCAACTGGACGATGCCGTGGCCGAGACGGATGTTCTCCGTCCGCTGCGACGCCGCGGCCAGGAACACCTCAGGCGCGGAACTGTGCGAGTACTCCTCCAGGAAGTGGTGCTCCACCTCCCAGGCGTAGTCGTACCCGAGCCGGTCCGCGAGTGCGATCTGTTCCAGCGAGTTCTGGAGCAGTCGGTGCTCGGAGTCCGGCCCCCAGGGCTTGGGCAACTGGTGCTCGTAGAAGATGCCGAATTTCATAGGCCGCCGACAGTACCACTGCGGGGCGAGCCGCCTGGAGGCTGACCACCGGACCCTGGAGCGGCTGGAAGCCGTGAGTTGTGGCGCCGCGATCCGAGCGATGAGGCGGCTGCTAGGGTCACGCGTCGGAGGTGACGGCGATGGCGATGACGGCGGACGATATCCAGGCGGCGTGTAGCGAGCTGACGGGTTGGGAGGCGGATCCGGAGGTGCCCTCGATCTCGAGGGAGTACCAGTTCCCCACCTTTCCGGCGGCGGTGCGCTTCGTTGACTTCGTTGCTGAGCTCGCCGAGGCGGCGGACCACCATCCGGACATCGACATCCGGTACAACCGGGTCCGGCTGACCCTCAGTACTCACTCTGCGGGTGGCGTGACAGACAAGGACTTCGCTCTCGCCCGGGCGATCGACCGGAACTGATTCCCGGCAGCGCGCGGCATGACCCAACCCCTTCAAGCGGCGACGCCGCGGACCGCGCCTGAGTCGCCCTACTACCTGGCGGTCGGCAACGAGGTCGAGTTGTTCCTGGCCGCCCACCGGGCGCGGATGCCGGTGCTGCTCAAGGGCCCGACAGGCTGCGGCAAGACCCGGTTCCTGGAGCACATGACACACCGTCTGTATCGCGGCGCCGAGGCAGGGACGCGAGCCGGCATCGATTCGCCTCTGGTGACGGTCGCCTGCCACGAGGATCTGACCGCGACGGACTTGGTGGGGCGGTACCTGCTCGAGGGCGACGACACGGTCTGGATGGACGGTCCCCTGACGCGGGCCGTGCGCGACGGGTCGATCTGCTACCTGGACGAGATCGTCGAGGCGCGCAAGGACACGACGGTGCTGATCCACGCGCTGACCGACCACCGCCGCATCCTGCCGATCGAGAAGCGGGGCGAGATCCTGCCGGCGCACCCCGATTTCCTGCTCGTGTTGTCGTACAACCCGGGCTACCAGAGCGTCGCCAAGGACCTGAAGCCGAGCACGCGCCAGCGGTTCGTGGCGCTCGAGTTCGACTACCCGCCGCCCGAGGTCGAAGCCGAGATCATCGCCCACGAGGCGGACATCGACATCACGCTGGCCCGTGACCTGGCCGAACTCGGCAAGCGCATTCGCAACCTGCACCACCGCGGCTTTGACGAGGGCGTCAGTACGCGGCTGCTGATCTACACGGCGCAGTTGATCGCGGGAGGCATCGGCGTGCGCGAAGCCTGCGTCGCCGCGATCTGCCGAGCGATCACCGACGACGACGAAGTCCAGCGCGCGGTGACTGAAGTCGCAACGACGCTGCTGCCTTGACCGCGGTCGCCCTCGACGACGTCGCTCGCGTCCTCGAGATCTACGTCGAGGCGATGTTGGCGCGGCCGGCCGAGGTTCGGCCGCTTGGCGACCTGTCGTCCGGCGATCGGTCGCGCGCCGGCCATGTCGACCTGGAAGGCGCGGCGGCGGCCGGCCGTCCGACGACGGACGGCGCCTCCTTCTACCTGCCGGAACGGATCGAGCGGTTTGGCGACCTCTACGGCAACTTCATGGTCTACCGGATGGCGGTGCTGCACCAGTTGGGCGGCGTGCTGTTCGGCACCTACCGCCGCGGCCCGGTCCGGTTCGCCGACTTCTTCGCTGGTTTCGATGAGCCCGGCCTCGCCCGGGCGCTGTTCGCGCGGCTCGAGGGAGCGCGCATCGACGCGGCGCTGGCGCGCACGTTCCGGGGCGTTCGCCGGGACCTGCTGCGGCTGATCGACGACGCTCTGGAGTCGTCGCCGGTGCCTGCTTCCAGGCGGCGGTCCCGGGGAACGTCCCGCGAAGCGGCTTTGTCCGATCTCTCCGGGGCGCTGCTGACGGCCCAGCGCCGGCTACTGATGCCGGAGGCTGGGCATCAGGGCGGCGTGTCGGTGCGCGACGCCGAACTCCCCAACGAAGCCGCGCTTCTGCTCAGCCGCGGCGCCACCGTCGAGAACACGCGCAGCGCCGTGCGCTCTCTCTATCCGGCGTTTGCCGCCCTGCGTCCTGGCGGCCTCGTGGTCGACTCCGGCCTGTCGGTTGGAGCCGCCGCGGAGGAGCGCGGACCGGAGTCCGTCGCTGACCCGGCCCGGCAGTCTCTCGAGATGCCGGCGCCGGCCCATCACGGGGACCCGGCGCCGGAGCGGGTCGAACTCCGCGGCGAGTGGGGCGAACTCGCGTCCGAGGTCGAACTGCGGGACGACGTGGAGCCGGGCCCGGTGGCTTCGGGCCTGATGGACCAATTGCAGGTGGACGAGCTCGGCGTGCTCAGCCTCCAGGACGGGGATCTTTCGGGCACGGCCGGACTGCCGCTCACCGACCTCGACGTGACCGGGGCGATCGAAGCCGAGGCCGGCGATGCGGACTCCGAGTTGATCGAACTCGACCCCGAGGAGTTGGCCGCACGCCTGGAAGAACTGTCGAAGCGACTCGAACGCGAACTCGATGCAGCCGGTCTGAACCGCGACCGCGAGCAGGTCCACTACTACGACGAATGGGACCACGAACTTGCCGGCTACCGGCGCCGCTGGTGTCACCTCCGGGAGAAGACGATCGAACCGCCACCGGCGGATGGCGTCGGTGTTGCGACGGTTCCCGCCGCCCGCTTCGTCGACGAGACGAGACAACACCACGCCGATCTGCTGCGCCGGGTCCGGCGGCAGTTCGAGTTGCTCAAGCCGGAGGAGTTCCGGCGCGTGCGGCGGCTGATCGAAGGCGAGGAACTCGACCTCGACCGGGTGGTGGAGACGCATGTCGACCGCCGCGCCGGCCGGCCGCCGGACGGCGCCGTCTACATGAGCCGCCGCCGTCAGCACCGCGACGTGGCGGCGGCCTTCCTGCTTGACATGAGTGCCTCGACCGACGCGGAGGCGCCGGTCGACGAGCCCGAGCCGGCAGCGGGTCGCGAACCGGAGCCGGAGTATGTCGGCGTGTTCGACGACTTCGACTGGCCGGACAACCCGCAGCGGCTGCCGCCGGGGCGCAGAGTGATCGACATCGAGAAGGAGTCGCTCGTCCTGATGGCCGACGCCCTCGAAACCCTGGGCGACGATTACGCGATCTACGGTTTCTCCGGCTTCGGCCGCAAGGAGGTCGAGTTCTTCGTCGCGAAGGAGTTCGACGACGACCTCGACCGCGAAGCGGAGGACCGGATCGCCGCGATGGAGCCGAAGCGCAGCACCCGGATGGGACCGGCGATCCGCCACGCCGCGGTGAAGCTCGCCGAGCGCGAGGCGAAGGTCAAGGTCCTGCTCATCCTCTCGGACGGCTACCCCCAGGATTTCGACTACGGCAGCGACCGTGCCTCTCGCGTCTACGGTATCCGCGACACGATGGTCGCCCTCCGCGAAACGGAACGCATTGGGATCTCGACTTTCTGCATCACCGTCGACCCCGCCGGTCACGACTACCTGCGCGAGATGTGCCCCGAGCGCCGCTACCTCGTGATCGACGAGATCGCCGGCCTGCCGAGCCAGTTGCCGAAGGTGTACCGCGGGCTGACTGCGTAGATCAGCGGGTCAGAACCCCCAGTGGCGGCGCTCCGTCCGGACTCTCGAAGTCCACGTGGAGCAGCATCGCGATGAGGTCCGCGACGTCCGTGAGGGCCATGCGGTGAACCGTACGGCCGGATTCGAAGCCGGCGCCCCAGCCGACGAAGCCGGTCAGGATCTCGGGGAAGTCGGTGGGGAAGAAGCCGTGGGCGCCGCCGTCGGTGGGTCGGATGGCGTCGCCGGCGGCGTCGGCGCCGAAGCTGACGCCGAGGTTTCCGGTGAGGGCGAGGCGGGCGCCAGGGGCGGCGCCGGCCTGGTCGAGCGCGTCGCGTTCGACGACACGGAACAGGCGGCGCACCGTCTGGGGCAGATCGGCGAGGATTCCCCGAACCGCCTCCAGCGCCTCTTCGTCCGCCGCGTCGCGCAGGTGAAGGAAGGTGGCGCCGCCGCTGGGGTGGAAGGTGGCGCGCCATTCGCCACGGTCGGGTTCGGTGCCGTGAAGGCCGGCTTCGGCGAGCCAGACGTTGGGCATCACCTGGGTGTGGAGGTCGACGAAGCCATGGTCACCCGTGACGACGAAGGCGGTGCGCTCGAGGATGCCGGCGCGCTCGGCGGCATCGCGGACCGCACCGATCGCGCGGTCGGCGGCGGCGACGGCCCGTCGTGCGCGATCCGATTCCCGGCCGTGTGCATGCTGGGCGGAATCGGTCGTGATCAGGTGCAGCGCCAGCAGAGCCGGCCGGTGGGTTTCCAGCACGTACGCGGCTATCACGCCGGTCGTGTCGTCACGGGTGATGTAGGCGGCGGAGTAGTTGCGCAGGTTGAGGCGGCCGGTCGCCTCCCGCTCGAGTTCCTGCCAGAGTCCCGGCGTGCTGCCTTCGCGCATCGGCAGCAGGCGGTCGGAGTCGGGGTCGAGGGAGTAGACCTCCGGGACGAGCCAGTCAACCGGTGCGCCGACCGTCACCGGCCAGGAGATCGCCGCGGTCCGCCTGCCGGTCGCGCGCACGGCGTCCCACAGGGTGGGAACCTGGATCGCCGATTCGTGCCAGTACCACTCGCCACTCTGGCCGGCGGGTTCGAAGGGCCGGTTGTAGTAGATGCCGTGCCGGGCGGGCAGCGCGCCGGTGACGATCGTCGTATGCGAGGGGTAGGTGACGGTAGGAAACACGCCCCGTACGCCCTCGGCGTGGGCACCGTCGCGGGCCATCTGCTGCACGTTCGGCGCCGGCCAGTCGGAGCCGGGAACATAGAAATCCGGCCGGAAGCCGTCGACCGAGACGAGGACGACGTGGTCCGCCCGTGGCTGGGCGGTCAGCGGAACGACGGCCAGGAGGAGGGCGCCGATCGTGGCCACGAAGTGCCGCGGCGTCAGGGGCCGCGTTCGCCCCCTGGGAACGCCGGCATCTTGCCCGCATCTGCCGCGCAGCGCCGGCCTGAGGCCGCTGGCCCGCATTCTCGGAAGGCAGGCCTTCGTCACGTCAGCTAGACCGCCGCGGCCAACCGGCCGTCGTAGATGCTCTGTCGCATCTCTTCCAGCTTGTCGAGGTAGAGCTGTCGGTACTCGTCATAGTCGAGACCGAACGGCGCATTGCCCGGTTCGAAGCCGGCGAAGGTCTGATTCGGACCGTCCTCGGCGAAGGGGCGCATCGCCTCGACCTGCTCCTCGAACAGGTCGACGAGGTGGGGATGTTCGGCGAGCAGCCCCTGCAGTACGTACACGCCGAAACCGATGTGGCGCGCTTCGTCGCGCTGGATCAGCCTGATGCCGCGGTTCAGCGCGGGCAACTTGCCTGTGCGCTCGAAGATCTTGTAGTAGATCGGATAGCTGGCTTCGGCGCCGACGCCCTCGACGTAGAAGTGGTAGAGCATGATGGCGCGCAGCATCGCCTCGGGGCTGTCGTCCTCGAGAAGCGCGCGCATCGTGGCCGGCAGGCGGGTGGCGAACATGTCTCCTTGCAAGTTGGGGTACGGGATGTCGACGCCGAAGCGGCCCGGCAGGGCCTCGATCAGCCAGGTCTCGAAGAACTGGACGTGGCGGGCCTCCTCGTACAACTGCGCGGTCACGTAGATCTCTTCTTCAAGCCGACCCTGCTGGCGGAACCGGAACTGGAGCGGCGCGAGCTCGTGGGTCACGCCGCGCTCGCCGACCCGGAAGCCGGAGATCAGGCGGATCAACAGGGTCCGCTCGTCGTCCGAGAAGGACATCCAGTCGGAGCGCTCCTGGGAGAAATCGATGTCGGCGGGATTCCAGGTTCGCTCGTGGGACGCGGTGAAGAGCCGCATGGGAAGCGACGTGTTGTCGAATGGCATCGTGGGACCTCCTTGCGGAGTCGATTCTAGCCCGCGTAGCGGGTGCCGGAGACGTCAGTGTCGCCGGAACGCGCGGACCAACAGCAGCATGGCGACCGCCATGAGCAGAGATCCGGCCAGGAGTGGAGCGCCGGGAAGCTCGAACGGAGCGGCGTCGGAGGTGAAGTAGCTGAACAGGCCGCTGGTGAAAACGAGAGGCGCCACGATCGCCGACAGGCTCATCAACGACGTCAGGGCACCCTGGATCCTGCCCTGCTCGGTGGGCTTCACCGTCCCGGCAATGATCGCCTGGACCGCTGGGCCGGCGACTCCTCCCAGCGACCCCAGGAAGATGACCGTGATGAGGATCCGGCCGTTCGGTGCGAGGCCGTAGCCGGCGAAGGCCAGCGTGCCGATGCCGAAGCCGATCAGCACTGCGCGGCGTTCGCCCAACCAGGTGACCGCGGGTCGCACCAGGAAGCCCTGGACCAGGGCCGCCGAAACGCCGACGGCCGCCAGCGCAAGGCCGTTCTGGAACTCGTTCCAGCCATATCGATAGCCGGTGTAGAGCACCCACGACGTCTCCAGCCCGCGTTGCGCGAGCGCCAGCAACAGGAAGGCGACTGCCAGGCTCGCGACCAGGGGGTAGGTGCGTAGGTGCACGATGCTCGATGCCGGATTCGCATTGCGGAGCGAGAAGGCGCTCCGGTTCTCCGGCGCCAACGATTCGGGCAGCACGAGGAAGCCGTAGAGCGAGTTCAGCAGGCACAGACCCGCTGCGACGAAGAAGGGCAGCCGCAGGTCGATGCCGCCGAGCAGTCCGCCGAGAACCGGTCCGAGGATGAACCCGACGCCGAAAGCAACGTTGACGAGCCCGTAGTTTCGGGCCCGGGTCTCGGGCGTCGAGATGTCCGCGATGTAGGCGTTCGCCGTCGTGATGCTGGCGCCCATGATCCCGGCGACGATTCGGCCGGCGAACAGCCAGCCAAGAGACGGCGCGAATCCCATGACCAGATAGTCCACGCCGAGGCCGAACATGGAGAGCAGGAGAATGCGTCGTCGGCCGAAGCGATCGGAGAGGGCGCCGAGGATCGGCGCGCAGAGGAACTGCGCCACGGCATAGCAGGCGGCGATCGCACCCACCGCAACGGCGGCGGCGGATGTGTCTCCGCCCCTGAACTGCTCGACGAGTTCCGGGAAGACCGGGATGATGAGGCCGACCCCCAGCATGTCGAGCAGGATCACGGCGAAGATGAAGCCAACGCCGGCCTGCCGGCGTGGCTGGGCCTGGGGATCGGAGGTGGTCATGACTCGAACCGCTGGCGGGCGCACGGATAGTCCGCAGGTGGCCCGGATCGCGCCACCCGGGTTCTTACGTTGCGGAGGCGTTAGAGTTACAGCGTGAATACCACGTCCGAGACGGGACGATCGGCCCGGGCGGTGTACCGGGGCCCCGGCGCGGCACGATCGCTCCTGGTCGGCCTCGCGGCGCTGGCCGCGGTCGTAGGCCTTGCGTGCGCCGAGCCCCTGGACGAACCGAACGAAGACAGTCTGAAGGCCTCCTTCGTTGCCCAGATCGAGGCGGACGAATACGTGAGGGACCTCAACGTCTACGGCAACGAAATCCACTTCGCCCGTCGTGACGGTTCCGGAGAGCACGTCGAGTGGGAGGTGCGCATCGACTCGCTGTCGGTGGAACCCTGGGGTGGTGACGAGGCTGAGTTGGCGGGTCGGGTCGTCTCGGGCTGGAGCGTCGCCGGGCGACCGGTGTCGGTCGAGGTCGGACCGAATGGCCTGGTCACCGACATGCCGATCTGGGTGCTCGACGCCGGCTTGGCGCCGGAATGCTGGGCGCTGTGGGACGAGGAAGCGAAGACCTGGGGCTGGTAGCCGCGCGTTTGGCGCAAGCGCTGCGGGCGCGGTAGCTATGATCACGGCACGCGATTGAACACGCAGTTTGGAGGGCAGGCACATGAGAAGGCATGAACGCTTGAACGTCGTATGGACCGTGACGGTCGTTGGCGCGCTACTGGCCCTCACCGGTGCCGGCGCCGTGGTTGCTGCGGGCAACAACCCCAACAACACGGCCAGGGACGCCGACTGGACGATGCCGCGCACCGCGTATGGCCATCCCGACCTCCAGGGCGTCTGGGCCAACAACAACGGCACTCCGCTGCAGCGGCCCGCCGCCTGGGCGGGCAAGGAGCGCCTGTCGGACGAGGAGTTCCAGGAGCTGATGGCGGCCGTCGCCGAGGCGACGAACCCGGGTGCCGATGCTCTGTTCGGCGACCAGCTCGTTCTTGCGGCGATCGAACGGACGAAGGCAACGTCCTACGACCCGACGACCGGCAACTACAACCAGTTCTGGATCGCGGACCGGTACTTCACGAAGCGGACATCGCTCGTCGTCGACCCACCGGACGGGCTCATCCCGCCCTTCACCGAGCCGGCGAAGAAGCGTCTCTGCAAGCGGGTGAAGCACCTGATGGAGCATCCGGCCGATTCCTGGCTCGACCGGCCGATTCCCGAGCGCTGCATCAGCTACGGCGCCCCGTTCATCTTTCCGGGCTACAACGGCTACCACCAGATCTTCCAGACGCCCGACCACGTCGTGATCCACCAGGAGATGATCCACGACGCCCGCGTCATCAGGTTGGGCGACGAGTCCGCGCTCGACGGCGACGTCAGGCTCTGGAACGGCGACTCACGCGGCCACTGGGACGGCGACACGCTGGTCATCGAGACCTCGAACTACTCGGAGAAGAACGACTTCATGGGCTCTTCCGAGCAGCTCACGATTACCGAGCGGTTCACCCTGACGGACGCGGAGACCCTGGAATGGGAGGTCACGGTGAATGATCCGGGGACCTGGACCAAGCCCTGGACGGCGTCGATTCCCCTCAAGCGCACCGAGGACGCGATCTACGAGTACGCCTGTCACGAGGGCAACTACGGGATGGAGGGAATGCTCTCCGGCGCTCGCGCCGAAGAGGCGGCGAACAAGCCGAAGCAGCTCGATCCGGGCGTCGTGTTCCGCTACCCAGGCCTGGCCTGCGACTTCTGATCGGCCCAGGGCTCCACTGAACGAGTCGCGCCTGCTACGAATGCGGGCGTCTGTCCTGCTTCAACGGATGGAGCGGACTTCTATACCCGGCAGGTCCAGTTCGAGCCAGGCTCGGTCCGATGTGAGCACGGGCAGGCCATGTGCCGCCGCTGTGGCAAGGCACGCGCGATCGCCGAGGCCGAGCCCGGCGGATGCTGTGACTGGCCGTAGCGCTCCGCTCGTTAGAGCGGCCTCCAAGTCGAAAGGCAGGATCTCGACCCCGAGGACTGCAAAGGAGAACGCCACGTTCCGCGCCGACCATCCCTGATGGTGAAGCCGTGCGGCAACCTCCTCGGCATTCACCGCGGACATGGCGGCGCCGTGGGCTACAGCGTCCAACACGGTTTCGGCCCCTGGCTCACTTTGGATTAGCGCCAGAAGTGCCGATGCGTCCAGGAGGGAACGCGTCACCTCACTCCTTCCGGGCCTCGGCTCGTCGCTCGGCGATGAAGGCATCGACTTCGCCGCCCCCGCCGCCTCCGTACTTTCTTGCCAGGGACTGAACCCTCGCCACCGCGGCCTCCAGGGCGACCTCGGCCGTCGTTATCCTGATCGAGGAACCGTCGAGCGTGAGGACGACTTCCTGGCGCGGCCGGAAACCGAGCGCCGCCCGGAACGGGGCCGGGACGACGAGCCGCCCCGCTGCGTCGACGACTGTCGATGTCGATGTCTGGTCTACTGTGGTTGCCATAGTGGAACGAACCTACCATAGCGTTCTGGTCTGGTAGCTAGAGACTATGCACCCATATGTGAGTGTGTTCGCCAGATAGCTAGCGAGGCTTCGCCTCAGACCGACGAGCGTTCAGGCCGGAGCAGATGCCGGCCAGAAGGCCGGCGCACCCAGTGGGCGGAACTTGCATCAGCAGTAAAGGTCAGCCCTGTTCAAGGAGTCTAGACAGTGTGGCATGGCTGAAAGAGAGCGGATCACGCGCAGACGGCCGGGCGGAAGTAGGCGACGAGAAGCCACGCAGTGCCCGCGGCGACGTTCCCCATCGCGAAGTGCTGACGGGCTCTCGAGATGTCGAGAGAACAGACGCTCCGTGCTCCGACGAGGGCGTCGATGTCGGTTTCGGAGAGTGGTCCTGGGTCGTGGGTCTCGATGCTCGCGGCGTCGGTGCCTGCGGTCGGGATCGCCGGCACCGCGAACGAAGCGCCGGCACTGAGGTTGAGGGCAAGTAGTGAGATGGCCAAGGTTCTCTTCATGAGGTGAGTTCCTTTCTTCTTGGGGTTCCCGTGTGGCGAACGTTCTGAACGGTCTACTGACATGGACGGATTCGATCGAATTGAGCACGCGCGACGACGATGCCGTAGGCTGATTGCCCGGCTGCAAGGACGAGCGAGCTGTTTGGCCAGCAAGGAGCGCCGGCGCTCGGGGTTCAGCCGCTGAGCATCCTCTCGCGGCGTTCCGCGCGGGCGAAGGTCAGGGCAACGATGGCGGCGATGACGAGTGCGTAACCGATGCGGTTCCGAACGGCCATCGCGAGCAACTGATCGGCGTCGGCCCCTTGCACCGTGAGCGGGTTCCAGAACGGCGAGATGCGGAGCAGGAGTGCGAACAAGGGAGGGATGACGGCGCCCAAGCCGAGTAGCCCGATGGTTGCCACGGTGCCGGAAGTTCCACTGCGAAACAGGGTGGCGAGACCCATGGTCAGTGCCAGACAGAAGCCGGCTCCCTGCGCCGCGCCGTAAAGGGTCTGAACGACCGGAAACCCAGTGAAGAAGGTGAAAGTGAGCACCGCCATCAGGCTCAGGCTGGCGAGCAGTATGAGGCCCGCGGCGGCCAGCTTTCCAAGCCAGACGCGATGGGCGCCGGCGGGTACTGTGTAGGCGATCTCCAGGGTGTGCTCGTCGAGCTCTCCGGCGATGATTCGGCTGCCCAAGAACACAGCGAGAGCCGAAAGCGGCGTCCCGACCAGGATGTTCTGGACCGCGGCCGGTTCGAATCCGGTCTTGCGGCCGGTGACGAGCAGAATCGCCTGCAGGGCAAGCCACGGTAGCGGCAGCAGGGGCAGCAGCCAGTAGCGCGGACCCCCGATCAGAACGGCGGAAAGACGGACAATGGTGATCACGGCGGGGCTCCAGGGGGCGTCAGGCCGGGGCGAGCAGGCGCCAAGAAGGGATGGCTGCGAGGTCGAATCGGAAGTGACGCGAGGGCGACGACCAACGGAGTCCGCGTGACGGAGCCGACCGGTGATCGGCGCGTCAGCGGCCCGGCGGCCGGTCGGACGTGGCCTCCGGGTTGGCGCATCTAGACGTCGCCCTCGCGCCTACGCGGGAGGAAGGCCATTGCTCCACCGGTGCGATTAGAAGAAAGAACCTCCATCAAGATGAGCGGGTGTGAATCTTCGGGTGACGCTCGGTGGAGAGCTGGCTACGCGCAGATGGCACCGGCGGCATCGACGAGGCCGAGGCCGATACCCTGCCCGATTGGATCCCCTGCGAGGGTGGCGGCTCCGAAAAGCAGGTAGCCGCCAGCCTTGACGGACAGAGTGCAAGCTCCCAACCGCCACCCTTCTCCCATCACGGCGACAATGTCGGCGTCCGAGAGTTGTTCGAGTCCCCAACTGTCGACGCTCGAGGTGTCCCCCGCCACGGTTGTGGCAGGCGGTTCTGCGAAAGCAGCGCCGACGCTCAGCACAAGCATTGCCACCGCGAGAGTTAGAACTTTGTTCATGATCCTTGTTCCTTTCGTTCCATTGGTCCTGTGTTGCCATTGACCCCTCGAAGGGATCGACGGCGCGAGGCAAGCGGGAAGGGTCCTCCGAAGACGGAGGGCGCTTCACAAGTCCGCCGCGCTGCAGTGCCATACGGCACTGCAGCGGCCTTGGACCGCCTATAGACCTAGACGGAAAACGGAGCGTTCTTGTAGGGCGTAAGGACCTGAGCGGGGCGGGGTGGCGGGTGGCCGCGTGCTGGATCGGGTACGAAGGGGCCTCAGCCGCCGAGCATCTTCTCCCTGCGCTCGGCGCGGGTGAAGGTGAGCGCGACGATGGCGGCGATCGCGAGAGCGACGCCGATGCGGTTCTGAACGTTCAGCGCGAGCATCTGGGCCGCGTCGGCTTCTTCCACGGCGAGGGGATTCCAGAACGGTGAGATGCGGAGCGAGGCGAGCAGGCTGTTGAGGCCGAGGACGCTAATGGTGGCCAGGGATCCTGCAACTTCGCTGCGGAACAGGGTTCCGAAGCCCATCGCCGTGGCGAGGTAGAAGACGACTCCCTGCGTGGCGCCGTACAGGCTCTGGAGTACCGGGAAGTCGGTGAAGAAGGCATAGGTGACGGCGGCCAGGAGAATCAGGCTTGAGAGCAGCATCAGGATCGCGGCGATGAGCTTGCCGAGCCAGACGCGATGAGCACCTCCGGGCACGGTGTAGGCGATCTCCAGGCTGTGCTGGTCGAGTTCGCCGGTGATGGTTCTCCCGCCCAGGAAGATGGCGAGAACCGCTACCGGCACGCCGATCAGGCTGTTCTGCGCGGCAACCGGCTCCACGCTGGGCCGCATCCCGGCCAGCAGCATGACCGCCTGTATCCCCAGCCACACCAGGGGCAGAAACGGCAGTAGCCAGTACCTGCGCCCGGCAAGCAAGACGGCGGACGTTCGCAGCACGGTGATCATGCAGGCGCCTCCCCGCGCACCGACCGGGCGAGCCACAGGTAGCCGTCCTCGAGGCTCGGCTCGACCGCCTCGGCCCGTTCATCCGGGCGGTCCGCGGCGAGCACACGCAGGCTGCTGGTGCCGTCGGGTTCCGGCTTCTGGTCGGCCAGCACCGCGCCTTCCGGCAGGTCCGGCGCCTCGTCGCCGTCCGCCGTCCTCCACGACCACACCCGGCCCTCCGCTTCCCGCGACAGCGCCGCCGGATGACCGTCGAAGACCATCCGGCCGCGGGTCAACACCAGGACGCGGTCGCACGCCACCGCGACGTCTTCGACGACGTGGGTGGAGAACAGGACGATCCGGTCCTTGGCCAGGCGCGAGAGCAGGTTGCGGAAGCGGACCCGCTCCCGGGGATCGAGGCCGACGGTCGGTTCGTCGACGACGATGATCGGCGGTAGCCGGAGCAGGGTGCGTGCCACGGCGACGCGCTGCCGCATGCCGCCCGAGTAGCCGCCGATCTGCTCGTCCGCGCGCTCCTCGAGCCCGACCTCCCGCAGCAGGGTAGAGATGCGGCCGGCCCGCTCGGAGGCGTCGATCTGGTAGAGCGCGGCGTAGTACTCGAGGTACTGCCGGGCGGTAAGACGAGGGGGCAGGCCGGCGTCCTGCGGCAGGTAGCCGACGTAACGTGCGAGACGCTTGCGGACGCTGAGCAGTGGTACCCCGCCCAGCGTGATGCGGCCCCGCGTCGAGTCCAGGATGCCGGTCAATTGACGCAGCAGGGTCGTCTTGCCGGCGCCGTTCGGGCCGAGGACGCCGACCATGCCGCGTTCGACCTCGAAGCTCACCGCGGCCAGGGCCTCGACGGTGTCGATCGGCAGGTCGAGGCCGAAGAGCTTGGTCGCTGCGGCGCGCCAGAGACGGAGGAGCTGGCCGCGCAGACCCCGGGCGCGCCGGCGCCGGGACGTCTTCTGTTCCCGGCGCATCGTCTCCACCCTCGCCGTGCGGCGCCCGAGCTGGATCAGCAGGATGATCGCGGAGACGATGGCCAGCGCGACGAACCCGGCGACCTCGGGGTCGGCGGCCATCTCCGGGCCGACCAGCCACCCGAGGATGCCCCAGGGCAAGAGGGCCGCCAACAGGCCCTCGATGCCGCCGGGGTCGACGCGACCGAGTGCATCGGCGCGGCCGCGAGCCCGGCGAATCTCCCGCAGCAGGCGGGTGCCGAGCAGCAGGATCGCGATCCACACTCCGAGGATGATCAGACCGCCGCGCATGCGGACGGCCAGGGTGATCGCGCCGGCCAGAAGCAGCAGCAGAGGCAGGAGCCGGTCGCGTGCGTCGGCCGGATGGAACGCCTGCCCGCCGCCGGCGGCGACGCGCCTGGCGAACTCCGTGGAAGCCCGGAGTGCCCGGCGCACGGGTCCGGGAAGGCCGTACGTCTTGCGCAGGTGGCGAACGACCAGCCTGGGCGGGCCGGCAGTCGCTTCCGGTTCGGGCGTGGCCGGTTTCGGCAACAGCCAGACGGTGAGGCCCAGCAGCGCGCCGGCGATGAGCACCGTCGTGATGACCTGCCAGAGCATCGACTCGATCACGCCGAACGCGAACAGAGGTGCTGCGATCGCGATGACGGCGCCGAGCCAGGTGAGCACCACCCAGGGGCCCACGCGACTGAACAGTTCGTCGAGCCGGCGGAGGAAGACGAAACCGACGGGGATGACGAGCAGCGTCAGCACGGTGGAAGTCAGAAGGCCGCCGATCACGAGGGTCGCGAAGGGCGGCCAGATCTCGTTCGGGCGTCCAGTGGCGATGGACAGGGGTGCGAGTGCTGCGATCGTCGTGGCCGACGTCATCAGCACTGGACGGGCCCGTTCCCGGACCGCGGCCAGGGCGGCGGCACCGGCGCTCCAGCCGGCGCCCAGGGTGTGCTGCTGCATGCGGTCGACGAGCAGGACGGCCGGGTTCACGGCGAGGCCGATCAGCACCAGGGCGCCGAGTATCGCCATTGCCTCGAACCCAATGCCGGTCAGGATCAGCGCCCACACCGAGCCGAGCAGCGCGAGCGGAAGAGCGATGAGGACGAGGATCGGCAGCGTCATCGACTCGAACGCCACGGCCAGGACGAGGAAGACCAGCAGAACGACGGGCACCGCGATGCGCTGGAACCAGTTCGTGGTCTCCTTCGAGCGATCGAGCGCGATCGTGGTTCCGGGCGGGCGGTGGATGCCTGCGATCGCTTCATCCAGACGCCGGTCGAAGGCGTCGCGCGCGGGTCCACGCGTCGGCACGTCCTGGGACAGTGTGTAGAGGACCTCCCGCTCGCGGACGCCGTTGTGGTGGGTAATGACCGGCGAGGGGGGCGCCTGACGCACCTGGGCCAGGGCGGCGACGGGAAGAACGCCTGCGCCGGTCGAGACGCGGAGCCGCTGGAGACCGCTCAGCGACACGTCGCGGTCAAAGCTGCTGCCGTCCATCAACTGGGCTTCGTGGCGCCGGCTCTCCTGCCGTTGCACCACGATCGGGAGCTCCCGTCCGCTGGCCAACGGAAAGCCGGTTGCGATCCGGGTGCCTTCGCGGCCGGCCAGGTTCAGCATCGGCAGCACCTCGTCGAGCAGGACGCCGAAGGTGTCGAAGGCACGGCGGTTCGGGCTCACGTGGAGTTCGTCCGGCCCCGGGCGCACCGCCGGGTAGGCGCCCGCAATGCCCTCGATCTCCCGCAGCCGCTCGGTGACCTGCGCGGCCAGGTCCGTCAACTGCTCATTGTCGTTGCCGGAGAGGACGACCCGGGAGGGGCCGCCGCCGAGCAGTTCCTGGGCGCCGCCGCCTCCGCCTCCGCCGCCCCCGCGCCCTCCCGGGCCTTCCCCCTCACCAGGATTCAGGAGTTCGGCGCCGGCGCGGCGGGCCGGCGGCCGCAGGAGTTGGCGCACTCGGGCTGCCGTCAGGTCCTGGGGTCGCTCGTCTTCGTCCACCAGGTGCACGGTGAGCTGTCCCCCTTCTTCGCGGATCATGCTCTCCACGAAGTCCACGCCGTCGACCTCCTGGATCGTTTCCAGACGCTCGAAGATTCGGACCGCCGACTCGAGCGTTCCGCGGCCCTCCGGCAGGCGGACGGCAAGCTGGACCTGGTCGGCGATGGGCGCCTGGCCCGAGACGCTGGAGGCAACCAGGGAGACGGCGCCGATGACGCTGACGATGATCGCGGCCACGACTCCGGTGATCCAGCTTGCGGGTCGCCGCAGCGCCGAGGCGAGCACTCCCGCGAACAGGATGCGGGTGGGGTCCGGAGGCGCCTTGCCGCCGAGGCGTTCGCGACGTTGGCGCAGCCTGGCCAGCCGGCGGATCGCCGCCGGTGCGGCGAGATGCCGCGCCAGGAGGGGCACGAGGCCGATTGCGACCAGCAGGGAGCCGAACAGGGGCAGCAGGATGGCCAGCGCCAGAAGCGAGACCATGTTCCGGACCAACAGGGAACCCACATCGACGATGGTGGCGGGCAGGAAGACGATCGCCGTGGTCACCGAGGCGGCGATGATGGCGCGGCCCGTGCGGCGGATGCCTCCCGCGGCGGCGTCGTCGGGACTCCTGCCGCGTTCCAGGCGGCGCTGGACGGACTCGAACACGACGACGCTGTTGTCCACGAGGAGTCCGACGCCGATCGCCAGCCCGAAGAGCGTGAACAGGTTGATCGACTGGCCGGCCAGGTAGAGGAAGGCCAGGGCCAGGGCCAGACTGACCGGCACGGCGATCGCGACCACGGCCACGGCGCGCCACTGGCGCAGGAACAGGAAGAGGACAAGGAGAGCAATGAGGAAACCGGAGAACCCGAGAGTCCTGAGCCTGTCGATCTGGGTTTCGACCATGTCGGCGGCGTCGAAACTCGTGACCAGGCGGATGCCGACGGGACTGAACTCCTCGTTGATCTCTTCCAGACGCCGGCGCAGGTCGCGGCCGAGCCGCACGAGGTTCGCGCCTTCCTCCTGGGACACCATGAGGCTGACACCCGGCTCGCCGTTGACCCGGTACAGAGCTTGCCGGCGGCCGGTTCCGATCTCTACCTCGGCAACGTGGCGAACGAGGACCGGCCGGTCGCGGAGGACCCGAACCTCGCCCATCGACACGGGCCCGAGCGGGCGGCCGTCGAGCATCACCGCTGTTCGCCCGGCCTCGTCCTCGAGGCTGCCGAGGTAACGCAGCCGCCCGGCCGCGCCTCGCACCGCGGCGGTCACCTGTTCCGTCGTGACCCCGAGCGCCGCGCAACGGTTCGGGTCCACCCAGACGGTCAACTGACGTGGGGAACCTCCCATGACTATCGCCTGGCTTACTCCGGGCACCGCGGCAAGCCGTGGCGTGATCTGTTCTTCGACGAGGTCGCGCAGCGCGTCTTCGTCGTCCGCACCGGTGACCTGGAGGAACATCGCGAAGCTGGACAGGATGCTGGTGTCGTCGGCCTGCACCTCCAGGAAGGCGTCCCTCGGCTGGGTCCGGGCGAGATCGGCGGCGATCCGGCGCATCTCGAGCTCACGCACCTTGATGTCGATGCCCCGTTCGAAGCGGACGGTGAAGCTGCCACTGGAGCCGGTTACCTCGCCCCAGGTCTCGGCCACCCGGGGCAGAGTCCGCACCCTGGCTTCGAGCGGCATCAGGATCTCGCGTTCGACCGTCTCGGGTTCGCTGCCCGGGCGGAAGAAGCTCACGTGGAGCGAATCGCCCGTCAAGGCGGGGAAGAGTTCCACCGGCAGCCTCTGCCAAGCGAAGCCCCCCAGCATGACGAGGCCGACAAAGAACATCGTCACCGCGACCGGACGGCGGATGGCGAGCGTGTCGAGACCTGCTTTCACGGCGTGTTCCCGGTCAGACTTCGGCTTCCGTGCGTCGC
>Ga0209544_1001968_pt1 | contig 20054 bp, 20 predicted proteins | sample MesohylPK_FD_187297 | JGI IMG/M metagenome (GOLD analysis project Ga0209544, IMG submission 187297) | Host-associated microbial community of the marine sponge Aplysina aerophoba from Gulf of Piran - sponge mesohyl, lysed by proteinase K... | ecosystem: Host-associated > Porifera > Sponge >...
CGTTCGCCAGACACGATGCTGGGGAAGAGTAAACACGGTCGGTGAGGGATGTTTTTGTAGGGGGGCGTTGCGGGGGCGCAGCCCCTGCACAAGGGAGGGCCGAAGGCCCGACCGCCCATAACAGCAGTGGTCAGTGTTCGGTGATCAGAGACTGCGGCGATTGATTGAGGATTGGTGTGAAGAGAAATGAGGAGAGAAAAGACATATTTGCTCGCCTTGTACGGGGTCGCAATTTGATTGTAGCTGAGCAGTCATCGTTTGGAAATGAAAAGGAGACAAGCATGGGTACAAAGCTGAAGGTACACAACCCGATGGGCTATCCGCCCCAAATTGACCAGAAGCATCTGGCGCCGCGGGTCAACGACCTGGCCGGCAAGACGGTCTATCTGGTGGACTGCCGGTTCGACGACGGGGATATTCTGGTCGAGCAGATGGCCAACTGGTTTAGCGACAACCGGCCCGACATCAAGGTAGAAGTGCGGCGCAAGTCGGGTGTCTATACCGAGCGGGACGAAACTCTCTATAATGAGATTCAGCAGAAAGGAGCAGGGGCCGTCATGGCCGTCGGGCATTGAAGTACTTGCGCGCCGGCGGTCGCCGACCAATGCATTATCCTGGAAACTGAGTACAACGTCCCCACGGCCTCGATTCAGACCGGAATTTTTGAGCCTCTGGTAAAGGCATCCACTCTGCAGCAGGGGATTCCCTACCTGCGCCACGCCTATGTGCCGCAGCCGGTCATGGGCCGCTCCCCCGACCAGCTGCGGGCCTACGTCGACGGCCCCGACGACATCACCGGCCGTCCCTTCATGACCGAAGTGATCGCCGCGCTCACCCGGCCGCGGTCCGATGATGAGACCCGCGCCCACGACTTCGATCGCTCCACGCCCCGCTTCGTCGAGGAGGACACCGAGGAGAATCTCAACCAGCTCTTCGTCGAAAACCTCTGGACCGACATGCTGCCCATCATCCTGCCCACTGAAGAACGGGTAGCCGCTATGCTCGAGGGCACCAGCCGCAGCCCGGATACGGTCGTAGGCACAATGCGCCCAACGGGCACGCGTGAAGCGTGGGAATACACTGTCGAAAAGGTCGCGGTCAACGCGGTGATGGCAGGTGCCAGACCGGCGTACTTCCCTGTCATCCTGGCGCTGGCAGCGACGGGCGCCTCCGCCCGCGCCAGCACGACAAGCTCGGCCGCGTCTATGGCAGTTGTCAACGGTCCCGTCCGCCAGGAAATCGAGATGAACAGCGGCATCGGCGCGATGGGCCCCTACAACCACGCCAATGCCACCATCGGCCGCGCCTTCGGACTGCTCTCGCAGAACCTGCAGGGCGGCTCGGTCCCCACAGAGACCTACCTCGGCTCACAGGGCAACAACTACGCCTACAACAGCGTTACATTCGCCGAGAACGAAGAGCGCAGTCCGTGGGTGCCCTTCCATGTGCAGCAAGGATTCGAGGCCGACCAGAGTGCGGTCAGCGTCTTTGGCGGCTGCCGTTCGACAGCTTTCAACCTGGGCCTGCGCGCAAACCACTGGCAGGACCACGTTCGCAACATGCTGCGGGGCCTCAATCCGCACTGCCCGCCGACCTTTGTGCTCGATCCCATCACCGCGCAGCAGTTCATCGATCGCGGCGGCTTCGATACCAAAGAGAAGCTGATCCAGTGGGTGCATGAGAACGCCACCATGCCGGCAGGGGTTTACTGGGACTACCAGTTGATCGAGAACTACGTCTACCCCCACGCGCTCAACGGTGTCGAGCCCTACGCCACCAAGCTCAAAGCCGCCAGCGACGAGCTGATTCCAATTTACAAGCCAGACGAAATCCATGTCGTCGTCGTCGGCGGGGAGACCAACGGCTACTGGCGGATCATGGGCTGTAACTATGCGGGTACGGCTTCAGTCGATGACTGGCGCTAAGTGAATACACGCGTCGTACCATAGAAGCCCCAGCTCCTCGGGACCGGAGGAACGGCATCAAACGGCGCACAGCGAGGTCAACCTAAACAACAAGCGGGCAGGGCAAGTGGAGCAATTCCCCATTCCTCCTGTCCTGCCCCTTAGTCATTTGTCATTCTCAATTCTGAACCACATGACAGGTCCCCACCACCAGGCCGCAATCCTTGTCGCCGCGAAGCCGCCCTGAAGGAGGAGACAATATGGAAGAGATTACACGACTTCGATTGGAGGGCTACTGCCTGTTGAAAGGTGTCATTCCCGCCGACAAAGTGGGCCAGGTTCGACAGGACATTGACAATGAAATGAAGGCCGGCCTCGAAGCATACGACAAGCACGACTGGTCTGCCGTAACCCACATGTTGTCGCTGGCTCCCTATTTCGCCGACCAGCGTCTCCTCAAGGTCGCGCGCACCGCGTTCAACCATGCCAAAGTGCGTATCTCCCAGACCGAATTCAAGAGCGTGCCTCCATTCAGAAACCCGCCTGAATGGCGCAACTTCCACACCGACTGGCCCCACGATTTGACAGACAGGTCCTACTGCGGCCTGGTCAATCAACCTTTTCCCGATTCCATAATGAGTATCACTTCGATCTGGATGCTCTACCCATTTACGCCCGAGAATGGCGCAACTTGGGTCGTGCCCCGCACCCACCGCGACCCCCGCAATCCACGCGGCGAAGGTGACGGGATCGACGGTATGCGTTCAGTTCCCCATGAACAGCAAGTCTGCGGCGATGCCGGCGACGTTATCCTCATCGACAGCCGCATCTGGCACTCCGCCGGCGCCAATTCGACCGACGAGATCAGGACCTCAGTCGTAGCCCGTTACTCGCCCTGGTGGCTCAGCGTCGACTATGGCAAACGCAACTGCGCCTTCGTGCCCGCCCACATTTTTGATGCCTTTCCGGAAGGCGTGCAGGAACTCTACGAACACCGGCGGGTCAAGAACGAGCCGCTCCTGATCGGAGAACCGTTTCAGCAGCACTATATGTAGTCATGTGCATCCCAGCGAATGTTCGAGACTCTGCTAAACTACGGTCAATCGAGTGATGGGAAGAAGCGCGGTTTCAGCAGCTTATAGAGGTCAGGTCCGCTGATAAAACCCTGGGGAACGAGAATATCGAGAGCTTGGTCCCTCTTGATGGCGTGGTTGTCGAATCTGCCCGTGTCAGGGTTGAACACGTTGCACCGAATCGCGTCACTGCTCACATCACACTTCAGAGGAGCGAGACTGCAGCTGGCTTCATCCCCATCCTCTCCGTAAGCACAGTCGTAGTTGAATCCCGAAAAATCGTCGAGAGGAATAATGGTGTTAAACGGGTTGGTCTGACTCTTCTCCACTCTGCCCAGAATAGAGTCTGGGAAACGAAAGATCTCGTATTTCCTCAAGCTCTCCATGTCTCCCTTTGAAAGGGCCACCGACCTCTTGATGTTGAAGTCGTAAATGTAGTAGCCGGGACGCCCGCCAAACGACCGCCGGCATGCGTCAAACTGCTCCTCCAAAGTTGCCGCACTGCTTATCTGTCCTCCACCGTCTGCAGTACCCGTCGCGCACCCTTGCAAATAGAGCAACTGTGCACCGAATGGGCCGCCAACGTACTTCCGGATCTCCAGGCCCTCAAGGTAGGCCCGGGAGACAAAGAAAACCGCGGACAACAACAGGACAAGCAGTAAGACCGCAAGAACCAGGCTCACCTGCTTGAAACGCCGGTTCTTTACGAGAAGGTTCGAAGCAACTTGCCTGAAATCCAATGAAATCCTCATTTTAGTGTCCCTGAGCGAGGCGAATCGGCGGGGCCCCGATGGGATAGGCCCACCCGTATAACGGCCTCACAGCTGCAGAGGTTCCAAGTCAACGGAAAAAAAACTGGACGAGAAAAAGGAAATTCTGAGGAGCCCCCCTTCCATTGACCTGGAAATTACCGCAGAGAAGGTCGGAGCTTCCGATGCCGAACGGCGAGGTATTCGTAACCCGGCCCATCTGTAACGTTCATTCTACCGTACCCGGATTCACGAACCCGTTCGGGCCAACCCATGACCGCAGCCCCTGAGAAAACGAACCCGCTCGAACAGTTGAATATCTGCCAAACTTACGACCGCATCTGGCGCGGCAAAGAAGACATCACCCGCCCATTGTCACAATCGATTTCAGGCAAAAATGACTGAACAAACGCAGTTCGAGACCCCGGAAGCAAGATTCGACACCGAAATGGTCGACGTGCAGCGCAGGATGGACGAGACCTGGGCCGGCGAAAGACCGGTCGACCCCCGCACCTATCCCTATTTCAACCCGGACTACCGCCTGCCTTTCAAGCACATCGGTCTGCAGAAGCAGCTCTTCCTCGACAACTATATTCTCGACGAGCTGATAGACACCGAACGAACCGTCCCGCCTCCCTTGAAGGCCGAGCCTCCCCTGATCGAGTTCGAAAACCTGCCCTGGGAGCGCTACCACTTCACCAGTGTCCCCGCAGCCGCTCTCTACGATCCCGATGACCAGCTCTTCAAGATGTGGTACAAGACGCTGGTGAGCGGAAACACGAACACGTCGCAAGGCACCGAGGTTGTTCTCTGCTACGCCGAGTCCGATGATGCCCTGTACTGGCGCAAACCGCTGCGGGATGACTGCCAGCCCTTCGAAGACAGCAGGAAGACCAATATCGTCGTGCGCGACTTCGACAACGGCACCATCGTCCTCAATCCGGATCGCTCCGACCGGCAAAGAAAGTTTCTGGCCGTCTACAATCCCTCTATGCAGGCCACCAGTCGCCGGGAACGCGTCATGTCACGCGTTGCAGCCTCGCCGGACGGTATCAGCTGGCAAGTGATCAGCGACAATTCCCCGTTTCGACACCACCACCAGATGCGCGTCATCTGGGACGACGCCTACAAAAAGTGGGTCGGATACTCCCAGGCTTCCCACGCCTTCGCCAGCCATCTCCATGTCCGCACGATTGGCCGCCAGGAGAGTGAAGACTTCATCAATTGGTCGCCCAAACAGATCATCCTCTCCAGCGACTGGGACCCCAACGTCGGCCCCAATGTCGAATTCCACACAATGTCCGTTCGCAAAGAGGGCGGCCTCTACATCGGCATCGTCGAGGAAGCGCACGGGGAGCACCAGTGGCTTGTCAACCGCAACGGTAGCAACCAGCGCGATCAGTTCCACACCAAGGCCGCCCTCTATGCCAGCCGCGACGGCCACCGCTTCTTCCGCGCTGACGGTTACCGCCCCTGGGCCGACAACGGCCCGCCCGGCAGCCAGTACTACGGCTACTTCTGTCACACAGTCGCCGGCTACCTCCTCCACAAGGGGCAGATGGTTATCCCCTGTTCGGCCTTCCCCCACAAACAGCGCGATACAAGACCCGCCGGCGTTTCAAATCACGCGCCGCCGTCTTCCGCCGCAGCCTCCCGCCGCCACATTGACGAGCTGACCCGCCACGGATTCGGCAGCCCCATGATGGATCACGTGCGCCCCGACCTGCCCCTGCAGAGAGGGATCGGCGCCATCGTCCTGCGGGAGGACGGCTGGGCCGCGCTCCGTCCCAAATACGAGGTCGGCCAGGTGATCACGAAGCAGTTTGTGTTCGAGGGCAATGCCCTGCGCGTCAATGCCGACTGCGCCTACGGCCTGATCCGGGTCGCCCTCCTCGATTCAGAACTCAAGCCTTTTCCCGGCTTCAGCCTGGAAGATTCGGTTCCGATTCACGCGCCCTCCGAGCAGATATGGCACTCGGCGACCTGGAGAGACAGTCCGGATCTGCGCCGCTTGTGGAACAAGCCCGTGCGCATCTGCTTCTCTTTGCTGGAGAGCAGCCTCTACGGCTTCCAGTTTCATTACCGGTCTGATATCAGTAACGGGGGACGCTGAGCCTATGCTTGCAGACGTCAACACCACCGATATTGCATCCGCGATCCGGCTGGGATGCCGCACAATGTGTTCGGTCTTCAATGCCGATGACGACGGCGTTCCCTTTTTCGGATCGCGGGTGTGGCCGGAGGCATATCTCAGCTTCAGCACCTCGGCCTCCGAATCGCATGTACCCGGCCGTCATCTGAACGCCCTCCTCAACGCCGAGAACGTCTTGGGCTTCAAAGTGGATGATGCTTGCATCGAACGCCACGCCCGCGCGGCTTTCTTTTCCTATTCCGGCGAATTTCCTCTACCGCTAAACAGGGATCGCATCGGCGGCCCACTGGTCCATTTCTATCCCCATCACGTCCGCGAGGGATTCCACGCCCTCTACGCACTGGCCCGTTTCCGCAACAGCGGGCGGGCAATGGAGCTGGCAGAGCGAAGCATAACTGCGATTCGGGAGCTGTGGCATCCGCAAAGAGGCTGGGACACCGAGGTAATCGAGAGCAAGTTCGAATTTCATCCGACCACATTCATTATAGGCCTGGCGCGGGCGATCGGTCCGCTGGTGAAGATGCACCGGCATACCGGCTGCGCCGGCGCGCTCGAACTGGCGCTGGGGCTCGCCGACAAAGCCACTGACGAGTTCTTCCTGCCGTCCGGCGCCTACGATCGAGAGACATTCGGCGGGCATACGCACTCCACCACCTGCGTCATGTCTTCGCTCGCCCAACTCGCCGACCTGACCCGCAACGCGGACCTGATGGCGCGGGTGCGCGCATTCTATGACAATGGGCTGAACGACATACGCGATGCATTGGGCTGGGTTATCGAAAGCAGCGGCGACAGTGTGGACCCGGACCGCGGTGAGGTCAACAACACCGGCGACATCGTCGAAACCGCGCTTCTGCTGGGGAAATGGGGATATCCACAGTACTACGAAGACGCCGAGCGCATCCTGCGCTGCCATATGCTTCCCTCGCAACTGCGAGATATCTCCTTCATTCACGAACCGGACAACCCCGAAAACGAGGACGGAAAGCGCAATGTAGCCGACAGGCACTTGGGCGGGTTCGGCTTTCCTGCGCCTTACGGGCATAAGACATTGGACGCGCAGAGCATCAGTTTCAACATGGACATTGTCGGCGGCTCGGTTGGGTCGCTATGTGAAGTCTTCAGGCAGGCCGTGGAAACGACCGCGGCTGGCCACTATGTGAATCTGCACTTCGACCACGAAACCGATGCCGTTGCGGTAGAGTCGCCTTATACGCATCGCCACCTGCGAGTCCGCGCCAAGCGGCCGGGTCCCCTCTTTGTACGCCTTCCCAGTTGGGTTGCGGCTGAAGCAGTCAGTGTGGACGGTTCAAATGAACCGCTTAGCTGCCACAACGGCTACGTCGTCGTTAGCCGTCCGCCGATCAACCGCTGGATGACCATCCAATTCGAGTTGACCGAACGGGACATCGTCCTCAACCACCGCACTCGTGAGATCAAGGTGAAGCTTCGGGGCGATTCGGTTGCGGCCATGTCCAATTTCGGCGCCGAGCTCACCTTCTTCCCAGCGCTGGAGGAGTGAAGACACCGCTAACTATTGTGCCGGACGTCTATCCTGAAACGGCAACAAGATTCCAAATGAAAGGAAGCTGACCATGGCAAGCAGACCGATTCACATCCTGCTGGTCGCCGCCCACCCTGCCGACAGTTTCGACATGGCCGGCGGCACGCTCGCCCACCATGTTGACCAGGGAGACCAGGTGACCGCGGCGGTCCTGACCACAGGCGTGCGCTCCCACCACTGGGAACTTGGCGAGCAGCGGCGCCAGGCCGGAGCGGAGTTGGATGTGGAGGAATTCGTGGCTCAAGCAGTCGAAGAGAAGCTGGAAGAGGTACGCCGCGCCTGCCGCATTCTCGGCTTTGACGACGTGCGCGATCTGGGCTTTGAGGACGACGATATCCTGGTGACACAGGACAAAATCGAGGCAATCGCCGATGTGATTCGTGCGGTGAAACCGGACCTGCTGATTACGCATCACCCATACGAGAGCGGCGGTTTCAAGATGCATGGAACCGTGGGCCAGTGTACGCTCTACGCCTGGCAACTGGCGAGTGGATCGGGCCGCGGCCGCCAGGAGCGCCATCCCGTCCCCTGCATCTACTTCATGAACCCAACCGCCTACATTGGCAACAACAGCCTCGAATACGCCGGTACCGCACGCGCCGACCTGTACATCGACATCACCGACGTAATCGAGAAAAAGGTCCGCGCTCTGGACCAGATCGCCAGCCAGTACTATGGCGGTCCTTACGCGCGCAAGCGCGCCGAAACTTCGGACGGAGCAGATGGAAACAGTGCGCTGGTCGCCTACGCCGAGCAGTTCCAGCGCTTCCAGCCGCAAGTCCGCTATACACTCCCGATCACCGATGCCGAGCTGGAACGAATCACCGAGCCGCAGTCGGCGCACATGGGCCGGCGCAGCGAGATGATTGGGGGGTTGATGCCGCTGTCCGACGGCGAGTCATTCACCTCGCGCCATCGCATGTCCAAGGAGAAGTACGAGGACTGAGAAGGTTGCCCGCCGCCCTCTCAGGAGTCTGCTCATTCATCGAGTCGGCTGAATGTCATGCTTTCGTCGCCGGCGCCGTTGCGCCACAGATCCTGGCAGGCGGCGGCCAGTTCAGGAAGCCCTTCGGTGATGGTGGCGAACAGATTTCCGGGCATATGTCCGTCCGGCCCCAGCAGGTAGTTGTCCCTCCCGTAGAAAATCGCAAGGTCGATCAGCCCCGTCTCTCGGCACTGCGCCGCCATGTCGGGCGGCACCTTACTGCCGGGAGGCACCGGCAGGTAAAGAATGTCGCCGGGAATCGGGAATACCGTGGCGTTCTCTTTTGCGGGGTCCTTCTCGGCGAAAGGGGGCGTAAGGATATAAACTTCGTTGTTGGCCCATTTTGCGTGGTAGGCGTCGCCGGACAGGGGTAATGCGTTCCAGAAGGCCTCGGCGGTCAGTGGGGCGGCGTCATCTAGCAGTTCGGCCACTGCTGAAACGTTATGTTTCTCTAGTGAGATTCTGATTCTACGTGTCATAGGACTCCGTCCTTTTGCGCTCGCGAGGCATGTTGACTAGAAGATGATTGTAACTACTAAGCCACAGTACTTGACCAGCCAGGCATCCTTGGAACTGTTCAGTCTCTTGGTGACGCAACTGGTGTACAGCCGCCGCCATGCTCGCCAGCCGACAGGTTGCGAAGAAGGCACACGGTCGGTGAGGCATGTTTTTGTAGGGGGGCGTTGCGGGGGCGCAGCCCCTGCACAAGGGAGGGCCGAAGGCCCGACCGCCCAAAATACACCAGTGAGGGGAGAAAGAACTCCTTGACTCGCCTCATTCAGGTTCGCAAATTAATTGTGGCTGAGTAGTTACAGAAGATTTAAGTTCAATGTGATACCAAGAGTTATTCGTACTCCGGGTCGAGTTCAAATTAGGGCCACAGACGAGTTACGACCTGGTAGGGATGGGCACGAATTGCTTAACCTGGTCCGGGCCAAAAAAGGGCGACGTTTACCATAAAGACGATGGAACACGACCGCCGCTCCCTATCGGCTGTTGTCGTGCATCCATATGAGGACTGTCTCCATGGCGCTTCCGATCGTGCGCGCCAAGGCACAGGCGCCTAGCAGATAGTATACCCCATTCATTTTCATTCGTTCGGGCGAATCTCAGTTCAATAATGCGTCCATATATGGAGCGATTGCCCTGACCTGGATTCCAATATACTATAATAATCAGTGGAACGAGCTCTCAGTGACAACTTTCGGCTGCCTGAACGTAACGAAATCCTGATACCGGGAGGAGGGCGCGATGAGTCACGTCACAGCGGTTGTCGATCGAATGCCAGGACCGTCAAAGGCCCTGAAGGTCCTGATGTGGGTTCTGTTCGTCGCCTTGCTGTTGGGGCTCTATGGCAACTGGCTTCTATATGACTTGGGTTGGCTGAGACCGCTGTGGAGAACCCCTATAGTCGGTGGCGTGGTGGGTCTGCCCCTGTACATCTTCACCATAATCCCGGCTTCGGTGTTTTATGCGGGTCAAACTCCATTTCTTGTCCTCTGGTGTGTTGGGTTGGCCCTAAGCGTACTTCTATGGATTATTTCACAACGAGGCTGGATCGCGAGAGCAGTCTCGTTTGTACCATTGGTCCTGCTTGTGATCGCACCATATGCGATTCAGGAGATCTACGGCACCTACAGTTCACTCGAAACTTTCGAGTCGCCGCCAGGGTACGAGGTCAACTGGCTCACGCGGCCCGAAAGCTCTCTGGCAGGTGCAATCAGACGTGGTTTATCCGAAATGGATGACATCCGAGGCAGTTGCGAATACAGGCTGCTTGGATGGAGCGGGGACAACAAATTCTACTATAGTCGGGGCTACGGGTACCCTAACTGCATATATGGAGACGGAAAAATCTTGTGGCTATATGATCCGGTCAGCGGCAACGCACCTGAGCGGATAAAGCGGCTACCGGACGGTTTCACATCTTCAGCGACAGTCTTGAGAGGTCCAAGGCACCCGGATGAAGCGGAGATGAAGGCAGAGAACCCGAACTTCGTCGAAATCAGCGCATGGAAGAATCGCCTGGTCGAAGAATCTACTTCGCCGGATGGGACGATGAGGGCAGCAGTCATCCAGGATTTTTCCGCCTACCTCTATGAAGTAATCGTTATGCGGCGCGCCGACCCGTAAGCCCTCTCAGTCGGACTGCGCCTCTATTTCACTCAGCACGGCGCTGAATGGGGCCTGCTAGTGTCGGCGTCAACGCTCATCACCTTGCCCATGATCGTCGTCGTCTTCTTTGCGCAGCGCACCTTTATCGAAGGCATAAGCTTCACCGGCGTCAAGGGATAGACACAACCCGCTCCAAGAGAGGATACGCGTATGGAGAAATGGTCTCTCACGGCCGCGCAGGCCAAACAGTACGAGAACGACGGCTACTTCATCGTACGCAACGTCATCCCAAAGGAAACCGCTGCCGAGCTGCGCGGCGTGATCAAGAACACGGTCCTGATGCCGGAGCCCGACGTGCTGGCCGACGCCGACCCCATGGATCCGATGGGCGACTCCGCCAAGGCGAGGGAATCGCGCTTCCGCAAGCTGAGCAACTACTGCTACCGCGCCCCCCTCATCTGGCTCAACGTCCACGGCGGCCCCGCGATAGCGCGCATCGCACGCTACTTCCTCGGCGACGACCTCGTCCTCAAGTTCAACAGCTGTTTTCTCAAACCGGCCCGCACCGGCAGCGCAACGCCCTGGCACCAGGACAACGGCCTCTGGCGCGACGACGATACCGAAGCCTTCAACTTCTGGATGGCGCTCGACCCGGCAACCAGGGCCAACGGCTGCCTCCAAATGGTGCCCGGCAGCCACAAAGGCGAGATCATCCCACACGTCCTCTACCCGGACAGCATTCACGGCGAACTGCCCCGCCACCTGACCCGCGGCATCCAGGATCAGGTGCATCACATCGAGGTGGAACCGGGCGACATCGTCTGCTGGCACAGCAGCATGTGGCACTACAGCCCGCCCAATCCCAGCGAACGCGGCCGCATTGCCATCGCCGGCGTTTACTCGAGTCCGAGCCTCATAGCCTCGTATCCCAAATGGTCTGCTCGCAAATGCCTGTGGGTGATGAAAAGCGGAGAGTTATGTGCGCAGTTCCCGCCAGAACCCTTTCCGCTCAAAGAGGAAGACCTCTACAAACACACCCCCTGGCCCAAAGTAGAAGATCGTCTTGAGGAACAAGCTGCGGACTGAATTGACCGCGGCGGCTCGGTCACATTTGGGATCGACTTCAGTTCCCGAACAGTGCGCCGCGTCCGGGCAAACGCGGTTCGACCCCCATCATCTTCAGCGCCTGCCAGCCCGTCGCCTGATTCGACGTAACCACCGGCTTGCCGATCTCCTCTTCCAGCCCGGAGATAAAGTCGGCAGTCTTCTGTCCCGTGCAGCTGATCAGAACCGCGTCAGCCTCCGGCACGTCTGACCGGCGCGCGGCCTCGCGAATCGTTTCCGGCGGCACGATGCTGTGGTCCTGCAGATAGTGCAGGGGATTGCTGTTCACCACTTCAATATCGCACTCGGCCAGAAAACTGATGAGCGCCTGGTTCACGTCTTCCATATACGGCGAGGCAGTCGCGACCCGCCGCACGTCCAGGCAGTGGAGCGCATTGACGATAGCGCTGCTGGAAGTTGTGCAGGGCAGCCCGGTGGCATCCTCTACCCGTTTCTTGAGCGCCTCGTCGCCGGCAACGCCCTGCACAAAGCTAGCCGTCGTGCAGTAGTAGGCGAAAACGCTCGGCTTCAGCCGCATCAATCTGGCGGCGGCGGCTTCTATGTCCCCGTTTTCCGCCAGCCAGATGCCCAGTTCCACGCTGCTGCCATCGGCCGGCTCATCCGCCCCCACCGGAAACATTGGCACATGCGTCCGTGCCGACACCATCGGTACCTGCTCCGGCAGATACTTGCGGAACTCATCGAGCATCCGGGCGATGTCGTAGTCCAGCCACATATCGTCCGGATAGATTGCCCCCAGCGTCTGATGATTCTGTGCCATCTGCATTTCCTCCTTCACCACGCTCAACAGCGTCGCTATTCAGCTCCACGCCCGCGGCAGCCGCCACTTCAAAACGCAACAGTCTTTCTTCTCCGATCTCAGTTGTCCGCCACGACCGGATTGCTCAAGACTCCGATTTCCTCAATTTCCAACTCAACCGTGTCTCCCGGCTTGAGGCCCGGCGGATGCACCGGCGTCCCGGTGGCGATCATGTCGCCCGGCTCCAGCCGCATGTACTGGCTGATATACTCGATCAGTACGGGAACCTGAAACAGCATCGTTTTCGTATTGGCGTGCTCGATCTCCTCGCCATTGACGCGCATCGTCATCGCCAGATTGTGTGGGTCGCTGACCGCGCCTGGCAGCACGACATGCGGACCGATCGGCGTAAAGGTGTCGACGCCCTTCGTGTATGACCATGGACGCTGCACCTCGTAGGCAACATTTTGCAGGTCGCGCGCGGTCACGTCATTGAGCAGCGTGTAGCCGGCCACGTACTCGTTCGCGTCCGCCCGCGAAATGTGGCTGCCCTCCTTTCCAATAATGACGGTCAGCTCGATCTCCGGCTCCACCACCTTCAGACCGCGCCTGAAGACGATTGGCTCGCCGGGCCCGATAATGGAAGATGTCGGCTTGAAGAAGAGCGGCGGCTCATCCGGGTCTTCCTCACCGGGATGGGAATAGTTTCCCCCCAGCGCGATCAGCTTGCCCGGCTGTGGAATCGGCGTGCGCAGCGTGGGATCGGCGACAGTGAAGGCACCATTCAGGTGATGCTCGAAGACAAACATCATCGTCGAATGAAATGTCTCTGCATTGAACAGGCCCGCCTTCATCAAGTCAACCATGTCAGTGATTAGCTGCGGGCTTTCGTCGCCGTGCTGGATCAACTGTAGCGCTTGAAACGCGCGCGAAAAATCCAGTATCCCAAAGTCAGTTACAATGCCAATGTGGTTGTGGTCATCATGTGCAAACAGGGCGATTCTCATGGATACAAGCCTCCGGAGTCCTGTGGTGAACTGTCCTTTGAATCTTTATTCGAGACCCAGCCACGCCGTCGCTGCATGTCGGATAGTCATTGCTTCCTGAGCCGGGAACCTCCGTCACGGGAGCCGGCTCTGGCGAAGAGGCCGTCCAGGGCCGGCAGGTCGCGGTCGCCGTACTCACGAAAGCGGCCCTTCACTCTCGCTCTATTACCTGGTCCTCGGCAAATGCAAACAGATGGCCGAAATCTCTTTGCTTCCGGACCCGTCCACCCAGCCGCAGGGCCTCCCACATCGTAATCTGGTTTGCCGTCAGAACAGGCTTTCCAGCGGCAACATCCAATGCGGGCAAAAATGCCGTCGTATGCAAGGCTGTATCGGGAATCAGTATGGCTTCAGCGTCGGCGTGGTTGTTGGCCCTTACAAATTCGATCACCTGCTCCTGGCCGACGTCGCCGACCTCGACCGCGGTCCAGATGCCCAGGCTATCCAGTTGCACCACTTCGACTCCGACCTCGCCCAAAAAACCGACGAATTCTGCCGCCAAATCCTCTGGATAGGTGGCGGCAACCGCTACCCGCGTGATTCCCAACGTCTGTAAGGCTTTTGAGAAGGAGAGTGAAGTGCTGGAGGCAGGGACCCCCAGATAGCTGCCGAGCTGACGCGCCTGTTCTTCAGCGCCGGTCAAGCCGTAAACAAAGCTGCCGCTGGTACAAGCCCACATGCACACATCCACGCCGAGCGTCCGCAGCTCCGCCGCGCCGGGCTCAAGATGGTCCCAGTCCCCCGTGCGCCGGCAGTCCTCGACAGTGTGCAGGTCGACAGCATCAGTGTGCGCGACGGCTACTTCAACCGGCGGCTTCAGCCTCGCCGCCATGTTGGGGTAATCGTCTTCAGCCGAGTGCAATGGATAGAGAATGCCGATGCGTAGCATTGCAGGTTCCAGTTGCAAATGGCAGCGGCCGTCGCAGCCGGCCAGCCGCGCGTTGCTCGCTTATAGCGCAGCTTCGACCGTGGAGAGACTTTCGTTGAGCGCTTCGATGGCGCAGTCAAGCTGTTCCTTGGTGATGACCAGAGGGGGCGACATTTTGAGGACGTTGTGGTAGGAGCCGCCGTAGTTGGTGGCGATGACACCCCGCTGCAGGAGTCCGTCAACGACGCGGGCGCCTTCTTCGGTGGCCGGTTCGCGGGTCGCTCGATCTTTGACAAACTCGACGCCGACCATCATGCCAACGCCGCGCACTTCGCCGATCAGGTGGTGCTCTTGCTGGAGTTCCTCCAACCGTGACTTGAAGTAGTCACCGAGTTCGGCGCCGCGTTGCACCAGGTTCTTTTCTTCGATTTCCGCCAGCGATGCCAAGGCCGCGGCGCAGCCAACCGGGTTACCCAGGAAGGTACTGGTATGCATCATCGGGCCCCAGGCCGCCGCCACCTCTTCGGACATAATCGTGGCCGAAATTGGGAATCCGCTGGCCAGACCCTTTCCTACGACCATGATATCGGGCACTACATCGTAGTAGTCCATGCCGAACCAGTGGCCGGTGCGGCCGAAGCCGGTGATGATCTCGTCGGCGATCAGCAGGATGCCGTGCTCGTCGCATAGTTGCCGCACCTTCTGCACAAACTTGCGCGGCGGCACAATCCAGCCGCCGTGTCCCTGGATTGGCTCCATGATGATGGCGGCCACGTCGGCCACGCCGGAGTCCGGCATGGTAAGCACATGCTCCAGATAGCCGCCATCGCAGAAGTAACAATCTTCGCTTTCTGAATGGGTCGGGCAGCGATAGGGATAGGCGTAGGGCACGTGTGTGGTATCGGCCAGCATGTTCTGGAAAGGACTTCGGTAATAGTTCTGCGATGAGACCGACAACGCACCGGTCGTCTTGCCATGGAAGCCGCCCTGGAAGGCGATGATCTTGTGGCGGCCCGTGAAGATGCGGGCCGTCTTGAGCGCGGTTTCGACCGCTTCGGCGCCGGTGTTGGCGATGTGCGAGACCGACAGCTCGCCCGGCGCGCGTTCGGACAGCTTTTCAGCCAGCTCGACCCGGTGCCGGTTGGGGTTGAGCCCGCCCTGGCTGTGCATCATGGTCCCCGACTGCTTGGCTATCGCCTGAACGATGCGGGGGTTGCTATGGCCGGCCGTTGCCACGCAGAAGGCTGCTGTCAGATCGACGTATACGTTGCCGTCGACATCGACGATGTTGGCGCCGCGCGTGCGTTCCCAGAATACCGGCGTCTGGCCGCGTGGAATGACGGAGCTGGTTGGTGGTTCGACTTTGCCCAGGCGTTCGGTCAACTGCAGGGACTGCGGTCCGGGCGGCGTTGCCACGATCGAGGGCAGGGCCGTGCCGTCCTCAAGAGCTTGCAGATGTGGCTTCGACGAATAGCGTTGCATTCTGATTCTCCTGTGCGGCAGTTGCTGGTTTCACGAATCCTGTGGTCTGTCGTCTCCGGACCGTTTGGACGCCGGCTGCCCGCTAGTCAAACTTTATTGGTCGCTGGCGCTGTCGACGCGGCTGATCACCATGCGTTCGCCCACAAAGCCTTCACGCCAGATGCTCTCGCAGGCCGCGGCCAGCCCTTCAAGGTTCTCGGTAATGGTGGCGAACAGATTGCCCGGCATGTAGCCTTCGGGACCGAGCAGGAAATTGTTGCGGCCATAAAACAGGGCGATGTCGATGAACGGCTGGCCGGTACGTCTTTCGGGCGGGATGTCGATTGAGGCAGCCGGGACCTCGAAGTAGAGGAGGTCGCCGGCAATGGGCATGATTGTGGCGTTTTCCTTGCCCGGGTCGGTGTCGAGGGGCGGGACCAGCGTGTACACTTCGCGGCCTGCCCAGCGTGCGTGATAGGCGTCCCCCTCCAACGGCAGCGCGTTCCAAACCGCGTCGCACGTGCGGGGCGCCTCATCGTCAAGTAGGGTCGCAACCCCTCGGACGTTGCGCTTGGTGAAAAGAATATCGATTTGGCGGGCCATGAATGGTAGCTCCTGGCCGTGTCCCTGCGGGGTCGGCGGCTGGCGGAAACGACTCGGTCTTGGTTGGAGGGACCTGGCTCTTCCTCTTGCAACTGTCTTCGTACGCTGGTCCAGAGCCGGAAGGGCATCCGGGGTAACTTAACACAGTTCGTCAGAACGAAAAAGACCGATATCAGAATAGGACTTTACTGGAGGAACACGAAGCGCAGCGAATGACAATCGAACGAGGCCTTCGTGTAGTCAAAGTCAGAACGCCTTTCGACCTTGAAGAATCTCCCTCCTGACCGCGAACTCCCGCCATCTCAACCGGCTCCAGAGCAGAAGGCCACTACACGCCGCGCACATCAAAGCGCGGCTTTACGCCCGGATTGACCAGGTTAAGCGGCAACTGGCCGCCCAAAACACGCGCCACTTCCTGCACCGCCTTCACGCGCACGTCACGGAAAGCCTGCTCCGAATACCATGCAACGTGCGCCGTCACCAGAATCCTGTCGGTACGGTACAATGGGTGGTCCGGCGGCGGCGGCTCCTCGTCAACCACATCCACCGCCGCGCCTGCGATCTGACCTGACTCGACCGCCTCAAGCAGTGCCGCGGAATCGACAATAGGGCCGCGGGCCGTATTCACGAGGAAAGCGGTCGGCTTCATCTTCGCCAGCGCGCTCGCATCGATCATTCCCTGCGTCCCTTCCGTCAACGGCAGGTGCAGAGTGACAAAGTCCGACTGCGCCAGGAGCGTTTCGAAGTCAGCGGGTTCGGCGTTTCCGCGGCGTATTTCGTCGTCGTCCAAATAGGGGTCCCATGCCAATAGGCGCCAGTCAAAACCGGCCGCCTTTCTGGCAACCGACTGGCCGATGCGGCCGAATCCAATGATTCCCAGCGTACGCCCCGCGCTGCGCTGGATCGGGTAAGGGGGCTTGGGCTGCCAGCGGCCCCCGCGCACCGCGGTCGCTTCAGCGTCAACATAGCGAAGCGCGTTCAGCAGTAGCGCCATCGCGTGCGTAGCCACCTCGTCGGTACCGTAGTCGGGCACGTTGGCAACACAGACGCCGGCCGCAGTCGCCGCCTCCAGGTCGATGTTGTCCACACCGACCGAGGGCTTGACGATGGCCAGGCAACGCGGCAGATGCGACAACACCTCGGCATCGATGCGCACATTGCCCACCAGCAACGCAACCGCGTCCCTCCCCGCTTCGGCAATCTCCTCGCCATTCCGACACGGACGCTTGACAAGCTCAACGTTGTGCGGAGCCAGCGCCTCCCGCTCAGTCTTCAAACCGGGAAACATGTTGGCAGTGATCACAACCGTTCGCGTTTCGCTCATTTGCATTACTCCGCAACGCCCAAATAGGCGAGGATGGCATGAATGTATACTTTGGCGGCGCGCACGACCTGGGCCAATTCAACTCGCTCGAGTTCCGAATGTGCCGTCAGATAGCTGGCGCCGTAGTAAAGCGCGGGTACGTGGGCCAGGTGCACAAAGTGGGGAACGTTGGCCGCAGCTCTGGTCCCGGCCAGCGGAAGCTCTTTGCCGGTCACTTGCTGATGGGAGCGGCGTAGCGCTTTTGCCAGCCGTTCGTTTTCGTCGACGCTGTAACCCTCTATCCCGTCCAGCCAAACTTCGACGTTTGCACCGCTCTCCATTTTTACACGGGCTGCCAGTCTTTCGAACTCCTCGCGAATCGCATCCAGGCTGCAGCCCGGACCAAACCGGCGCGTCCCGGCGATGACGCACGAGGCCGGCATTCGATTAAAGTAGTCGCCGCCTTGAAAACGACCTATGAAAATCGATTCCGCTCCCAAATAGAGATGCCGAATGTCGGCGAGTTCGGCCGCTTTCTCCTGCAACAACTGCACAGCCCGGTACCCGGCCATCACTGCGTGGGGGGCTCCCGCCTTGGCCACTGTCTCGTGTATGCCCTCGTCGTCGCCCGCTATCCTCAGCTCCCAGAAGGCGAGGCCCATGCCTGTAACGGGCAGGTCCTTGCCGCCCAGCTCGGTAACAATCACCGCGTCGCCGTGAACGCCCTTTTCGATTAGAGAAATCAGCGTTTCATTTGTGGCGCTTTCGTGGCGGCCGTGGGCGGTCAGGAGCAAGTCGCCTTTCAATTGGACGCCGGCAGCGCGAACGATGCGGGCAGCTTCGGCCATCGCCGCCAGTGACGCTTTCATATCTTCGGAACCGCGCCCGTGGATAAATCCATTCTCAAAGCGCGGCTCCGGTCCCGGCAAGTCAACCGTATCGGTATGACCGTCCAGCTGAAGCGTGGGCCCCCTGCCACTGCCCCGCAGCCATGCTACGACGCTGGGGCTGCTGGGAAACTCGTAGTCCAGCTCCACCTCCAGGCCTGCATCACGCAAGACATCCGCGTAAAGCTCGGAAACGGCGCGTTCCTCACCTGGCGGGCTGGGGATGCGGACCATGTCCAGGGTAAGTTGCGTAATCCGCTGCGGATCAACCTGCTCGGCAAGGGTCGCCGCAAGACGTTCTGTGTTCACTCAGTTCTCCACCCAATGTTCGAACAGTGGCTGGACCGCGGGCGGCAATCCTGCGAATACCTCGTTCTTCACGGCATCGACCTCGTTCTCTTTGAGGCCGGTTGCCTCCATCTGCCTGGCCCTCTCCCTGGATCCTGGCCTGAGCCCGTTGAGATTGAGCCACCACGGCGCGAAGCGGATTGCCATCGCCACGCGTGCCTCATCTGTGCGGTTGGGGCCGGCAGCATGCCACATGCGGCTGTCCATCACCAATACGCTGCCGGCGTCGCCGGTGGCCTGAATTTCGGTGGGATACGGTGTGTTTTCGTCGTGGCTGCAGGATTCTGCGCTGGGGTTTGTCTCCATGCGGTGGCTGCCGGGCACGATGATGGTTCCGCCGTTCTCAACGCTAAACGGAGACAGCATCCACAGTGTCGTAAAATGGGCGACCATATCGGGATACGGTGCCGGGATATGCCCCGCATTGTGCTGGTTGAACGGCCAGTCCGCGTGCAGCGTTCCGCGTGCGTTGTCCGGATAGTTGATCATCGCCGAAGTGAAGGAAACGCGCACGTTCGGGCCGAGTGCTGCCCTGATCAGACCGATGAATTGGGGCGTCACCAGATAGGGCGCGAACGACTGATCGTAGTTGATCAACCCCGTACGATGGCCGATGTTCGCCGGCGCGTCCGGCCGCTGGTGTCGCAGCGTCGCCGCCGCCACACTCCTGCGCACCGCCGTGACTTCCTCGGCGGGAATAACGTTATCGACAACGCACCAACCGTCCAGTTTCAGACGCAGGAGTTGCTCTTCAAGAGTCTTTTCCAGCGGCATCGCATTTTCCTCTTCTGTTCAGTAGGGGACGCTAATTTATCGGCGAATGGCCGCAGTGAGTGCAGTAGCTATGCACTCGACCCAAGGCCAGTGGTCAGCAAGGCTCATTATATCACTCCAGGACACAAAGGTAGACAGGGGCGCAACCGCCGGGTGCATTCCAAAATGGGGAGGAACTCTCGTACACCTCCTGTTGCAAACAAGCCGCGCTCAGTTTCAGTTTCAAACTCCGGCAGACCAATCGGTGTCACTTTCTCCTCCCTCTATGCATTTGTGCGGTCGGCCGCAAGCGGCCTCCCTTGTGCAGGGGCTGCGCCCCCGCAACGCCCCCCTAGGCTCGCCACCGTGTTTTTTCTTC
>Ga0209544_1001969_pt1 | contig 20046 bp, 10 predicted proteins | sample MesohylPK_FD_187297 | JGI IMG/M metagenome (GOLD analysis project Ga0209544, IMG submission 187297) | Host-associated microbial community of the marine sponge Aplysina aerophoba from Gulf of Piran - sponge mesohyl, lysed by proteinase K... | ecosystem: Host-associated > Porifera > Sponge >...
GGGCGCGTCAGGCGAGATTCTGGTGGCTTCAGTTCTGGACCTTGAGCAGGGCGGACCGTCGGGAGCGGGCCAAGATGAACGCCTACTATCGCGAGAACCCTAAAGCCTTCAAATGGACAGCTCCTATTGGCTGGCCCTTTGAAATCGTCCAGGACCCCGATGGCGAGTATTGGTATCTTCCGGCGAACGGTGGGCGTAGACGGCCGCCTCGCTGGATGCTCCGTTGGCATCATCGGAGGATGGGGGAGATTGACGAGCTAATCAGGCGAATGTAATACAGCACGGACGATCAAAGGTTTGGGCGGTTAGGCAGTGAATATCGCACATGGGTGGCTCATTGGAATTGCTTCCAGTCGCCCGTGTCAACCCGGCGCCTCGGCTCCATGGGAGCGATTCGTCATGACGGAACGGACGAACTTAAGCACAGCATCCCTGTGCTTGGTCCACTTTCCCTCCGACGGGAAATCGCAGACACATCCTCCATGCGGCCATTCGTGCAAGCGTACCGATGCTCGGAGTTGCTTCAGGGCATCGCCGGCCCAATTGATTGCCGTCGGCAGAATGCTTACACTACAGACTGGCCCTCGATAGCCAGCCTGCACACCGAAATAAGTCGGCCACGCCTTGGTCTTTTCAGGCCCAGCTATCTGGAAACCGACGCCATAACGACCAGGCTCCTCCCAGACACCCTGCTCGGGGAGAAGTGCACGAATATCGGTATGGATTTGGTTAAAGAGATTCGCATGGCCGCTGTCCGTTAGATACTTGCACAAGGCCTTGTGTCGTTCGTCAACAGTTGCATTTCGAGGGCGGCGTGCACGTTCTCCTAGCCCCGGCTCAACCTCCAGTTGTCGCGCCAACAGATTTTCCTCACCACGCTTGAATCCGTGGAATGTCACAATGGACAAATTCACCGGTCCTCCAGAAATGAACCTCGCCATCCGCTCAGCCGCGGGATCGACGCCGATCCCGACCAGCACCATTCGCGGTGGCAGAAGACGTGACAGATCGCGCCCACCAAAATTCTCTGCATACCATTGCTCGAACTGATCGATTTCCTTGATTCCGTCTTTCCCAGAACGCTCAGCAATGTGCTCGGTAAGGTCGCTGGCACTCATAGCGTGCAAGGAAGAAGCGTAGTCGAGGACTTGGGTAATGGCTTCTCGTGTCAATGTGCCGCGCTTCAGTTCGTAAACGACGAGGCGGCCGTCCCGGTCGACGGCAAGTAGATCCAGCCAGCCAGATTGAGTCGGTGTTTGCCGGCCCACGAGCTTGAGGTCCGAGTCCAGGATTTCGGGGTTCTGCACCAATAGATCTTCGAACGCCAATTCAGTAGGCATTTGCTGGAGAGGCAATAAGAGTTCCGCCTCCCCCGATTCACGAATGAACCAGAGACGTAGTTCTTCCGTCATTCTTATCTCCCATGTTCCTTGCCCCGCCGCGCATATTTCACGCCTTGGTTGTGCGCATCACGGAGCGGCGTGAGAATAGCACCAAGCTTGGCTTGCCGGTAAGGTGTTGGGAACGGTTTACCATGATTGCGCTGCGGTCGAAAGCCCGGATGTAGATACTCGGATCCACCCCAAAACACTGATCAGCAAGTCAAGACCGTACCTATGCCCATGATCAAAGACGAGAGCATGGAAATCGTGCAACGGCTGCGCACAGCCCACAAGCACACCAAGAAGCTGTTAGATGGGGAAAAGGTGGTGCTGGAGTTGCATGCCGGTACGGAAATCGCACGCTATTGGCCGATCGTCACAGCCTCATACAGCGGGCTGGAACAAACCATAAAGTACTTGATCGCTGAAGAACGGGGCATAGGAATACAAGAACTTATCGGGCAATCAAACCCGGCAAATACCCCTCCGGGCCGCGGGCGCAAGCAAGTAAATCCGTATCGCACGCACAATATCGCCTGGCTGTTTGGCAAACTTGAAGAGCCAACAAAGAGCGTCACGCGTGATTTCTACGAACAATTTCAATCGCTACATTCCTACATCCCGATTCCGCAATTGGATGAGTTTCTCCAGAAAGTGTCCGCCAAGAAAGGAACAGGGTATGAACGATGGCGCTACGCCCTGATCGAGGATAGAAGGCTGCCAAGAAACAGTCCAGCAGCGTTGGTAGCCATTTGGGGCGCTTGCCTACAGATTTCCAGAAACAGGATTTGGAGCAATCAGCGAGTTCGTATGCCGGACGAGATGCTTTCAACGGCCCTTCGAAATCAGCTGAACGCGTTGGTAAGGGGCATCTCTATCAAGAGACAGAATGCCGGTGAGCCGTACCAGGATATCCAACCCGAAATCCATGCTTGGTTCCATGCCGCCGGCCACCCATTGAATGCCTTTGCCCAAGTGCTCTGGCACTTTAGGAGATACGAGTCTCACGGGGTGGCCGACGCGTCTGATTGGTTGTCGGACGTGTTGCAGAACTGGTGCAGACAAGTATTGGAAGTGACTGCCGAGATGGGCCCTACGTTGCTTCGAATTTTTGTGGAGCGCGCGCAAGGAAACACATCGGAGGGGTGCAGTCTCTCGTGGAATTCAGCGATCAATCGATTCGAACCGGTTCCATGGTCCTTAGAAGAGCGGTATCAATCCGAGTTGCCGCTAGGCGCGATCCAGATCGGCAGCCCTAACGATGAGTGGCCGCTATTACAGGACTTGTGGAAAGCAGCACAACTGAGCGGATACCGAGTAATTGAGAACCGCTCGATTCACGGAGCGAACCGCCATGACGGCTGGTTCTGCACATTACAGGTGCAGTTCGAGAAGGAAACGAAGAGCAATCCGATTCTATCGATTTGGGACAATCCGCATGAGCAAGTCTGCTATCTAGAATTGGAGTGTCCCTGCGATTCAATCGCTGCTCCGGTTAGCCGTTGGATTGCGCTGGCTAAAGCGCTTGATCAAGCGAAGCAGGCGTGAGTCGGATACTTCATGACTTGAAGAGGGATCTCGAATGGATCCAAGAACCCGTCGGGCCTGTTCTCATGTCTGCGATTTGTTTGCTCTGATCGTCATGTCAATCAAAATGATCTCGATGGCCGCGACATTGGGGAAGTTGTTGGAGATCCCGGCCCAATAGTTCTTAAGAGCCTTTCGAAGTCCGGAAATCTCTACAAGCGAGCCGTTTATCCGCCACCGTCGCCGATCTGAGCTTCCCAGCCAAGCGAGGAGCATCACACCACAACCTTCTCTTTCATGCTTGAGATAGTCGCCCGCGAGTTGATTGCGTAACCGCTCGCAGAGTTTTGGTCCTGACCAGTTCTTGTCGAGCACTTTTAGTTCTATTGGTACTGGAGATTGGACGTTCTCGCTTTGCAGCCAGATATCCATTCTTTGGTTGTTCGCCAGTGCAGGTTCTTGCGCAGCAGTGAGACTATTGCCCCAATTCTGGTTAAGCCAACCGGCCACAAGATTCCGTAATTCGCTTTCGCTTTTGGCCCTTTGCCAAGTCTGGAACGGGCTGTCAGTACCTTGCTCGATCCAATTTCTCAGATCTGTAAGGCGATCAAGGGTCAGGTCGTATAGCTGGCGGTGCGTTGATGGTGTTAGTGTGAGTCTGGAGCCAAACTCGTGAACCTGTTCTTCGGTCCATGGCTCAATGTCGCCATCCTGCTCCGCGCGCTCGAATGCGTGTCTTGCCATCCAGGGTCGCGTATCAGGGTCGGGATGGTCTTCTACAAGTTCCTCGATCGCGACATAGGCCGCCTTTCCAGGAATCTCCGACAGAAATCTGAATAATGCGTTACGGGCGTCTTGGGCATTGTCGCGCAATTCGGGTGTGTAGACTCTACCGCTGGCTCGATCCGTGTCCTCCTCCGAGCGAATGTGTCTGTGCATCAGCACATACAAAGCCTTGAGGTGCTTGGCCGTTCTGAAGTTCTCATTATGTGGCCCACTACTTCTTCCGCGGGTAGTGCCCATCAGTATCGAAATGAAGAGTTGAGCAGCGTGCGAACTCTCCTCGGAAGAACCCAGAGAATCAAGCCAGTGGGCGACGGCGGGAATTCCAGTGTTCGGTTTCGAATCGACCCACAAAGCGTACCAATACGGGAGATGATCGTCAGGCTGTCCGGCTGCCACTTTGGATTGCGCAACCGTGGCGAGTTCTGTCGGTTTCACATTGCTGCCTCTCATAATGCTGAAGCAGCCACCTAGCGCGTCGCAACTCGGCACATCGTACGCGCGCATCCGGTCAAGCAGCGGCCCCGCAATCGCGGTGTGCAGCCAGGGTGCATAGACGTTGAGATCGTCGAGGATATGATGCAAGTGTTGCCCGGGTTGCGTGTTGGCCAATTCCCAAAAAAGTTCGGATTGAATGGCATCTATCACCGCCTGCGGATAAGTTCGGTACATTGCCTCCAGCCAAGACGGAAAGCCGTTCAATTCCAAAGTGATGTAGCGCAGGGCATGACGCACTTCGGATTCGCTCAGGTGCTCTGGAAAATCCTTCACTTCCTGCGCCTCAATTTCGAGGCCTGCCATGGCGAAGAGAAGGGAATAAGAAATGACTCTTCCGCTGGAACCTTCTGGCTGGATTGCCGGATTTTCTGATCGAAGTCCGGGTTTGTAATGCCGCCAATGGCTCATGGCGGCATCCCGGTAGGCACGGGCGACATCAATTCCAAACTCGTCTATAAGGGATTCCCATGCTGCCCCTTCGCCGCGGCTTGATCGCTGGCCGTTACCTTCTACTTCTCTGAATAGCCAGCATTGATCATTACTGAACCCGCCCGGCTCTATCCCCGGCGGATTTCGAACACGGTCGGGATTTGCCTTTAGGCGAGCAATCCAATCTGCCTTGACTTGCTCTTGCTCGCTGTTTTGTTGCTCTAGCTTCTGCTTATACTCCAAGTTCTCTTCTTGCAGCTTGCGTTGGTGCTCTGATACGGTCGGGTGACGCAGTCGATCCAGCCGTGCTTCCAGTGCGGCATCACCTGCAACAGTTTCCTGCAGCTTGGTAAGTGTATTGGCGTGTCTCCCCCCTTCTGCGTAGATGCGAATAGCCAGCGAGAGCGCAACAAGGCGGTCATCTTCCAGTTCGCGTGCCTTCACCCAGTCAAGTACTCGGGGCAACGCGTCAACTGCAAATGACCAATACGGTTGGCGCCACTGGACCTGTAGCACGTTGTCTAGCTGGCGCCCGTCTTTCTCAATCCGTCTCCTCTCCTCCTCGACACATCTCCAAAACAGGATGTCGTTCAACTCCGGCGATGCTGGAATCAGTTCGCCCAAACTGTCCTGATAGTCATCCACGCCTCCAACTTGCCAACTGCGTCCAGCCGGACGCTTGAGCATGATTGCGATTCCGTGATCCTGCATTGCCGCCTCTGAATGCGCTGATACGAGTCGCTCGACCGCCTGGATTGCCGGGCTAAGTAACCAAGAGAAGTCCTTCGAGATACGGCAGTGGTGCCGATCAACAAAAGGGGGCCGATCAAGCATGGTTGCGAAACCCCTGGCAAGCTCGGCAAGCGGCTGACTGGTAACCGTTGAAGTCGGGTGGGGTAGGCGATCGGTAAAGCCACGCAAGGCTCGCGTCAGCCCAGTAGACTCGTAGCGCTGATAAGGGGTGAGTTTATCAATCGAACTGAGCAGCAACGCGACGCTGGTGGCATCGGCAGGAGCATCTTGCACGAGGCCCGCAAATAGTCTGCGCGGCAATTCAGCTTCAGCCGTTAGCAAAGAGTTCCATAGCGTGTGCTGTTGCCTGATCGTGCCGCAGGTCATTACAGCACGCGTTGCGGCAATGCGCGCATAGATTCCGCGTGCTGGATCTCCAGCTATGTCCAAAAATCGAGGCACACAGTCCTTCATCTCTCCTTGCCAAACCAGCCTACCCAGAAAAAAGATGGCGTCATCGTGATCGGCATGCTGATCAATCAACGAAAGCGTTTCTTCGGTCAAATCCGACTGCGCGATCAGAGCAATGGCATTGTTATGGTGAACGGTACCTTTCTCCTCTTCGGAAACGATTTGCTTAACGATATCGACGAGGATTTTCTTTCGTTCCTGGAACGGCAACTGTGCGGGATCACCACCCTCCAGAGCGATTTCAGGATGGATCGCCAAGGCTCGATTGCGAATGTTCTTATCGTCAAGCATCAGCCAGGGCAGAATCGGACGCAAGCGAGGGGCAATAATCTGATGACCGTACTGGTCGCGGAAAATGAGTGCTTCGATAGCATGCCTCGAATTCCCCTTTTGCAGGAGCTCAAGAAACCACTCCGCAGCCAGCATTTCGCGCTCCTCGCGATGGCGCATCCGAACGGCGCCGTAGATGACGCCATCGAATACCGCTCTCTGTAGCAGAGTCTCGATGTCGTCTGAATCCCATTCGGCCAACACCAAAGGGGCATCGATCCCCGTTTTTGCGTGCGGGTTGTCGGGAACCCGAATGCCGGCATCTCCGGTGAGAGTGACCGCCGCTGCGAGCAACCGTGCGCCCTCGCGTGCCTTGTCGAGACTTAAGGGTTGCCGACTGTCTCGGTCAGGGTCGGATTCCCTGAGCCTTGCCTCAATGTTGTGTCGCAGCAGTTTACGCCGACCGCCGAGTTCTCGATCGGAATTCCACTTGGCCAGGACACCCTCCAAATCAAAAGGGCGACCAGCCAATTCCAGCAGATTCAATCGCTTAAGTTCTTCGATCAAGCGGTCAACTTCCGGTGTTGAACGATGCACGGCAAAATGCCGAATCTGATCTTCCTCCAACGGGCACAACCAGTAAACTTGGAGTGCACTTTCGGATTGCGTTACCTGGGTTACTTGGCCGACCGGTTCCGAGGTATCACCCTTCCGCTCTGTTCGCAGTTTATTGAACGGCAGATATCGCTCAATCAGATCCCGGTCAGACTTGGCACGCCACGCATAGGGCCGGCTGGAAATGCAGACGTGGGCGCGCATCTGCGCGCCCCTGATCCTCTGTGAAAAGCGCCGGATGGCTTTCTCGAAGTCCCTTGGATTACTGAGTCTGGCCTCATCGACGGAATCGAGATAAAACCAGGCCTCCCTATGCGAGCCAAGCCAATTTTCGAAGGACTCGGCACATCCAACCTCAAGGGCTTGTTCGAAATCTTCGCTAATATCCTCGAGGCGAATAAGGAAAGAGGCGCGGCCCTGTCCCTCCATGTACTTGGCGCGAACATGCATCTCATATGTCTTACCGGCTCCCGCCTCTCCCAATATGACAGAGCGATGCCCCTCGTCGATCTCGGGCCATTGCTTAAGCGTGTGGAGCCCCCATGCTGCGAGGGCCTTGTGTTCGTGGGAATCGCTTTCTGATCGAAATATCGCCGAAAAGTTGCGATCAAGCGGTACGGGATCCCTAGTGTGCATCGTTGAATCCAAACTGCTGCATCTAGCGGATCACGATCAGCACAAACGCTAGTCCGGAAACGCCAATGTGAGATTCTTGGAGCGAGATGCAATTACGTCGCTGCGTTCAAAGAGACTCTGGTTGAACTGCGCAATGAGGCGACCATAGAGCCAAATCCTCTTGCAGCGGCGTGTTGTCGCCAAGGACAATGCAGCCTCGCTTGCTATCGGCATGATGATCTCGGCTGCCGGATCAAACAAGTTAATGCCGTTAGGGAAGGCTTGAAGGATCGGGTTGTCGCCAATAATGAATGCGTGTTCATGTGAGTTCTTTACCGCTCCCACAACTACGCCCTTGGATTGCGTCGCCTTAAATCCCTCACCACCGAGCATTGCTGAAAGGCTCATCAACCATTGATTGTGCTTGTAATGGGGTTGCTTGGCTGCTCTGCGGGCATTGGAAATCTCGGCTTCGAGTTGTTGTGCTGAAACTCTTTCCCCATGCTGTTTCCTGACCCGCACTGCCTCTTCAAGATATCCTTCAAAGGTACTGTCTATTGCCCGAATCGCATCTCTGCGCTGTGCCGGCGTTCTTGCAAATTGGAATATGAAGAACTTCCGAGCAACATCAAGCTCGTTGTCCGATAAGTCGGCAACGAGCGTTTGTTTCTTCATCCCTCTTCTTGTGCTCCTCGCGAGCCTTAGAAGTTTCTTCGCCAAGCGATCAAAGTCGTATTCCAGACCAGCAAACCAATCTTCAAGAAGAACTTCTTTCTTGCCGTTTCGGTTGGTGTAGGCATACATGTTTCGATGCTTGAAGGCGTTGTCTGGGCTCGTTGCGTAGTAGTTGTCCCTTTTCTTGTCGTAGCAATGAAGAAGCCCGTTGTCGTCCGTAAAATTCCTCAAGACACACGCAGGAACTACGTGGTGATGATGCTTTGTGGTCATCTAGTGGATTCTGGTGCTAGGGGCGGGGGCTGGGAATATAACTTAAGGCCGATTCTTCGATTTGATCTTGCTCATTTGCCTAGGCTGGCCCAACTTAGCATTTCGCTGTCGTTAGCAACTCAGCGGAGGCGCCTGACCATTCCACCGTGATCCAAGGCGTTTCGGATGTGAGATTTGCTTGAATTAAGAGGCCGCAATTCATGTCGCAGTACTCGTCGGACTTGAGACCGGCAAACCTTGACCGGCAACCTCCTGGCGGCGAGGCAAGCCTCGGCCGGTCAATGCCCTTGCAGCTTCGCGGTTGCAACGCGATAGCACTGTGATGCCGCTTGCCATCTGGAGTTTGATGCACAACTGGGACTCAAGAAAAACCATAAACGGCCTCCTCGCGTTCCCATTCCTTTGCACGCCGCTCCTGCTCAGCTACAGCCTGCCCGCCAAGTCGAGCTACTTCGGCAATACGAAAATCCTCATCAGCCTGAAGTTGCTCGAATTGGGATCGCAACTCCGCATACCATTCGCTGTCCTTCCCTTTCCGAAATCGAATTCTTGGCCGGTTTAAATTTGCGTTCAAGACATCCTGACAGGAATAGCCTTGGTCCAAAGCAAGAACGGCAAGGTCCCTCCAGGCGCTGTTTGGCTCGCCTAGAAGGGGAGCAAGGTGGTAGTGCTTGAGCTGCTCCGACTGCAACAGACGCCGGTAAACGCTTGCATCGTTGCCAACCAACGATTGAATGACCTCCGACATACGTACGACTTGTCGTCGAGGACGGATTGCACTAAGAACACTCAGCCGTTGAGACGTGTCCAAGGATGCTGCGAGTTTTTTCGCTGTTTGCTGGGAATGAAGTCCAAGAACACCTTGATCCGAGTTGAGGAGTCGGATCAGCCATTCGGTCACCAATTCGCTGTTCTCGTCCAAGATTTCACCAATCCAGTAGCCATCGATATCGGAAAGTCGTTTCTCGGCAGATCGAAGGAATGCCTGACGCCAAGCCAAATCGATCTCAATGTCCGATCGGTCATTCCGGATGGCATTCCAATGACCAATTGCTGCCGAGACGGCCGTGGACGCATCTATTGACTGGAATAGTCTCGAAAGCGCAAGTTTGGTAACCTCACCAGCAGCACAGCATTGATCAACGAGACGCGGTGCACCTTCGATCTTCTTGAGCGCTGTCGTGACGATCTCGGGGGGAGCATGGTCACTGCCGATGGCGACCTTCACGCCCAGAGAAAAATAGAGTGGATCGTTGATGCAGTCGCAGACAACTGGCCAGATACAGCGATCTAAGTCTGCAGCCTTGCGGAGAAACGGTTCTACTGCGTCGGGTTCAAGGCGTTCTTGAATGAAGGCTTCAACCGCTGCTGCAGGATTTGGGTGCGCCGCAGCCAACGTCCGGCAGAATTCCGGGACAAAGCGAGGATACATGATGCCAGCCCGATCTGCTTCGTCCTCCAAACGCCGCAATAGTCGAGCGGTCTCGTCCAAATCGCAGTATCTTCGGCGCTCCGCAAACTCGCGGACATTTGCCGCCAATCGTTCGTTCTCTGCATCAAGATCCTCGGCTTCATACAGATCCTGCGGATAGAGGTATTCGAATTGTGGATCGAGCTCTATTTTGACAGGCACATCCTGGCGTCTCGCGATTGAGGCGATGCGGTGCTGAACACCCGGATACGGACGAGAGGCCGATGCCAGATCGTTCAGCATCAGAGATACGAATTGGTTCGCGGCTTCTTGCGACTGAGCGTGGTGAGATAGCTTCGCGCAGCACCAGGTCTCAATGAGATCGAGCAGGCTCGTCCAGGAAACATCTGTTGCTCCATTGACAACATTCATCACGGCGGGCCACCACGATGCCAGAGGGTTGATGAAATCGGCTCCCAGCGACATTGTTGTGATCGTAATGCGTGTCCCGGCACCGGGGTCTTGCGACAGGTAATCAAAGTCGGGATCCAGCGCCACACACATTGCAGCGATAGAGAGGTTGGAGTTCCGGGAGTCTTGCCACCATGCTTCGGCACCCTTCAATAGAGCGTGGCGCCGTTTCAGCGACTCGTCCAATCCGCTGGAGTTGCCATCCTGAATCCACTTTTTCAGCGGTTCCAGCGCTGATTCCGATACCGTCCCGAGGTCGCGATCGCCCGCCATTCGAGAAAGCAACATCGGAATCGCCGTTTCCGGCAAATGCTCCAGTGCGGGCTCGGCCACTTCCCGAATTATCTGCGGGTGTCGTGTCAACACAAAGCGCGTATTTTCCGGTCCGATCGAGGCATACATAGCCCAGAGTCGTTCTGACTCGGCGCCCTCTAGCAACCGTTCGAGATTTGGAATGTCGGCGCCACGCGCACGGGCACCGATGAGTGTCTCAAGCGAGTCCAATCGGTTTCGAACAGCGGGGAGAAAACGTTCAACAGGTAGGGCACCTACGCCATCGAAAAAAACGCGACGCACCAATGCCCAACGCATGGGAGGGGGCTCCACCGAAACTGCGGAGTCACGTCTTTCCCTTATGACCCCCGCCGCACCCAGTTTGGCCAATGCGCTGCTGACGTGCAAGAGAGAAATTCCGAGACGGTCAGCAACGTCGTCCTGCCTTGCCCCGCCATCTCCCCCCAACGCAAAAGGCGCTAGCAGCCGCATGGAATCGGAGCCCAGAAGTCGGTCGAGGTCGGGCGCGATGCTGTCCATCAGACCTTCTCCGCTGGTTGCAGCATTGACCCGCCCGGCAGTACACAAATGCGCTAATGTCGCCGCGAGTCCTGGCCGCCCGGTGGCCTGGGTTCGTATGATGCGCAACAGCTCACGAGGACCCTCTAGTCCTATTGACTTGATGATTTCGATCATGGTGTCTGCATCGATCCTGTGCAGCGTGCGCGTATTAGAGGATTTAACCTGCAGTTCCGTTCCGATTCTTTTCGCGTCCCCCGGCCAGCACGTCGCAATAATTTGAAATTCGACACGCAGTTCGTGTCGAAGCTGATTCAGATTCGAAACTGACGAGAGGCGAACGTGGGCATCGTCCACGATTACCGCAACGGGCTGCAGGCTTCGGAGGTCATTCGCGACTTGCTCCCGATCTTCATCAACCATGAATAGGGCTGTTCCGTCTTGCGCGAGAGCGCTCAAGAGAAAGGTCTTTCCCGATCCGGGCTCACCAACAAGCAGACAATCCTCGCGAGACTCGCGAAGCCACTGCAACTCACGATCTCGGCCCAGAACCTCGTCGCCAAGCACAGGACGCTGGCTGATTGGAAACACGCTCAACGCATGCGGTCGTCCGCTGATGCTGAGAAGGCGCTTGCACCACTTCGGTTCACGATAGAGGCGCATGGCGAACCAGTCCTGATCGTACACCTGGGCAAGCGTCACGTTTCGCTCGCGGGCGGCATCCCGGAGGTTGCGCCGGACGGTCGGCGTGATCCGGCGTGACGTTGCGAACAACGCCCGCTCCGGCTCCCAACCATTGCGCTGTGCTGAGTCCAAGCTTTCTTTAAGGTTATTGACTGGGTTTGCTCCAGTCGTCACGATGAGAGGCCAAGGTTCGTTTGTGCCAGTGTCCGCGACTGCGCCATCGAAACCATCGTCGCGACCGCCGGGTACCGCTACGAGCCCGGGCCAGACGGCCTGGAGCAGTTCCACGGCGCACCTCTCAAAAGCTTCCGGGTCTAGACTGCCGTTCAGTCCTTCCAGGATCGCCCGGTGATGCGGATCAAGGATTACGCCCGATGTCCTGGTGATCGCGGATCCGGATGGAAGTGACTCGGCCACAGCCTGCAAGCGATCGGCCATAGCCGGAGAAATTCCCAATTCGTCCCTTTCCCAGCGGGCGATCGTGTTTGTTTTGACACCGATCACTTCGGCAAGGGCCTTTTGGGTGAGGCCCAATCGAGCACGGAGCTCCTTTATTTCTTGTCCATCCACGTATTGTCCATCCACGTAAGGTATTCTGAATCGATTGTCTATACGTGAAGTATAGCATGAGATATCGACGCGTACATTGACGCACATTCAGGCAACCAAACGGTAGTCGAAGCGCTGTAAGTGCTCGGTGCTGCAGCAACAGATTAATTTGCTGCCAGCCTTGCTCTCAGTGTCACTGTCGCCGGTGCTATTGAGGCTATCAAGTAATGTGGCAATCCAGAAAAACTAGGGTCGAACGCTGCCCCAAGGCACTTGAATTGGCAAAGATCGTGTTCGGAACGGTCAATTGCCCGCAGCAGCGGGTCGGACAAAAATCCGACTCAGCTTTGCTTCCCCAGCGACTCCAGCCCCTTTACCCAATCAGAAAAACGCGGGCACTCAGCGAGCATTACGTCTATGCCGATGGTTTGGGCTACAAGGAGGCCGTGACGCACTTTGTGGTAGCTGCGTAGGACGGACTTAATACGGTTGCTCGGCGCCGTTTGCCGATCATCGTTGATTTCCTCAGGAGTTGCGAAACTCGCGCGGATGCTTCGGAGAGCCGTCACGGTTTGTTCGGATGCATTGATAGCGTCTGCGAACGCCTCGACATTGGAAAACAGCAGACCTTCAAACTCGTGCCTTTGGACGTAAGCAAACACTCGGTCCGATCTCCATTGCGCGCCTAGTTTGCGCCTCACCTCACCAGCGAGCTGCCCTTCTAATTCGTCAATCGTTTTCTCGCCTTTTCCACGGTAGCCATAGAAGTCCACGAGGGAACTTACTGCGTCAAAGTCATGGAACAGTCGAAACATGTCCTCGGCCAACCGCTGCGTCGAGACGTTACCTCCCCGCGAGCTGCGCCTGCCTACACCCAGTAGTACTGGGGTAGGCTCAACTCCGCTTTCCCGGAGGTGTACCGCCAGAACTTTCCTGACAAATTCTTCTTCGGTTTGTCCCTCCACCGATATGGCGACCCGCATCACGGGCGGCCGCCAAGCAGATTCTTTTGCCAGAGTTCGCCTGCAGTAAAACTGTTATCGCCTTCCAGCCAGTTGCGATAATTGTCGCGCGCAAGTCTACGAAAGTGACTTTGACCGTCCTGAAGCTCTAGTACCAGAATCTCCTCAAGATCGAAGGAATCCACGAACAAAGGTGACTGGGTAGCCACAATCACTTGCCTTTCCTCAGCTACGGATTTCACCAGGCTCGCCACAAGATTCACTGCGGCTGGATGAAGCCCCAGTTCAGGCTCATCCAAGAGGATTACATTGCTCAGCATTTCGGATGGAAGGTTGAGCAGCGTCACTAAGGCAAAAAACCGCAAAGACCCATCGGAAGTAAGGTGGGCGCCAAAGGTTTGTTTTGTATTCTTGGCCTTCCACCTTAAAGACACTTTTCCGTAGCTTTCTTCAATTTGAAAACGATCAAAAACTGGCAAGATTCGGTTTATTTGCCGGCAGATCAGATCAAATCGCTTGTTGTCGTCCCGCTCAAGACGATAAAGTACCGCCGCCAGGTTGCCGCCGTGCGATTTGAGGTAGTTATTGTCTTCCACCTCCCATTTTTTCTTGAAGTTCGAGGAATCGGAAGTGTCGTGAAACTGATACACGGCGCAGTTGCGAAGCAGCGCGACTATCACTCTCGCGGTTTTATCGACTGACTGTTCATCAATAATCTTCGCCTCCGCGTGTCCGCTGTCGAGATAGCGCCAATTTGCGGTTGTCTTCAGGTGAAAGTCACTGTAGCGAAACGCCTCGTTGGTGAATATGAAGCGGTCGGGGTGAGCGCGAGTGAGGGTGAACCAATACTCGTTCCGACCGGTATCCGTATCCATCGTGATGTTGGCCTCAATGTTCGAAGTTTGTTCAGCGCCGCCGTACAACTGATCGCTCGCCCCTCCTTGCCGCTGGACAAATTCATCAAGTCTGTGCGCCTTCAACATCCAACTCAGCATTTCGAAAAATCGAATAAAGTTCGACTTGCCTGAACCGTTGGCGCCGATCAGTACCGCGGCTTGCGGCATAGCCTCAAGTTCAATGTCCGCAAAGGAGCGGAAACCCTTCAAGCTCACCGCCTTGATTCTTGCTGGGATCATTATTCCTTCGCCTCGCAATTCAGAATATGGAGGCACTGGCGATGCTGAATCAACCCCTCAACGCCAATGCCGTACTTGCGGCGCGCGCAACACCGAATCGCCGCCACGCGAGTATATAGAATTCGGCTCGTCAGCAAATCTGTTGGATGAGCCGATGGCAGCGTGTCTCTCGCGAGTACTGCTGAGGATGTTGCAGTCACTCGGTGTGCGTTCCGCGCACGCGTGATCCGGTTCATGGGATGCTCTATGGCGGACCATCTTCCTCCGGGAAATTGTAATACGCGCCCCCGCTACTTGCTGTTTGGAGACTACGTGACCAGCAACAGTCACGTTGCGGCCGTACTGCAAAGAGACCGCGAATGCCTACCCCTCTCGAAGGCGTCCAAGCAGTGCTTCTGTGTCGGTACCTAAAGGCACCTCCACACGTAGGCCGTCCGGTGCTTCCCACGGGAACATTCCCAAATTCAACAGCAGCCGCTCTGCATGGATGTTGAATGCCAGAAACTCGTCGAACGAGGCCCACCGACCCGAACGTTGGTGGAAACGCGCCAGATCGTCTGCGTAAACGCCGAACCAATTGCGCAGCCCCGCTCGGTCGAGGGCTTCGCCAAGTGCGGGATCCCCGCCGATAGGCGCTTCGCTGGTGAAAGCGCAGTGACCGAGCAAGTCCGCTGCAACCATGAGGACATGCCGAATCTCGGGTAGCGCAATGTCGAGCAGCCTTTGCAAGTCTTCGTGCTCGCGGTAGGCGAGACGCTCACGCGGAACTATCTTCATCATTCGGGCGATGACTGCGGCCAACAGTTCGCGCAGCCCCGTTGCGACCGTACCGGAATCCCCGAACGCTGCCGCCATCCACGATGCTGCATAGCTTTGAGGAACACCGTCCACGTTGGCGTAAAGCCATCCGTCAATCCCCTCGGCCGCTGAGCCGAGCAGCGTACCCGGTAGGCACCCTTCGACTATCTCCAACTGGGCCACCGCTGCCAGTTGTCTTACCAAGACGTGCGTACCCCACATTTTCTGTCTCGAATCATCGGAAACCAACGCATCGGTAACGATGTTCGACGCCACTATTCGTCCTTTCACGATGCCTGAGCGCTTGACCGTCACAGTCTGAGCGACACCCACGCCAAGATCCGACGACACAGTCTCAGACTCTGGGGCGTTTTCCCAGCCGCGTCTCACCGCCTTCAACAACCCCGGATAGTCGCTCCCGATGGTGAGGCCGTCAAGCCGTTCCAGGGGCATGGCTGTGGCGACTTCATCCACTAAGACAAACACTGCCTCCTGAATCAGGGCCGTTGTGCGCTCGTCCCCGCACCGATCCAGTGAAAGCTCATACCGGCCGCCGGATGTGGGTTTCCAGCCAAGGGTGTCAGCATCCGACTCGTCGTTTTCCGCTACTGCCGTCGTCCCTTCTCGAACAGCGTCGTCGAAGCCTCCCTCAACGGCTTTAATAAGGGCCGGTCGGAGCTTCTGCCCGATCATCGCGTGCAACTGTGAAGTCTCCTCGTCGTTGCGCGGGGCCAGGAAGAAAGTGTGGCTCAAACAAGCGGCCTCGAGGTTGAAGTCAAAGTCGCTCGGCAGAGTGAACCCTGGCTTGCGCCCGATGAGCAGCCTTTCGGGCGAAACTGCGAGAAGTAATGCCTGTAATTTGTCCCGCCCAATGAGCAGGTGATTGCCCGCGATGCCCTCCGATCCTAGGCCAATCGACACGCAGTCCGGCAGGATGGCTCCGGTCGCCGGTCCCGACGCGACGCTCCAGGCGAACGTCTGCAGCATGGCTTCGTAATCGCCTGTTCGGATCGTATCGCCCAATGCCTTGTTGTGGCTTTTGCTTACAAGCTCGGTTGATTGGGGTCGCAAGCCGCCAAGTAGGGCGCTTGCACTCGCTACCATTTCGCCAGAGCTTTCTTTCGTAATTAGGAATGCCATTCGCTCAATTGCGCGCGTTGGGATGCCGAGCTGGGCGATCTCCGGTCTTTCAGCTAATTCCGTCGTCACCTGATCCCGGAATCGTTGGGTAGGAAGTGAGTCATTGAGGCCCATTAGCGCCTCGATGTTGTCGCGTTTGGCAAATGCCTCCTCCGCGCGGTCGAGCAAACGAGTTACGCCCTCGCTAAGCGCTGCCCGCACGTGTGCGGTTCTTTGCGTTAGGTGGGAAACGATAGCGGCGGCCACCGGAGAGGCAATGGCATCTCCCGGCGATGCGGTTCGTACCCCATTCAGCAATGCCGCCAGATCGGACTCCTTCCTGGTAATCGCGTCGTCTAGCGTTGAAGAGCCATCCACGTTTGGTTTCGAGTAGAAGAATTCTGCGGATGCCGTCCGCTTGATCAGTCGCTGTTCCGCGACTTCGCCGCGACCGAAATACCATATCTCCCTTCGCCGCGGGCGGATTCCGAATGCGCGTTGCAGAAACCTGGGAATGTAATGCTGGTTTTTTCCCGGCATTATGCTCCCTGCAAAATTGCGGGAATCATATAGCCCACTTGGATGAGAGAGCTTCGGCCTGTTGCAGGATCGTTTGCACGGCGGCGTCCTGTAGATCGGGCGGGTAACCGTGTTTGCGGAGGATGCGCTTGACTAGTACCCGCATTCGGGCGCGCGCCGACTCGCGATGCTGCCAGTCCACGGAGGCGTTGCTCTTCAGGCTGTTCAGCAACTCATGGGCGATGATGCGAAGGTGGTCGTTGCCCATCACTTCGACCGCGCTATCGTTCAGGGCCAGGGCGTCGTAGAAGGCGATTTCGTCCTCGCTTAATCCGTCTTCCTGGCCACGTTGGTGTGCAGCGCGGATGTCCTTGGCAAGTCCGATCAGTTCCTGAAGGACCTCCGCGGTTGTGATCGCATTGCCGTGGTAGCGGGCGATTGCTTCCTCCAGCCTCTGGGAGAAGGCACGGGTCTGCACGATATTGACCCGGCTACGCGACCGAAGTTCGCCGTTGATGAGCTTGTGCAACGCCTCCAATGCGAGGTTCTTTTTCTCCATTCCCCGAATCTCCGCGAGGAACTCGTCGGAAAGGATTGAGATGTCTGGCGTGTCCAGTCCGGTGGCTTCCAAAATATCGATAATTTCGGTCGAGACGACAGCGCGACTAACGATCTGCTGCACGGCTAGGTCTCGCTCCGCGGAGGATTTTCCCGTACCGGGCGCACTCTTGGCGAGCGCCGCACGGACGGTCTGGAAGAAACCTACGTCGTCACGGATGTCGCGAGCCTCGTCGCTGGCGGCAGCAAGCGCGAAAGCCCTAGAGAGCGTCAGCACGGCGTCGTTGAAGCGGCGACGAGCGCGTTTCTTGCCGTCGTCGGTCGTTTCCCTGGCCGACTCACGTTGCTGTATGTCGAGGACCCACTCAATGGCACCGGCAAGAGCTGCGAGCCGTTCCTGCGGCGACCCCGAAAGCCCCTTGCGGTAGTCGAAACCGTGGAACATGGCGCTCACGATTTCGTATTTCTCCAGCATCACAGCGACGGCTTCGGAATCGTCGATGCCAGCGCGCCGCTGATCGTCGCGGGAATATTGACCGAGAGCGGACTTCAGATTTTGGGCAATGCCGATGTAGTCCACGACCAGTCCGGCGGGCTTGTCGCGGAATACGCGGTTGACGCGTGCGATGGCCTGCATCAGACCGTGTCCACGCATGGGCTTGTCCACGTACATCGTGTGCATGCACGGCACGTCGAAGCCAGTCAGCCACATGTCCCGCACGATGACCAGTTTGAGCGAATCCGCGGGATTCCTTGCCCGTTTGGCGAGCAGCTTGCGGCGTGTCTTGGCGCCGATATGCTGCTGCCATTCCTTCGGATCCGAAGCCGCACCGGTCATAACGATCTTGATGACACCGGTCGCGTCGTCGTGGCTGTGCCAATGCGGACGCAACTGCACGATCTCACGGTACATTGCAACGCAAATCCGGCGGCTCATGCAAACGATCATGGCCTTGCCGTCCATTCCGACGATGCGGTTGTCGAAGTGCTCCACCAAGTCCTTTGCAACCATGGCGAGGCGCTTTTCGGACCCCACGACCGCCTCCACCTGGGCCCATTTCCGTTTGAGACGTTCTTGCTCACCTTCGGCCTCGTCCTCGGTCAATTCGGCCACTTCGTCATCAAGCTTGGGTTTCTCGTCCTCGTCCAGTTCGATGCGGGCGATGCGGCTCTCGTAGTAGATCGGCACCGTTACCTCGTCCTCGACGCCCCGATTGATGTCATACACATCGATATACTCACCGAATATGGCGGGCGTGTTCACATCGTCTTTCTCGATCGGCGTTCCGGTGAATCCGATGAAGGACGCGTTGGGAAGGGCATCGCGCAGATACTTCGCGAAACCGTAGGAGATCTCGCCTGTCTTACGCTTCACCTTCGCGCGGAAACCGTACTGGCTGCGATGGGCCTCGTCGGCAATGACGACAACATTGCGCCGATCCGTAAGGACCGGATAACCGGTCTCGCCACGCTCGGGCGCGAACTTCTGGATGGTGGTGAATATGACGCCTCCGGAGGGCCGTGTCAGTTCACTCTTCAACTCTTCGCGGTTCCCGGCCTGTACGGGAGTTTGACGGATCAGATCGCGGCACATGGAGAATGTGCCAAACAGCTGATCGTCGAGATCGTTGCGGTCGGTGATGACGACCACGGTCGGGTTATCCATCGCCGGGTGGACAACGATTTGTCCGGCATAGAACGCCATGACTAGGCTCTTACCGGATCCCTGCGTATGCCAAATGACGCCGATGCGCCGGTCCCCTTCGGGACTTGCTGCGGCCACGGTGCTTTCAATGGCATGGCGCACCGCGTGGAACTGGTGATAGGCGGCAACGATTTTGACAAGGCCGTCCCGCGCGTCGCCAAACACAACGAAATCACGAATCAGGGTCAGAAACCTTTTCTTTTCGAACATGCCTTCGATAAGCGTTTCAAGTTCCGGAATGTCCTTCGGTGCGATTCGGGTGCCATCTACGGTCCGCCAAGGCATGAACCGTTCCAAATCCGCGGTCAACGAGCCGGCGCGCGCTCGGATGCCGTCAGAGGTCACGAGGACAGTATTCGTGCAGAACAGCGACGGGATTTCCTCCATGTACGTCTGGAGTTGATTGAACGCGCCTTCGAGAGTGGCGTTTTCGTCGCCGGGGTTTTTCAGCTCGATCACGGCCAGAGGCAGCCCGTTGACAAACAGCACGACATCGGGCCGGCGGTTGTTCTGTCCCTCTATGACTGTGAACTGGTTGACCGCAAGCCAGTCGTTGGAATCGGCGTCGGCAAAATCGATCAGACAAGCGGCATCGCCGGCGATGCTGCCGTCCTCCCGGGAAACCTCGACGGGCACGCCCTCGATTAGGTAGCGGTGCAGGCGGCGGTTTTCTTCGATGAGAGAGGGAGTTTCCGCCTGCCGCACCTTGCGCAGCACCTCCTCCAGCGTCTCGGCAGATAGGTGCGGGTTGAGGCGTGCCAGCGCCTCGCGAAGCCGACCAGCCAGCAGCACCTCATCGTAGCTGACGCGCTCCGGTGTCAGTCCTTCCGGGCCAATATCGGGTCCATGGGCCACGGCATAACCTAGCCCGGCAAGCCATTCGAGGGCGGCGTCCTCGACAACGGACTCCGGCAAGGCACTCAATTGCCGAATTCGCCGATGAGATTCACGATGAGACGGATCATCAGGTCCTTGTTGGACGGTGCGCTTTCCGCGATCAGCAGAGTGAGCGCCGTCAAGGCCTTGGGATCGGGTCGGTGATCGATGCCCTCCTGCGTCATGTAGAGCAGGA
>Ga0209544_1001987_pt1 | contig 19943 bp, 20 predicted proteins | sample MesohylPK_FD_187297 | JGI IMG/M metagenome (GOLD analysis project Ga0209544, IMG submission 187297) | Host-associated microbial community of the marine sponge Aplysina aerophoba from Gulf of Piran - sponge mesohyl, lysed by proteinase K... | ecosystem: Host-associated > Porifera > Sponge >...
CCCCGGGATATCGGACGCCGTGTCGAACATCTCCTGGCGGTCGTACATGATCCCGTGCGTGCTGTATTCCGGGAAGATCGCGAGATCCATCCCCGGCAGCCCGACCTTCGCGCCGACGATCATGTCGCCGATCTTCCTGCAGTTGTCGATCACCTCCTGGCGCGTGTGCAGGCGCGGCATCTTGTACTGAAAGACCGCGCATCCCACGGTATCCGGGCTGCTGACGATATCGCCGTGTCTCATGGCATGACCTCCCTAGCCATCCGGTTCATGCCCACGCTTATACCGCGCCCTGCAGCCGTGACAAACGGCGCCCCATCGGACGCAATCCGTTAACGAGACGCTGGACCCTCCGGCATGATCGCGCCCATACTTCGAAGACAAGAAATAACGATCACGACAGGGAATGGAGGGGACGATGGATCTCATCCTGGCGAACGGCAAGATCGTGACCGCCCACGAGAGCTACGACGCCGATGTCGGAATCGAGGACGGCGTCATCAAGCAGATCGGGCATGGCCTCGGGCCCGCCGGCCGCACCGTCGATTGCAGCGGCAAGATTCTCTTCCCCGGCGGCGTCGACGTGCACACCCACGTCGAGTTCGAGCTGATGGGGCAGGAGACCGCCGACGACTTCCACTCGTCCACGGTGGCCGCCGCCTGCGGCGGCATCACGACGATCTGCGACTACGCCTTCCCGGAGCCCGGCCAGTCTCTGCAGGACTGCCTGGTCCGCTGGAACCAGCGCGGCGAGAAGTCGGTGATCGACTACGGCCTGCACCCGACCATCTTCCAGCCCGGCGAGCACACCCTTTCCGAGATGCGGGACTGCGTCGCCGACGGCTACACCAGCTTCAAGATCTTCATGATCGGCTTCTCCGAGTTCGACAAGTACGCGCCCCAGTACCTGCGCTGCATGGAGGAGGCCGGCAAGCTCGGCGCAATGGTCAACATCCACTGCGAGGACCAGTGCTGCATCTCCTACATGACCCAGAAGCTTGAGGAGGAGAACAACTCCAACGTCCGCACCTTCCCGGATTCCAGGCCGCGCATCTCGGAAGGGCTCGCCGCCCGCCGCGCGCTCTGGATGGCCCACGTGGCCGACGCTCCGGCCTACCTCGTCCACCTCTCGTGCCAGGAGGGGCTGGATGCGCTGAACGACGCGCGCGGCCGCGGCCAGACCTGCTACGGCGAGACCCGGCCGATCTACCTCCACCTCTCGCGCGAGCGCTTCAACGAGGAGGTGGACCCCGAGCGCTACGTCGGCTGGCCGCCGCTGCGGGAGGCCGACCAGATGGAGGTGATGTGGCAGGCGCTGGACAGCAACGTGCTCCAGACCGTCGCCACCGATCACGTCGGCTGGAACATGAAGCAGAAGAAGGCGAGCGTGACCGTGGACGAGCTGCTGCCCGGCATGTCGAACCTGGAGACGGTGCTGCCCATGCTCTATTCCGAGGGCGTGCGCGAAGGCCGACTCTCGCCCCACCGTTTCGTCGACGTGAGCGCCACCAAGCCGGCCAAGCTCATGGGCATGTATCCGCAGAAGGGCACCATCGCGGTCGGCTCCGACGCCGACGTCATGGTGTTCGACCCCGACAAGCCCGTCACCATCCGCCAGCGCGACATGCACTCCAAGCAGGACTGGGAGCTGCACGAGGGCTTCGAGGTCACCGGCTGGCCGACCATGACGATCTCCCGCGGCGACATCATCGTGGAGAACGGCAAGGTCAACGCGGAGGCCGGCCGCGGCAAGCTGGTCAAGCGCCGCACCTACACCTCGTAGTCGCGAACGGGGCCGGTCGGGTGGCGCAGGCGCTCGGGGCCGAGAGCCCGCACCAGGAGCCGCGGGCGGAGACCGGCGCCGCGCTCCGGGTCGAGGACCTTCACAAGAGCTTCGGCGACCTGGAGGTGCTCAAGGGAGTCTCTCTGACCGCCTACGAGCACGACGTCATCGCCATCCTGGGCGCGAGCGGCTCCGGCAAGAGCACGCTGCTCCGCTGCATCAATCTGCTGGAGGTTCCCGACGCAGGCGAGGTCCACGTCGGCGGCGAGCTGATCCTCATGAAGCGCGACCGGCGCGGCCGGGCGCTGCCGACGGACCGGCGCCAGGTCGACCGCATCCGCGCCCGCCTCGGCATGGTGTTCCAGCAGTTCAACCTGTGGTCTCACCTGACCGTGCTGCAGAACGTCGTCGAGGCGCCCATCCACGTGCTCAAGCTGCCACGGCGCGAGGCGGCGGACAGGGCGCGGGCGCTGCTGGACAAGGTGGGCCTCGCGGACAAGCACGACTACTTTCCCGCCCATCTCTCGGGCGGGCAGGAGCAGCGCGCCGCGATCGCCCGGGCGCTCGCAATGGAGCCCGACGTCATGCTCTTCGACGAGCCCACCTCGGCACTCGACCCGGAGCTCGTCGGCGAGGTGCTGAAGGTCATCCGCGATCTTGCCGAGGAAGGCCGGACCATGCTGATCGTCACTCACGAGGTCGGCTTCGCCCGCGATGTCTCGTCGCGGACCGTGTTCCTGCACGAGGGTCAGATCGAGGAGGAAGGCGCGTCACGGGCAGTGCTCGACGATCCCCAATCGCCGAGGCTCAGGCAATTCCTTTCGGGCCAGCGCGGCGACGCTTAGCCCATGCTCCCCCACCACCAGCGAAGGAGAACGGAGAGATGAAGAAACTCACATTCCTGGGCGTCCTCGCGGCGCTCGCGCTCGCGGCCGGCACGGCGGCGGCCGACATGAAGAAGGTCACGCTCGGCACCGAGGGCGCCTACCCGCCCTTCAACTGGATCGACGAGAACGGCGATCTCCAGGGCTTCGACGTCGAGATCGGCAACGCGCTCTGCGCCGCTGCCAACCTGGAGTGCACCTGGGCGGTGCAGGACTGGGACGGCATCATCCCCGGACTGCTCGCCAAGAAGTACGACGCCATCGTCGCCTCGATGTCGATCACCGAGGAGCGCAAGAAGAAGGTCGACTTCACCGGCAAGTACTACACCACGCCGGCCAAGTTCGTGCACATGAAGGGCTCGGGCATCGAGATCACGAACGAGGGCCTGGAGGGCTTGGCCGTCGGCGTGCAGCGCGCGACCATTCACGAGAACTTCCTGCGCGACAACTACGGCGACATCGTCACCATCAAGGCCTACGCCACCCAGGACGAGGCCAATCTCGACTTCGTCGCAGGCCGCGTCGACCTGCTGCTGGCGGATTCGATGGCCCTGCAGGGGGGCTTCCTCGACACGCCGGACGGCGAGAACGCAGAATTCATCGGTCCCGACTTCACCGATCCGCGCTGGTTCGGCGACGGCGCCGGGATCGCGGTGCGCAAGGGCGAGGCCGAGCTTCTCGACGCGCTCAACGGCGCCATCGCGGCCATCCGTGCCGACGGCACCTACAAGGCGATCAACGACAAGTACTTCGATTTCGACGTCTACGGCGACTGATCGCCAACGACACATGCGCGGGCGGCTCTTCCACGCCGCCCGCGCCCCATTGAGCTAGCGGGTCGGGCCGATGCTCGATCTCAAGGGCTACGCCTGGATGCTGTGGCAGGGCCTCGAGCTCACCATCCTGGTCGGGCTCGGGGCCATGGTGCTGGCGCTCGCCCTCGGCCTGCTCGGCGCCTGGGGCAAGCTCGCAGGCGCCCGCGCCGGCCGTTGGGCCGCCGGCACCTACACCACCGTCATCCGCGGCGTGCCGGAACTGCTGCTGATCCTGCTGGTCTATTACGGCGTGCCCACGCTGATCCAGGACATCGCCGAGGGCGCCGGCTACGACATCATCATCGACATCAACCCCTTCATCGCCGGCGTCATCACCATCGGCTTCATCTACGGCGCCTTCGCGACCGAGGTCTTTCGCGGCGCCTTCCTCGCCGTGCCGCGCGGGCAGATCGAGGCCGCGCGGGCTCACGGCATGGGGCGCGCGCTCACCTTCCGCCGTATCGTCATGCCGCAGATGTGGCGCTTCGCGCTCCCCGGCCTCGGCAACGTCTGGATGGTGCTGATCAAGGCGACGGCGCTGATCTCGGTGATCCAGCTCGAAGAGCTCATGCGCAACGCCGACGTCGCGGCCCGCGCCACCAAGCTGCCCTTCACCTTCTTCTTCGTCGCCTCGCTCTTCTACCTCGGCATCACCATCGTCTCGATGGTGGTGCAGCGCCGCGCCGAGGTGTGGGCCAACCGCGGCGTGCGCAGGGCCTGAGGCGGACGATGGACCTCGCGATCATCTGGGAGAGCCTGCCTCGCCTGCTGGACGGCGCGGCACTCACCCTGGAAATCACCGTCATCAGCGTGGTCATCGGCCTCACGCTCGCGGTGCCGCTCGCGATCATGCGGCTCTCGCCCAACCCGCTGGTCTGGATGCCGGTCTACGGCTACATCCTCTATTTCCGCGGCACCCCGCTCCTGGTGCAGCTCTTCCTGATCTATTACGGCTCGGGCCAGTTCCGGCCCTTCCTCGATTCGATCGGGCTCTGGGTGCTGTTCAAAGAGGCCTACTTCTGCGCCCTGCTCACGCTCACCCTCAACACCGCCGCCTACACCGCCGAGATTCTGCGGGGCGCCATCCAGGGCGTGCCGCGCGGCGATATCGAGGCGGCGCGGGCGGTCGGCATGTCGGGCACCCTGCTCTACCGGCGCATCGTGCTGCCCAAGGCCTTCCGCATTGCGCTGCCGGCCTACACCAACGAGGTCGTGTTCCTGCTCCAGGCGACCTCGCTGGTCTCGATCATCACGCTGCTGGACCTCACCGGGGTCGCCCGCATCATCGTCGCCCGCAGCTTCGAGCCCTACAAGCTCTACATCACCGCCGGCCTGATGTACCTCGCGATGAGCTACTTCTTCATTCTGCTCTCGCGCTTCATCGAGCACCGCCTCTCCGGCCACATGCGCGAACGCCCCGCGAGCGGCCGTGCGGCCTCCGCGCCGCGCTAATCCGCAAACGCGTTGCGGTACTCCTCGTCGCTCAGGACGCTCGCGCCCGTCAGGCGAAGTTCCTTGCGTGCCGGTGTCAGCGACGGGTCGGCGATGGCGGCGAGGAGCCCCGCCCGCAACCGCTCGATATCTTCGTCCGGTGTCGCGGCGCCGGTCACGTAGGGCATACCCGGCGCGGGCGGCGACGAGGCCAGGACCCGGGTGCCGCGCAGCTCCTCCCCGGACTGGTCGAAGAGCAGCGCGTGGGTGACGCAATCGACCGCGCAGGCGTCGGCCTCCCCCGCAGCGACGCAGCGGATGCTGGCCCGGTGGGAGCCGGATGTCACGATGTCTCCGAAGAAGGACTGCACGTCGTCGCTGGCCGCCAGGATGCGCCGCCAGACGTGGTAGCCCGAATAGGACGTCTCGCCGTTGACGGCCAGCCGGCAGCCCCGCAGGTCGCCGACCGACCGCGCCTCCGCACTCTCGCGGACGATGACGTGCGCCGCATACCCGGCGACTTCGCATCCCGGCGCATCGTAGCTGGGAGTCGCGACGAGCTTCACCGCCGGCCCGATGAGGTTCACCAGGGGATAGCCGCAGGTCTGGCTGAAGAGCAGACCGGGCGCGCACCAATGGCCGTGATAGTCGTCCGGCCACGTCAGCGTCTCGGGAACGTCCCGCACGCCGCACTCCCGCAGGTGCCGGGCGAGGCCCACCCACCAGCGCTCCGTCGCCGGGCGCAGCTCCGCCTCGCAATACATCGGTAGACTGGCGAGGCGCGTCGCGGCGGTCATCGGCTACCGGGCGGTTGAGTCGGGCCGTTCCGCATCAGCCGGTGACGATGGGGCTCCGGCCCGCGGCTGGACAACATGACCACTCTCGGTGAAACTCGCATTCGAGAGTGGCGCACCAATTTGGCAGTAGGTGCTCCCCGAGCGGGCGACAGGCAGATGCGGTTTACGATAGAGGTCGAGCGGGAAGAGGACGGGCGCTGGATCGCCGAGATCGCCGAGATCCCGGGTGCGATGACGTATGGGGAGAGCCGGAGCGAGGCGATCGCCCGGGTCGAGGCCCTGGCACTTCGGGTCCTGGCGGAGAGGATCGAAGCGGGAGAGCAGCCTGCCGAGCCGATCAGGATCACCTTCGCCGCCGCATGAGCCGATGGGGTAGCGCGCTAGCGCGCCGCGTACTCTCTGCCTTAGAGCGCATCGGATGGAAGATCAAGCGCTCGTCCGGAACCTGTTCCGCATCAGCCCGTGACGATGGGGCTCCGGCCCGCCTCGTCGTCCTCGGCCTTGAGCTTTTCGGCCGCGGCCAGCGCTGCCTCCGGCTTGTCGAAGCGCATGTCCTCGAACATGATCAGCGGCTTCGCGCGGTCGGCGGCGAGCTGGCCCACGCACCATTCCTCGTCCGGCTTGGTGCAGACCACGACGTAGAAACCGGGGATGGGCCCGAGCTTGTGCGCGTTCAGCGCGAAGAGCACCTCGGAGAGGTCGTTGAGCTTGTCGGGGTCGAGGCCGCCGAGCAGCGCCTCCTCCAGTGCGGTTGCCTGCGCGCGCGTCGGCAGCATCTTCTTACCCGGCGGCGGCATGACCATGGGCATGAGAGAGCTGCGGGTCTTGTCCGAAATGCTCATCCGCAGGTTCTCTCCGCCCAGGCTGAGGCGGCCATGCGCTGCCGCCGCTTGCGTCGACTCCTCCGGGTCAGGGCAGCGGCCCGTCCTTGAGGAAGCCGTTGATCACGTTCTCCATGATCTTGGAGACGTTGTTGTCGTAGTTGTTGTGCGAGAGGCTGCCGCACCAGACCAGAGAACCGGGCCCGAACACCGCGCCATCGTTAGGCGTCTTGTAGTAGATCATGTCGGCCCGGATCTGCGGGTTCTCGTGCCCGCCGCCGTAATAGCCGCGGCAGGCGAAGTGGATCTCCTCGTTGACCTGGAGCATCAGGTCGGTGTGGCCTTCTGAGCGGGCGAGCAGATAGCCGTGGTGCGGCGTGCCGAACTCGAGGTCGTAGCGGTCGAGCTCGAGCCCCGCGGCGCCGCCGCCCACCAACCCGAAGTCGCCGATGATCTCGTCATCGCCGATGCCATCGAATATCCACTCGCACTCCGAGCGGAAGCTGTCGGCCTCGCGCCGGTAGTAGGACGACACGTCGAAGCCGTAGGCCGTGAAGGTGAGGCCGCAGACCTTGCTCGGGATCCGCCCCCGTGCCCGCCACATGCCGCCGAACTTGCCATCGAAGGCGTTGTTGTACTCGCCGGGGTTGGCGGTCCAGGCGCGGGTACCCGCCTCGCCCTTGCGCACCTCGATGATGTTGCCGTTGTCCGGGTGGTACTGGCTGCACCAGTAGAAGCCGTCGGCGCCGAGGTAGAGCCAGCGGCCGCCCTGGTGCTGGTAGGCCTCGTAGGCGTCGATCATGGCCTCGGACGAATACTCCGGATGCGAGCCGGTGAGCACGACGCGGTACTGGTTCAAGAGCGCGACACCCTCGCGGTCCAGGTCCTCGTCGGTGTGCAGGTCGTAGTCGAAGCCCACGGCCTCCAGCCAGTCGGTGAGGTGCAGGTCGCCGTTGAGCTGCCAGAGCGAGGGCGAGAGCCAGTGCCGGTACTTCGGCCGCATGTTGAGGATCGGCCGGAGCCTCGACGAATAGCAGACGCCGCTGCCGTCCGAGTGCAGCGAGTAGGTCGAGAGCCCGTACTCGCGATGCTCGTTGAGGTAGAGGTCGGAGGCCTGCATCAGCGGCACCTTGCCGGCGAGCAGCTGCGCCACCACCGAGTTGGTCGCCAGGTTGTCGTTGGAATAGGCGAGGTAGCTGTTGGTCGGGATGATCACCGCGACCTTCGCCGAGGGCTGGTCCTTGGGCGGGCGCACGACGAAGGGGATGTAGTCCTCGGTGGCCGACGACTCCTCGCCGCCGATGCGGAGCCGCGCGGCGTAGAAGCCGCTCTTCAGCCCCTCCGGCGCGGTGAAGCTGAAGTCCGCGTCCCACCTGGCGTCGTCGATATCGTCGTCGTGGAAGTGGATCGCGCCGTACTCCTCAGGCGCGTGGTGGTAGACGATCTCGTCGGCTGTCCAGTTGTAGCCGGTCATGCCGCGCGCCGGCAGGTTGATCGCAAAGCCGTTCAGCACGTTGGGCGAGGTGTCGATGATATAGGTGGATGCGATGCTCTTGGTGATGTTGGCCTGGAAGTCCCAGGCGCCGACCACGCTGCGCCGCAGGTCCGCCGGGCAGCCCTTGAAGCCCCGCGCCAGCGCGTCGATCTCGTGCTTGCCGAGTGCGGCGGCGGTGAGCCTGGGGCGGTCGATCTTGCCGTTGTAGGTGTCGCACTGCTCGGGCAGCCCCACCGGGGTCAACGCCTCCTTATAGTGCGCGCCGCAGATCGAACGGCCGGAATCCGGGACCTTCGTCGATGCCGCCATGAGGAAGGGCGCATCGTTGGCGCCGGGTCCGGTGCTGCAAGTGTCCGAAACCTCGGCCGTGGTCTCCTCCGCCGGATGCAGCAGCGCCATGCCGAGGCCGCCGTTCGCCGATGTGACCACAGGCTCCTGATAGAGGTGCATCGCGCCGCTCTCCGCGTCGTAGGAGGCGGCGGCGAGGTACCAGACCTTGCGCAGCAGCGGCTTGCCGGTGGAAAGCTTGTGCACGTGGTTGCCGTCGCCGATGCAGAACGCGAGGCTGCCGTCGTCGTCCACGAAGAGACCGTAGCCGGTGTCGTTCACCCACTTGGTGAGGATGCCCTGGCGGCCCTTGGTCGGCGTCGTCGGGAAGATGAAGGCCTGAATGGTGAAGCTCGACACGGACATGCGCTCGTCGTGCGGCACGATCACGTAGGAGCCGCCGTGGATCTTCTGGTTGCGCCCCGCGTGGTTGCCGTCGAAGGGCGCGTCGATCTCTTCTTCCTTGTAGCCCGGCCCGTCGGGGTTGGTGTCGCCGTGAATGAGGCGGACGAGCTTGGCCTCGTAGTCTTCGCCCTTCTCGGAGTTCACATAGAAGGTGATGTCATCGCCCGGACGGATCGAGTAGCAGTCGCTGTATCCGGTGATCCGCAGCATGTCGTGTCTCCCAACCGTGTGTTCGTCGAATTCAGAGAGGGGCGTCTACGAGCCGTAGCCGTAGAGCGAGAGCAGGTCGTTGACGCGCTTCACGAAGATCGCGTGCTCGCACGCGTCCTCGCTCGGATACGCCTCGTCCTCCAGGATCTTGACCGGCTCCCCGCGCACGCCGGAGGTGATGCCGATGCGGTATTCCTCGTGAGGCTTGGTGCAGATCCGCACGTACTTGCCCGTCATCGGCGCGCGCCGCAGCTTGTCGATCACCGTGATGAGATCGGGGCTGTGGCCGACGCCGGCCTTGCCACCCTTGCCGGGCTTGCCGACCGGGTTGTTGCGATGCTCCTCGATCAACCGCTCGCGCGTCGCCGGATCGGTGAGCAGCGGCAGCACGTAGGTGCGGGTGATGAAGTCATCGGTCGAGGCCCGGCCCTGATCGAGCTGTATGCCGGTCTCTTCGGGGATATTCGGTCGCATCATTTCCTCCCTAACGTGCGTCCCGCCTCTCCCTGAGCCGCGAGGGGCAGAACGGCCGACGGAACCGCCGGCAACTTGCCCGATGGACTCGGCCATGACAAGGGGGCCTACCAGTATGACTCTTTGGCAAAATTCGCGGCGCCTGGCGCCGGCCATCAACCCTCGTGACCGGGACGTTTCTGCCCGGTGAGCCTACGCCAGAACCTCGAGATCCAACCCTCGCGCCCTTTGGCCGCCTCGCTGGCCTTGGCGCGGCATTCCTCCATGACGTGGCGGGGCGTCAGGCGATAGGCAAGCCAGAGCGCGAACGCCGCCACGGCAAGGTCGTCGAGCATCCCGAGCACCGGAATCACGTCGGGGATCAGGTCGATCGGACTCGCGAGATAGGCCAGCAGGACGATCAGCAGCGCCTTGACCGGCCAGGGCGTCTCCCGGTGGCGGAACACCAGCCAGAGGGTGTGGACCTCCAGCGCAAGGCGCCGTGCCAGCCGGTCGAGGAATGCGATGAGACTGTCTGCGGCCTCACCGGCCTCCGGCTTGTTCGGCCGCTCCGGCTCAGCCGGCGGCACGGTCGCGCTCGAGCGGCTCCCGGTTCTTGAGCAGCACGTAGAGCGCGCCGGTGCCGCCGCTGCTCTCGGGCGCGTTGGTGATGGCGATGATATGCCGGCGCAGCGCCGGTTCGTTGAGCCAGCGCGGCACCATCTGGCGCAACACGCCGCCCTTGCCGCTTGCGACCGAGCCCTTGCCGGTGATGACCAGCACGCAGCGCCGGCGCGCCATGCGGCTCTCCTCGATGAAGTCCTGGAGCGCGTCGTGTGCCTGGTCCTGCGTCCTGCCGTGGAGGTCGAGCCGCGCCTCGGCCGTGAGTTGCCCCCGCTTCAGCCGCCGCGCCGTGCGCCGGTCAACGCCCGCAGGCGCCACCGGGTCGAGCTCGGGGAGCGCCGGCGGGCGCGGCGGCGGCGGGGTCGCTGCGGGCGCCGCCCGGCGGGGCTTCTTGATCTTCTTTGGTGCTGGCGGCGGTGGGGCCTCCTCCTCCAGTGTCTCCGCTTCGTCCAGAGCCACGATGCCGCGCGGGAGCGGCGTCACGTGGCGGGCGATGCGCTGCCAGAGCGCCGCCTCCTCGTCCCGTATGCGACGGCCGTTCTCGCTCATGACCCGTCGCCGTCCACGATCACGATGTGCAGCCGGCGCGGCCCGTGGGCACCGAGCGTGATGGTCTGCTCGATGTCCGCGGTGCGTGACGGGCCGGTGACGAGGTTGACCGTGCGCGGCATGAAGTTGCCGTCTCTATTCGACCCGCCTTCTGCCCGCAGGTGCGCCCAGCCCTCCTCGTAGGCGCCGCCGATCCGCTCCGCCGGCAGCACGACGATGTGGGTCTCGGGCAGGAAGTTGAGCGTGGAAGGATGGTCCGGGCCGGAGGCCATCATCAGGGTGCCGGTCTCGGCGAAGCCCATGACCGCGCCGGTGACGCCGACGCGGTCGGCCTCCTCCGCCCTGCCCCGGCGGATGGCGAGCATGGGGCGTTCGCCCCAGGGATAGGTGTCGAGCGCGGGATCGGGCGCCATCACCAGCGCCGGCGGCAGGTTGTGCTGCGCCAGGTAGTCGGCGACCGCACCCGGCACCGCGTCTGCGCCGGAGACACGCTCCACGGTCGCGAACACCGCCTTCGCCATCGAAGTGAAGAGCGCGACTTTCTCGTCCTGGGAAATATCGGTCCGCGCCGGCACGAGGTTGGGCGTGGGCTTCGCCATGCGTTCGTCGAGCGCGGCGCGCGCCGTCTCGTCCAGCGCTCCGCGACCGAGCGAGCGGCGGATCGAGCCGAGGATGGCGTCGCGCCCGCTTGCCGTGCTCATGCCCGCCGCCCCTTGCGCCAGAGCGCGTGGAAGGTCGCCCCCTCCGGCGCCGGCAGGTCGCGCGCGGCGGTCCAGCCGCCGGCAAGCGGAAGCCGCGTGAAGTACCCGCGCCGCCGGCCGAGCATGCCCAGCACGCGGATTCCGAGGCCGGTCAGGCAGCGGTAGAGCGCGGGCCGCCGGGCGAGCCAGGCCCAGGCACCGATCCCCCTGCGGACGGCCGCCGGGTTGAGCCGCCGCTCGAATTCCTGCTCCCTGAGCTTGCGCATCAGCCCCGGCAGCGGGATGCGCATGGGGCAGACCTCCTCGCAACGGCCGCAGAAGCTCGACGCGTTGGGCAGGTGGCGCGCCTCTTCGAGGCCGATCAGGTTGGGCGTCAGCACCGCGCCCACCGGGCCGGGATAGACCCAGCCGTAGGCATGGCCGCCCACCGTGCCGTACACCGGGCAGTGGTTCATGCAGGCGCCGCACTTGATGCAGCGCAGCACCTCCCGGAACTCCGAGCCCAGCATCCGCGAGCGGCCGTTGTCGAGCAGCACCACGTGATAGGCCTCGGGCCCGTCGGCATCGTCCGGCCGGCGCGGGCCGGTGGACACCGTCGTGTAGGTGGAGAATTCCTGCCCGGTCGCCGAGCGCGCGAGCACGCGCATGATCGTGGTCGCGTCCTCCAGGGTCGGCACCACCTTCTCCAGCGTCGCGATCACGATATGGGCGCGCGGCAGGATCTGGGTGAGGTCCCCGTTGCCTTCGTTGGTGACGATGGTGGACGAGCCTGTCTCCGCGATCAGGAAGTTCGCGCCCGTGATCCCGACGTCGGCGGCGAGATAGCGCGGGCGCAGCACCTCGCGCGCCTCCTCCACCAGCTCTTCGACGCGGTCGAGCCGGCGGGTGCGGCCGAGCGGCGTGTGCTTCTCGTGAAAGAGATCGGCGACCTGATCCTTGGTCTTGTGCACCGCCGGCGCGATGATGTGGCTCGGCCGTTCCTCGGCAAGCTGAACGACGTACTCGCCAAGGTCGGTTTCCACCGGCTCGATGCCATGCTTTTCGAGGAAGGGGTTGAGCTCCATCTCCTCGGCGATCATGGACTTGCTCTTGGTCACCGTCCTGGCGCCGGCCTCCTGGCAGAGGGAGAGGATGACCTGGCGCGCATCCTCGGGCGTCTGGCACCAGTGAACGGTTCCGCCCGCCGCCCTCACCCGCTCTTCGTAGCGCTCCAGGTAATGGTCGAGATGGGCGAGCGTGTGGTCCTTGATGGCGCGCGCCTCGTCGCGCAGCGCCTCGAACTCCGGCAGGCGCTCGGCTGCCTCCACCCGCTTGACCTGAAAGCCGCCCTGGAAGCGCGCGAGCGAGGTCTGCAGATCGGCGTCCTGCAGCCCCGCGCGTGCGTTGGCGACGAAGGTGCGGCTGGTCGTGTCCACGCCTCGATGTCCCTCAGCGGCCCCGCGCCGGCTCGCCGATGGCGGGGCGGTCGTCCATGCCGGCCAGCACCTCGGCGACATGGCGGGCCTTCACGCTCGAGCCCTCGCGGCTCAGCCGGCCCGCGATGTTGAGCAGGCAGCCCATGTCGCCGGCGAGCACCGTGTCCGCGCCGGTGGCGGCGATGTCCTTCGCCTTGTCCGTCACCATGCGGCCCGAGATGTCGGGGTACTTGACGCAGAAAGTGCCGCCGAAACCGCAGCAGACATCGGGTGCCGAGAGCTCGGCAAGCTCAAGCCCATCGACGCTCGCGAGCAGGCGCCGCGGCTGCGCCCGGACCCCGAGCTCGCGCAGGCTCGAACAGGAGTCGTGGTAGGTGACGGTCCCGCTATGGCGGGCGTCTACGGTTTCGACGCCGCACTCATCGGTCAGGAACGAGACCAGCTCGAAGGTGCGCTCGGCGAGGCGCCGGGCGCGCGGCTCCCACTCCGCATCGCCGGCGAAGAGCCCGGGGTAATGGGTCTTGATCATGCCGGCGCAGGAGCCCGACGGCGCCACGGTCGCATCGAAGGGCTCGAAGGCGGCAATCACGTTGCGCGCGATGGCCTTGGTATCGGCGCGGTCGCCGGAGTTGTAGGCGGGCTGGCCGCAGCAGACCTGCGCCTTCGGCACGACCACCTCGCAGCCGGCGCGCTCCAGCAGCTTCGCCGCGGCGAAGCCCACGGTCGGCCGGAACAGGTCGACGAGGCATGTCACGAAGAGGCCGACCCGGCGAGGCTTTGCGGGCATGGACGGCTCTACAACCTGGGAAAAGGGACCGAGAGACTAGTCGAGGTGCGCCCTCACGTCGAGACCGGGGGGCAGAAGCAGCCAGTAGCGGCCCTCGTGCCTCATGCGGCCGGCGACCGCGCCGGCCTCGGCACCCGTGCCCCAGAAGACGTCGCCACGCACCGGGCCGCGGATCGCGCCGCCGGTATCCTGCGCCACCATGAGGCGCCTGAGCGGGCGATCCTCCCTGGCGGGATCGGCGTCGGGTGCCGCGCCGTCGAACCAGATGGGCACGGTCATCGGCACGAAGCGTCGGTCGACTGCGAGCGAGCGCCCGGCGGTGAGCGCCACCTTCTGGGCGCCGACCGGGCCATCGTCAGCCTGCTCGTCCTCGAGCCAGCGGAAGAAGACGTAGGACGCGTTCTCATGCATGACCTCGAACGCCCGCTCGGGGTTCGCTGCCAGCCAGTCCCGAATCGCCGGCATCGTCACGTCCTCGCGGGCGAGCACGCCGAGATCGACCAGCCGCCGGCCGATCGCGAAGTAGTCGTGCCCGTTGGTGGCGGCGTAGGCGAGACGGCGGGTCGTGCCGTCCTCGAAGGTAATCCGCCCGGAGCCCTGGATGTGCAGAAAGAAGGCGTCGACGGGGTCGTCCACCCAGACCAGCTCCAGCCCCTGCGCCGCCAGCGCGCCGCCGTCGATTTCGGCCCGGGTCGCATAGGGCTCCAGCGCGCCGTCCGCCACCCGCCCGGCGACCCGCTCGCCGGCGAGCGCGGCCCGGAAGAGGCCAAGATCGACCGTCACCAGATCGTCCGGGCGGCCGTAGAGCGGCACGGCGTAGCGCCCGCCGGCCCGCGTGGCGCCGCGCAGCTCCGGCTCGAAGTAGCCGGTGAAGAGGCCGGTGGCCTCTGCACCGTTCCGCGCCTCATAGGGCGTGAAGTGCGATTCGAAGAATCTGCGGGCCTGGTCTGCGCCCTCCGGCCCGGCGGAGGCCTTGCAGATCGCGCGCCAGTCGCCGACGCGCCCTCCCAGCGCGGCGATATCCAGCGGCTCGTCGTCGGCCCGTTCCTCAAGAGCCGCGCACGAGCGCCGCAGCGCTTGCAGTGCCGCGCTCTGGTCGTCGGCTTGCCAGCCGGGCAGGTCCTGGAACGGGACGGGCCGCAGCACCAGCCGGTCCGGCTCGGGTTGCTCGGGTCCGGGGGCGCAGCCTTGCATGAGGATCACGACGGCCGCCAGCACCCACGGCCAGCGCCGAACCTGGGCCCTCAATTGGGGATGCTGGTCTCGATCAGCGCCCAGTTGGGATCGGACGAGCGGGTGTTGCGGGCGAAGGTCCAGATGTCGGTGACCCGCTCGATCAGGCTGGAATCGCCGCCGACCTCCTCGCCGTCCTTGTCGCGGACCACGTTGATCTGCTGGCTCACGAACTTCACCGTCACCCGCGCGGTGCTGGAGCGCATCTCGGCGCTGATGATCTCGGCCGCGTCGAGGGCCACGATGGTGGTCTCCTGACGGTGCCCCTCCGCCATGCGGTCACGGATGGCCGCGGCGAACTCGTCATAAACGTCGTCGCCGAGCAAGGGGCGGAGCGTCGCCGTATCGCCGTTGGCGAACGCCTCCACCACCATCTCGAAGGCTGCCTGCGCACCGGTTGCGAAGCGGCGCGGCGAGAACTCGTGGTCCGCCCGCTTGATCTGCTCGAGGCTGGCTCTGAGGCCGCCGATCGCATCGTCCTGTTCCGGCGCCGCCTCGTGCTTCGCGGCCCGCATCGGGCGCGGTGCGGCGGGCTCGGGCGCCACATCTTCCGCCATCACGTCTTCCGCCATCACGTCCTGCGGCGCCTCGCGCGCGGGCCGGGTGCGATCCGGCAGCTGGACGACTTCGCCCTGGCCCTGGCTCGGCCCCTGGCCCTGGCTTTCCTCGGGGGGCTGCTCGCTCCGGGCGAAGCGGTCGGGATGGCGCTGGCGCTGCTGGCCGGTCCGTCGCCCGAGAACACCGCGCAACCGCAGGATGATGAAGATCGCGATCAGCGCGAAGAAAATGATGTCGTAGAACTGAAATCCGTCGGACATGTCCCGAACCTTGTGGGCAGGCGGCGTTCCGTCGCACAATGGCTGCCGAATACGGCCACCGAATCCCGGGCCCCCCGTCAGCGGCGCTCGCCGGCGACCCCGGCGCGAACGACGGTCCCGCCGAATCACGGCGCGGGGAGCCGACACAGTCAAGATAGGTAGAGCGCCGCGCGAGCGCAAGCACGGAGCACATCGCGTTTATGCCCCTCCTGCTGCTTTTGTTGGCGATTCCCGTCGGCGAGGTCTTCATCTTCCTCGAAGTCGGGAGCGTCATCGGTACGTGGCCGACGATCGGGCTGATCGTCGGCACCGCCGTGCTGGGCGGCCTGATCCTGCGCTGGCAGGGTCTCCAGACCCTCGCGCGGGCGCGCCAGCAGCTCGCAGCGAACCGGCTTCCGGTGGCCGAGATGGCCGAGGGCGCGGCGCTGGCAATGGCGGCGGTGCTGCTGCTGACGCCCGGCTTCTTCACCGATGCGCTGGGGACCCTGTTGTTGCTGCCGCCGCTTCGCCGTAGTCTCCTGCGCCGCCTGCTGGTCCGCTTCGCGCCTCAGGCCCGCTACGGCGATTCCGATGCCGGCCCGGCATCGGCCACCGGGGACGGGCGGGTCATCGACGGCGAATACACGGTGCTTGACGAGAAACCCGAATCCGGGCCCCCCCATGTGCGCCCCCAAGGAGAAGAGCGATGACGGCTGACGAGACCGGCTCAGGAACCCCCGCACCCGCGCCGGCCGGCGCCGCGGGCGCAGGCAGCACCCAAGGCGCGCAGGACGTCCGGCCGCAGCTCGGAATTCAAACCCAATACGTGAAGGACCTCTCGTTCGAGAATCCGACCGGGGCAAACCGGTCCGCCGAGGCGGAGCGCTCGCCGCAGATCACTGTCAACGTTCAGGTCGAGGCGCGCAGGCAGAGCGAGACCGAGTTCGAGGTCGTCCTCCAGATCACGGCCCACGCGCAGCACGAGGGGCAGCCCGTCTTCCTGGTGGAGCTCAGCTATGCCGGGCTCTTCACCTTCATCGGCATCCCCCAGGATGCGATGCAGCCGGCACTGCTGATCGAGTGCCCGCGGCTGCTCTTCCCCTTCGCGCGCCGCATCGTCGCCGATGTCACCCGCGACGGCGGCTTCCCGCCGCTCCTGCTCGCGCCGATTGATTTCATGGCCCTCTACCGCAACCGCCAGCAGCAGGCGGCGCAGGCTCAGGCATCCGACGCAGTCGGCGCCGAGGCCCGGCCGCCGGAGGCCGAGCCGAGCTTCGTAGAGCCGGCCGAGGTCGTGCCTTCGATCGACGGTGGCGGCGGGGGAGATTAGCCCGCAGCTCTCACCACGCCTACAACTCCCCGACCACGTCATGGCCGCACTTGTTGCGGCCATCCACGCGTTTGCCCAGCGACGGGCTGGCCTGACGGAAGGAGATGCCCGGAACGAGTCCGGGCATGACGACGGGTTAGCGAGGCTCGGTCGGAGAGACCTCCCACCGGCCCGACAATTTGCGAATAAACTTCGGCAACGGGACGGCGCTGGCGGGGATTAGCGGGGTGGGTGCGCTCCCTGCTCAGAACCTCATGTTGAAGGTGAGGAAGAAGGTGCGCCCCCAGCCGGCTGCGATGGGTCCGTCGGTCGCGGAGGGGTTCGCGGTGTTGGTGGAGAGCTTCGCGTCGGTGACGTTGTACACGCCTGCGGTTACCCGCGTGCTTTCGAGCCCCAGCGGCGCTCTCCAGTCGAGGGTCAGGTCGTGGCCGATCCAGGACCCGAACCGTCCATCGCCCCGCTGGTTCTCGATCTCGTCGCGGTAGTTCACGGCCCAGAAAGCGGTGAGGTCGCCGCGCCCGACCGAGGTCACGATGCGCACGGCGTGGCGCGGAAGCGGGTATGGCTGCTCTTCGCCCGCGATGCGCTCCTCGCTGCTGGCCACGTAGCGCCAGAACCCGCGCAATGCGACGAAGCCCCAGCCGGTCTCCGCGCGGGCTCCGAACCGGGTGTTGAGCCCCGAGATATCGATCTCGACGATGTTCGCGAACTTTTCGTGGATGGTGATGTCTCCCGCCGTGCGGTCGATCCAGCTGCCGCCACCGTCCGGCGGACTCTCGGGGTGGTTCAGCATCGCCCAGGTGGCATCGTGTTGCCCCGGCAGTTCCGAGGTCGTGAGCCAGTACCAGTCGGCGACGAAGTAGAACGGCCCCCTGCGGGCCTCGGCGCCGATGGAGCGCCTCTGCGAGCGCGACGGCTCGAGCTGGTCGTTCCCGCTGGTTTGGCGCGTCACCTGCCGGTAGTTCGCCGTGTCGCAGGTGCGCGGCGGATCCCCAGCCTCGGGGACGCAGCGGACATAGGGGTGGTCCTGCGCCGCATCGCTGTGCAGGTGGTGCATCGAGGGCGCCTTGTCGCCCGTGCTCCACGAACCGCGTAGCGTCACGATGTCGCTCGCGCGGTACTCGGCCCCGAGGCGCCACGCGCGCAGCCCGCCGACGTCATCGTACTCGTCGGCCCGTGCTGCAGTTCTCACGTCCACGGTGTCGGCGAGGGGCAGGGACGCCTCGGCGAAGGCTCCCACCGCATTGCGCTCGCCGGCGTAGCTGGTGCCGCCCGACCCGAGCACGCCATTTACGTCGAGGGTCCGGCCGTCGCCTGCCCGGAACGCCAGCTGGCGGTGGGCCTCCACGTCGGCGAGTTCGACCCCCGCAGTCCATGCCGAGTCGCGCCCGCCGATGCCCGGCCCGGCGCCCTCGAGCGCGAAACGCGCGCCCAGATAACTCGAACCGAGGTCCTCCTCCTCGCGCAGGCTGCTCCTCTCGATCGCTCTCCGGTGGTCCGGCTCCATCGACCGCGGATCGGCCAGGTCGTACCTTCCGGCCGCGATCTCTTGCCCGATGATCTCCGCGTCCACGAAGGTATCGCCTCTCACCGCGCCGTCGAACCTATAGCCGCTGATGCGGGCGTCGTAGCCGAGGCCTTCGCTGAGCCGGCCCGTGACGCTTGCCGAGACGTCGTACTCCTCGCTGCTCGTCCACCAGTCTCGGTTGCCATGGCCGATGAAGCGGTGCCCAATCGCGAAAATGTCGTCTCCCGTCGCCTCGAACGCCGGGGCGGCCTCGCGCGCCGATGCATTGATTGCGTCGAGCAGGCTCTCGCTCGGGGCGATCGAGAAAACATCGATCGACGGTGCGTAGCGGAAGGCCGAGCGTCCGTCCGTGACGTTTGCGTCCATGTGGAGCTCGGCGCGCTCTCCGAGCGGGTGGTCGAGGCTCAGGATGGCGTTTCTCTGGTCGTAGCTCGCGCTGTCCCACCAGACGTCGCCGTAGGCGAACCCGCAGCCCTTGTCGCCCGAGTCGATCCCCGACGGGTTGCTGAGCGGGCCGGTGTAGCCGTGCGCCGGGTCGCACGTGCCGAGCGGCACCGTCCTCAGCTTGCCCTCACTTCTGTCGAAGATGTAGACGGTGTTGCCGCCGACGCTCACGTTCTTTGCCTCGGCGAAGCTCCCGCCCTCCGTCCACTCCGAGCGGCTGTGCTCGCGGGTGCTGCCCTCAATCTCCTCGCGGTCGAGGATGTCGACGCCGATGGTCATGTGTCCGCCGTCGCCGATCGCGCCGCCCCATACGACGCTGCCCTGACGCGCGTCGCCGCCCTCTTGGCTCGGCATCCGGGCGACGCTCCGCACGTCGAAGCCGTCCAGATCCTTTCTCAGCACGAGGTTGAATGCGCCACGTACCGCGGCGTGGCCGCCGATCGTTCCCAGGCTCTCGCCTCTCAGCACCTCGATGCGCTCGACCGCCGAGAGCGGGAGGGAGTCCAGATTGTGCGCGGTCGTCGCGTAGGGCCGCCCGTTCACCATGATGAGCAGGTCGCGCCCTCCGGTGAAGAAGTAGCGGATGATGCCCGTGTCGAGCATCTCGCCGAAGGTCTGGGCGCCGGAGCGCTCGATGAAGCTGCGGTCGTACTCGGCGATGATCTGCGGGGCTGGCGCGAGGGAGCCGGCATGAGCCACATTCATCGCCAGCAAGGCCGAGACGGCGAACGAAGCCAGAGAGGCGAAAAGGGTCTTCATCGGGCCTCTACATCCGTCTCGGCTACAGCCTACGCTGGATGGATGCGCGTGAGTCGCGTTCATGTTGGTGCCCTCCCCTCCTCGCAAGCCGCCGAATCGAACTCGCGGCGCCCGGACGATGGCGCGAGCATAATCACAACGCTCCCCTGTTCGAAGAGTGATTTTCTTATGGCGTCAATAACATATTCGAATGGCTGCGAGGGCCGACGGCCTCGGCTCGGAGGGGCGGTACTTAGCGACCGTAGTTGAAGTCGGTCTCTTCGCTGTCCTCGTACTCGGCGAGCATCTCGTCCATCTCCCGATACATCGCCTCTTCTTCTTCCTGCCTCTGGCGGCGCTTCTTCTCGACGAAGCC
>Ga0209544_1001990_pt1 | contig 19922 bp, 24 predicted proteins | sample MesohylPK_FD_187297 | JGI IMG/M metagenome (GOLD analysis project Ga0209544, IMG submission 187297) | Host-associated microbial community of the marine sponge Aplysina aerophoba from Gulf of Piran - sponge mesohyl, lysed by proteinase K... | ecosystem: Host-associated > Porifera > Sponge >...
TGGACCCCGACCGGAACGTTCCCATAAGATTGACAGGTTGAACGGCCGCCGCAGGGCCGGAAAACCCTTAAAAACCAGCAGGTTGGTCATGGAATCCTTCTTCAGATACCCCTGAAGTTCCGTCTAGTCCCCCGCATGAATACGGAATCCGGATTTTCGCCGGAAATCCGCTCGGCCAAGCGGATACCGGTCGCGCCGTGCTTCGCCTTTACGCCGCATCGGCTCTTTCCGCGTAGAGGTGGCAGGCGACTCTTCTACCGGCGGCGGTCGATACCTCGGGCGGTTCGACTCGCATGCAGATGTCCATAACCTTCGGGCAGCGCGTGCAGAAATTGCAACCCTTCGGAGGGTTTTCGGGCGACGGGACGTCGCCTTCGAGAATGATTCTGCGGCGGTGCTTCTCGATTTCCGGATCGGCCTCCGGAACCGCCGAGAGAAGCGCTTCCGTATAGGGATGCATCGGCTCTTCGTACAGCGCGTCCCTAGGCGACAATTCCACAATCCGCCCCAAATACATCACGGCGACGCGGTCGGCGATATGCCGAACCATTCCCAGATCGTGGCTAATGAACAGGTAGGTCAGGTCCAGCCTCCGCTGAAGCTCCTCCAGCAAATTGACGACCTGCGCTTGAATCGAAACGTCGAGCGCGGCGATCGGCTCGTCGCATACGATGAATTCCGGGTTGAGCGCGAGCGCTCTGGCGATGCCGATTCTCTGCCGCTGCCCGCCCGAGAACTCGTGGGGATAGCGGTTGGCGTAGTTTCGGCTTAGGCCGACCGCGTCCATCAGCTCGTAGATTCGGGCCAGCCGGTCCTGGTTCGATAGCTTCAAGTGCTCTACTAGCGGCTCGCCGATTATGCCAGCGACCGTAAGCCGGGGATTCAAGCTCGCTTGAGGATCTTGGAATATCATCTGCATTTTGGGACGCAGGCGATGCAGCCGCGCCGGCGACGCGCCGGTAATTTCCTCGCCGCCTATGACGATGGTGCCGGCGGTCTCGCCCAGGAGCCTTATCAAGGCTCGGCCGACGGTCGTCTTTCCGCAGCCGGATTCGCCGACTAGCCCAAGAGTCTCGCCGCGATGGATCTCGAACGAAAGCTCGTCGACGGCCTTGACGTCTCCGACTTTGCGCCGAAGCACGCCCGCGGTTACCGGGAAGTAAACCTTCAGGCCCCGGACCTGCACAAGCGCATCTTCGCGGTCTGCTCTTTCAGGCATTCGCAGCTATATTCGCCTCCGCGGCAAGGAAGCAAGCCGCGTCGTGGCTTCCTTCCAGTAAGATTCTAGGCGGGAATTCGCCTCTGCAGCGATTGAAAGCGAGCGCGCATCTGGGATGGAACGAGCACGACGAAGGGCTGGACTCCAGCACCGGGGCCTGGCCCTTGATCGTCCTCAGCTTTTCGCTTCTCCTGCCTCTGACTGCCGGAACCGTCTCGAGAAGAGCCTGCGTGTAGGGATGGGCGGGATCGGAGAAAACTTCGGCCACCGGTCCCTGCTCCACGATCTGTCCGCCGTACATCACGATGACGCGATCCGAAATTCCGGCGATGACGCCGAGGTCGTGCGTAATCCAGACGATCGCCATGCCGAGGCCCTTGCGCAGCTCGCGCACCAGCTCAAGGATTTGCGCCTGAATCGTTACGTCCAGCGCCGTCGTCGGCTCGTCGGCGATCAAGACTTTCGGCTCGCAGGCGATAGCGATGGCGAACATGACCCGCTGGCGCATGCCGCCGGAAAATTGATGCGGAAAATTCGACAGCCTTCGGCGCGGGTCGGGAATGCCCACGAGTTCCAGAAGCTCCGCCGCTCGGTTTTTCGCCGCCGCGCGGCTAAGCCCGAGATGGCGGCGGAGCGGCTCGGCGAGCTGGAATCCGACCGTGAATACCGGGTTGAGCGACGTCATCGGGTCCTGGAAGACGAATCCGATTTTGCCGCCCCTAATGCGGCGCATCTCCGCAGGCTCGGCTTCAAGCAGGTTCCGGCCTTCGAATTCCACTCGGCCCGACCGGATTTCCGCGGGCGGCGAGGGAAGGAGGCCGATCAGCGACATCATGGTAACCGACTTTCCCGAGCCGGATTCTCCGACGACTCCCAGAAGTTCGCCCGGCGCGAGGTCAAAGGATACCGAATTTACCGCATGCACTTCGCCGCCTCGCATTCTGAAAACTGTTTTCAGGTCCTTGACGGATAGAACGCTCGCGTTCGTTGCGGGCATTGATCGCCTCCGGGCCGAAGCCTAGCTCCCCTTTCGCGGCAGAATTGCCGCGAGAAGATAAAAGCACTGAATGCGGCTTGCGGCAATAGGAATCTGCTTAGCGGATTACCGCAGTGGAATTGGCGGGAGTTGTTCTTTCCTGGAAGAACCAAAAAAGCCCGTGCCTGGAAGTCGAAGGGGTAGGGGGCCTCGTGACCCTACTTCATTAGGAAACGTCCATTCGCGCACTCGCAATTAACTTGTTCCGATCGCAGTCGCCATTGCGCGCGATGCCTAAATCAGCCGGCAGCGCAAACTGCCGAATATCCCCGAAATCGGCAATTAGCGGGTCCCTGATTTTAAAAGTCAGTACGTCGTCGGCCTTTTGCCGGGCGAGCTAGATTGCGACATTATCCCTGCAATCGTAACAATTTCCGGATTTGCGCCAAACTTCTCGAAATCCGTTCCAATTGCGACAATTCGAAGCGTCTCGCGGCAACTGAGTCAATGGCTGCGGTCCGGTTGCATTCAACCCGCGCCAGCTAGGCGTATCGGCGGGAAGCGAGATAGCTCATTGCGCTATAGATATTGCTTCCCATTCCACATCAATACCGAAAATCATGCCGACGCCTGAAGACAATTCGAACGCGACGAGGCAGGATTGCCGCCGACCCGCCGAGTTGCCCTCAAAGGAGAGCCGGAAAATTCGCGAAACCTGAAAGTCGATTTAGAGGCTATTCTTTGCTAGGCAAAAAAGCGACGAACGGGCAGCCTAATCCTCGGTCCAAAATCGCGACCGTTGAATTGGGTCGGCCGCGAGGTCGCCTGACGGCAACTCATTTCTCGGATAACGAGAAAACGCTTTTCATTCCGATTCCGTGGAGGCGGATGAAACCTGTTCAAAATTTGGTCGCTCGCGTAACCCGTTAGGATGCATAGCGTTTCCCGGCAACGAAGGCTTTCGGCCGAGCCGGGCAATCTCGGCCGACTAGGCGAATCTCAGATGAATGCTAGCGCCGCAATTTCGGAAGGATGCGGAGTTTGCGCCGAATCACGATCCTTGTGAATTCTTTTCGGTATTACCTTAAAATGATCGAGAAATTGGCTCAAATTCGAATTCAGCTAATTGGCGCTAGCGAAAGCCGGATTGTGGCCGAAAATGATTAGCCGACCGGTAATCTGGATCTTTTCTCTGAAACTCTTTTCGGGCTATGGGTACACTTTCCCATGGCCGCCGGCACCCGATCCATGGGCCACAGGATACTCCGGTCCCGGCAACAGCGCCACCTCACGACATCGTCCCGGAAACCGTCAGCCACACGCGAGTTTAATGCTCCGGAGTAAGTACACGCAGAAAATCATGAGGGTTTTTAGGGACTGAGCAGCCGAAACCCGTTTCCATTGCGCCGTCCTTCACGCTCGGTCCGAAATCATACCGAAGAGAACTATTCCTTGCCCTTCGGGCGATCCTGATACTGATCTCCCAAAATTCGCCTGAGATCCTGCTCAAACTCCCTCGAAAACAATGCAGCAACGTCATCCGAATTCCGCTCCTGCAACACATCGGAAATTTCAAAGTTCTCCGGCTCAACTATCGGATTTTGTTTGCGTTTTTTCGCGTTCATCGTGCCCTCCTGCTTTTCGAACAGTATGTTTTAATCGCTCCAAAAAGGCAGGATTCATTTCGACATCGAAATATCGCTTTCTCCTAACCCAGATAAACCCCTCGTTACGCGTCAGTACAGCGACATCGATTGGCCCGCCTACCGTCTCCATCCCCATAGAATACCGACGTTTTCTCGATGTCAATTCCACTAGTGAATAAGCAACCTCTCCCAACTCTCGCTTCGACAGGTGATTTACTATTGATTTCAGTTCCTTCTCCGCCACGTCCTTTTGTCTTGATACGCTGCTCTTGTACCTCTCCATCGCGGCGGCTTTGATTAATACACTCTGATTCTGACTAAAACCTTCATGATTTTCTGCGTTTACTTACCCCGGAGCAAGAAACTCGCGTGGTAAGCGTTCGGTCGAGCGGTGACGATCCGAGTTGTCCGACTGCCGCCGACGCCCTGGACGCTGCCGAGAACGGTTGTCGGAGCGCGCGCCGCGCGGACTGCGCAATCGTGCAGGGGTTCCCTAAAAACCATGAACGGGGGAACCGCCAATTGCTTCATTCAATGTGGTTGCTCAAACCAACGGTCGAGGCAGCAATCAGTGAGGCGGTCGAACGAGGCACCTTGTGGCTCACCAACGGTCCAGCCTCGGTCTTGGGTGAACCGATCCCCGCCGGTGTGCTCACGCCGACAGCAACGTTTCAACGGCCACCCGATCCGATCGGCGTCGAGGAACTGATGGCAGAGGGAATCCCGGAGGCCTGGAAAGACCACAAGACGAATGCTCTCGCCATTTCGACGGCTTTGTCCACCAAGCGGGGCAAGACCTTGCCGTGGCCGGTCGTGCGCGACGCCATCGACGCTGCGATCCGGGTCCGCTGGATCGAGCTGGCGGATGATGATGTTTCGTGGCCCTGCGAGTTTGCGGGAGCTCAGCACGTCGTCCTCCAAGTGCCTGCGGCGCGGGAGTTAGGTGAAGACAAGAGAGAATCCTACAAGCCCAAACCCAAAGGCCTGCCTGGTGGCTGAGGCAATGCTGCTCGCTAACGGCATCCAAGACCTGTCCGATCAAGTCCCGGATCTCGTCAAGGCCGCGGTAGGCCACGATCTTAAGTTACATCTGCGTGTGGAGTTTGGCGGTGAGACGCCACCGGCACCCAACGCTGTCGAGCAGGTCAATGCCTTGCTCGCGAAGGTGTCGGAGGAATTGAAATTGGGCTGAACCAATATCACTTGTGAACTGGAGAGTAGATGGGTGAACCTGTATTTCCGTCAAAGTTGGTTTGAAACCGTGACGCGCCCACGTTATACAAATGTGTATGTGTAGAGGGCAGCTCATGAAATGACGACGTAGCACCTATGGAGAATAACAACAGTGCGATATAGACGTCTCAAGTGGATTGTCTTCTTCCTTGCAAGCGAGCGTGCTTTGCCATGGCTTTTGGCTGCCCTCATTTTGATGATTGTCGTGTTTGGACTTCTGTATTGGATTCTTACGCCGTTTGATAATGGTGTTAAAGAAGGTTCCGATATACCTTCCGATTTTACCATGCTGCAAGCGATTTATTTCAGCATAGTTACCTTCTCATCTCTTGGTTATGGCGACCTACGTCCCGTTGGGGTATCGAGGGCACTTGCGAGCCTTGAAGTTTTTCTCGGCCTTCTATTCATCGGTTTCATGATTGCTGCTCTGACCTCGCGACGGCTCTCTCATCTTGTATCTCGTTTATTCGTTTCGGATGCACGAAAGCGACTGAAAGACTATGCCAACTCGTTCGATAAATCGGAGAAAGAGTTTCTGGATCTCTTGTATAATTTTTCTCAGATCTACAATGTTACTCCTCTGACGACGATAGTAGCACGCGATACATCAGAAATAGTTTCCCAATTTCAAACCTCAGTGCGTGCGCTAATGACTAAGAGTATCGACTTTCGCGACTACATACGAGACGAGGCAGTGGAAGGTAACTACTTCGAATTAGTTCCTATTTCCGCTATTGCGGAAGTGTTGAACGCGGTCTCTGAGGCATTTACTGTTTTGAGCCAATGCGTTATATCGCTGCCGACTGCATCGCGTCCTGAAGTGTTTTTGTTGATATTGAATAAGGCGAATAGGAGTTCGATAATGAGCTCAGTTGAAATGCAAAGGGAAGTATGCCAACTCGGTATTAATTCTGCCACTGATCAAGAAATTATTCAGTCATTCGAGCATTTGCAAAAGGTATGCGAAAATGTGTCGAACAGTTTTTCTCAAACGCCAGTGGAAGAGCAGCCAGATCAAGTGGTACCTAGGTCAGTCACGCCAAACGATGGGAAGCTCAAGTGAAGTGAGCGGAGGTGCAAGGTGGGGCTGACACTAAACTGGATCAAGTGCCAGGGTGATGTTTGGTGCAAACTCAATGCGGTGAACCTTGATCATCAACATTTCATCAGCAAGCAAGGAGTGTATCTTATTTGGCATGGGGGCAGTAGTCCGCATGTCGTCTATGTGGGACAGGGAGTAATCCGAGACAGGATTAGGGCTCACAGAAACGATGCCAGGGTGCAGCAGTATTCTAATTCGGATCTGTTCGTTACTTGGGCCACGGTAGAGCCACACTTGAGAAATGGGGTCGAGGCCTATTTGGCATCGGTGTGGAATCCATGGGTGGGAGTAGAACATCCAAATGCGCCGCATGTGGAGGTCAATCCACCATGGCAAGACGGGTAATGGCTTAGCCCGACTTATTCGCCACGGAGCGGGCTTATCGTCTTTTTTTTGCGCGCGCAGGGGTTTGCTTTTGGCACCTGTTCGGGTCGGATCTGGAGCTCTTCGGTGTCGGGGTTGGGAGTTGAAAGGTCTCGGGTTCGCGGGGCACTTCGCCCCGGGGATCAAGGGCCCGACGTTGCCAGGCGGCGCGCCAGCATTCGGAACAGGCCGGCGTCGGGACAGGCCGATGCGAAGTGGATGCGAATTCGTGCGGCCTTCTCCACGACGCGGGTGCCGATCTTGTGCAGGCGCTGCCTGAGGGTTGCGAACTCGGCCCAGTGGAGCGGCATCCTGCGCGGCACGGCATCGCGGAGTGCGAGCATGAGCCAGTAGGCGGCGGTGTGGAGCACCGGTCGGAACTGGTTGGCGAGCGGGATCTGGTAGGAGGTCCGGTCGGAGGCGAGCTAGACCTTGTGCTGCTTGATGAGGTTCTCGGCCTGGCCGCGGGCGCAGTAGATCCCTTCATAAAGATGGCGGGGCCCGCCTGTGAGCGAGGTGACGACGTAGCGCGCGTCGAAGCCGCGCTGTGTCGCCTCCAGCCGGGCAACGACCCGGCGCTCCCGGCGCCACGAGCCGGCGGCGTAGGGAAAGTCGGCGAAGCCGCGCATCCGCTCCGCGCCGGCCTCGGCGCAGCGGACCTTGAGATCGTCGGCGGTCTCGTAGGCCAATGCGAAGGCTGCACGAGTCTTTGTGAGGACGATGAATCCGACGACCGGGCAGCCGGTGTGGGGCTGATGTCGGCGGCGACCCGTGCAGGTATTCCGTGCAGGCATGAACTTTGCCCAAGTTGGCAGGTAAGCGTTCGGTCGAGGGGTGGCGACAGTCCTTCGCGGCGTCATTTCGGTCGCTGCGAAATTAGATCTGGTAACAAATTTTCCGGCGTGCTATTTGGCTGCGCATGGAGATTCGCATCGAGGATATCAGGACGCCGCCCGCTGGATATCCGGATCGTCGCGGGCGGCACCCGGGAAGGCAGGCTCCGGAACGAGTTCGTCGCCCGCTGCCACTACCTCGGATACGCGCGCCTGGTCGGCGCGCGGACGCGCTACTCGGTCCGGCCGGCCGCTGGTTTGAGCAACCACATTGAATGAAGCAATTGGCGGTTCCCTCGTTCACGGTTTTTAGGGAACCCCTGCACGATTGCGCAGTCCGCGCGGCGCGCGCTCCGACAACCGTTCTCGGCAGCGTCCAGGGCGTCGGCGGCAGTCGGACAACACGGATCGTCACCGCTCTACCGAACGCTTACCTCCTGATGAGACTCTCAGAAGTCGTCCAAGGCGTTGGATTCGACCGCGCAGCGCAGCGCCAGAATCATGTTGGTGCCCTCGACGCTCCAGAACAACCCGGACTTTCATAGCCGCTCGCAGACCACGCTTCGGCAGGCCCCTTCGATCACGCCGGATCCGACCTGGAGGCCTGCGGCGCGGTATCTCGGATAGCCCATTCGCGAACGGTTGTTCTCGAAGTAGGCCGCCGTTTCCCCGGCTATCGCGTTGCGCGGCGCCTGCGAATTGAGCTGTCGACGACCGGTTGGAGCCGCCCGGACTTGACCATGCCGCGCCAGCGCTTCGCGAGGGCCTTCACCATGTCGCCCCTATGAGCAATCACATTAAATGAAGCAATTGGAGTTTTCCGCTTTCACGGTATTTGGGGAACCCCGGCACGATTGCGCAGTCCGCGCGGCGCGCGCTCCGGGCAACCGTTCAGGGCAGCGTCCAAGGCGTCGGCGGCAGTCGACAACACGGATCGTCACCGCTGGTCCGAACGCTTACCTACACCCGTTCCGCTCCGCAAGGGAAGTGTCGACGGCCCGGGGCGAATCGGTTTTCGGCGCGTCAGCATCCGGCGGCGTGATGCGGCAAATTTCGCCTCATTGAATTTGCGCTTTTCGAGCAGTTCGAAATGCCGCGCCGGCACGAAGAATTACGCTCAGAAATTTTCGGCAATTAAAGCCCCAATCCGGCGAAAACCTCCGCAACCGCATCGGGAATATCCTCGGCTATCATGCCGGGTCCGGAAACTCTGGCAGCCTCGGCGTGAAGCCACGCGCCGAAGGCCGCCGCTTCAAGCGGCGTCCGGCCCCGCGCGAGCAAGGCGGCGATGAGTCCGCAGAGCGCATCCCCCGCGCCGGCAGTCGCAAGCCAGGGCCTGGCCGATTCGGCGACCGAGCCTAGAATTATTGCCTTTCCGTTCGGGTCGGAGACGATCGTCGACGCGCCTTTGAGAAGCACCGTCGCCCCCACTCGCCGCGATGCCCGCCGAACGGAAGCAAGTTTGGAGACTCCTTCCTTGCATCTGCGCTCCGCGCTCAAATCCGGAAATAATTTGCCGAACTCGCCCTCGTGCGGAGTTAGCACCGCAGGTCCGTTTATGGCCCTCGCCAAAGATTCCGCGTCGCCGGCGAATAATGAAAGCGCATCGGCATCCAAGACGACCGGGCGCCGGTGCGCAAGCGCTTCCAATACCATCATTCGAGCGCCCTTGCCCGTTCCGAGCGCGGGTCCGATGCACAGCGCATTGATTCTCCTATCTCTCAGCGCTCTTCGAAGTTCGGCGGCGGATCCGATTCGGGCCAGCATGACGGCGTTGAGCTGCGATGCATTCTCCGCCAGGGCATCGCGCCCTGCGCCGACGGTTACTAGGCCCGCGCCCGCGCGCAGCGCGCTGCGCGCGGCCAGTCGCGCGGCACCTCCGCGACACGCGCTCCCCGCGACGACGAGCACATGACCGTACTCGTACTTATGGCGAGGACCGGACTTTCCGAATGCTGCCGCGATCGGCAGCTCCGACGGATCTAGGAATTCAGCCACCGGCTCCGCTTCCGCCAATCGGGAAAGCTCTTCGTCCAGTCCGAGCGGAACTATTTCCAGACGCCCCCTGCTCCAGCCGCCGTCGCCGATGAAATGGCCGATCTTGGCGGCTTCGAACGTGATTGTCAGGTCGGGTTTCGCCGCGGGCTCCCGCCCGCTTGACAGGAAGTCGCCCGTATCGGAGCAGATACCGGAAAGAATGTCCAGAACGGCAAACGCGTCGAACTGCTCCGCCTTGCCCAGCGCATCGACGACCTCGTCTCCGACCGGACGCGAAAGGCCGGTTCCGAACAACGCGTCGACGAGAACCGCCCCCTCGCCAGCGGGAGCGGAGAAGAAACGGCCTAAAGGATGCGCGGTTCCGGACTCGACCCACAGTCTTCGCATCGCCGATGCATCCTCGGAGCGTCCTCGGGACGGCATTTCGTAGACCTCCACGTCCATTCCCGACCGGCGCAGCAGCCGAGCCACGACGTAGCCGTCGCCGCCGTTGTTGCCGGGTCCGCATAGAATCGACGCCCGGCTGAATCCGCCGCGCGAAGCCGATCCCATGCGGCGAATTGCTTCCGCCGCTCCCCGCCCGGCTTTTCCCATCAGCCCCAGGCCAGTCGCCCTGCCGGCCTCCATCGCCGACTTTTCGATGCGTCGCATTTGATCCGCTGTGAGCGCGTAGGGCATGGTTTTCCAAATCGCTGCGATATTGTGCATATTGCACAAAAATTAGGCATTTGCATACGGATTCGGCCATTCGCATTCGCGATGCCAAACGCCGGATGTTGCGCAAGCTTATCGGATATGGTCTTTGGCGGCAATCAAGTGGCCGAGGGCCGAGGAGACGCGCATGAAAAAAATCGAGGCGATTATCAAGCCATTCAAACTGGATGAAGTTAAGGAAGCGCTGCAGGAATCGGGCATCCAGGGACTGTCCGTCGTCGAAGTCAAGGGCTTCGGCCGCCAGAAGGGCCACACGGAGCTTTACCGCGGAGCCGAATACGTCGTCGACTTCCTGCCCAAGGTCAAAATCGAAGTCGTCCTTTCCGACGATCAGCTGGACGGGGCATTGGACGCAATTCAGAACGCGGCTAGAACGGACAAGATCGGCGACGGCAAAATCTTCGTTTCCGACGTGCAGCAAGCAATCCGCATCCGCACTGGCGAAGCCGGCGACGACGCGCTTTAGGACACCAATCCGCCGCGGCGCCAGGGCTGCGGCTAGTCGAAGAAAAGGTTTCAATGAATGAGCAAAGAACTAATTGAAAAACTGAGGTCCGACGACTACGAATTCGTAGATCTTCGGTTGACGGACCCCCGCGGCCGGCTTCAGCACGTCTCGATGATGGCCGACAAGGTGGACGAAGACCTAATCGAGGAAGGCTTGATGTTCGACGGGTCGTCGATAGCGGGCTGGAAATCCATCGAGGTTTCCGACATGAAGCTTCTTCCCGACGCTTCATCCGCCTACAGCGATCCATTCTACGCGCAGAAGACCATGTGCCTTCACTGCTCGGTGGTCGAGCCGGATACCGGCGAAGCCTACGAGCGCGATCCGAGGAGCACTGCGGAAAAAGCGGAGAATTTCCTAAAGTCGACCGCTATTGGCGATCAGTCTTTTTTCGGGCCTGAAGCCGAGTTTTTCGTTTTCGACGATGTCAGGTTCGCCAACCGGATCAACAAGGTATCCTACGAGATCGACGCGCAGGACGCGCCCTGGAATAGCGATACGGAATACGAACTGGGCAACATGGGGCACCGGCCGGGCGTCAAGGGCGGGTACTTCCCGGTCAATCCCACCGATGCCGGCCAGGACATGCGTTCGGAAATGCTCGCCACGATGAAGCAAATCGGCATGAACGTGGACAAGCACCACCATGAGGTCGCCTCATCACAGCACGAGCTCGGGCTCATCTTCTCGACTCTGACCGATCAGGCCGACCAGCTGCAAAAGTACAAGTATATCGTCCACAACGTAGCGCACGCCTACGGTAAAACGGCAACGTTCATGCCCAAGCCGATCGCTGGCGACAACGGCAGCGGCATGCATGTCAACATGTCTATCTGGAAGGACGGCAAACCGATATTCGCGGGCAACAAGTACGCGGATCTCAGCGACGAGGGGCTTTGGTTCATCGGCGGCATCCTAAAGCACGCCAAGGCGCTGAACGCCTTCACGAACCCGGGAACAAACTCCTACAAGAGGTTGATTCCGGGCTACGAAGCTCCGGTTCTTCGCGCGTATTCGGCTCGCAACAGGTCCGGCTGCGTCCGCATACCGTGGACGGAAAGCCCGAAGGGGAAGCGCGTCGAGGCCCGGTTCCCCGACCCGACCGCCAATCCGTATTTGGCTTTCGCCTCGCTTCTCATGGCCGGCCTAGACGGGATTCGAAACAAGTTCGATCCCGGCGAGGCAATGGACAAGAATCTGTACGATCTTCCGCCGGAAGAGCTGGAAGGCATTCCTACGGTCTGCGCATCGCTTAGAGAAGCGCTCGGCGAACTGGAAGCCGACATGGACTTCCTGCTTGCGGGAGACGTGTTTACAAAGGACCAGATCGAAGCCTACATGGAACTCAAGTGGGAAGAGATCATCTCATTCGAGCACACCCCCCATCCAGTCGAATTCCAATGGTACTATTCCTCCTGACATCGATATAGGCGCGAACGATAATGGCTCCCTCGCGGGAGCCATTTTTTTATGGGGATTATATATGATAGCAACCAAACTCAATTGACTTTTAGTAACCAAAACCCTACATTTGGCTAGACTGGCTTAATCCAAAAGTGATTCGAAATGTCAAATTCAGGCTCTGGAAAATCGTATCGGAAGGGAATTTCGCTTCTCGATGCCATGCGCATGTTTTCAAGCGACGAAGTAGCGGAGAAGTGGTTCACCGAACAGCGCTGGCCAAACGGGCTTGAATGCCCCAACTGCGGTTCCGGCCGGATTCAGGAGAGGACCAAGCATCCGACGATGCCGCACCGATGCCGCGACTGCCGAAAGTACTTCTCGGTTAAGACCGGCAGCGTCATGGAAGGGTCCAACCTAGGCTTTCAGACATGGGCCATAGCCATTTATCTGCTTGCTACCAGCCTTAAGAGCGTCTCGAGCATGAAGCTGCACCGGGACTTGGGAATTACGCAGAAATCCGCATGGCACCTTGCGCACCGAATTCGCGAAACCTTTCTGGATCCCAATCCGCATACGTTTGAAGGACCTGAGTGTAGCCCAAAATGGTTGATTGGGTCGAATGTGAGTTTCCGACCTTCCAACCCATAAAGAGGAGCGCTGCTATAGGAATACTTTCTCGCATCGCTTTTCAACAAGTTTGAGATACACCCGAAGGACCTGTGGAAGTTGACGAGACCTACATGGGCGGCAAGCGCAGGAACATGCCCAATTCGAAACGCAAGCAATTGACTGGGCGCGGCACGGTTGGGAAAACGGCGGTTGTAGGCATGAAGGACAGGGACTCGAACGGAGTAACGGCCAAGGTCGTCCAATCCACGGGCGCGGCGACTCTCGTCGGTTTCGTTGAATCCAATTCGGCTAAATAAGCCAAGGTCTATACCGACGACTCCAGTTCTTACCTTTCAGTTGATCGGGACCGCGAGACCGTCAATCACTCCCGAGGCGAATACGTCCGAGGGGACGTCCACACCAACGGCGTTGAATCCTTCTGGTCGATGCTAAAGCGGGCGCACAAGGGAACGTTCCACAAGATGAGTCCGCAGCACATGCAGAAATACGTGACCGAGTTCGCGGGGAAGCACAACATCCGCGAATCGGACACGATCGACCAGATGGCGATCATAGCCGCAAGCATGCGCGACAAGAAGCTCCGCTACAAGGATTTGGTCGGCAGGGCCGAAATCGATCTTGAGAAGTAAAGGGCCACCTGCTAAGGTGGCCCTGGCTATCGCTCGGTTAGATAATTCTAACCGAGAGTATGCAGCATGTCAAAAAAAATTGTTCATCCTTCCCTGATGATGATCAGCCAGTCCGAAGCTCGGATTCATCAAAGTCAACATCCCAATCGGAATCTGAAACGGTGGTGTTAGGGAGACCTTCGGAGATTGGTCGCTACTTTATCGAACAGGCCCGTAAACGCCTCGACAAAGACTGGGTTCCGGTCCGGAGGAAATTCGTGACTCCCAGCGATCAACTCGAGATCCGTGATTAGGCGTTTCCTGATGTCCTTGTTGAACTCTGTCAGGTATGCAGCCGCCATCGGAACGATCAATTCCAACGCTGCTATCTGTCCCTCAAGTACCAACAATCGTTCTTCATTCATAAGAACTACTCCTTCTTGTGATTGAAAAAGCCAGCCCGTTGCCGCGGGCTGGCTTCATGTTTCTAGCAGTTGTCGGTTGAAGAACCGTTGTTATTGTCGGTTCACGCCGAAAGCGCCGACTATGCTTCCGCGCCTGAATACTCCCGCGGCTTCCGCGTGGCCGGGGCCGTAGAACCGGCCCTCGCTGCGGTTGCTTCCGCTTCCCCTCTCGAATCCGTCCGACGTAAACGGAACGTTGTCGAACCGGATGCTTGATCGGTCCGCTCCCGTTTCCATTTCGTGAACGTTCGTAAAGGCTGCGTCGATATTGGACGCGGAGAAGTTCGCGGTTAGCGTGGCATCGCCTACAATCCCTTCGTAGGACGACATGTTTGCGCCGGTCATGACGCCGCGCCACGTGGCGGTTCCGCTTCGCGGAGTGCTCCCTGTATCGTTTCCTATCGCCACTGCATAGGCTATGGGATAGTTGGCTGCTCCTGCTTCCTCGTAGTACTCGGCTGAAACGGCAAACCCGGCATGATCCATGATCCCGCCGAGAACATCCGCCACATAGTCTCCAGTTCCAAACGGCGTTTGCTGATGCGCCTGCGCTACAGCTACGCCGTTTCTTGACATGACAGGGCCGTAGTCTAGTTCGTCAAGGTTGAGATCGCTGAGCGTAAATCTTCGGCCCGCAATAGTGCACACGGTGCCGGAGCAGCTCGCGGAGGCGTAGCGCCGGCCTCCAACAGTGACTATATCCGATACGGGAACTTTGTCCGCTGTTCTTTCCAGACGCGCCACCTGGCTCTTTATCTGCGCCGAGGACATGTTCAAAGGCGCGCCTCCTGTCGCCGCTCTAATTGGAGCGGTGTTCTGGATCGGCAGATTGGCGGGATTAACCGTAGGCGCGGCACCGCCGCCTCATCCTCCCAACTTGCACGCGGCAAGAAGAAACACTGAAGCGAATGCGCACACCATTCGAAGTAGGCTCATTTCCCTTCACTTGATTGTTCGGCGCCGGCTGGTGCCGGGCCGTTGCAACATCATCGGAAAGATAGAGTCCCGCTTTTTGGCCTAGGCGCGGGGAGCTACCCTTTTCCGGGACTGGCTTATTAGGCGGACGACCCGGCAGAGCGGGTTCCGATGATAGTTGCGGGAGAATAATAACCGCTTGGAGAATTCGAAGCAACATGATAATGCGAATCCGAAAGGAGGACTAATTTGGCACAGAATCAGAGCGCCGCGATCAAGCGCAAAGTAAAATCCAAGTACGACGAGGACTTCGAGCCTCTACGCGCAACCCCGGAAGCAGTAGCTAGAAAAATCGTCCTAACGCCTTCGAAGAAGGCTGGGGAATGGAAGTATATGAAGAAGCTGGATAGCCGTAAATCATCTTAAAAAATCAGGGGAATTACATACTTAAAATGAATAAGTATCTCGTCTACATGCCGGGTGAATCTGTCCGAGTCGAGCGATCGTTTCCTAATACGAAGTTCCGGATATCCGAAGATCTGTGGGCTATCGGAACCGATCTTCCAACCCCCGGCGCGGTGTGCGAAAAACTTGGAATTCACGAGAATATTAACATGGTCGTCATCGCGATCACGACCTATTACGGCCGATACGACATGAACCTGTGGCAAACGCTAGAGGCATGGGACAAGACATGAGCAGGCCGGATAACATTCAGCATCTTACCCCCGAGGGTTCACCGGCGAGTGGAAACAATAACGGAAACGGACGGAACCTGCATGGCCGAGTATCAGCACTGGAGGCACATCTACACCACCTCGCAACTAAAGAGGATATTAGTGAGATCAAAGTTCTGATTTCTGAGCGTGAAACGTTGATGCTGCGGTGGCTGATCGGGATAATTTCAATTGCCAGCATTACCTTGATCGCTGCGATATTGCGAACATTTCTATAGCCAAATGATCTTCGGTGGCAGCGAAGTCGGGGCCGGCAGAATTCGAGCATTGAAATCTTTTGGCTCGGAAATCTTGAAAACGATTTTAAGCCCCTAACTACTTATTCCGTAAAAAATCAGGTGGTTACTATCGTATATAATCCCCTATACATTCGATTAGGCGATGAAGTAGCCTGTTTTAGTTTTAATGAACCCACTAACATTCAATCCGCACCGAGATGGCAGGTACTTTTCGCGGAAAACCAAGGCAAGTTTACTGGATGCGATTTTCAATTTAGAGTTTCAAGCATTGGCCAGGGTCGAACGCGCCTTGTATCCAAGACTTCGCAGGTCCGAGTAATCAGTCAACTCCGATATGAATATGCATTGAACCTGATTCATAAGCTCGGCGTATCTCTCACGCGGGTCGGTTTGGATTTCTCCGATGATGCGGCGGGAGATGAGTGATGGGCGCCCATCGTCGGAAATTCTCGGCAATTGATCTGTTCTGCGGGTGTGGGGGCTTGTCTCTCGGCTTGCGCAAGGCGGGTTTTCGTGTGTTGGCCGCGATCGACAACGATGCCCTCTCAGCCTCAACCTATGAAGAGAACCATAAACGCGCTCTAATAGTCAAGGAAGACATCAGGTCAGTGGACGCTTCCAAATTGATGAGGGAGTTGAAACTATATCCCGGAGATTTGGACTTGCTGGCGGGGTGTCCCCCTTGCCAGGGGTTTTCGACATTGCGTTCACTCAACGGCGGAAGGATCATCAAAGAACCGCTGAATGATCTGGTTTATGACTTTTTGCGCTTCATTTACACTTTTATGCCAAAGACAGTGATGATGGAGAATGTGTCGGCGCTGTTGAGGGATGTGCGTCTACAAGACGTCATGCACGACCTTGAGGGTTTAGGGTACGCATGTGCGGCCAAGTTGTTCAATGCCGAGAGATTCGGCGTCCCACAACGCCGCTTTCGATTGATATTGTTTGCCTCGCGACACGAGTGCCCGCCTTTTGCCCGCCCAGTGCGTCGTCGACGTACAGTTTCAGAAGCGATCCGAAGGTTGCCTCAACCAGAGCTGTCACAGGATCCTTTGCACAATTACTCTGTAGGCCGGGCCCCGCACGTTGTTTCTTTAATACGACGCATTCCTAAGGATGGTGGTAGTCGGACAGACTTGCCCGATGTGGACCAACTAGCTTGCCATCAAAGGCTAGATGGCTTCAAAGATGTGTACGGTCGTATGGCGTGGAACGAACCGGCGCCCACTATTACAGGCGGCTGTATCAACCCGTCGAAGGGGAGATATATTCATCCAACTGAAGACCGCGCGATTACATTGCGCGAAGCTGCACTGCTTCAGGGCTTTCCTCTATCATACAAATTTGATCTGTCATGTGGACGATATGCGGCTGCCCAAATGATTGGAAATGCATTTCCTCCGAAATTTGCGGAACACCATGCCCGGGCAATCTATACGCACTTGGAATCAGTTCCAGAAACAGAGCATTGATCAGCTGCGGGGGTCTAAAACGACGACTTTCCATCCGTTTTATATGCTTAACCATCATGAAGAAACGCCTCTATTCGTCGGAACAGCAAGTTTATTTTTTTCGATTTGCATTCTCATACAACCATAACGCTCCAATCTTCTTTCTGTAGAGCTAGGAAGTTGGCTTTATCTCTTCGTAGATTGCCATCATGTTTCGCGTTCCAGAACTTCACATTGGAGGACGGCCGTTTTCCGCGTTTGCGGTCATGCTGATGCCAAAAGCACCCGTGCACGAAAATTACTGTATGCATCCGCCGAAGACTGCAGGCTGACCAATGGCTGTAAATAAGCGCTGTACGCAGCCTAGCTTTTCCGGTATCCGGGCAGCTTGGAGAAGCAAAGCCTGATTTGCCGCACCCTGTCTTCGTCCGCAGCGTCTGCTACGCCTTCGGCTTCCTCGATGCCCGCGGCTATGCACATTCACACTATTTAAAGGAGTAGCGTTCACGGTTTATGATGGAATTTGCGTTCGGTTTTACTCTCGTCGCGGTTCCGGCGGGATCCCCCGGTTTTTTTGCGCGGGAACCGACATCTCGAACTGCGCCCGGGGCCTAGGCAATGGCATTTCCTTAACGATACCGGCCAGTCGCAACGCAACCAGAACCTCTTCCCCTTCAGCGCAATCCTTGCGACGTCAATGGTCATCTCGATGATACGACTTGTAATAGCTGACACCTGGTGGCCCGATCGCGCGGGTCGACAGCACTTCAGCCTTATACCGAACCGGCTTGACGTGGAAGCTTTGGTGTGCAATGAACACTGTTCGGTCGTCCAGAAGACCGCGCTCGGCGATCATTTCAGGTACCCGTTCCTTCGCGTTGCGCCTCACGATACGCAAGCAGCAGAATCCTTCATAAGTCGCTTTCTCAAGAAGTGCAGCAATCTGCTTGCACGCCTGCCGCTGTTTCCGGGAGACCGCTGATGCCTCGTATAAGCGAAATATCCATCCAAAACATTCGCTGTTTCAACTCCGCCCAGCATGCGCGCTTGGGTCGCATTACGTTGCTTGTCGGCGAAAACAATGTCGGAAAATCCACTTTCCTTGGCTGCTACAATGCATTCGCTCATCTCTCCAACTTAATCGACTTGACTGACGACCATCCCTTTGACCGTCCTCCCTTTTATATGGGTGGCTACGACTCTATAGCCCGATTGGGTACTTCCGGATTTACCATTACCGGTGGCTATGACGACCACATTCACTCCACCGCCCAATTCTCCTTCGGACGCGACAATAAGGGGCGGCCGTTTGAAACACGTACAGCCTTTTCCTTCGCTGGGAAGGACGCTTCGTCTGCGCGCATCGAAGTGTCCGCCGGCAATGGCGACAGCAAGCAAGAAAAGCTGTTGGCGTTCCAGGGTCCGAACTTCGAATTTTCCATGGATTGGGCGGAGATATCCCTTATCCCCATATCTACTTGGCTATCGCGTTACGTGCGTGGGGGATTTCTCCCCTACAATGCGGATAGGGCAATTTTCGCAAAACGCCAAAGTGTTCCGGAAACATCGGAAGCAATCGTCGGCTTTGGCAAGTTCGTCAACTTCTTCCGTTCCGAAATGCCATTGCCTGCGCAACAAAGTTTTCATGTTAGAGCTTTGGAACCGGATGCGCCTCCCAGGCAGCGCAGCTACCGGGAGCCTCCGGAGCATTTGAGCGATTCTTCGGAACGTGCATTGATTGCCCGGGCCGGTACGGCGCTAGGTTTGTGGAACGACATAGAGTTGACGGAATCCAGCTCGGGCGATGCAACGGAAGTTTCGGTCACTACAACTGCCGGTTCCCATAACTTGATCGACGTGGGCTACGGAGTGCATTCAATGCACCCTCTTGTTCACGCCATAGCTGCAACCGATACGCCCAGCATTTTCTTGCTGCAGCAACCGGAAGTTCACGTGCATCCAGTGGCACAGGCCAAATTGGCTCAGTATATGGCCGAAGGTCCACACGACTACATAATCGAGACGCACAGTGACCATATTGTTGACCGTTTCCGGTTGTGCGTGATGCAACAGGTGTTACAGCCCGACGATCTGGCGATCCTGTACTTCGAAAAAAACGAGGACGGTTCCGAATCCAGAATTTACAATATCTCGGTGGATTCTCAAGGAAATGTAGTGGACCCGCCTGATACCTACCGAGAATTCTTCCTGACGGAAACAGAACGACTCTTAGGACTTAAGTAGATAGGTAAAGCAAATGTGCGTAGTCGCTATGGTTGATGCCTCTTCATTTAGCGTACTGGCCAGACGGCAGGGCGAAGCTGACAAATTGTTTCTTTCATGGATCGGCAATAGGCACGGTACACTGGCGATCTCCAGTGCCGGTCAGTACTTACATGAACGTCAATATAACAATGCCGTTATGGAACTTATGGGTCGGTATGAGCAGGGTGGACAGCTTCGAAAAATCTCAGCGGACCAGCTTTCCGTTGCTGACATTCAAATAGCGCAAAAAACCTTCGATCAAATGATTCGCATATCTTGTCATTAGCGCTTGCAAGCGATGCCAAAGTTCTTTGCTCAAATGACCGCGATCTCTGTGCCGACTTCAGCAATTCCCGGTAGCCTGATCGTCGGTCTGACAGCGGCCGGTCTAGACGGACGACTTGGGCCGACCGTTCCGGGCACGCACGGCTGATGGCCGGGCGGCTGTCCGGGCATGAAGTTTCGGCGAAGGGCGGGATCGGGGTCGGTCGAGCGTGTCCTGAGCGGTCGGGCGGCTACGGCCCGGCGGGGAGCATGTCCGCAAGCTCGGGCTTCTTCATCTCCCCGGACATGGCGAGATAGTATGTCCGCCAGTCCGGGATGCCAAAATCCTG
>Ga0209544_1001995_pt1 | contig 19879 bp, 12 predicted proteins | sample MesohylPK_FD_187297 | JGI IMG/M metagenome (GOLD analysis project Ga0209544, IMG submission 187297) | Host-associated microbial community of the marine sponge Aplysina aerophoba from Gulf of Piran - sponge mesohyl, lysed by proteinase K... | ecosystem: Host-associated > Porifera > Sponge >...
CTGCGGCCGAACCGGCGCCTGCCGTCGACTTCCAGCGCGACGTCCGGCCGATCCTCTCCGACAACTGCTTCGCCTGCCACGGTCCCGACGAGGCGACCCGCGAAGCGGACCTCCGGCTCGACACCCGCGATGGAGCGTTCAGCCCGCGGCCTCCAGCGGGCCGAAGCAACCGGCCGCGCGATCCCGCCGTCGTCCCAGGAGATATCGACGCGAGCCTGCTGGTCGAGCGCATCAACCACACGGACCCACTACGGCGAATGCCGCCGGAGGTGTCGCAGAAGGCACTTTCCGGCGAGCAGGTCGAGACCCTGACCCGCTGGATCGAGCAGGGCGCGCCCTGGGACGAGCACTGGTCGTTCGCGGCGATCGATCGGCCGACGCCGCCTGATGTCGACGACGAGGCCTGGGCGCGCGATCCGCTGGACCGCTTCATCCTGGCGCGGCTCGAAACGGAGGAACTCACCCCGGCCGAGGCGGCCGACCGCCGCACGCTGGCCCGCCGCGTCGCCCTCGACCTGACCGGGCTGCCGCCCGACCCGGGCACCCTCGCGACCTTCCTCGGCGACACCGAGGACGGCGCTTACGAGCGGCTCGTCGACCGTCTCCTCGCCTCGCCTCACTGGGGCGAGCACCGCGCCCGCTACTGGCTGGACGCGGCGCGCTACGGCGACACCCACGGCATCCACATCGACAACTACCGCGAGATGTACGCCTACCGCGACTGGGTGATCAAGGCGTTCAACCGGAACCAGCCGTTCGACGACTTCACGCTCGACCAGATCGCCGGCGACCTGCTGCCGGAACCGACTCTCGACCAGTTGATCGCCACCGGGTTCCAGCGCAACAACATCACGACGAACGAGGGCGGCGTGGTGATCGAGGAGTACGAGGCGATCTACGCCAAGGACCGGGCCGAAACGATCGGCAGCGTGTTCATGGGCCTGACCGTCGGCTGCGCGACCTGCCACGACCACAAGTTCGACCCGATCAGCCAGCGCGAGTTCTACGCGCTCACGGCGTTCTTCCGCAACACGACGCAGTACGTGATGGACGGCAACATCTCCGACCCGCCGCCGACCCTGGTCGTGCCGCGCGACGACGACCGGGACACCTGGTACCGGTTGCGCGAGGAAGTCGGCGAGATCGAGGACGCGCTGGCGGAGAGACTCGGCGAGGTCGAGCCGGCCTTCGCCGAGTGGCTGGCGAGCGACGCGCACCGCGCACTCGACGCGCCGCTCGGCGCCGACGCCGAGCTTCTCCGTCTCGATCTCGACGGGGACGTCGAACCCGCCGTGATCATCGACGGCCAGCGAAAGCCGATCTCGCTTCATGGCGAGGTCCGCACCGAGCCCGGCCCCAACGGTCTGCCGGCCCTGCTGTTCGACGACAAGGCGTCGGCCGAACTGCCGCCGCTCGAGATCGGGACCGACACGCCCTTCTCGCTCGCGATGTGGATCTACATGCCCAAGGCCGAGGGCAGCTACACCGTCGCCAGCCAGAGCGACCCCCACGACGCCGACCGCGGCTGGCAGGTCACGCTCGGCGCGCGCGAGCTGAGTTTTCGGCTCAGGGGCGATCGTGCCGGCCCGGGCAGAGGGGCGACGAGCATCTCGATCAACCCGAACAACACGCAGCGCCTGACACCCGGCGAGTGGACTCACGTCGTCTTGACCCACGACGGCTCCGGCGAGCGCGGCGGGCTGCACATCTACCGCGACGGCGACCGGGTCCCCGAACAGGGCAGCGAGTTCTTCACCAGGGTCGAAGGCAGCATCCTCACCGACCGGCCGTTCTACCTCGGCCGCCGCGATCGGCGAACGGAGGGCAGCGCCCAGTACTTCTCCGGCGGCGGCATCGCCGACGTGCGCGTCTTCGATCGCGTCCTCTCGGTTGAGGAGGCCTCGGTTCTCTCGAATTGGAGCGCTATCCGGACCGCCGCCGCGAAGGCCCTCGAAGAGCTGACCGCCGATGAGCGCCGGAGCCTCCTGCTGAGCTACGCGAACACGAACGACGAGGAGTACCGCCGGCTCTCCGCGCGCAGACTCGAGATCGACGCCGAATGGCGGGAGCTGCGCCGCCACGGCACGGTGACCCACGTCATGCAGGAGCTTCCCGGCAGCGAAGCAGCGGCGCACGTCCTCTACAGGGGCATGTACGACCAGCCGCGCGAGCGCGTCCTCGCGGGGACCCCCGCCGCCTTGCCGCCGATGCCGGAGGACCTCCCCCGCAACCGGCTGGGCCTCGCCCACTGGCTGGTCGACGAGACGAACCCGCTGATGGCCCGCGTCACCGTGAACCGCTTCTGGCAGCAGGTGTTCGGCACCGGGCTCGTCACCACGAGCGAGGACTTCGGCGCTCAGGGCGACGTGCCGTCGCACCCCGAGCTCTTCGACTACCTGGCGACGGAGTTCCGCGACTCGGGCTGGGACGTCAAGGGCTTCTTCCGCCGGCTGGTCACGTCGTCGACCTATCGGCAGGCCGCCACCCTGACGCCGGACAAGCTGGAGCAGGACCCGGACAACCGTCTGCTCTCGCGCGGCCCACGCTTCCGGATGGACGCGGAGATGGTCCGGGACACGGCGCTCGCCGCCAGCGGCCTCCTCGTGCGCACGATCGGCGGACCCAGCGTCAAGCCGTACCAGCCGGAAGGGCACTGGGAACGGGTGGCGATGAACTCGAGCAACACGGCCCGCTACCGGAGAGACTCGGGGGACAAGCTCTACCGGCGCAGTCTCTACACGTTCTGGAAGCGCGCCGCGCCGCCGCCGTCGATGACGATCTTCGATGCCGGCAACCGCGAGCATTCGGTCGTCCGCCGCGAGCGGACGAACACGCCGCTCCAGGCGCTTGTCACGATGAACGACACCCAGTTCGTCGAGGCGTCGCGCTACCTGGCGCAGCGGGCGATGCGGGAAGCCGGGGACGACTTCGACCGCCGGCTCGACTACGTCACGACCCGGCTCCTGTCCCGGCCCTTCGACGACTCCGAGAGGGCTGTCGCCCGCCGGACGTACGACGGCCTGATCGACCTCTACCGCGCCGATCAGGCGGCAGCCAGCGAGCTCGTCGACGTCGGCGAGTCGGCCCACGACGCCGCATTGGCCGCCGACGAGTCGGCGGCGTGGACAATGCTGGCAAGCCAATTGATGAACCTGGACGAGGCCCTGAACAAGTAGCTGCTGCGAGGAGCCGAAGATGGACCCACTCAAGGAAACCGTTCGAGCCGAAACGAGGCGACAGTTCTTCGGCACCGCCGCTCGCGGCATCGGCGGCCTGGCGCTGGCCAGCCTGTTCGCCGAGGACGCCTTCGCCCTCCCCGCTGCCAGGGACCGGTTCGGCGGCCTGCCCGATCTGCCGCACTTCGCGCCGAAGGCGAAGCAGTGCATCTACCTCCACATGATGGGCGCGCCCCCGCAGATGGACCTGCTCGACTACAAGCCGAAGATGAAGGAGTACTTCGACCAGGACCTGCCCGACTCGATCCGCCAGGGGCAGCGCCTGACGACAATGACCTCCGGGCAGTCGCGCTTCCCGATCGCACCGTCCGTCTTCGAGTTCTCGCAGCACGGCGGGAACGGCGCCTGGTTCTCCGAGCTCCTGCCCCACACGGCGAGCATGGCGGACGACATCGCGATCATCCGCTCGATGCACACGGACGCGATCAACCACGAGCCGGGAATCACCTTCATCCAGACCGGCCAGCAGATCCCGGGCCGGCCGTGCATCGGATCCTGGTTCGCCTACGGCCTCGGCAGCATGAACGAGGACCTGCCGACCTTCGTCGTGATGAACGCGGAGCGCAGCCATCCCGCGGCGGGCCTCCAGGCAATCTCGGCGAAGCTCTGGAGCGCCGGATTCCTGTCACCTGAGCACGCCGGCGTCGGCCTCCAGACCGGCGACGAACCCGTGCTCTACCTCAAGGACCCGCAGGGCGTGTCGCCCGCCGTCCGCCGACGCGTGCTCGACGGGATGAGCGAGCTGAACCAACTGCGCCACGCGCAGGTCGGCGATCCGGAGACCCTGGCCCGGATCGAGCAGTACGAGATGGCCTTCCGCATGCAGTCGTCGGTCCCCGAGATGGCCGATCTGGCGAGCGAGCCCGAGAGCACGTGGGAACGCTGGGGCGAGGAAGCGCGGCAGCCCGGCAAGTTCCAGAACGCGGCCCTGATGGCGCGACGCCTGGTCGAACGCGGGGTCCGATTCGTCCAGATCTACCACCGGGGCTGGGACGTCCACCGCGTCCTGCCGACCGTGCTGCCGGCGCAGGCCCGCGACGTCGACCGGGCGGCCTGGGCCCTGATTCAGGACCTGAAGGAGCGCGGCCTGTTCGACGAAACCCTGGTCATCTGGGGCGGCGAGTTCGGCCGCACGATCTACTCGCAGGGAGCCCTCACCGCCGACGACTACGGCCGCGACCACCATCCCCGCTGCTACAGCATCTGGATGGCCGGCGGCGGTGTGAAGGGCGGCGTCGTCCACGGCGAGACGGACGACTTCTCGTACAACATCGTCAAGGATCCGGTCCACGTCCACGACTTCCAGGCGACGGTGCTCCACCTGTTCGGCATCGACCACGAGCGCTTCACGCACCGGCACCAGGGGTTGGACGCGCGGCTGACCGGCGTCGAAAAGGCGCGGGTGGTCAAGGAAGTCCTCGCCTGAAGGCGCGGCAGAGGGTCAGAAGCCACTGGGTGCGCCGGGCCGCCATCCGTGCGCCCGATGACGGGCGCACGGACTGGTTCACGGGTCGCGCGGAGCGCGCCAGCCGGGTTCTGGCCGGCATCCGGCGCGCCGGCTCCTACGAGCCGCCGGCGTAGCGTCGGCTGATCGCAGCCTGCCGGGCCGCCACGATCCGCGCGCGTTCCGCCGGATCGACCCTCATCGTTTCGGGAGGCAGGTGGCTGTCGAGTTCGTCCAGCTTCACTAGCCGCGCTGAAATCCCGGTCGGATACTGGGTGCAGTACGTCCACCGGGCACAGAGCGACCCCTCGGCCCAGCCGGCGGTATCCAGCCAGTTCTGGACGCCGGGATCCCGGCGGCTGATCACGTAGCGCACGCGGCCGTCGGCGTCCGCCTGCGCGGTGCGGTGATTCAGACTCGACTGGTGGCTCGCGTAGTCGAGCGACTCCATCCAGGGGTTGGCGAGCTGGATGTTCGTGTACCTGCAGTCGGCGACCGGCACATCGACCAGCAGGGCCTCATCCTCTTCCAGCCGGAAGTAGCCACGGGAAGCGGCCTGGAAGGCGTCGGCCATCGGCAGGTTCGGATCGGCTTCGGCGGGTTCCGAAACCCTGTTGGGCCTGAGCGCGAGCTGGAACGTGATGCGATGCACGAGGGTCAGCAGCTCTCGCAGGGACCGGGTCTGCGTCGCCGCGTCATCGAGCATCCGGGCGACCGACTCGGGCGTCGGGCGGGGAGCGCCGGTTCCCAGCGTGGTCAGATTGACGACCTCCCACAGACCCTCGTCGGTCTCCTCCCAGTCCGAGACCAGGCGCCGGATGACGACGATGTACGCGTCCGGTTCCAGCTTGAGCCAATCCCCTTCGGCCCGCACGGAGCTAAGCGTCAGGACGAAGTCGCCGTTCTCGTCCACGTCGAGATCGTCCGAGACGAGGCTCGACACCGTGCGGATCTTCCTGATCGGCGTATGGCCGAGCATGCCGCTGTAGACGTTGATCGTGACGAGGTCGAAGTTCGTGATGTTCCCTCGCAACCGGTAGACGTGATCTCCACGCACGGGAAAAGCGAGATAGGGATTGTCCGGGTTGTCCCAGCCGATGCGGGCGACGCTGTTGGGGAAGCGCGCGAACTGCGGATAGTCCGGGTCCCGAAGGTCCGTGAAGTCCGCCAGGAAGGTCGAAAGCAAGCGGGCGACGTGCCGGTACCCCGCAGCCGCGGTCTGCTCGTCGCGATTGAACGGCGCACTCTCGACGGCCCGGCCGATTCCCGCGACTTCCTCGGCGAACCGGCTCCAGGCCGCGTTCACCTCCTCCTGCGCCTCGGTCTGCGGATTGAAGAAGAACACGAAGTACAACGTCAGCACGATGACGACGAGCGCAGCCAGGACGTAGAGGAGGATCTTCATGGCCGGTTCTCACGGTTGAAGCACATGCCGCCTATGTTCCTTGACGGAACGCTCCGCCGCAATCGGCGAACCACTGGGGGCGCCGGTATCCGGCGCGGCAGGAACTGGGTGCGCCGGCCTTCTGGCCGGCATCTGCTCCGGCCTGCACGCTCGTTCGGTCTGAAGCGAAGCCTCGCTACCATGAGCGCAGTGGACGCCACCAGAACCTCCGCGCAGCACGTGTTCTCAATGGCGCCGCTCGGGGTGTGGCTGCGTCTCATCGCAGACAACGGCGGCGTGCCGCCCAGGTACTGGGGCAAGCTGGCGAGGGTGCTTGCGATCAGTTCCCTGATGGCGCCGTTGCGGGTCGCCGAGCGCCTCCGCTACGGCCCGTCACGGATGGAGCGGGTCCCGATCGACAAGGCGCCCCTGTACATCCAGGGCTTCGGTCGCTCGGGCACCACGCATCTGCACAACCTGCTCGCCCAGGATCCGGGCTTCGGCATCGTCTCGACGTTCCAGGCCATTGCGGCGCCGATGTTCCTGATCGCCCGCGGCCGGCTGGAGCGCCTGGTCGCGAACGGTATGCCCGCGAAACGCCCCATGGACAACATGGCCGTGTCCGTCGAGCTGCCCCAGGAGGAGGAGATCGCGCTCGCCAACACGTCGCACCTGTCGTTCGTACACCACCTCTCCTTCCCCAACCGGGCGAAGGAGTACCAGGAGAAGTACTCCACGATGCGTCTGACGGGTTCCGAGATGGCGCGGTGGGAACGCGCCTACCTGGACGTGCTGCGCAAGGCGACGCTGGCCTCGGACGGTCGCCGGCTCGTGCTCAAGGGTCCAACCAATCTCGGCCGCACCGCCGAACTCCTGCGCCTGTTCCCCGATGCGAAGTTCATCCACATCGTGCGTAATCCCTACGTCGTCTACCGATCGATGACGAACCTGTACCGGCACGTGCTCCCCATCTGCCAACTCGATGATGCGGAACACGAAGAGGTGGTCGCCAGCATGCTCGACTCCTACGCGGCGATGATGCGGCAGTACATGAAGGACCGGGAATCGATCCCGAAGGGACACCTGGCCGAAGTCCGCTTCGAGGATCTCGAACGAGCCCCCATGGCCGAGGTCGAGCGGCTCTACGACGAGCTGGCGCTGCCGGGCTGGGAGCGGGCCCGAAAGCCGATCGCCGATTACCTCGGGACGCTGTCCGGCTACCGCAAGAACGTCCACCAAATCGATCCGGAGACGATCGACGTCGTCAACCGCGAGTGGGGCTTCGCCGTTGAAGCCTGGGGCTACCGGCCGCCGTAGTGCTATTCGCGGCGGCCCACCGGAAGGGCCATTTCGTCAATACCCTTCTGGGCCCGAACAACCGAAGAAGCAAACAACGAAACCGTGGGAGAAGGAGTCAACCCCATGATTCAGGCTGAAGAACGCGACGACATCACGCCCCTGTGCCCGCACTGCGAGCAACCGGTGAGCATCCAATTCCGGGCCATCTCCGGAGTCCTCGGCAAGCGCTACGTCTACTTCTGCGCGCTGTGCAAGAAGGTCCTCGGCGTCTCGCACCGCAAGGGCTTCTTCATGGGCTGAACACTGGGTGCGCCGGCCCTCTGGCCGGCATCCGCCAGCAGACGGCTGCCGAGAAGTTTCAGTCGACACGAAGACGGTCGAACTCGTCCCAGGCGGACATGTCCGACAGGACGACCTGGTCGCCCGGAACCAGCCCGCCGAGCACTTCGATCGTGTTCGCCGAACTTCGTCCCAGGAGCACCCGGGTTCGAGTAGCGCCGCCCCCTTCGCCGTCCAAGAGGAAAAGTCCGACTTCGCTCTCTTCCTGGCCGACGACGGGCCGACCGACGAAGACCACATCCTCGAGCCGTTCGAGCTCGATCGTGCCGGCCACGGTCAGGTCCGGCCGGGCCCCGCGCGGCAGGTCGCCTTCCAGAGCGACATCGACCGTCACCGTTCCCTCTTCGACCGCCGGATCGATCCTGACCACCCTGCCGGGGACGACCCCGTTCCGCGTGTCGACCGACGCGACCTGCCCGATCTGGACGTCCTTCGCCTGTGTCTCGGCGATCCGCAACTCGGCTTTCAGCGCGGTCGGGTCGCCGACCCGGGCAAGGCTCGTGCCCGCGGTGACGCGCTGCCCCTCCTCGACCGGCACCTGCTGGAGGACGCCGTGCATGCCGGCCCGGACCTGCAGGGCCGCGACCTGATCGAGCCGGAGTTGCCAGATCGCACGTAGACGGTCCACCTCCGTCCGCTCGACAGCGAGCTTGGCCGCCTTCGTCGTTTCCGCGATGCCGAGACGCTCCTCCTCCAAGGCGAAGCGCGTTTCGTGTTCCCGCTTCGACGCCTGCGCCCGCTGGAGTTCGATGACCGAAGCCAAGCCGTCCTTCGCCAGCTCGGCGTCGGCCTCCGCCTCGAGCCGGGCCACGACCAGCGCGGCTTCGACGCTGGCGAGCCCCGCGCGCTGCATCAGAAGCTCGCTGTCGAGTTCCACCTTCCGGTTCTCGTAGCGGGCCTCGGCGGCGCGCAGGTTGAGCTCCGCTTCCCTGGCCTGGTGCTCGAGTTCCGGGTTGGTCATTTCCAGGATCACCGAATCCGGCGTCACCTCGGCGCCCGGATCGATCACGATCTTCTCGACGTTCCCCTCCGTCGTCGCCGGAATCCAGCGAATCTTCTCGGGCACCAGCGTTCCCCGGCCCCGCACCTCCCGGACCATCGGGCCCCGCCGCACCGTGTCGATGTACAGGGCGTCGCGGTCGACGCGCGGCGCCGACGGCTGTACCTGCTGCAAAGCGAGCGTGACCAGCACGAGCAGAACGCCCCCGGCGGAGAAGTACGTCACCCGGCGGAACTTCTTCTTCCGCGCCAGGTCCGGTCTCGCGATGTCCATTCCAGTCGCCAGGATGGCCTGACCGTCAGGTCGTCGCCCGTCCGTCGAAGAGGTGGATCTCCCGCTCGGCGTAGTCGGCGTACCGGGGATCGTGGGTCACCATGCAGATCGTCGACCCTTCCGCGTGGAGCGTCCGCAGCAGGTCCATCACCGTCCCGCCGTTCTTCGAGTCGAGGTTGCCCGTCGGCTCGTCGGCAAGCAGGATCGAGGGCTGGCCGGCAACGGCCCGGGCGACGGCGACCCGCTGCTGTTGCCCCCCGGAGAGCTGGCTCGGCAGGTGCTTCGCCCGCGGCGCCATCTCCACCTTCTCCAGTGCCTCGGCCACCAACTCGCGCCGCTCCCTCGGCCGGATTCCCCGGTAGGTCAGCGGAAGCTCGACGTTCTCGTAGACGGTCAGGTCGCCGATCAGGTTGAAGTTCTGGAAGATGAAGCCGATCTCGCGGTTGCGGATTCGCGCTCGCTCCGACTGCCGGAGTTGCGCCACCGGATAGCCGTTCAGCGTGTAGTCGCCGGCCGTCGGCGTATCGAGCAGACCGAGGATCGACAGCAGGGTCGACTTGCCGCAGCCGGACGGCCCGGACACGGCCACGTACTCCCCGGAGTCGATGTCCAGGGTGACTCCATCGAGCGCGTGGGTTTCGACCTCGTCCGTGTAGAAGACCTTGGAGACGTTCTCCAGGTGAATCAGCGTACTCATGGTGTAGACAATCTACGTCATATGGAGTAGCTTGTCTACACCATGACGCCAGCGAGTCCCCGCAACCAGCTTCTCTATGGAACCCTGGACCTGCTCATCCTGCGCACCCTCGTCTACGGCCCGGCGCACGGCCACGCAATCGCCGGGCACATCCAGCGGGTGTCGGAAGACGCGCTCCGCATCGAAACCGGCTCGCTGTATCCGGCCCTCCACCGGCTGGAGGCACGCGGCTGGATCGCGGCCGAGTGGAAGACCTCCGACAAGGGCAAGCGGGCCAGGTACTACAGGCTCACCAGGACCGGCCGGCGGCAGCTCGTCGTCGAACAGTCGCGGTGGCAGCAGCTGTCGGTCGCGGTGACGAGGGTGCTTCGTCCGGCGGACTGAGCCGGGGATCCAAGGCGATGCTGCGGCAGGTCTACAACCGGTTCCGGTGTCTGTGGCACCGGCGACGGAAGGACGCCGAACTTGACGAGGAGATCCGCTTCCATCTCGCCGAAGAAGCCGAAGATCGGATCGATGGCGGGAAGCCTCCCGAACAAGCCCACGCCGAGGCGCGGCGCAAATTCGGCAACGTCACGCTGACCCGCGAACTGACCCGCGAAGCCTGGGGCTGGGCGCCTGTGGAGCGCTTCCTCAAGGACATCGGTTCCGCGTTCCGGATGATGCGACGCAATACCGGCTACACCTGCGCGGTGGTCCTCACGCTGGCACTGGGCATCGGGCTGAATGCGCCCATGTACGAGATGCTGTCCCGCCTCTTTCTCCAACCGCCACCCCACATCGAGGACCCGGACCGCGTTCATCGCCTCTGGGTCAGCGAGCGCATCGATCCTGGCGATCGCGGCGCCTCCACGGGACGCACCTGGGTAGTCGACGCGATGCAGTGGCGCGACTTCACCGCGCTGACCGCCGACAACGCACTGATCGACGGCGTCGCGGGCCACAGAGTCTCCTTCAGGACGAACGGCCGCGGTCAACGCGCCGAGAACCTCACGGTCTCCTGGGTCACGGGCGAGTTCCTCGACTTTCTTGGCGTCGAGCCAATGGTCGGAAGGTTGATCGCTGCCGAAGACGACGACCTGGCGGCGCAACCCGTCGGCGTGATCAGCGACGGCTACCGGCGGCAGCGGTTCGGCAGCGCGGAGGAGGCGCTCGGCACGACGCTCAGCTTCGACGACGTCACCTACCTCGTCGTCGGCGTGCTGCCGCCCGGCTTCTCCGGGCCCCGCTCCAACGCAGTCGACGTGTGGCTGCCTCTCGAACACGCGGCAACGGCCAGTCGAGGGGACAGTTGGAGGCGGTACGGGACCACCTTCTACCTCACTCCATTCGTGCGGCTGGCGCCCGGCGCGACGGAGGAGGCCGCCGGCGCCGCGGTGACAGCCGCCGTCCGGGCGGCGCGTGCCGGCTCGCGGCTCTCGGACTCCCTGGACCAGGAGGCGACCGTGGCTCTGGGCCCGATCCTCCGCACCCGCGGCCCCACCACGCTACGGAGCCACATGCGCCTGCCGCTGATCGCGGGTGGGATCACTCTTGTCGTGCTCCTCATCGCGGCCGTCAACATGTCGAACCTGCTGATGCTGCGGGTCGCTACCAGACGACGCGAGTTGGCGGTGCGCTACGCGCTCGGGCTGGGAAGATGGGGAATCGGACGCCTCCTGGTGACCGAGAGCCTGGTGCTCGCCGCCCTCTCCGGCGTCGTTGCGCTGGCCGTTGCGGCGGTCACCGGCGACGCCCTTCGCCGCACGCTCCTGCCGAGCCACCAGTGGGCCGAAGATCCGCTGGGCACAACGGCAATCGGTTTCACCGGAATCGCCGTGCTCGGGATCGGCTTGGCGGCGGCCCTCGCTCCTGCCGTGTACGCGGCGCGCAGCCGGGGAATCGTGAAGCTCGATAGCTCGCGGGGCGCCCGCGCGCTCGGAACGCCCGTCCGCACCGGCCTGATCGTGGTCCAGGCCGCGCTGTCGGTCGTCCTGCTCAGCGGGACGGCCGTGTTCTTCCGCTCATTCGAGGCGGCGCGCCAGGTCGACGTCGGCTACGCGAAGGAGCACCTGCTCACCGTGACGCTGGGGAGCTTTCACGGTGACACCCGCCTGGATGGCCTTGACGGCGCCCCGCTCGACGAGAGCGCGATCCATGCGATGGAGGCCCGCGTACGGGATGTGCCGGAGGTGCTTGATGTCGCACAGGGGACGAGTTCACCAATGTCGGGAAGCGGTGCAGCGTACAGCGACCTGCGGATCGAGGGGCTCGACAGTCTGCCGTTCCGCTCCGGCCCCCATGTGAATCTCACGACGGCCAACTTCTTCCAGGTGGCAGGCCTGGAGGTGCGCGAAGGTCGCGCCTTCACCCAGTGGGACGGAGAAGGGGCGCAGAAGGTCGCGGTCGTCAACACGTCGTTCGCCCGGCAGGCCTGGCCCGGTCGGAGCGCGGTCGGCGGTTGCCTGTTCGTCAGCGGCGACGCCGACTGCACAACGGTGGTCGGCGTGGTGGAATCCGCCGTGGAGTGGGGTGTGGGCGAGACTGGTAACGACCCGGCCTACTACCTGCCCATCTCCCAGGCGTCGTCCGACCCGGCTCTGTCGGGATGGACGAGCATCCAGCGTGCGCTGATCGTCCGCACCGCGTCAAGTCCCGGGCGCGTCGAGGCGCCGGTGCTTGGCGCCCTGGCCGAGCTGTTTCCCGAACTGCCGCGACACCACGTCCGGAACCTCTCCTCACAGTTCGCATCGCGGATTCGCACCTGGAGAACCGGAACGCGCCTGTTCGCCGCCTCCGCGATGCTCGCCGTCCTGCTCGCAGCCGTCGGGCTCTATGCGGTCATTGCCTTCGGCGTGCGGCAGCGTGAGCACGAGTTCGGCATCCGTCGCGCCCTGGGCGCCAGGGCGTCCAATCTCCTGGGTATGGTCCTGACGCGGGGCTTCTCGCTGGCGGCGGCCGGTGTCGTGGCCGGCACGCTCGCCGCACTGTGGGCGGGCCGATTCGTCGAACCGCTGCTCTTCGACGGCCGTACTCCCCGCGATCCGCTCGCCTTCGGAACCGCGGCGCTGGTGCTCCTGGCCGTCGCCGTGATGGCCTCGTACCTTCCGGCTCGCCGGGCCTCCCGCGCTGATCCCCGGCGTGCTCTGGAAGCGGAGTAGCCGCGTCCGCCTAAGGCAGATCGGCCACCCACATCTTCGACTGCGCGCCGCGGCCCGTCGCCGAGCCGCCGGCGGCGTAGAGCCGGCCGTCGATGATCGCGGCGGCGGGCGACGACAGCGGCATCGGCAGCCTGCCGAGGAGTTCCCACTCGCCGCCGGGCTCCAGCACCAGGATGTCCGGGTCGATCGACTTCGTGCCGCCGGCCGGGGTCGTGTGGCCGCCCACCATGACGATCCGGCCCTCGTGGACGAAGGTGCCCGCCTCGCCGTGGGAGTGTCCCTTCGGCAGATCGGGGCCGCGGCTCCAGGAGTCGGTTTCCGCGTCGTAGATGTCCACCCGCGCCTGGTCGAGCTGCTGGCTGTCGTGGTTGTACTGGCCGCCGATCGCGTAGATGCGGTTGCCGATCGCGACGGCCGAGAACTGGTTGCGCGGGTCGGGCAAGGGTGCGGCGTCCTGCCAGCTCGCCGAGCCGGCCGCCCATTCGTCGAGGTCGAGGACCCAGTGGTCTCCTGAGTCGGTGTCGCGATCCACCTTCAGCCCGCCGAAGTAGTGCAGCTTGCGGCCGACGAGCGCCAAGCCACCGCCGGCCCGCGGCTCAGGCAGCAACGGCACTGCCGTGTAGCGGTCCAGGTCCAGGTCGTAGCTCCAGACCTCGGCGATCGTGTGGCCCTTGTAGCCGTCCTTGAAGCCGCCGGCGAACCAGACCGTGCGGCCGTCGAGGACCGCGTTCAGGTGGGAGACCGCACTCGGCATGTCCTGGATCCGCGTCCAGCTCCCGTCCGCCGGGTCAAAGACGTCGACCCGCTTGCTCGATCGGACCGGGCCCTCGTAGCCGGCGAACAGGTAGAACTTGCCGTCGACCACGGTGGTCGCGGCTTCCCATTTGCCAGCCGGCATGTCCGGGAGTTCCTGCCAGGTGAGGTCCTGGGCGGCGAGGGGCAGCGCGGCGAGGGCAGCGACCGCCAGGACGGCAACACCGCCGAAACCTCGGCTCCGAGAGGAATCACGCTTCGCCGGCACGGTCGCGCCACTGTAGCAACCGGGCCTCCGCCGCCAGCTAACATGAACCCTTCCCAATCCACGAAGGAGAGTCGATGCAGATGAGGTTCGGCCTTTGACGACGGCCCTACTCGCCCTGTTCCCGATCGCCCTGGGCGCGATCCTGCTGATCGGTTTCCGGGTACCGGCGCGGCGGGCCATGCCGGCCGCCTACGCGGCCGCGGTGCTGGTCGCCCTCCTGATTTGGGAGATGCCGATCACCCGCATCGCCGGGGCGTCGATCCAGGGCCTGTTCCTGACCTTCGACCTGCTGTTCATCATCTTCGGCGCCATCCTGCTGCTGCACACACTGGAGCGTTCGGGCGGCGTCGATGCGATTCGCCGTTCGTTCCACGGGCTGAGCGACGACCGGCGGGTGCAGGTGGTCATCGTGTGCTGGCTGTTCGGCTCCTTCATCGAGGGGGCGGCCGGGTTCGGCACGCCGGCCGCAGTCGCGGCGCCGTTGCTCGTCGCGCTCGGCTTCCCCGCCGCGGCCGCGGTGATGCTGGGCATGATGGTCCAGTCGACGTCGGTCACGTTCGGCGCCGCGGGCACCCCGGTGCTGGTCGGCGTCCAGGGCGGTCTCGGCGGCGAGGCCTTCTCGGCCGATCTGGCGGAGGCCTGCATCGGCATGCTCGACTACCTGGCCCTTGTCACGCAACGCGGCGTGGTCCTGCACGCGACGGCCGGCGTGCTCATGCCGACCCTGATGGTCGTCATGCTGACCCGCTTCTTCGGCGCCAGGCGCTCCTGGACGGAGGGTCTCTCGATCCTCCCCTTCACCCTCGCCGGAGGCCTGGCGTTCACCGTGCCCTACGTGCTGTTCGGGTTCTTCCTCGGACCGGAGTTCCCGTCGCTGCTGGGCGCGCCTGTGGGGCTCCTGATCATGGTGACGATCGCGCGGCGCGGCTGGCTGGTGCCGTCGGACACCTGGGACTTCCCGGCCCGCGATCAGTGGAAACCCGACTGGGTGAGCGGCTTCGAGGACGAGGCGACGGAGGCGAACGACCGCGGCATCGGCCTGGTCAGCGCCTGGGCGCCCTACGCCCTGCTCGGCGGCCTGCTGGTACTCACCCGCTTGCCCGCACTGCCCCTCGGCGGCTGGCTCCGCTCACTGGCGATCAACTGGGACGACATCCTCGGCAGCGGCGTCTCGGGCACGACCACGCCGCTCTACCTGCCCGGTTTCATCCTGCTGGTTGTGGTGTGCATCACGGCTTTCATCCATCGGATGGACTTCGCCGACGTACGGGCCGCGGCAGCCTCTTCCGGCAAGGTGCTGCTGGGCGCCGGCTTCGTTCTCATCTTCACCGTGCCGATGGTGCGCGTGTACATCAACTCGGACGTGAACGAGGCCGGCCTGCTCTCGATGCCCCTGGTCATGGCGGACTTCGTGGCCGCGAACGTCGGCGACGTGTGGCCGTTCTTCGCCGGGATGACCGGAGCCCTCGGCGCGTTCATCGCCGGCTCGAACACGGTCAGCAACCTGATGTTCACCGCCTTCCAGTACGGCGTCGCCGAGCGGCTGATGATGTCGACCGCGATGATCGTCGCTCTGCAGGCGGTCGGCGCCGCAGCAGGCAACATGGTCGCGATCCACAACGTCGTCGCCGCGTCCGCGACGGTCGGACTGCTGGACCGCGAGGGGGCAACGCTGCGCAAGACGATCCTGCCGACGATCTACTACCTGCTGGTGCTGGGGATTCTGGGGCTGGTGGCGGTGCATGTGATCGGGCTGCCCGATCCATTGATGGGGAGATCACCATGAAGCATTCCCGAAAGCCGATCGCACTTCCGACGGTGCTCCTCGTCCTGGCCGTCGCCTGCGGCGGCGGCGCTCCGGACGGAACGGACTCGGCCGGCGACGCGGCCGCGGCATCCGACGCCGTCGAGAGCCGGTCGACGCGCAACGCCTACTTCGGCGACGTCCACGTCCACACGAAGTACTCCTTCGACGCCTACATCTTCGGCACGCGCGCCGATCCTGACGACGCCTACCGGTTCGCCAGGGGAGAACCGCTTACGCACGCGGCCGGCATCGAGATGCGCCTCAAGGCGCCGCTCGACTTTCTGGCGGTTGCCGACCATGCCACCTACCTGGGCATGTTCGAGGAGATGGACAACCCGGACTCCTCGGTCGGCCAGCACGCCCTCTCGATCGCCCTGCGGGATGCCGCGACGCCGGCGGATCGCAGCGCCGTGTTCCAGGAGATACTGCCGCGCGAACGGGGCTACGTCGACCCCGACGACCTGCTCGATCTCGACATCGTCAGGAGTGCCTGGCAGAAGATCGTGGAGGCCGCCGAGAGGCACAACGACCCCGGCAACTTCACGACCTTCATCGGCTACGAGTTCACCGCCGGAGGCCGGGGGGGCGAGAACCTCCATCGCAACGTCATCTTCCGGGACTCGAACGTGCCCGGCATTCCGTTCAGCCGGCTCGACGCAAAGAACAACCCGGAGCTGCTGTGGGACTGGATGGACGAGCAGCGCGCCCAGGGCATCGACTCCCTGGCGATTCCCCACAACTCGAACGGTTCGGACGGGTGGATGTTCCAGCTCACCGATCGGGCCGGCAACCCGTTCGACAGTGCCTACGCCGAACAGCGGATGCGCAACGAGCCGCTGGTGGAGGTGACCCAGGTCAAGGGCACGTCCGACACGCACCCGCTGCTCTCCCCCAACGACGAGTGGGCGGACTTCGGGATCATGGAGCGCACGATCGGCAGCGACAACCCGAGTCAACCGCAGGGCAGCTACGTGCGCGAGGCGTACCTCAACGGCCTCGCCATGGAGGAGGAACAGGGCTTCAACCCGTTTCGCTTCGGCCTGATCGGCTCCTCGGACACACACAACGCCGCCGGGTCCTTTCGGGAAGACGACTACTGGAGCAAGACCGGACTGCTCGACATCACGCCCGAGCAGCGCGGGTCCGTCCCGCGTGAGGACACCGGCGAGTACGACGAACCGACCAGGCAGTACTGGGGAGCGTCGGGCCTCGCGGCCGTGTGGGCCGAGTCCAACACCAGGGAGGACATCTTCCGCGCCTTCCAGCGAAAGGAGACCTTCGCCACGACCGGGCCGCGCATGCGGGTCCGCTTCTTCGCCGGGTACGACCTCGATGAGGAGACCCTGGCCGGCGACGACGGGATCGCGCGGGCCTACGCGGAAGGCGTCGCGATGGGCGGCGACCTGATGGCGGATGGAGACGAGCGTTCGCCCCGCTTCCTGGTCTGGGCGGTCAGGGATCCGAGCGACGCGCCGCTGGACCGCCTGCAGATCATCAAGGGATGGACCGAGGACGGCGCGAACCACGAAGAGGTCTACGACGTCGCCTGCTCCACCGGATCGACGGTCGATGGAACCCCGCACCGCTGCGCCGACAACGGGGCGGCCGTGGATCTGGCGACCTGCTCGACCACGGAGGGACAGGGAGCGGCCGAACTCGAGGCTCTATGGCAGGACCCGGACTTCGAGCCGAACCAGCGCGCCTTCTACTACGTTCGCGTTCTGCAGAACCCGACCTGCCGCTGGTCCACCTGGGACGCGATCCGGGCGGGCGTACCGCCGAAGCCCGGCTTGCCGGCCACGATCCAGGAGCGGGCCTGGTCGTCACCGATCTGGTACGTCCCCAGCGAGGGCGACTAGCCGCGGAGCTGACGCGCGAGAACGCCAGCTTCGTCCAGAAGCGTCCGCATGCCACCGCCTTCCAGCCACTCAAGTCGAAACGACTGGTAGCTGATCTCCGCCCGAGCCGCGTTGAGTCGGCGCAGCTCCAGTACTCCGGACTCGCTCGCGGACGACTCGCCGTCGATGTAGCCCTTCAACAGATCGTCGAGGACGTTCGCGTCGTTCAGAGTGCCGAGCACATCCTGGAGCCGCTTGCAGCGATCGACCAGGGAGACCGCAACTTCGCTTTCCGCGCGTACCGGTTCGACCAAGTAGCGGAGGCGCTTGCAGGCGATGCGCACCCTGTGCGGGCCCTGTTTCCGGTCGTCGCCAACGCCGTCGACGCGAGTCTCCAGCCTGTGAGCGATCCGGTCCAGGCGCTCGGCCAGCGCTTCCGCGTACGGCGATCCAGCGCTTCGTTCCGGCGCCCCGTGGGCCATGCGTGACACGAAGGCGTCGGCCCACTCCGCGAACTCGCTACACACCGCCCGGTTCGCGTCGTCTGATGGCACCTCCGCTGCCGAGCGAAGTCGCGCCTCGACCCACTCGTAACCAGGCTGGTGCTCCGGCTCCAACTCATCGACCTGTCCCTCCAGCCACTCGAGCGCCACCTCGGCGTCGCGGCTGGAGCCGGTCCGTTTCTGGAACCCGGTGAGCGTCCGCCGGTCACGCTTCTCCACGACGCCCCGGAGTAGCCCCTTCCAGGCGCTCAACGTGCTCCGCAGCCGCCGGATCGAGACCCTGAAGTCGTGGAGGCCCTCCGCGTCGTCCGGGTCGACGCAGCGTGGTGCGGCCTCGCGCGCCTGGGAGACGAGGTCGAGAACGACCAGGCCCACGGCATCTCGCCCGTCGCGCCGCAACAGGTCGGCCGAAAGAGGCATCCACTCAGTATAGGAAGGGCGGTTTCGAAGGCTGTACGCGGCCAACACTGGCGTCTACCCCGTCGTGCGGGGCAACAGGCGGAACAGGCCGTAACCCGCCAGCAGGGCCACGGCACCGAATGCGGCCGCCTCCAGCCCGCGCCCGTAGAGCGCCATTCCAGTCCCAAACAGCGCGGCATACACCGCGACGCAACCGAACAGCCAGGCAAGCAGCGCGGCCGTCGCGCTGCCGGGCTCGTCCGGCCGCGTCTCGACGACTCGCCGCCAGCCCCGCGCGAACGGGCGGACGCGGTCGTAGAACGACTGCAGCACCGCCGTCTCCGTCGGCCGGGTCGCCATCGTCACACTGAACCAGACCGCCGTGGTCAGAGCAACGCCGAACAGGAGCTGCGCCGCGGCCGACGGCAGCGCCAGCCCAAGCCCTTCGTGGCCGAACTGGAACCACACGGCAACCGCGAACGAGACGACCATCGCCGAGATCTCCGACCAGGCGTTGATCCGCCACCAGAACCAGCGCAGCAGGAAGATCAGGCCCGTGCCGGCGCCGATCTGCAGCAGGATCTGGAACGCCTGCATCGCGTTCTCGAGCCACAGCGCGACCACCGCCGCCAGCGCGACGAGACCGATCGTCGACAGGCGGGCGACGAGGACGTAGTGCGCTTCACCGCGGCCCGGCCGCATGAACCGCCGGTACACGTCGTCGACGATGTAGGAGGCGCCCCAGTTGAGGTGGGTCGAGATCGTCGACATCAGCGCTGCCGCCAGCGACGCGACGACGAGCCCGAGCAGCCCGTGCGGCAGGAAGACGAGCATCGCCGGGTAGGCGAGGTCGTGCCGGATGATCGACGGATCGAGGTGCGGGAAGGCCTCGGCGATCGAGTCCAGGGTCGGGTAGACGACCAGGGACGCCAGCGCGACCAGGATCCACGGCCACGGCCGCAGCGCGTAGTGGGCGATGTTGAACCAGAGCGTCGCGCCCATGGAGTCCCGCTCGCTCTTCGCCGCAAGCATGCGCTGGGCCGCGTAGCCTCCGCCGCCCGGCTCGGCGCCCGGGTACCAGGTGGACCACCACTGGACGGCGACCGGGATCAGGAAGACCGTGGCGGCCGTCTCCCAGTCGGCGAAGTCCGGTAGCAGGGCGAGACGCGAGGCGATGTCCGGGTTCGAGACGAGGCCCGAGAGCCCGCCGACGGCGGGATGCGCCAGCGCGTACCAGGCGGCCGCGACGGAGCCCACCATCGCGATGACGAACAGCATCAGGTCCGTGACGACGACGCCCCAGAGGCCGGAGGTCGCCGAGTACGCGGCCGTCACGGCCCCGGCGACGAGCACTGTCGTGTACTTGTCGGCCCCGAGCAGGACGCCGCCGATCTTGATCCCGGCGAGCAGCACCGCCGCCATGATCATCACGTTGAAGAACACGCCCAGGTACACCGCCCGGAAGCCGCGCAGGAAGACCGCCGCCCGCCCGGAGTAGC
>Ga0209544_1002001_pt1 | contig 19827 bp, 20 predicted proteins | sample MesohylPK_FD_187297 | JGI IMG/M metagenome (GOLD analysis project Ga0209544, IMG submission 187297) | Host-associated microbial community of the marine sponge Aplysina aerophoba from Gulf of Piran - sponge mesohyl, lysed by proteinase K... | ecosystem: Host-associated > Porifera > Sponge >...
TAGGCGATTGACCAGACGCCGTCTGTGTCGGAACCATCCGAAACGTAACTACGGGTACGTAGATTGGTGTAGGTTTCGAGCGGCGCGATTGAGCACCATGCTACCGGTTCGTCGTCGTCGTAAGCGAGGATGCCGACCGGGGTGTTGGCTGCGACGGTTTGGGCTAGTGCATGCTTCTTGGCGGGTGCGCCGGCGCGTCGGTCGGATGACGACATAGGTCGGAAGACCATGCACCAACAGTGTTTTGGACCACCGCGCGATTCGAAGAATTGCTCGAGGTCTGGCCAGCGGTCCGGGGTTACGGGTAGGAATTTCATTTGGCTCGGATGTCGGCGGCGGTTTTGGCTATTGCAGCTCCGTAAAGGAAGATGAAACATGCGATGTAGGCCCAGAGCATGAGGACGACGACGGATGTGATGGGGCCGTAGATGTTTGCCTGGGTTGTGTCGAGGCTGTTGAACCAGAAGAAGATGTGTTTGCCGGCTTCGAAGAGGATGATGGCGACAATGGCACCGAAGATCGCGTCTTGGAGCTGCACTCGGATGTTAGGGATTCGGTAGTAGATGACCGTGAAGATGACGGTGGTCAATATGGCGGGGATGATGGTTGCTACGGCGCCGAGAATGATGGTGGCGACGCCGGATAGTCCGTGGGTAACGGTTGCGGAATCTTGGCTGAGGCGGATGAGGGCTTGGATGACGCCGGATAGTCCCATCGAGAGCATGAATAGGGCGACGACGACGGTGGCGAGACTGACGCTTTTGATGGTGACTTGGACGACTTTGGTGTTTCGTACGCCGAATACGCGGTTTACAGCTCGGGTGGTGGCTGCGAAGAGTCTGTTGGCTCCGATCATGAGGTTTACGACGGCGAGTATCCCGATCGTGAGCGAACCTCCCAGGAGGCTGTTGATGGCATCGTCAATGAGATCACGCGACGCCGGGAACAGGTAGTGAAGTGCTTCGGTGAAGACCTCAACGACGCCGTCCGAGGGTCCGATGGCGATTAGGAGCATCGCCATTAGGGCGACGAAGGGCAGTTGGGACAGGACGGTGAAAAAAGCGAGCGATGCCGCGAGGTCGGTGCCATTGGCGTTTAGGAGCGTTGGAACGGCGCGGAATGGGGCAATCAACGGCCAAAGGAGGTTGTATCTGGATATGGTGTCGGCCATGCCCTATATGCAATGTTGATTGTGTGTTGAATAAACGTCAACGCGCCGCACCGGGGTACCGATGCGGCGCGTTGATTTGGCTGGCTCTTGAGAACCGGTTTCTAGCTGAAGCTAGAAGTCCATTCCGCCGCCAGGTGGCATTCCGCCGCCGCCAGGCATGGGTGGCTCGGGCTGCTCTGAGATGAGCGCCGCGGTGGTCAGGATCATGCCTGCGACCGATACTGCGTTCTCGACGGCTGAGCGGGTGACCTTTGCCGGGTCAACGATGCCCATGGTCATCATGTCGCCGTACTCGTCGGTCATGGCATTGAAGCCGAAGTTCACGTCATCGCTGCCGATTACTTTGTCGAGGATGACTGCGCCTTCAAAGCCGCAGTTTCCAGCGATGATGCGGATCGGCTCGCGCAGGGACTTCGCGAGTATCTGCGCGCCGGTCTGCTCGTCTTCGTCTTCCAATACGAGGAGGTCGAGTTCGTGAGCAGCACGGATCAGGACAGTGCCGCCACCGGGAACGATACCTTCTTCAACAGCCGCACGAGTCGCCTCAAGTGCGTCTTCGACACGTTGTTTTTTCTCCTTCATCTCGATCTCGGTGGCTGCGCCAACGCGTAGTATGGCGACGCCGCCGGACAATTTGGCGAGACGCTCTTGAAGCTTCTCGCGATCGTAGTCGGAGGTCGTGTCCTCGATCTGAGCTTGAATTTCGGTCATGCGACCGCGGATGTCGGCTTGGTCACCGGTTCCGCCCACGAAGGTCGTGTCGTCTTTCTTGACAACGACCTGTCGACAACGGCCGAGGTCCTCGAGTGCGGCGGAGTCGAGCTTGCGGCCGATCTCGTCGGAGATGACGGTAGCGCCGGTGAGGATTGCGATGTCCTGGAGCATGGCCTTGCGGCGGTCGCCAAAGCCGGGGGCCTTGACGGCGATGCAGTTGAGGGTGCCGCGAAGCTTGTTCACGACGAGCGTGGCGAGTGCTTCACCTTCGACGTCTTCAGCAATCACGATGATGTTTTTGCTGGACTGCAAAACCTTTTCGAGCAGCGGAAGTAGGTCGGAGACCGCGGAGATCTTCTGCGAGGTGATCAGGATGTACGGGTCGTCGAGAACCGCTTCTTGGCGGTCCGGGTTCGTCACGAAGTAGGGGGACAAGAACCCTCGGTCGATCTGCATCCCTTCAACGAAGTCGGTCTCGTATGAGAGAGACTTTGACTCGTCGACGGTGATGACACCGTCTTTTCCAACCTTCTCCATGACTTCGGCGATGAGGTTACCTATCTCGTCGTCGTGTGAAGAGAGGACCGCGACGTTTGCGATCTGCGAGGAGCTGTCGACTGGAGTTGACTGCGACTTGATGGAGTCGCGAATGGTGGCCATCGCCTTTTCCATACCGCGCTTGATAGCCATCGGGTCGGCACCTGCGGCGACGTTCTTGAAGCCTTCGGCGACGATAGCCTGGGCCAAGACAGTGGAGGTGGTGGTACCGTCACCGGCGTCGTCGTTGGTCTTCTTGGACGCTTCCTTCAGGAGCTGCGCGCCCATGTTCTCAAACGGGTCTTCGAGATCGACCTCTTTGGCGATGGTTACGCCGTCGGAGTTGACCTGCGGGGGGCCGAACTTCTTGTCAACGATGACGTTCTGGCCGCGGGGGCCGAGCGTCTTCTTGAGGGTGTTAGCGAGGATGTCGATGCCGATCTTAAGTTTGGCACGAGCATCCTCTTCAAATAGCAATTCTTTCGCTGGCATTTGCCTTGATACTCCTTTTGGATTCTATTGTGGCGACGAAATCCGTAATCTTTGGTGCGTTGTCGGATGAATGTCGACGACCTTGAGACGACGGAGTGGTCGGAATTAACCGACGATCGCCAAGATGTCGGATTCTCGTAGGATGAGGTAGTCGTTGCCGTTCTGTGAGTACTCGGTACCTGCGTACTTCGAGTAGATCACGCTGTCGCCAACGTTCACGCTCATCTCAATAACTGCGCCTTCATCGGTGGTTCGGCCGGGGCCGACAGCTACGATTGCGCCTTGTTGCGGCTTTTCTTTTGCCGTGTCGGGAATGATGATCCCGCCTGGGCTAGTCGCCGCTTCCTCGTCGGATGGCGAGACGACCACGCGGTCGCTTAGTGGCTTCAAGTTAACCGTCACTCGTTGTTTCCTCCTTGTCGATTAGCATCTTCCGCCTTGCAGCATCGGTCACATTCGTCGCTTGGAGCGAGATGTTTCGTGATCGAACTGCGTGCGTCGAAATTCGTTAGCAGTCGACTGTTGCGACTGCTAACACGAAATTATATTTTCTCGATTTCGATTCGCAAACACAATCCGCCGAATCGATAGCATCTAACAGTAGACATGGCGCTTGAACAACTGATAATCGCTGCGGCGCGGATCGCCGGGTCTCTGCCAGTGCTCAGATGGGCGTTTTTCGGCGTGCTCCTCGCCATCGTCGTCGACTTCTCCGATCTGTTCATGATGAACCTGATCGATTTCGGCGAAGTCTGGGACTATCAAACCTTCGACAAATGGATCGATCAGGTCTACATGCTGACCTTCCTGTGGGTCGCGGTGCGGCAGTGGGACGGACCAGGAAGAACAGTTGCGGTACTGCTATTCGCGTTCCGCGCCATTGGCTTCGTTGCCTTCGAATTCACCGGAGACCGATGGGTGCTGTTCCTATTCCCGAACGTCTTCGAATTCTGGTTCGTCGCGATTGCGGCGCAGCGACACTGGTGGCCCGAATACGAGTTCACCGCGAAACGCATACTCATCTGGTTATTAATATGCACCGTACTCAAATTGACTCAGGAATACATCCTGCACGTCTGGCAGGTGTTGGATAATTACACGGCGGTTGGCGTGGTGACGGCTTGGTGGGAGTTTTTGGTGGGGTTGTTTTAAATGTTTGGGGTGGGTGCGCTGCCGTGGTTTCCCTTCACTGATGGTGGCGAGATTCGCCCATATTGTACGTTTGGGCAGTTTACACAGATTGCGATGATTGTGAATGTTGTGTACGCGTTGAAATGCCGGATGGTGGGATGTTCCGGGCTTTGTGAATGGTCTTGGATTCGGCCCGGCAAAGCCAGACGCTTGTATAGGTGATGGGGATTCAGGTCGCGTTGGAAGCGGCAATGGAGCCGTTGCAGCGCGGGCTTACGTTGGTCGAGACGAAGGTCGGACTATTGGACAGGACGGTCGACGAAATCAGACTTAAAGGCCACGAAATCGACGGTATTGCGGGGTAGGAAGAAATTAACGTTGTCAGGTGTAAGCAGACATCACAAGGATGCATCAATGATTCTATTGTCCCGAAAGGATGCGATCAACTTAACCGTCTTGATCGCGTTGGCATTGGTAACCGTTGGTGCGGTCGTCGCGACATATGCGGCCGACCGGTTCGCGGTTGCTGAAAACGACCAATCTTGCTGGCGCACCGGTGCTGACCACCCAGCATACGCGGAAGGCTATCGCTGGAACGTCGACCACTTGGGATACGACGGGCCCGACCCGGATTATCCGGTGGCGCGAAGGTACCAGTCGAACATATGCCCGTCATGGGTGAACCCGAAGACGCCTACTCCCTTGGAGAGGAAACCAAGACCCCCATCGAAAGTTTCGACCCGGAGCAACGAAACGGTTGCACAGGCTGGTGCTGCCACTACTGTCGTTGAGCCGACGGCGGTTGCCACTGCTGTCGCTGTGCCGACGGCGGTTGCGGTCGCTGAGCGGACGGCGGCTGCCACTGATGTCGCTGAGCCGATTCCCGAACTGAACCCATCGCAAGCACAATCATCGGCATCGGTTTCGTGCTGGGACGACCCTGCCGTTCACTACAAGTGGATTACATGTCCCCGACATTATTGGGCCTCGGGGTATCCGTGGTAGAGCCCATATCGCGGCCCTGAACCCGAACCGCCTCCGACTTTCCCTTGCACCCGTTACGCCCACTTTTCGTGGGAGAACCCGTAGGGGCAGGTTTCAAACCTGCCCCTACCACGTTGACCGTGAGGGGGAATTAAAGGGGGTTTAGACGCCGCGTTTCGCATCGCACTCCGTTGCCCTGCCCCTCTGGATGGACGTTCCGTCCGCTGAAGCGCCGGCTTTCGCCGGAATGACGGAAGTTGTGCACAGCACCCCAAGGGGGAGGGTTGTGCACAGCATCCGGAGGGGCGGGGGAAACGGAGGGATCGTTCGTGCTAGTTGGCTATGATGTTGGGGATGGGTATGTTGATGCCGTACTCGCCTTCTGTTGCGCGCACGTCGTAGGCGGAGCAGGTGTTCTGGCTACCGACGTCGAACCGCCAGCCCATCTCGTACTCTGAGACCTCGTAGGTTAGCGTGCTGAGCGTGATGTCGATGTACAGGGTCACGCTGTTGGCCCAGGGGATCTGTAGGAGTTGGAGATTAGAGAGCGTTACCTTCAGCTCTGCCTTGCCGTCGGAGGGCTGGGTTATTTCGATGGTGTCAGGGTCCGCGTAGCTGATGACGCTGACAAGCATATCGGCCGGGTCGGTGAAGCCGTGCTCCCAGTTCGTCAGACGGGAGATGGATTCCAGACTGGTGCTCCGCCATCCGCCTCGGGATTGCTGCCAGTAACGCAGTCCGGTGCTTTCGGAGTAGCGGAAGATGAAGTTTCCGGAGTCGCCGTCGAAACGAATGAGGGCTGGGAAGCCGCTGCCGAGCTCGCCGATCGCGTAGCTGCCATTGAAGGTGGAGGCGCTGCAGCCTCGCCCTCCTCCCCACTGGCCGTTGACGCGGAATTGAGCGGAGCCGGCCTGGAGCAGCGCGGCATGGGTGCGTTCGGCAAACCACGTTTTGTTCTCCACCACGGCGGGGGGTGGCGAACCGCGCAGATCGTCGGAAAACACGATCAGTTCTTCGACCTCCGCCATCGTCATGCCGGGGCGAACGAGCGGGTGCGCGTGGAGGCGGAGCAGCGCCTTGTCCTGTTCGCTCATCTCCGACAGGCGCAGTGCGTCGGGGGCGGCGATCAGGCTGATGAAGGCCGGCCGATGGTGTATCGCGGCGAGGGCATGGAGCGCCTGACGGAGGGTTGCGCGTCGAATCTCCGCGCGGTGCTCGTCGGGGCTTTGCGCGCGGTCATCCAGCCACACGCTGAGGGAGGCGGCGGTGATGGCACCGCCCACGTCGAGGTCTGGTCCGCCGCATCCATCCGCGTCCTGGCAGTGGTTCGTGAATCCGATGTCCGTGCGCCGGTCGGCTGGCACACCCACGTAGGCTTTGATCTGCGCCTGCTCCGGTGTGTCCACCCACTCGAAATCAAGGTTGAGCAACGGGGCGAGGTCATTGAGCGTCTCCTCCAGCGCGTCGACGTACAGTTGGTCTCCGGAGGGATCTGCCCAGACCGTCACCGGGCCGTCTTGGTCCCACTTGCGGATGGTTGACGAGGTCCACCCGCCGCAGCCACCGAGGAAGTGGTCGTCCGGGGTGGCTTCCTCATCGGATCGGTCGCTGAAGCACTCCCAGATGCCGCGGTCGATGCCGAGGATGCGCTCGGGCACGGGGACGGGGGCCGATTCGGTAGCGGGTTCGACGATGGCGGCGCGCAGATGCGCGCCCATCGGTGCACGCACGCGCACCACCTGCTCTGCCGGCCCGAATCCGTCCGGCAGCTCCACGTCCTCCACCGCGCCGCCGCATTCGTCCATCAGCGGTTCGTCATCGTCTCCGTAGCAGATCACGGCGATGTCGTAGCTCTCTGATGCCGAGCGGTATCCGTGATTGCTCAAAGACAGCGTGAGTTCGACTTCCGCCGTGTCGTCCGACCAGTAGTCGAGCACGTCCGCCACGGCATCGAGCGCGAGTTCGACCGGCAGCTTGTCCGGCACGCGGATGGCGCTCTGGGCGGTGTTGCGTTCACCCCAGCGGTAGCCGTCATCCAGCGCTCCGGCGTAGGCAGTAACAGTGGTCTCGCCTTGCGGCAGAACAAGTGTGAGGATGGTGGACGCGCGGCCGCTTGCCGGAATGGATTCAAGCATTACGGATGAGGGGGAGCAGTCCGGCTCGGCCTTCGTCATCGTTGGGCAGAGTCCGCCGACGGTCAGGGGTCCGCTTGGCGCTGCGCCCTCGTTGGCAATGCTCAGGGGGATCTCCACAATGCCGTTCCCGTCGGAATCGTAGCCGGTGACGCGCACCGCGCCGATGGTGAGCGCCAGATCCACGTAGTCCACGGCCACGGGCGCGGCGGTGGCGTTATCGTCGGTCACGGCCTCCAGGCTCACGGTCGAGGCGGATAGCGTGACGTCGTACGCGCCCGTCGGGATGGGGAGGAGGAGCGTGGCGGTCTCGCTCGCGCCGGGTTCGATGCGCTCAATGACGACGGCGCGTTGGGCGCTGCCGGAGACGCCCTCGCCTAACGTGTCATCGCCTCTGGGTCGGGCGGTCCAGACGGCGGATAGGGCAACGTCCTCGGCCGGGATCGTGCCGACGTTGGTGACGCGTGCCTCGAACGTCATCGCGCCGTCGCCCTTGATGGTGTACTCGGTCAGCATGATCGCGATGTCGGCTGCGTGAACGCTCACGACCTCCGAATGCTTTTCTCGGACGGATTCGGGTCGGACGGATTCGGGGTCGCTGACGGTGAAGGTGATGCGACGCTCCCCCGGGGCGAGGGCGTGTGCGATGGTGAGGGCTGCCGTTTCGCCGGCCGGCAGGATGCTGATCATCCCGCCGTCTTGGAACTCTCCGCCGTCGATTGCGACGCGTACGGCGACATTCCGCCCCGCCGTCTCGCCGTCGTTCGTCACGGAGAGCGAGAGATTGGCCTGCACGACGCCATCGCCCGCTCCGGTGAACGCAACGCCGTCATAGACGGCGCGATATGAGGCCGGTAGCGGCGTAGGAGTTGGCGTCGAGGTCGGGGTTGACGTCGGCGTTGAGGTCGAGGTCGGGGTTGACGTCGGCGTTGAGGTCGCGGTCGGGGTTGCCGTCGGCGTTGAGGTCGGGGTCGGCGTTGAGGTCGGCGTCGCGGTCGGCGTCGGCGTTGAGGTCGGGATCGGGGTTGAGGTCGTCGTCGGCGTGGTGTCCGCATCGCACGCCGTCAGCATCACGGCCGTCAGAATCATCACGGATAGGATGCACGCCAGCGCACCCGCCGGGCGGCGGGCGGAGCGCGCCGATAACCTAAAATGCAAGGCCGATGCCTCCATCTGGATAAGTGGGCGGATAAAGCCGCTCTGCGTCATCTGCTGTCACGATTCTCGACGTCTGCAAGTTACCCGCCACCGCATCGAAAAAATCCTAGTTCAAAACTCGTTGGAGCCGCGGTACTTGGCCGGGGACTCAACACCCCGGTCCTCGCCAGGCGAAGACCGGGGTGGTGGGCGAACGGTCGCTGAACTGGTTCTAGATCAGTCGCGGCCGCACCTGGTGTCGCTAAAACCGGGCCCGTAGACGTTGTCACAGCCGAAGTTGGGGTCCGGCTTGTTGGGATCGTAGCTGGCGCCAAAGGGGTGCTCCGACCCGTACGCTCTGTACCATTCTGCCCCCGACAGCTCAACGCGCGGGTTTTTAACCACCTTCGTCTTTCTCGGTTCCGGAACCCTTTTTGAATCTTTTTCACTACCGTCATTGTTATAGTTGTCGGTTAGCGGCTTTCCCCCGGTTATTTCGGATTCTCCCTTGATTGTGACAGTTTTTTTCTTGTTGGGATCCGCCCTGCCGATATTCTCATATTGGATCTCGCCGACAAGTCGTCCACATCCGGCTGTGATGGCTTCGCCGTCGTCACACCACTCATCATGGTCTGGGCGCAGCCATGTCCATGTTGACCTGTCGTTAGGGTCATTGCCCGTGTAATGTATTGCGACGTTTGGGTCTCCGAGAGTAGGAACCATGTTATGGGGCTCGCGTTCGCGTTCTTCCTCGCGCCGCTTCAGAGGCTCGGGGTCATCAGGGTCGTGTATCACCGGGTCTTGCACCACCTGATTCTGTCCCTGTCGCTGTGGTGCGGGCTCGGTACGCCGAATCTTCGGCGGGGTCACGACGATGCGTATTTTCGGCTGAATCGTGGACCCGTTCCGGCAGGTAGACGCCGATCCCCAGAGAGACGACATCCGCACGGAGTTCGTGCCGCTATATCCAGGCTCGTAGCGCCATTTGCCGCCCCGGAGCACGTAGTCGTTAGGCGAATACCCGGCGTTGACGATTGATTGGCAGTTCGACTGAGCGGAGCCGTCCGGCTGCACCGCAGGCGGCGCGGCGGAGGCGGGGCTCCCGAAGGACAACACCGAGATGGCGAACACGACCAGAATCAGGCCGATCGCCGCCCGCGACGCTATCTGCGAGGGGCTGTACGGGTATACCCCCCCCCAATATAGTACATATTTCGCAAAATACCGACCTCCTCAGTGTCAGAGTCTACGACCCTGCCGATAAGATAACGGCCCTAAAAATGTCAGTCCTATGAGGGACGTGACATTTCTAAACCGATTCATGATGATATGCGACGCTCTACGATTTTGTCAAGAGCCAACGGCCCAGCGAAGATGTCAGCCCTGTGAAGGGCGCGATGAAGAACGTGACATCGAACTAGGATGCGAAGGATGAGGAAGGATGGGGTGGTGTGGGAGGGTGTTGTTGCGGTGATGGGAGGTTGGTGGTTTGGGTGGTAGGGGCGGTTCGCGAACCGCCCCTACGTCGCGTCCCCTTCGCCCCGCGAAGGGATGCTGTGCATAACCCTCCGTCATTCCGGCGAAAGCCGGCGCTTCAGCGGACGGAACGTCCATCCAGAGGGGCCGGGCTATGGAGTGCAAAGCGAAACACCGAATCTAAACCCCCTTTAATTCCCCCTTGAGCATCAAGGGGGAGGGTTGTGCACAGCACCCGAAGGGGAGGGAAATGGCGTGGTTTATGTTCCCTGGTTTCCCGCGTGCGCGGGAATGACGGGATGTTTGCGGGAATGACGGGGGCGTCTCGGAGAATGACGGGCCGGACGTCATTCCCGCGGACGCGGGAATCTAGGGGGGGCGGTGAGGATCATTCCCATCGTTTCCAATCATGCACATCCTAGTTCAAAGCGCGTGTGATCGGCGTGGTTTGTTTTTCTCTGGATTCCCGCGTGCGCGGGAATGATGTATGGTGTGCGCTCCTTCGCCGGGCCCGTAGTTACGAGCAACTAACCCTGCAGTCCGATGGTACGTCCGATGGTACGACGATTCGGCGCGGCGTATACTCGATAGATACCATAAAAGCCAGATGGCTCGAGAGAACCACCTAACCGATGCTCCTGAAAACGAAAGCGACGTACTCTGAAGGCGTAATCAAACCCTCAACGCCGCTCGACATTTGTGACGGTACCGAAGTCATGGTTACGGTCGAAACTGATCGCCAATTGACCATCGAAGAACGCCGAGCCGCAATCGGAGCAACTGCCGGCGCTTGGAAGGACACGGTAGATTGCGACAAGTTGCTCGAAGACATCTACGCCAGCCGCGCGGTCGTTTCAACTCGCGTGCCGAAACTTTAGTGTTGTGCGCTACTTGATCGACTCTGATTGGGTTATCGCTCACCTGCGCGGCAGAGCCGAAGTGACTAGGCGCATCGACGAACTGTTATCCGAAGGCATCGGAATCAGCATCATCTCTCTAGCCGAATTGTACGAAGGCATTGCCCATTCCGATGATCCGGATGCTGACCGACTAAGGCTTTACAGGTTTACTGAAACGGTTGAGGTTGTGCGATTGAACGAGTCGATCTGCGAGCTGTTCGGTCGCGAAAGGGCGCGCCTCCGAATTGCGGGTCGACTCATCGGAGATCTTGACCTACTGATCGGTTGCACAGCCGTCCACCACGGGATGACGATGCTAACCAACAATCGACGCCATTTCGAACGCATCGCGCGCATCAGGATCGAGTCGTTCTGAGGATTGGTGCAATGCGATCACTATCGTATTGGTAGCCGGGCCATTTTTCTTTGCCGGGAGGAATTTCGTGTTTGAATCCTAGGCGGTCTACTTGGTATTTGCGAAGCGATAAAAGTTGTTTAACGCCGGTACCCCCGTTGTCAAACTTGTCTTCCTTTCTGCGACGGTTTTGCGGCGATATGGTCACAGTGCCAGTGCTTCTGTTACACCCCCGGTAGTAACCTTCAATACTCCTCGATTCATCAATCTACTCAGCCACGGAAATGAGGGTATTATGGGGCAGTACATCGTACCGGATATCGACATCGGTAGACCTTTGTTCTGGTCGAAGCGACCGATAGGCAGCGCCGAGTTCGGGATTTGGTTGATCAAATGAGGATGTAGACATACCGTTCAAAGGCGGAAATGACGCAGCACTGTCGTCGCCAAACCTGCCAGGGGGAAATCCATATGCCATACACAGCGGACATCAGCAGGGCCAACCCGGGTTGCTTCTTGTTCCTGATCGACCAGTCGGGTTCGATGGCAGAGCCATTGGGCGGCCAGAATGATCTGGCAAAAATGAACGGCGCGGCGGATGCGCTGAACCGGATCCTTGACGCCATCTCGCAAAGATGCTCCCAGGGCATGGATGTTCGCGACTACTTCGATGTCGGAATCATCACCTACACCACAGATATGGAGGGAAATACGGAACTCGATTCGGTTCTGCCCGGCACCCGGCCTGATCATCCGTTTCTGCCGATTAGTCAAGCGGTCGATGCCGCGGAGGTGGTCGAAAGGTCTGTCAAGGAGTCAGACGGCGCGGGCGGCATAGTGGAGGTCTCCAGAAAGTTCCCGGTGTGGCTACAAGCTAGAGCCCTCGGCGGAACTCCGATGTGCGAAGCGTTGTCCGAGGCTATGAAAGCCCTTGGGGATTGGACGAACCAACATCCAGATTCCTATCCGCCGATGCTGATTAACGTCAGCGATGGTGACGCTACCGACGGTGACCCCGAATCTTTCGCCAAACTGATCATGGGCATCGGCACCAACGACGGCAATGTATTGATATACAACGCGCATCTGTCTTCGATGTCGGCATTGCCGGTACAGTATCCGACTCAAGAGAGCGAGGCACCCGAAGACGAATCTGCGGCGCGAATGTTTCGCATGTCCTCTGCCTTTCCAGATCCAGTGACCCAGCAGGCGGCCGCGATGGGCTTGCCGGTTAGCGAAGGTTCTCGGGGATACGTTTACAACGCCGATATGGTGGCGCTGGTGCAGTTCTTGGACATCGGAACGCGCGCCGCCACCGGGTTGCATTGATTGCGGGTAGGAGATGCCACTTCGACCTCCCACCAAGTTTTGGCTGCCCAAAGCCGGCAACCGCACAGATGAGTATGAGGACGCCTCGCGTGCCTTGTATCCACAGCGGATAGGGACGTCGGGGCGCGGTTTGGCGAGGGTGGCGGTTACCGATGGAGCCAGCGACGCCGCATTCGCTCGGGAGTGGGCGAACGTCTTGGTCGACGCATTCGTCTCACGCACCCCCGATCTGGATGGTCTTTCGCCCGAATCTCTGAGTGGGTGGCTCGAACCAGCACAGGACGAATGGCACGATCAAGTGCCGTGGGACCGTATCCCGTGGCACGGCGAAGCAAAGGCGCGCGCAGGTGCCTTTGCGACGTTGTTGGGATTGACCATTGGCGCATCTTCACCCAGAACAAACCGATTTTCTTGGCAAGCGATGGCAATCGGAGATTGCTGTCTTTTCATAGTTCGAGACGACCGCTTGCAGGTCTCTTTTCCATTGGAAGCCCACGCTGAATTCGACAACAATCCGGCTCTGGTTTGCAGCAACCCGACCAGCGTCGAAGGACTTTGGGAAGAGGTAAGACAGGACAGCGGCGAATGTGTCGCAGGAGACCTGATCATCGTGGCGACCGACGCCATCGCCGCATGGTTCTTGGCACAGAACGCCATCGAGAAAAAACCATGGGAGACGCTTGCCGAGTTGCAATCGTCGGTATGGGATGACTGGGTCGCAGAGCAGCGTCGAGAAGGATTGATGCGCAACGATGATACGACAGTCGTCATCATCGAGGTCTCGTAGTCGCGCAAGGTGAATAACACGCCATGACCTGGCCCGGCATCACCGACTTCAGCGAAGCTATCCAGAATCCTCCGCTTTGCTTCGCAGGCACGGAGCTTGAAGCCGCAACCGTTGCCGTCAACCAAAGAGGTATGCCGCTGGTATTCTCCGGCTCCTTCGCATGTGTCTACTCGGTTTCGACGCAAGGGCGGACCTTCGCCGTGCGTTGCTTCACACGAGAGGTCGAGGACCAGCAGACTCGATACAACGAGCTCAGCAACTACTTGATCAACGTGCTGCCGCCCTCATTCGTGCACTTCCAGTACCTGGAAGAGGGCATCCGATTCAAAGGCAGTTGGTACCCGATGGTCAAGATGGAGTGGGTAGAAGGTGAGGTGCTAAGCAGCTTTGTCGATTCAAGACTGGGTGAGCCGGACACGTTGCGCAGGATCGCGGCACAATGGCGGGGAGGCCCTACCGCCAGCCTGCGCGGTTTGCGGATCGCACATAACGATTTGCAGCATGGCAACGTGATGGTGCAGAGCGACGGGCGCATCCGACTCGTCGACTACGACGGGATGTTCCTGCCCAAGTTCAGTGGAGAGCGCAGCCCGGAACTGGGACACAAGAACTATCAGCACCCCGAAAGATCAGCCGAGGACTACGGCGAACATATCGACAACTTCCCGTCGCTAGTGGTTTATCTCAGCCTTCTCGCCGTTGCATCCGATTCCAACCTGTGGCAGTTCTACAACGAAGACAACATGATTTTCACCCGGAGCGATTACGCCGACCCGGGCAAGTCAGAGATATTCAACCGGCTGAAAAAATCTAGCGATGCAACCGTCGCAAAACTCGCTGAAAGCCTCGAGGAATGTTGCGGACTTCCCGTCGACCAGGTGCCAGACCTCGAGACGATTCTGCAAAACATCCCGCAATCCACAGCATCGTCGCCTCAAGTACGCTCAACGCCCACGCCCTCTCCGGCGGCACCTTCGCCTCCAATCGCACCACCAGCATCCGCGCCGCAATCGGCTAACCCGCCGACGACAAGTGGATCGGGTTATCGACAGATTATTCAAGTACAACCCACGGCGACACCGCGTGTAGGAGGACCTAGCCCAGCGACCGGGGCGGCCAGTTCGGCTCCACGTCCGATGACTCAGCGGTCTGTTCGCTCAACCGGTTCGCCTTCGCGCCCGTTTTCACTAACCGGCATGTTCGTTCAAATGCGTCAAAACTTCAGCGACAATGTAGCTGAATTGAGGATGAACGCCAGGTACTACGAGTTCAAAAAGGTGGCGTTAGGAGTTGCCATCATCGCCGCGATGGTATCCGTGTTACTGACCGCGGTGATCGCATTGGCGATTTCGCAGGCACCGTCATAGCCGCTTCTCTGGTGCCTCTAACGCCCGCGAAGCACGGCCGATCGCTTCGTCTTCATGGCTTCCCGCGGGTAAGGAAATGTGGGACTATACCTGTGAGAATCATGACGAAACCAGTTCCGACGATCATATTCATCGTTAAACCGAAAATCGAGTTCCAACCAAACATCTGACAAACAATGGCGACGAGGATCAGGACCGATGCCGTTAAGTTGACGCGAGTCCAACCCAACCTGCCCCAACCAAAGTTCACCATCCAACCGAACAGGTTAGGGAGTCGGTGCGGTCTCATAAGAAAAAATATGATCAATCCGCCTATCATCAACCACATCCCAACTCCCCCGATCAATTCCAAGGTTGGAGCGTACGCTTCCGCCGGATTTTCATAAAACACATTTGCTAGCAGAAACTCCAGCAGAAACAGGGGCGTGAAGGTCAAAGTGAAAATGAGGCTTCCGATCGTTGCAATGCCCGCTAACAATTTGTCGCCTAGCGTGAACCCGAGGCTTAAGTGCCGCTCAACGGGCAACCCGAGCAATTCTATGAGAAGTCGCGAGCTGTAGATGAATAAACCGCTGAAGAAAATGCCGACGCCGAAGAACAATAGGATTTCAGTACCGGTTTGAGGCTCGTCAACGGAGAGGTAGTTTCGATCTTCAGGCGCGCCTAAGATTTCCAGGAGTCCCGCAGTTGCCGCGAAGACGATTCCGCCGAATATCCCGCTACACAAACTTACCAGCAACCCGATCACCATCGACGCAGTCCCGATCCTGTAGATCAATCCCGGCGCTCTGGCCGTCCCTTGCTTGTAGGTCTGCATCGAGAATGTCCCCGCAACGTTTCCGGGGTATCACGCCGTAAACTGACTCAACTTGAACGTTTCCAAGTGACCGTCACCAGAAGCGTCATCCGCTACGGTTTTTCTTCTGAGCCCGATACGAATCGGATGAACGTTTAGCATCCTTAATTGCGCGATATATCCCGTAGATGAGCAGGCCGATGCCGACCCAAAAGATGATGACGCCGGGAACCATGATAGCGGCAGCGAAATCGGCAGCGATTCGTCCGAAAATTATCCGCAGGGCCAGGACCGGAACCAGCCATGCCAATCCGACAATCACAGCGGCGAGTCCGTTTCGGTTCATCCAGCGCCATTCGCGCGTTTTAGTCGTATACCACCCGACTACGCTCTTGAACCTGCCGATCACTATCTCTCGCCGTTGTGGAGTTGAGAATATGAACGCTACGATTCCGCCTAGCAGCAGCAATCCTCCAAGCGTCCTGATCGGCGTGCCAACCCCAAGGGAAACTTCTTGTATCAAGAAGCCAATTGCAAGAATGCCGATCCCAACCGCCGCCACTGCCACGCCCCAATTGTCGTCCCTTATCAACCGCTTGAGCAACTCCAGCAGTTTCGTCAAGCCTCTTTCGAATGGCGACATCGATGTTCCGTTAACACTATTAGTTAGATTTCATAGGCTTCTGGCTGAATCATATCGGGTATGAGGGTTGATTGGGAATGAAACGGGGAAAGATTGGTTACCCCGAGAAGTCGAACTCCTGCCCAATCCCATTCGCCATCGCCTCGCGGTAAACGAGGGCAGCGCACGAGATGTCTTGGATGGCCAAGCCGACGCTCTTGAATAACGTCACTTCGTCGACTGAAGTCCGTCCGCGGATATCCCCGTTCACCACGTTGCCCAGATCGCCAGCGACGTCCGACCAGGCGTAGTCACCGTCTTCGACCGGTATCTGGAGGTCGCCTGCTTCGGCCATGCACGCCTCGAGTTGGTCGCAGATGATGTGGGCACGCTGAATGCTCGCAGTATCGAGCTCGCGAACGCCGGGGGCGTGGGAGCCGATGGCGTTGATGTGTGCGCCTGGCTTCCACCAGTCCGCACTGACGATCGGATTCGCCGCGGTTGTCGCGAGAGCTACGATGTCAGATTCGCGGCATAGGGCTTCGCCGCTTTCGGCTAATCGGGTGTCGAGGCCGGTCTGTTCCGCAACCCAGTCGGCAAACTCTTGTCGTGAAGCTTGGTCGTCGAGTGAGAAGGTGAGTATGGTGTCGATGTTTGATGCTTCCGCGATGGCGATAGCCTGTTGCCGCGCCTGCACACCTGCGCCGAGGACGCCGCCAACCTTCGAGTCGCTTCGAGCCATGTGCCGCGTCGCCACTCCTGACACTGCGCCCGTCCGCACCGCGGTGAGGTAACCGCCGTCCATCGCCGCCACTACCTCGCCAGTCTGGTTGTCTTGGACGAGGATGGTGCCGACGGTTGTCGGAAGGTCGAACTTTGTGGGGTTGTCTTTGTAGACGGTTACGGCCTTGATGCCGAGTGAACCGCTGGTCTTGATGTAAGCGGGCATGTATGCGATCCATCCTCCGACTGCCGGGTCGATCATGACGGTGCGCGGCGGCATCTCGGCGGTGGCGTTGGCGAGTTCGGAGAATGCGGCTTCGACGGCATCAATTGCCTTTGGCATGGTCAGCACTTGCTGGACATCGGATCGGTTTAGGAGCAGGGCCATGGCGCGAGGATCTTTCGATTTAGGTCGATGTGGGATTAGGTCTGGTTTTTGGGTGAACGTGAGAAATCATACAACTGACCGGCGACTTCAAGGATCATCTTCTGTCTGTAGAGGGGCAGCTCAGAGTTTCGCAGGTGGGCTAATGCTCGGCGTTGAGTCATTAGTGGATAGTCGCTGGCGAAGAAGATGCGGGTGCCGCCGACTAGTTTTTCAACGGTGTCATAGATGTCGGAGTCGTAGAGGAACGGGGTCGCTGCCGAGTCGAACCAAACGTTGGTGAGGGTCTCGTTGACTTCTGGCATGTGTTTGTAGACGGGTAGTCCGCCGCCGAAGTGGGAGAAGATGAGGGCGTTATCGGGGTAGCGTTTGGCGAGCTGGGAGAGGCGGTCTGGGGTCATGGTGCCTTTTCCGGGGTATATGTGCCCCAATGGCTCGGAGCCGTGGATCACGACGAATGCGATCTTGTTACGGGTTTCGGAGTACTGGCTGGCGACGGACATTACGTCTTCGAGCTGGTCGTATGGCGGATCGACCCACCCCTGGGTGTCGGCGTGGAGTTCTCCGATGCCGCGAGCCCCAAAGTTGAGGCAGCGTTCGGCCTCTCTAGGTGCGTCGTCGCCGGGCCAAAGCGGGTTGACGCTGCAGAGGGGAATGAGGATGTCAGGATGTCTAGCCGCGGATTCTAGGAGGTAATCGTTGGAGCGTTTTGCGAGGTCATGGTCGGTCCATCCGAAACCGGCGATAACAGATCGATCGACCTCGGCGCGTTCCATCTCATCGAGGAGGTGTTCGGCTTGAACGATCCGCGCCTTAGGATCGGCGAAGAGTTCGGCGAAGGTTCGGTCGCGAGCGAGCGCTTCGTCGCGGTGGTCGTTGAAGTAAGGGGGAAGGATGTGGGTTAAAGCATCGACGATCATAGCGAATCATCTTAATCGCCACCCACAAGAATCACACAAGCGCAACGCCGCGCAGTTTGATTACATCGCCTTTCTGAATAACCGTTGAAGCCTGATCCATGTCCCGAATATTTGCCGCCGGATCTCCGCCGAACGCGGCAAGGTCGGCAACTTTGCCCGTGCTGATCGAACCGACTTCACCGTCGACGCCCAATGCTTCGGCAGTGTCGATGGTCGCCATCCGCAATGCGCTCCAATTGTCCCAGCCAAGTTTCTCGACGGCAGCCCAAGCGTTCGCAGCCGATCGATCATGCGTGCCGTGCGGCATCCCCATGTCCAGGCCGTTGGTGAATCGCACACCTAGGTCGTGCATTTGATTGAGGGTTTCGGCGTGGTCTTCATCGGTCACGTTGTTTGCGGCCACTGACCAGTGAATCGCGCGCGGTGGCGCTTCTCCACGATCCGTGGCTTCGTGTCCTAACATGCCATGCCCGATCGTCGGGTCTACCCATTGCCCCTGGTCCGACATGCGCTGCGCGGTTTCCAATTCGAATTCCAATCCCTTGGACGGGTCTTGCGAATACCACCGGGCGTGTATCAGGTTGTGGACGTTGGCTTCGACGCAGTTTTTGACTCCTGCGGCGGAGAGGCAGTGGGCGGCGACGGTGATACCGGATCGGGCGGCTTCCCGCACGGCGACGGCTAGTGTTTCCGCCGGGTATTGGGGAAGGCGAGGGTTAGCGGTAGGGGTGAACATGCCGCCAGTGGACATGATCTTGATCGCATCGGCGCCTTGGCGGACTTGATTGCGGACGGCTTTGGCAACCTCATCGGCGGTATCGGCTTGTGAACCGAAGAACCAGCAGTGCCCGGCGGTGATGGTGATCGGGGTACCTGTGACCAGCAACCTCGGACCTGGAATGGCGCCGTATTTGATGGCTTGTTTGATAGGGAAGGCGACTTCGTTGCGTGAGCCGATGTCTCGGACGGTAGTTGTGCCGGCCAAAACCGCCATACGCATCGCCGAAACGGCGCGCATGGTCAGCCGTTGGATGTCGTCCTTTTCCGCCAAAGCCAAAGCCTGAGCGTCCGTCGTCGCACTGCAGTGCATGTGGCAGTGAGCATCTACGAGGCCCGGCATTAATGAGACGTTGCCAAGCCGCAACACTTCCGATGTTTCGTCTACATCGGACGGCAGGGATGATGCCGGCAGAACGTCCGCGATCTTACCGTTGACGATCTTTACTGCACTGTCAGACAGCCAACTGGTCATATCGGTGCTCGACACGCGGTCTGCGATTATGTATTTGACTGAGCCGGGCACGGCGTTGCCTATCACTGATGGTGGCGAGATTCGCCCATATTGTACGTTTGGGCAGTTTACACAGATTGCGATGATTGTGAATGTTGCAGACGCGTTTTTGAACTAGGATGCGAAGGATGGGGAAGGATTTTAAGGATGGGTGGTTGTTGTTTGGGGTGTTGCGTTGATTTCCGTCATACCCGCGGACGGGTGCTGTGCACAACCTCCGTCATTCCGGCGAAAGCCGACGCTTCAGCGGACGGAACGACCATCCAGAGGGGACGGGCAACGGGGAGGCGCACGTGATCTGACCGTGAATCCGTCGTAAGCGAGGTTGTGCACAGCACCCGGACGCGGGTATCCAGAGAAAGGCAAAGCACGCCATTACCCCCCGCCGCCCCTCTGGATTCCGGCTTTCGCCGGAATGACGGGGGGTTGGCGCGGGAATGACGTGGGTTTGGCGCGGCAATGACGGCAGTCAACCACAACCCCCCATCCATAAAATCATTCCCCATCCTTCGCATCCTAGTTCAAAACGACGCCCGCCATACCCGCGCCTACCCCACTTCATTCCGCCCCCCCCCCCCC